>VFQS010000385.1_pt1 | contig 51664 bp, 44 predicted proteins | sample 3512361 | NCBI WGS metagenome assembly VFQS01 (sample SAMN10412375, study PRJNA504923) | tailings metagenome | isolation source: Relicate 1 Philex TSF3 active mining | place: Philippines | reverse complement strand
TAGATCAATCCGACAATCAATATTATAAGTTTGATCCCCATTCTATAGTTAGTATTAAAGACCCATCTACTAAATTTATTTTGGATCAAACCTATGATTATGGATTATAATCAAGTATAAACACCCAAACTTCCAAAACAAAACATGGATAATTATTGCTGGTATTGGGGAATCAGGAACCAGAGGGGCGAGTTACTTTCTATATAAGAATTGGAAAATTTTAGCAAGTGATTTCAAAAATAATTGTTTTGGAATCGTGGTTAGAGTAAATCATGGTATTGATCATTCGGCTATTGAAGTGAATCGGATAATCGGAGCTTAAAGTATTTCAATTATTCAGTTAATTCATAATTATAACATTAATAAACACTAATATATGCAACATTTCGAATGTAAATTTGAGAATACCAATCTTCATCAGTTCAATAAATGTGTCCAATTCGCAATGGAGACTATCATACAAGCAAATGATTCATGTCAATTCAAGGTGATAAGAATTGATAATCCTAAACAATTAAAAGAACATCAAGGCAGATTTACTCAATACGGTATTTATCAAAATGAAAATGTAATTGGTTATTTAGAAACATTCGTTGAGCATAATTTTAAGTATGTCGAAATCTACACAACGCCTATTTAAAAAATCCTTAATTGCTTTACATAGTTGTTTATATTCACCATTAAATAGCTTGGGTCGATTTTGAGTGGTTCATTACAAAAATAGGACGCTAACGGAGGAATCTTTATGTTTTGAAAGCTGGAGATTAAAAATTGAATGATCATGAATAAAACGAATGAAGACATTAATCTGCTAAAAAAATAATTATGAATTTTTGGGAAGATTTTGGGTTTTTTAAAAACTCGGTAGTGTCTATGTCTGGTTATTGTACACAAATAGACCATTCAAAACCAATTTATAGAGCAAGAAAAAAGGATTTTAAGAATATAGATGACCCTAAAAACCTCACTTACGTTCCAATAGAAAAATGCAATAAAATAGGTCGTGCGAATATCCCTTATCATCCTGTCTTTTATGGATCATTTGAACCAGCTTGCGCAGTTGCCGAAATCACAGATAATAACGAAGCTGTAATATTAACGGAATGGCAATGGAAAGAAAGCGCTAAAATAAGGGCAAAATTATTTGCGAAAATTGAACATAGTGATTCTCTGAAAAGATTTAATATTCAAACAGTAGAGGAATATCATGCGGGAATAGAAAACCTTAAAGGTCCAATTGAAAAAAACAATCTGATAAAAGAAATGTTGAATGACTCAGCACATCTCTCGGATTTGTTCTTGATTGAGCATGATTATTTTGCAAGTGCAATTTTAGGGTACGAAGAGCTGTACCGTACAAGAATAAGTACTGTAGAAAACACAGATGCCATCATTTATCCAAGCATTGTTTCGAAACATGATGTGAATATCGCCATTCATCCCGAAATTGTTGACGAATATTTAGAGCTAAAAAAAATATGGGAGCTAAATTCAAGTGATTTAGAAGACTTAAGGTTAATTTGGGAGTCTTAAATCGTGAGTTTTCTGGAAATTAAGGTAAATCACATGAAAAGTTTACAAATCCATGGGAATTTTACGGTAAAATCAACGGATAAACTCGGAATTTTCAACAAAAAATGGAATATTGATGGAATTTCATGGGAATTTCCAGTAAATTCAAAGGAATTTCCCGGAAAAAGTTCACAAATACAAGGCAAACGTACTTGATTCGTTAGAAAAACAGGGGTTTAACCACCAAATCTCTACTGATCATCCCAAATTTCACGATCAACCCCTACCCTGTTTTCCACTCATAATATCATTAGGGTGCTAAATCTTCGTTTCCTATAGTTCTGATGAACATAAACCTTTCAGAAAATGCGCTTGAACGATATTTTGGTATAAATACTAATTAATTCGGGTATTTATACCTTTGGATTGGTGGTGGGGAGTGAGTAGATTGGGACTGAAAATTATATCTAATTACTTATAGAACAAATAGCTTTACAAGCTCATGACACAAACAAAAAAACACTGGATACATTCTGGATGGGCAATTGGCATAGGGACCACGATTATATCATTACTCTCGTCCATGGTTTACGACTACTTGAAAAAAGAACCTATTTTGACTACTATTTGGAGTATACTTAAAGGAATACGTCATTTTATTTTGACCTTTCTAAATTTTGATATCAAAGTATGGTGGGTACTTATTACTATATTCATTCTGAGCATTCTCTTGCTCATCATAAAGAAATTCAAAAGTGAGAGAATACTTCAACCTGATTTTTATTATTATACAGAAGACCATTTCAAAAGCTGGAGATGGACTTGGAGCTGGCTTTGGGATAAAAGCAAAAAAGCTTGGGGAATTAATAATTTGAGAGCACATTGTCCGAATTGTGACACGCCAATGGTTGAACATCCCAGCATTTACGGTTCTGCATTTGATTGCCCCAGATGTGATTACTTATCAAATGATGGACTGAGTGATCAACCCTACAAAATAGAACAAATTATACATGATAACATTGAAAGAAAGAGAGCGGAAAAGAAATGAAGTGGATCATTGATTAAAAATATACCGACGAAAAATATAATGAGTACAAATACTATTTTTTCTAGTACTTATCCTGGTATTACGCTGTTTAAATACTCAAACAATTGATAATTAAAGACGGTCCTTTTTCACTTTAAATTCAATCACTCAAAATTATTTCTTTCGTTTCTTATATTTGGATGAAAATAGACAAGTCCCAGAAAAATAATGGAGAATCAGATAGAATTATATCAAAGTCAAGATGGCATTATTTTAAATGTTCAACTTTCAAATGAAACAGTTTGGTTAAGTTAGGATCAATTAGCCTTGTTATTTGAAAGAGATCAATCTGTAATTTCCAGACATTTGTCTAATGTATTCAAGGAGGGTGAATTGACTAAGGAAAGCAATATGCAAAAAATGCATATTACTAATTCTGATAAGCCAATTACCTTATATAGTCTGGATGCCATCATTTCTGTTGGGTATAGAGTAAAATCAATAAGAGGTACTCAATTCCGACAATGGGCAACAAAAAGATTAAAAGACTACTTAATTGAAGGTGTAGCTATCAATGAAAAACGCCTGGAGCAAAAAAATAAAGAAATTCAAGTACTCCACGATGGAATTCAGATTCTGAGCAGAGCAATAGAAGATCAAGCTGCCAATAATGAAAATTATACCTGGTTGCATCAATTTAGTGTGGGTTTACAACTTCTGGACGACTACGTTCATGAATCATTGGATTCAAAGGGTCAACATTCAAAGAATGCAAAATATCCATCCATGGCTGAATACATGGAATTAGTAGGGCAAATGCGAAGAAATGGAAACAGTAAAGAAATTATTGATAAGCGTATTAAATAGAAATTTGAAATAATACACAGGAGGGGATTTTGAACCCTACGTTTAAAATGAATAAAAAATGGCAAGTAAAAATTTACTTTCCGATACAAAACTTACTGAAGATCGTGCCTAAAATATCCGTATCAACATCAATCTGACCCGTGATGTGGCCGAGTTGGCGCATGGCCTCGCGGATGTCCATGGCGATGAAGTCGGCGGTATTTTGGCCGTTGAGGCCTGCTTGGGCCCGTTCGAGTGCAGCTGCCGTGAGCTGAAGTGCTGAATGGTGGCGGGCATTGGAAACAATGGTTTCGTCTTGGATGCTGAAATCGCCCAAAGTGAGTTGGACTAATTTTTCTTTGAGTTCTGTTATTCCCTTGCCATTCAAGGCGCTTATTTGAAGGTGCGCTTCGTGGCCATTTAGCGCTATCCCGGTGCTTAAATCTGCTTTGTTTAAAATCAATAATATGTTTTTGTCAGGATGCAGCTTCTTCAAGGACTTTACCCACTCCATGGTTTCTTGGAGATTCGCGGCATCGCCGGAGTCGGCTAAACACAGTACAATTTTGGCTTGTTCGATTTTTTGTTGGGAGCGCTCTATGCCAAGCGCTTCTATTGTTTCAGTTGTTTCGCGGATTCCAGCGGTGTCAATGAGACGAAATTGGATACCTTCAATATTCAAGACTTCTTCGATGACGTCACGGGTGGTGCCGGCAATATTAGAGACAATGGCGCGCTCTTCGCCGAGTAATTGATTGAGCAGGGTGCTCTTGCCTGTATTAGGCGCGCCTACAATGGCAACTGGTACGCCTTGCTTGATGGCGTTTCCAAGCTCAAAAGATGCTGCCAGACGGCGCACCATTTGCAATACTGCGGCAACAAGTTGCATAAGTGAACTGCGGTCGGCGAACGCTACATCTTCTTCGGCAAAGTCGAGCTCGAGCTCGATTAAAGCCGCAAAGTTGATGAGTTGTTCGCGGAGTTGCTGCAGCTCCGAAGAAAAGCGGCCGCGCAATTGTTGCAGGGCTACCTGATGTGCTTGTTTGGATTGCGCGGCAATGAGGTCTGCCACAGCTTCGGCCTGCGAAAGGTCTAGGCGGCCATTTAAAAATGCCCGCTTGGTAAATTCGCCAGGCTCGGCCAAGCGGCATCCCACCTCGATCAACCGTTGTAATAAGACCTGTTGAATATACGGAGAGCCATGACAAGCAAGCTCCACACTCTCCTCTCCGGTAAAACTTTTGCCGTGGTCAAAAATAGTAGCCAATACTTCGTCGAGGCGCTCACCAGTGGCACTGCGCATCCAGCCTAAGTGCACGGTATGGGTTGGTAGCGTTGTTAAATCTTTGGAGAATGCCCTAGACACAATGCTTTTTGCACCTTGGCCAGAAATACGCAAAACAGCTATTGCGCCGGTTCCGTTGGCCGTTGCTAGTGCACATATTGGGTCTTGAGAAAGGTCATTCATGTCACAAAGTTACACAATAAAAATTCCCTACCTTTGCCCCAAAATCAACACATTATGTCACTCCAAGCAGAAATAAAAGAAATTCTGAGTCAATTAGGGATTCAAGAAAATAACCATGGTGCCTCTACAGGCGCGCATTGGATAAGCACTACAGGTGCTCAAATCAGCTCGGTATCACCGGTAGACGCTCAAGTTATAGCGAGCGTTACCATGGCCAATGCAAATGAATACAACCAAGTAATTGAGAAAGCACAAGAAGCTTTTGTAGAATGGCGTAAAGTACCTGCACCTAAGCGTGGCGAAGTTATTCGCCAATTGGCTGAGCGCATTCGCTTTTACAAAGAACCGCTTGGTAAACTCGTTTCCTATGAAATGGGTAAATCACTACAAGAAGGTTTGGGCGAGGTTCAAGAAATGATCGATATCTGTGACTTCGCTGTGGGTTTATCCCGACAACTATACGGCCTCACCATGCACTCTGAGCGCCCGGGTCACCGCATGTATGAGCAATACCACCCGCTTGGTGTGGTTGGTATCATTTCTGCCTTTAACTTCCCGGTAGCCGTTTGGAACTGGAACACCGCTCTGGCATGGGTTTGTGGCGACGTCTGTGTGTGGAAACCATCCGAAAAAACACCGCTAACGGCAATTGCTTGCCAACGCATTACCGAAGAAGTATTCAAAGCCAATGGCGTTCCTGAAGGTGTTTCTGGCTTGGTTATCGGCGACGGCGAAATCGGCAAGCTCATGGCCAATGATACCCGCGTACCGCTTGTTTCAGCTACTGGTTCTACCCGCATGGGTAAATCCGTTGGTAAAGCAGTCGGTGAGCGCTTAGGCCGTTCTTTATTGGAATTAGGTGGCAACAATGCCATTATCATTACCCCAACCGCTGACCTCAAAATGGTAGTTCCTGGAGCTGTATTTGGCGCAGTTGGAACGGCAGGGCAACGCTGCACGTCTACACGTCGCCTGATTATCCATGCTTCCATTTACGACAAAGTAACCGAAGCGCTGGCTTCTGCCTACAAGCAACTAAGCATCGGAAATCCGCTAGACCAAAACAACCATGTTGGGCCTCTTATTGACCAAGATGCGGTCAATAATTACCTCAACGCTATCGAAGCTGCACAAAAAGAAGGCGGAAAAGTATTGGTAGAAGGCGGTGTATTGAGTGGCCAAGGTTATGAGTCTGGTTGCTACGTAAAACCATGTATCATTGAAGCAGAAAACCATTTTGCTATTGTGCAACACGAAACCTTTGCACCCATTTTATACGTCATGAAATACACTGGCGATGTGCATGAAGCAATTGCCATTCAAAATGGCGTGCCACAAGGGCTTTCTTCTGCGATCATGACCAACGACCTCAAAGAATCTGAAGCATTCTTAAGTGCTGCTGGTTCAGACTGCGGAATTGCGAATGTCAATATCGGTACTTCTGGTGCTGAAATTGGCGGTGCGTTTGGCGGTGAAAAAGAAACTGGTGGCGGCCGTGAGTCTGGCTCAGATGCTTGGAAAGTTTATATGCGACGCCAAACCAACACCATCAATTACTCTGACTCCTTGCCGCTCGCACAAGGCATCAAGTTCGATTTATAAGTTGTAAATACTTTTTTCAAAAGGGGCCTAATTGGCCCCTTTTGTTTTTTTATGCTTCACCAACAAAAAACGTGCAGAGATGTAAAAAGTGTTCGTATTGAAAGTGGTGTTGTCAAGAGCATAAAATGGCGCCATGATGTACATGCCGGTTTGCACATGCAATTGCCAAACTTTGATGCCCACGCTCGGACAAACGCCCAAACGCAACTGTTTCAAGTCGGTGCGTACCGCGGCGCTCAAACCATAAGTAAGGTCAAAATTACCAGTGCGGCTCCAAAAACCGATGTCATACCCCAAAATAGGGTTCAAACGCGAAAAATCAAAGGAAGCATTGAAGCCATGATGAACGGCTGTTGTATTTGAATGAACGAGATCTTCACGCGTTTTTCTTTGCAGCTCCCAACCGTATTCAAGTGCATAAAAACGGCCGCTTTGCAGGCCAAAATAAGTACCCGATTTTAGTGTTCTTTTTTTGGGATAAAATAAAGTAGCTGGATTTGCGAACAGTGTAGTCGAAAGAAACAAGAACCCCAATAAAACGATGATGATGCTATTCTTTTTCATCCGTAATTTGTGTTTTTGCTTGTTCTAGATAGGATTCAAATAAAATGGTCTCACTCGCTTTTGGCAAGGTATTTTGAAGCATTCCGGTATAAAACGGAATCGCTATGGAAGCGTTACGGGTTGTTGAACTGATGAGTTTTTGTTTCGTGTCGTTGGAGAGCACAAACAAGAGGATTGTGCCGACCAAATACATCCATTGCAAAATGCCCAAAAGCGCTCCGGCTAGGTTATTGAGAATAGATAGCTTGACAACTTTCAAAGCGGTTTCAAGAAGTTTGCCAGCAAAGTAAATACCCGCACCTATTCCTAAAAATAACACAACAAAACTGAGCGGCATGAGGGTGGTTTTTTCCCAATGTAAGTTCTTGATTCCCCATTCTACCACAACATCTGTGAGTTGAAAAGCAGCATAAAGGCCTACTACAATAGCCAATAACATAAACAAGGACATAATAAGGCCACGTTTATAGCCTTTGTAGGCGCCATAAGCAAGTGGTACAAAAAGAAAGAGATCGAATAAATTCATGGCCGAAAATTAGTAGAAAGTTTGTAATCTTGCGCTATGCTGAGTCCGTTCAACGACGAATATTTTATGAAACAGGCTTTTTTGGAAGCACAAAAAGCTTTTGATGCCGACGAAGTGCCCGTTGGGGCCGTTATTGTTTGTAAAAATCAAATCATTGCCCGTGGGCACAACCTAACCGAACAACTCACAGATGTGACAGCGCACGCAGAAATTCAGGCGATTACAGCCGCTGCTCAATATTTAGGTGCCAAATACCTCAAAGAGTGTACCTTGTTTGTAACGCTAGAACCTTGCTGTATGTGTGCTGGGGCACTTTATTGGTCTCAGATTGATCGGGTGGTATTTGGTGCGCGCGACCTCAAAAGAGGTGCAAGCGCAAATGGCAATAGCTTGTATCATCCGGCTACTATTGTAGAGAATGGCATCATGGAGCAGGAGTGCAGCCAATTACTCAAAGATTTTTTTGCTAAAAAAAGGTAAGCAGGTCCTGGCCGATTGCTGCTAATCGTACAAAGTGTCGTGCAAGATTTCTAAGGTTTTTTGTAAGTCAAAACCGTGTAAATGAATTTGCGCGTATTCAATCAGGATGCGCAAGCCATTCTTGTAGCGTACTGACGATAGATCTTCTGCTTGGTTTGTAATTGGCCAGAATTGCGCTTTTAAAAAAGCAACAAGCGCTGGGTCTTGAATACACGAAGCCCCGCCTTGTGAAGGATGGCAAAAACTTCCTTTTTGTAAGTCAAAAATAGCAGCTTCTTCCGCTTCTACCAAAGGCGCATAACCGAGTAACATCAGGTATTGCGCCAAAAATTGTGTAGGAAATTTTCTTTCTGAAGTACTGGTTTCCAATGCGATCAATTGATCGCGCACAAAGTAAAACAGCGTCGGGTCTGGGCCCTGATGGCGCAATGTTTGCTGCAAGATGTCGACTACAAAAAAGACCAGTAGTACTTTTTGAGGTCGCTCAAAAAGCGCCTGAGGGGTCCAGGCGAAATCGAGCTGGTTGATGATGCCTAAATCTGATTCGGGTCTTTTAAAAAAACTGAGCTCGTAAAGTCCTAATTGATTGAGCGCTTTGCGTTTTTTGAGTGCACCCTTGAAAAGATAAGACTGATAGCCTTTCTCCAAGGTGTAAAAATGTAGCACCAAGCTACTCTCGGAATAAGCGGTTTTGTCTAAGAGTATGCCGAGGTCTTTGCTTTTCAAATGAAAAGGGTTTAAGCAAAAACCTTGATTTTGGCATCTACCTCTGTGAGCTCAGACCAAGTGCCCATGTAAGTGACGGCCCTCACCTTTCGGTTGTCGATCCAGACGTATTCTTGCCCGTCTTTGATGCGCGGTTTATCCATGACTAAGCCATGGTACTTGAAACCGTTTTCTTTGAGCCAAATCTCTGTGACCTCGCGGTCTTTGGCCTCACGCGCTGTAAAAAATGTGATGATATTACCTTCGTCGTACCACTTGTTAATGACTTCTCTGGAATTAGGAAAAACTTTTGCACCGGGATACAAATGGCTCTCCTCATTTTTGATGTCATCGCAAATGGTGCCGTCGATATCGATAAGGAAGATTTTCGTTGGGTTTTCTTCCTCTAGGTGCAACTTGGCAACTACTGCATGCTGAATTTTGGTTTGGTCACTGACTTTACAGTTCGGTTCGAGCTCAAAAAGCACCTCTGAACCCTCACTTACAGCGTAACGGCCACTAACTATCTTCTTGATAGATAAATCACTGACTTTATAAGCCCCGTTTTCATTCTCAATAAACCAACCTTCTTCGCTGTTAGGCAGCTGAGGATCTACCAATTGGTAGCTTAATATTCCTTTCATAACACGTATTAAAATACAAAGTTAGCAGGAATTTATAAGCCCCTATTTAGAATTGGCCCGAAAGTCGATTTTATAGTAGAAAATTGGGAAGAAACCAAGTTGGGTTTTCTCCGCAAACGGTTCAAAACTCGGGTTATTGATTTCTTGTGGGGTTAATGCTGGCTTATATGCAAGTGTCAAAAGGTTTTTTGTGCCTAGAATATTGACCAAGTCTAGACCAAATTCGTGGGTAACGCGGTCTGCATTTTTACGCCATGAAATTTTAAGGTCTGCTCGGAAATAATCCCTGAACTGACGCTCATTGAACATGGAGTCCATAAAGATGATTTCTTTGGCTGCATTGGTAGCGGCTATATCTACAAAGCCATAGCGTTTTCCTCCTGCAGCAGTAACTTTTCCGCCAATTCCGATGATACTGCGCTCACCCACTTTGAATTCTTTACCGCCAAGTAAATTAACGACATAACTTCCATTGTACGATGTATTGCGCCATACGAGGTCTGAACCGCGATAGCGAGAGTCGTAGACCGTTCCCGAGAACAAGAAGAAAAACGTTTTATCAAAATACTTTTGGACAGTTAACTCCAAACCATAATTATAGCCGTCACCCGTATTTTGAAGTTCATCGATGAACAAACGCGAGAAACCACTACCTACATTGATCATAGAAAAAGACGAAGGCGCAATGGTAACTGGAATATTGTAGAGGTATTGGTAATACGCTTCTGTTTTGATATTGAAGCCTTTATTGAAAGACTTTTCATAACCAATGCCTGAATGCGCACTACGCGAAAAATCCATATTCATATTGCTATTTGGATTATTCATACCGGGTAGCACTTTGTAAGCATAGGTGTAATACGGCTGAATCATGCTGTGTAAACCACCACCGGCAAAAATAGCTTGGCCGTTGTCCATGCGGTATTTCCAACCTACGCGCGGTTCGAAAGGACTGATGCTATTTGTCAGGGTGAAGTACTGCGCGTGGATACCGGCAGTAACATCCATATGGTCAGAAACGCGCCACTTCCATTGCACAAATGGCTGAATGATAGCCGCTTGCCCTTGGTAATTCCAACGCACTTCATAAACGTCTGGCACATCCAGATTATACAAACAAGAATCCAAGAAATTCATAGAGATGAGGTCAAAACTCAAACCCGCTTTTAACAAATGTTGCTTATTGAGTTTGTGGTTAATTGCCGTATATCCACTGATTTTTTGAACCTTAAACTTATACGCCATCATCGGGTAAAGTGTATCAAATACAATCTCATTGAGGAGTGTATCGAGTTTGCGGTCGCGTAAATAGTTATGGTTGGTAGTCTGTATTTCTTGGCTGTAGGCCAGCGTCGAGGAAATAAAGGTCTTTTCACTGAGGCTCTTTTTGTAGTTTAAACCAGAAGTAATCATACTGGTGCCGAAATATTGATCGCGGTCACCTTCACCATATAAATCTTCTGTGTATTCCTTAAATCCAGAAATTTCAATCGCAATATCAGAATTACCGCCCATTCCAAAGAAAGAGAGTTGACCTCCATTTTTAAGAATCCAGTTGAATTTAAATGCACCATCGTAATATTTTGGAATGGCATCTGTTCCTAAATTGATATTCAACTTTTGAAAGATAGTTAGGGTAGAATAACGGCCCATTACCAAATAGCTTGACTTGCTGTCTTTGCTGAGCGGCCCTTCAGCCAAAAATTCGGTCCCGAGCAAACCAAACTGGCCCGTGAATTCATGTTGGTTATTGTTACCACTGCGCAATTTCAAATCAAATACACCCGATAAACTGTTGCCGTATTCTGCGGGAAAGGCACTCATGAAAAAATCTGAATTACCTAAGATTTTATTGTTTAGTAGTGATACAGGACCTCCGGAGGTACCCGAAATGGCAAAGTGATTGGGGTTGGGAATGTCGATTCCTTCAACACGGTAAATGACGCCCAGTGGCGAATTACCACGCACGACGATATCGTTGCGAGAGTCATCGGCGCCGTTTACACCAGCAAAATTGGAAGCCATGCGCGCTGGGTCCATTCTCGAGCCTGGATAACGGTTGGTCTCCTCTACACTAAATTGTTGTGCTGACAATACCGCCATTTCATTCAGTACTTCGCCTTGTTTACGCCCTACTACACGAACGGCTTGCTGCTCAGAAATTTTTTCTTGAAGGGGGATTTGAACAATGAGCTCTCGTCCTGAAGTAACCTCCACAGTTAGTGTTCTTGCATCATAAAATGGCGCAGAAGCTGCCAATTGGTGTTTGCCTACAGGCACTTTTTGAATAGCAAAAGCACCATCTGCATCTGCAGCCGCCATGTATTTTTGGCCGTTTACTTCAATGAGTACTTTGGCCCCTGTTAATGGATAATTTGTTTCGCTATCGAAAACCTTTCCGCGAACAGTTTGCGTAGGTAACTGTGCGAATATCAATAAATTGATAAAGGAAAAAGTAAAAAGTATAGATAGTTTCATAGTAGGTAATTTGAAAACGAATATAAATAAATTTGATTAATGAATGGTTAAATGAAGTTTTGCACGGTTTTTGTCTATTGGCGCTTTATCCTTAACTTTAGAAAAAAATATATAATGAAAACACTTGCTCTATTCACAATGCTGGTATTGACCCAACTAAGTTTTGCGCAGAAAACAGCACTTACTTGGTATACTGATATCAATGAAGCTTCAGCGATTGCCAAAAAAGAAAATAAACCCATGATGCTCTTCTTTACCGGTTCGGACTGGTGCGGATGGTGCCATCGTCTTCAAAACGAAGTGTTTAAAACACCTGAATTCGAAAAGTGGGCCAAAGAAAATGTTGTTTTGGTAGAGCTCGACTTTCCGCGCAACAAACCCCAAACAGAAGCAATTAAAGCACAAAACCGCGCCCTACAACAGCAATTTGCGGTGCGTGGCTACCCAACTTGCTGGTTTGTTCGACCAGAAAAAATGAGCGATGGCAAAAGCAATCTTGTCCAGATTGGCTCAAAAGGATACGAGGCAGGTGGTCCTGTTAATTGGATCAACGGTGCCAACACCATGTTAAAAGCCAACTAAGATTCGAATTTCAGTTCTGAAAATTCATCGTAACTAAAACCCCTGGATGCCAAAAAGCGATACAGCTTTTGTTTGCGCGTCCAGGGGTCTTTTTCTTTAGAGAGTTCACGCCACTTGCGTTCGGCAATTTGCTGCAATACGCCATAATAATTCTCTTCATCGTACATTTGATGCAGTGCCGCTTTGATAAACTCGGGCGCAATTCGCTTCAATTGTAAACCTTGCTTGATTTTATTCACGCCCCAATTCTTGATGCGTAATTTACCCACAGCATAGGCATGTGCAAAACGCGCATCGTCAAGAAATTTGTTGTCATAGAGAACCTGAAGAATTTGAATGACTTCGCCATCTTGAGCACCAAGACGCTTCAGTTTTTCCACAACTTCATGGCTACACCGCTCCTGATAAGCACAAAATGCCTCAGTTTTCTGAAGCATTTGTGTGAGGTCATAGGCGCGAGGCGCTGTCATTAAAGTGGAATTTCGTTGTTCTCTTTGTCTACGAAGGCATATTGAAGTAAGTGATGCGCCGTAACGCCGCGCACAGGAATCCAAGTTTTATACTTGAAGAACCATTTGAGCTGTCGGCTCCAGAGACCATTTTTAAAGTATGCTTCTAAGTAAGGATGAACCAAGACACTTACGCCGCGCATGCCGCGGTCATTGATAAGGTAGGCAAGGTTGTTCTCAATTTCTTCGGCAAAAAGAATACTGGCCTGAACTTCTCCGCTACCGTTACAAGTTGGACAAGTTTCATGCGTTTGAATATCCGTTTCTGGACGAACACGCTGACGGGTAATCTCAATGATGCCGAATTTTGAAGGCGGAATCATGTTGTGCTTGGCACGGTCTGATTTCATGAATTCCTTCATTTTATCGAAAAGGATCTTGTTGTTTTCGCGGTCATGCATGTCGATAAAGTCGACACAGATAATACCACCCATGTCTCGGAGTTGCAGCACGCGAGCAACTTCTTCTGCAGCCTCGATATTAGTGGCGAGCGCATTAGATTCTTGACCGTCGGCACCTTTGCGGTTGCCGCTGTTCACGTCAATGACATGCATGGCTTCGGTGTGTTCGATAATTAAGTAGCCGCCACTTGGTAAGGGTACTTTTTTACCGAAAAGGGTTTTGATTTGTTTGTTGATGCCGAAGCGCTCAAAAATGCCAATACGGTTGTCGTAATGACGAACGATTTTCTCACGACCAGGTGCAATTTCAGAAATGTAGTCCTTCATTTGAAGGGCCATAGTTTCGTCATTGACATGGATATTGGTAAAATTACCGTTGAGGAGGTCGCGCAATATGGAATTGGTGGTGTTGAGTTCACCAAGGACGCGTTTGGGTGGTTGTGCACCTTTGAGATTGGCATGGAGCGTACGCCATTTTTCCAAAAGACTACTGAGGTCGGCTTCGAGGTCGGCTGTAGATTTATTTTCTGCGACTGTACGGATAATGACACCAAAATTTTTGGGCTTGATGCGGTCCATGAGGTCTTTGAGACGCTCTTTTTCAGCGCTATCTTTGATTTTTTGGCTAACAGAAATTTTCTCTGAAAAGGGTACGAGCACTAGGTAACGGCCTGCTAGAGTAACCTCTGAACTAAGGCGTGGGCCTTTTTGAGAGATCGGTTCTTTGGCAACTTGTACGAGAATGGCCTGAGAAGCCGAAAGGGTGTTAGATACCTTTCCTTCTTTGGCAATTTCTTTCTCTAGTTTAAAGTATTGAAGGTCTGCAACGTTTTGTTTTCCGCTGATGCTGTCCTTGACGTATTTTGAAAACGATACGTATTGGGGGCCAAGGTCATGATAATGCAAGAAAGCATCTTTTTCATAACCTACATCTACGAAAGCTGCGTTGAGCCCATTGGCTACACGACGTACCCGTCCGAGATAGACGTCGCCAACAGAGAAGTCGGTGTTGCCACGGTCTTCGTGCAACTCAATTAACTTCCCGTCGCGCAGCAGTGCTATCCAGACGCCGTTTGAGCGTGCGTCTACAACGAGTTCTAAATTCACTTGAAATTGTTTATAGGATGAAACAATGAAAGCTCAAAGAAAAATCAATGAGCTCTCTATGCGTTTACATGAAAGAAAGAAGGATTATTTCTTCTTCTTGTGGCGGTTTTTTCTAAGTCTTTTTTTACGCTTGTGCGTCGCCATCTTATGTCTTTTTCTTTTTTTACCACTTGGCATGATGAGAAGGTATTATATGTTAAGTACTTTGTTACAAAAAAAATGCACCCCCGTTAAGGGAGTGCAAAGGTAATACAAATTTCAGAAATAAAGAAATCTTATTTCACTTTCACCTTGTTCTTTACTTCGTCTACAAAGGTTTTAGAAGGCTTGAACGATGGAATGTTGTGTGCAGGAATAATGATGGTTGTGTTTTTTGAAATGTTACGACCCGTTTTTTGGGCGCGTTCTTTCACTACAAAACTTCCAAACCCACGCAGGTACACGTTCTTGCCGTCGGCCATAGAAGCTTTAATGTTGTTCATGAAGGCTTCTACTGCACGGAGTGCTTCTGCTCTTTCCAATCCGGTTTCTTCTGCAATGTTTGCAACGATATCCGCTTTTGTCATATCTCTGAGTTAATTGATTAGGTGATTAATTGCGGGTGCAAAAATACACTGCAGAAAGTATATATGCGTAATTTTCGAGCAAAAAAACAAAAATAAATCATGTACGCACTTCGAGAGGCCCTGCAATTATGGTATTCCACGCACAAAAGAGATCTTCCTTGGAGACATACGCAAGACCCCTATGCTATTTGGCTGAGCGAGATTATTTTGCAACAAACGCGCGTCGATCAAGGCCTGCCATATTACCACAGATTTATTTCAACTTTCCCTACTGTAAACGATTTGGCTCAGGCCACACAACAAGAGGTTTTGAACTTATGGCAAGGTTTGGGCTATTATAGTAGGGGGCGAAATCTACATGCCACAGCACAGCAAATCATTGCTGAGTACAACGGTGTTTTTCCAGAAACCTACCAGGGCTTATTGAAACTTAAAGGAATTGGGCCATATACGGCGGCGGCAATTGCGTCATTCGCCTTCAATTTACCACATGCAGTATTAGATGGAAATGTTTTCCGCGTATTGAGCCGGTATTTCGGCATTGATTTGCCTATCAACGCCACCGAAGGCAAAGTGCTTTTTGAACAACTGGCAAATGAGCTACTTGATCGGCATGCGCCAGCTTTACACAACCAAGCAATCATGGAGTTTGGCGCCCTGCAATGCAAACCAGTCTCGCCAAATTGCAAGTGGTGCCCGGTAAGCGATTCCTGTGCGGCACTAAAAGCAAATAAGGTTGACATCTTGCCCATCAAATTGAAAAAAACAAAAATCAAAGAACGCTTTTTTGTCTATCACGTCATTACAAATCAGCAACAGCAAATCGCTTTTCAGCAAAGAGGTCCCAAAGATATTTGGGAAGGATTGTTTGAATTCCCATTACGAGAATTCGAAGATGACGACAAGGCCGCTGCCTATTTACAGGACAAAACAACGATTGGCGCACCGTACAAACATGTATTGACGCATCAAAAAATCACAGCCCATTTTATTGCGGATCGTGTAGAAAATTGGCCGCAAAATAACTTTCTCTTTTTAGACATTTCTGACTTGAATGCACATCCGATCCCGCGTTTAATCGACAAATTTTTAGATACCTTTGTACAAAATAATCTAGATGTTAAGCCTGCTCTTTAAATCCACGAAAAAATCCGGTGCAAACGCGCGTTTTGTACCTGCATCTGATGCCTCCAAAGATTTTGAATTCTTTAAAACAAAAGAAGGCTTTGCATTCGAAATCAAAGAAGGGCAAGATGCAGAATCACTGCGCATCCACGGACACACCATCCAAGCGCATCTCCACGAAACACAACAAACATTGCGTTTAGAAAACGGCGCTTCTGAAGAAGCCTATGCACTTTTGGAAGGACTGCTCCTTTCTAGTTACCGATTTAACCAACATTTTAGTCAACCAAAAACGGCTGTTTTCAACGAGGTTATTGTGGCGCCTAGCGTCACAAAAGCGCAAATTCAAGAACTCGAAAACATCACTAAAGCTGTTTTCAAAGCCAGAGACTTGGTCAATACACCGGTTTCGCATCTCAACGCCGAGCAACTCGCTGCTGCCGTTGTTCAAATGGGCGCAGAGGCTCATTTCGATGTCAAAGTATTAGAAGAAACGCAAATCGAAACGCTCAAAATGGGCGGTTTGTTGGCCGTAAACAAAGGCTCCATAGACCCTCCTACTTTTACAATTGCTGAATACAAGCCCAAAGCTGCCAAGAATAAAAAGCCAATTGTATTGGTTGGCAAAGGCGTTGTTTACGACACAGGTGGGCTCAGTTTAAAACCAACGCCGGGCAGCATGGACACCATGAAAGGCGATATGGCCGGTGCAGCTACAATGGCTGCAGTGGTTTATTTAGCAGCACTTCAAAAACTACCAGTTCATCTGATAGCGCTCTTGCCCGCCACCGACAATCGCCCCGGCGGTAACGCATATGCGCCCGGAGATGTCATCACGATGTTCGATGGAACCACCGTAGAAGTACTGAATACCGATGCCGAAGGCCGCATGATTTTGGCCGATGCACTCGCATACTCAAAGAAATTTGATCCAGAATTAGTCATAGATGCAGCGACACTTACGGGTGCTGCGTTGCGTGCGATTGGCACTGAAGCAAGCATAATTATGGGCAATGCCCCAGATACAATATTCGAACAGTTAGAAAAAAGTGCATTTGCTGTACATGAGCGCGTGGTTCGTTTTCCATTCTGGGACGACTACAAAAAACACATGAAATCAAAAATTGCCGACCTGAAGAATATTGGTGGTCCAAATGCCGGCATGATTTCAGCAGGTAAATTTCTCGAGCATTTTGTCAAAGCCCCTTACATCCACATGGATATCGCTGGTCCGGCATGGTTGGACGCACCTGAGAACTACAAAGGTGACGGCGGAACAGGTGCAGGAGTTCGCTTGCTTTATCATTTTCTTAAAACCCAAACCAACTAATGGATAAAGATCCCAAAGAGAAAGAGCTCAAAGACCAAATTACCAAGCCACTTGTAAAAGTGGGAATTACTGTTGGTGATCCAAATGGTATCGGGCCTGAAATTATTGTTAAAGCCCTTCGGGACAACCGCATTTTAGCGGACTTTGTGCCAATTGTCTACGGATCCAACAAAGTGATAAACCATTATAAAAAGGCCCTCAATCTACAAGACTTCAATTACCTATCTTGCAAATCTGCAGCTGATATTCACACCAAAAAAGTGAATATTATCAATGTTTGGCAGGAAGAAATGCTGATAGAACCCGGGGTTTCAGGAGCCGATGGAGGCAAATACGCGCTGCTCTCTTTGGAAGCTGCCACTAAAGACCTGGCCGAAGGTAAGATCGATGTGTTGGTTACGGCGCCCTTCTCTAAAGAAAATGTGGCTAAAGCCGGTTTTAATTTTCCGGGACACACCGAATATCTGGCTGAAATGTCAGGTGCCAAAGAAGCACTCATGATCCTTGTTTCTGGGGGGTTACGCGTAGCGCTTGTCACGACACACATTCCAATCAAAGATATTTCTCAAAAACTGCAAAAAGAGCTCATCGTCTCAAAAATTCAAGCTTTTGAACAAAGTCTTAAAAAAGACTTCGGCCTCATCAAGCCTAGAATTGCAGTGTTTGGGCTCAATCCACATGCTGGTGAAAACGGTAAAATTGGAGAAGAAGAGCAACAAACCATTATTCCAGCTATTCAAGCAGCCAAACAACAAGGTGTGCTTGCATTTGGTCCGTATCCGGCCGATGGATTTTTTGGCTCACCACTCCGCAATCAGTTTGATGGCGTTTTAGCGATGTACCATGACCAAGGTCTTGCCGCATTCAAAGCACTTTGTTTTGAAGATGGCGTAAATTATACTGCGGGGCTGCCCATTGTGCGCACGAGCCCAGATCACGGAACTGCGTTTGACATTGCAGGCAAACTCATTGCCGACGAACAAAGCTTGCGCAGTGCAATTTATTTAGCTATTGATATCTACCGAAATCGCAAAACATTTAAAGACATGAATGCCAATCCGTTGGCCTTTACAAAAGACGAGAAAGCCAAAAAGGACTAATCTGGATAAATCCTATTTTAAAAATCCAAATTAATTCCTTAATTTTGCCCTTTCGTTTTCGTCAGTGAAACATTCATTATGAAAAGTCCGTTCGCCATACCCTTCGTTGGATTAAAGCTTGGGCTTCATGAATTTGAATTCGACATTGACAAATCGTTCTTTGAATCATTGCCTTATTCACTCATCGAAGATGGTCGTCTTACCGCCTATCTAGAGTTAGAAAAGAAAGAAACCATGCTCATTGCCAATATGGAAATTGTCGGTTTTATCTTTACAACTTGTGATCGCTGTACCGAACCGCTTAGCCAAGAAATAGACGGAGAATTCACCCTCTATTACACTTTTGGCGAAGAAGAATCCGAAGATGAGAACCTGATTGTTCTTGCGCCTGAAAGCTATCAAATTGATATCTCCCAGCCGCTTTACGAACTCATCAGTTTATCGTTGCCAGCCAAGCTTGTGCACGAACCAGACGAATGCAATGAAGAAATGGTAGCCTTGTTGGCCAAATACCAACAACCAGCACCAAGCTCAAAGCCCGATCAAGACGACATCGACCCGCGTTGGTCGGCACTTAAGAATTTAAATTAAATAGATATAAATTAACATAAAATGGCGCATCCTAAACGAAGAATATCGACCACACGTCGTGACAAACGTAGAACGCACAAAAAAGCGACTGCTAACAATGTTGCTACTTGCCCTACTACAGGTCAACCGCACTTGTTTCACCATGCACATTGGCATGAAGGAAAACTTTACTACAAAGGTAAAGTTGTAGCAGAAAAAATGACTGACTCCGTCGAGGAGGCACAGTAAGCTCTAATTTTCTCCCATGAAGATTGGGCTTGATGTCTCCGGTGGCGATTTCGCTCCGCAAGCGACAATCGATGGTGCATTATTAGCCAAACACGAATTGGGTAATGATGTCACTATTGTGCTATTTGGTGACGAACTCACAATTCAAAAAGAATTAGCGAGCAGAAACCAAAGTGCGGCATTGTTCGAAATCATTCACGCGCCCGAGGTCATCACTTTTCACGATCACCCTACTAAAGCACTTCCAAGAAAACCCAATAGCTCGATAGCTGTTGGGTTTGATATGTTAGCCAAAGGGCTCATCGATGTTTTTGCAAGCAACGGAAATACAGGAGCCATGCTTGTTGGTTCCATGTTTAAACTCAATACCATTCCCGGTGTTATTCGACCTTGCATCACGTCTACCTTGCCAACAATTACCGGTGGCAAATCCGTTTTATTAGACGTGGGCTCTAATGCCGACTGTAAATCAGATGTGCTTCAACAATTTGCAGTGCTTGGCGCAGTTTACGCAGAAAACGTTTTGGGTTTAGAAAAACCCAAAGTTGCGTTGCTCAACATTGGAGAAGAAGACTCAAAAGGTAATTTACTCTCGATTGCTACCTATAAATTATTAGCTGAATCAGATGAGCTCAACTTCATTGGTAACATTGAAGGTCGAGACATTTTCACTGGTGTGGCAGACGTCATAGTTTGTGACGGTTTTACTGGAAATATCGTTCTTAAAGAGGCCGAAGGTATATTTACACTAATGAAAAAACGAGGCATCAAAGATGAATATTTTGATCGCTTTAATTACGAGAACTATGGCGGTACGCCTATCCTTGGTGTTAAAGGAAATGCCATCATCGGTCATGGCATCTCCAACGATATCGCCGTAAAAAACATGCTCCTTCATGCCTATGAAGTGGTACGTACCGAATTAACCGAAAAAATTAACGAAGCATTTAAATAACATGGGTAAAATTACCGCTGCTATTACCGCAGTTCAGGGCTATGTGCCTGAACATATCTTATCCAACGAAGATCTCGCTAAACTTGTTGATACCTCTGACGAATGGATCACCACACGCACCGGTATCAAAGAGCGACGCATCATGAAAGATGGGGCGAGCTCAGATATGGCAGCTGCGGCAGTTCGTGCGCTACTCGAAAAAAAAGGAATTGATCCACTCGATATCGAGCTCGTTATCGTTGGAACTGTAACACCTGATCACCCATTCCCGAGTACTGCAAATATTGTCTGTGATAAAGTGGGCATGAAAAATGCCTGGAGTTACGACGTCAATGCGGCCTGTTCAGGATTTTTATACGCGCTCTCTACAGGTGCCCAATTTATTGAATCTGGTAAACACAAAAAAGTAATCGTTGTTGGTGTCGACAAAATGACTTCAATCATTGACTACCAAGACCGCACAACTTGTGTGATCTTCGGCGATGGCGCTGGCGCTGTTTTGCTCGAGCCAAATGAAGAAGGAAACGGCCTCATCGATTTTATTTTGCGCAGTGACGGATCAGGTAGACAATACCTTCAGCAACCAGCCGGAGGCTCTCACATGCCTGCCTCTATTGAAACTGTCGAAAACAGACTACACTACGTGAAACAAGAAGGTCAAGCTGTTTTCAAATTTGCGGTGACCAATATGGCCGATGTTTCGGCTGAAATCATGGAGCGCAATAACCTTACCTCTGATGACGTGAGTTGGTTGGTGCCACACCAAGCCAATTTACGCATTATAGATGCCACCGCGAACCGCATGGGGCTAACCAAAGAAAAAGTAATGATCAATATACAGCGCTACGGCAACACGACAGCCGGAACGCTCCCTCTATGTCTCTGGGACTATGAAAAACAGCTCAAAAAAGGAGATGTGATCATATTATCTGCTTTCGGAGGCGGATTTACTTGGGGTGCTATCTACCTCAAGTGGGCATACAATTCATAATTAAATTAACTTTGAAAAAAATTTCGCAATGAATTTAGAAGAAATCAAAGACCTCATCAAATTAGTATCCAAGTCTGGTCTTGGTAAAGTTGAAATCGAAAGAGAAGGTTTTCGCATTTCAATAAAAGGTAGTCAAGCAGAGCCAATCATGGTTCAGGCCGCTCCAATGGTAGCAGCCGCTGCACCTGTCACTACGGCTGCGCCCGTTGCAACCAGCGCACCTGTCGCTGCACCTGCAGCAGAAGCCGCTGCCGACGACAGCAAGTATATCACCGTTAAATCACCTATGATCGGGACTTTTTACCGCACACCAGGACCTGATAAAGATCCTTTCGTAAACGTAGGAGATACCATTCAAAAAGGAGATAAAGTTTGTATCATTGAAGCCATGAAAACCTTCAACGAAATTGAAGCCGAAGTTTCTGGTAAAATCGTTAAAGTGCTTGTTGATAATGCAAGTCCTGTAGACTACGATCAACCCTTATTCTTGGTTGATCCCGCTTAAAAACAAACCCATGTTTAAGAAAATATTGATTGCCAACCGCGGTGAAATCGCTTTGCGCGTGATCCGCACCTGTAAAGAAATGGGCATCAAAACGGTGGCCGTATACTCAACCGCCGACAAAGATAGCCTTCCAGTTCGTTTTGCAGATGAAGCCGTTTGTATTGGCCCTCCTGTAAGTGCTCAGTCTTACTTAAGTATTCCTAATATTATTGCGGCAGCCGAGATCACCAACGCAGATGCCATTCATCCCGGTTATGGATTTCTTTCTGAAAACGAAAAGTTTTCAAAAGTATGCCAAGAGCACGGCATCAAATTCATCGGTGCATTGCCCGAGCAAATCGCCGGTATGGGAGACAAAGCAACTGCAAAAGCGACCATGCTTGCAGCAGGCGTGCCTTGTATTCCAGGATCTGCCGGACTGTTAAAAGACCTAGATGATGCTTTTGCCACAGCAGAAGTGGTCAGATACCCAGTCATCCTAAAAGCTACAGCTGGTGGCGGAGGTAAAGGAATGCGCATCGTCTGGACCAAAGACGACATGGAAGCCGCATGGGACTCCGCTCGTCAAGAAGCGGGCGCTGCTTTTGGAAACGACGGTATTTACATGGAAAAATTCATTGAAGAACCACGTCATATCGAAATCCAAATCGCTGGAGACCAATACGGTAATGCATGTCACTTATCCGAAAGAGATTGTTCCATTCAACGAAGACATCAAAAACTAGTAGAAGAAACACCTTCTCCGTTCATGACAGATGAACTTCGTGAAAGAATGGGAGAAGCAGCTATAAAAGCAGCCAAGGCAGTAAAATACGAAGGGGTCGGAACCGTTGAGTTTCTCGTAGATAAAAACCGAGATTTCTACTTTATGGAAATGAACACCCGCATCCAGGTAGAACACACCATCACCGAAGAAGTAATCAACTTCGATCTCATTAAAGAGCAAATTAAAATTGCTGCTGGTGAAAAAATTTCAGGTAAAAACTATTACCCAACCATGCACGCGATTCAATGTCGCATCAATGCGGAAGACCCGTATGCCGATTTTCGCCCGAGCCCTGGAAAAATCACTGACTACCATTGTCCAGGTGGCCATGGCGTTCGTATCGATGCACACGTATATGCCGGATATTCCATTCCACCGCATTATGACTCCATGATTTCAAAACTCATCGTGGTGGCACAAACCCGCGAAGAAGCTATACTCAAAATGAAGCGCGCACTCAACGAATATGTAATTGGCGGCGTGAAAACAACCATTCCATTCCATCAAAAACTAATGGATAATCCTGATTTCAACGCAGGTAATTTTACCACGAAATTCATGGAATCATTCGAATTCTAACAAAAGGCTTCTTCGGAAGCCTTTTTTATTTGTCAAAAGGCAACGCATTAATTGGTATTTCGTTATGATATTGCTAAATTTAGCAAGCTAAAACTAAACTAACGAAACACTACTACTTGTCATGCGCTTTTTAGCCATTATAGTTCTGCTATTTTCAATAGCTGCTCCGGGCTTTGCACAGTATTGTACTCCTCCAAGTAGTACCACTGCAATCACCCCGACAAGCACGCCGCAAACAACCGCGACGTTCCCTGCCGGAACCGCACCTGTCTTTACTTTTACCGCTACCGCAGGTTGTACCTACACGTTTACGACTTGTGGCCTCAGCTCTGTTGATACATATCTTCGCATTTACAATTCAAACACAACCCTTGTACAAGGTTGGGACGACCAATGTGGTTTACAAACCAATGCAGTTTGGACGGCTCCAGCAACTGGTGCGTATAGTATTCAGTTATCGCAATACGTTTGCGGACCCTTAATTGGGTCTGCCTCTATGACCTACTCCGTAAGTTGCCCAATACCCCCTTGTACCAATCCGGTAGTCAATGCAGGAAATGACGTCATTATTTGTGCCGGAGCATCCGGACAATTGAGCGGAACAGTTACTCCAGGATCAAGTGGAACAGGTGGTACCGGTTCAGTAATGACTGTCACAATAAGCAGTGGCGGATGGCTCGATATGGTTTCATGGAGTCTTACAAACGCTGCCGGAACGGTGGTTGGGTCAGGCGGGCCATATGCCCTTGGGTCCACAAATACCGCAACAATTGCCACACCTGGAGCTGGGCCTTATAGTTTTTATCTTGAAACCCAAGGCACTATATGTGACAACAATCCAAACTACAACATTACCTGTAACGGCACATCGGTTTTAAGCGGGACCCTTGGTCCTTGTACTTCAACTACCATTTCCGTAGCCTCTTGTACCGGGACGCCTAGTACGGCTCCTATTACCTATGCTTGGACCCCTGCTACCAATTTAAGCTCAACTACCATTCTCAATCCAACGGCCAATCCAACGGTCACTACCACTTATACCCTCACTGCAACACAAGGAACTTGTACTAGTCAAGATCAAATGACCGTCTATGTCAATCCGCTTCCAACCGTTGACGCTGGTCCAAATGTTTCTCTATGCAGTGGTCAAGGCTCAACTAATTTGACCGGAAGCGCATCGGCAACTGGCGGATTCACAGGGCCAATTACAGTAAATATATTTAGTGGTAGTAACCTCGATGAAACTACCTGGACCATGACCAATTCACTTGGAGCTGTTGTCGGTTCAGGTGGTCCGTATGCTACAGGTTCAAACAACACGATTACGATCAATAACCCTACCAATCCTCCTTTTACATTTACCCTTGAAACGCAAGGTCCATCGAATGCCAACGTTGCGGGTTATAATGTTTTGTGTGGCGGGCTTACCGGCACTTCAATAAGTGGCGGGCTGGCTATTTTAACAGGTGGTCAAACCGTATCCATACCAATTGCAGGTTGTGCCGGAACAGTTACTCCAACAGTAACTTGGAGTCCTGGCGCCACCCTTTCTAGCACAAATACGCTTACCACCACAGCTAGTCCAACATCAACAACAACCTATACATTAACGGCTACAGCAAACGGCTGTACCAATCAAGACCAGGTAGTTGTTACAATAGCAAATCCACCAACTGTTAGTGTCAATAGCACCTCTATCTGCGGTGGACAGAGCGCAACACTTACTGCCACTCCGTCAAGTCCTGGAGGAACTTACCTTTGGTCACCTGGAGGGCAAACTACTGCTAGCATATCGGTGAGTCCGAGCTCAACTACCTCATACAGCGTTGTTTATACGCTAAATGGTTGTGCTTCGTCAAGTGCTACAGGTACGGTAACGGTTGCACCAAGCCCAACAGTAAGTGTGCCTCCCGTTACGTTTTGTCCGGGAACTGCTGTAACGCTAAGCGCCACAGCCTCACCGAGTGGTGGGTCCTTTGTTTGGAATCCGGGTGGACAAACCACGAGCAGCATCACAGTTTCGCCAACCGGCACAACAAATTATACAGTAAACTATACAGTACCCGGTTGTCCGGCTGGAACCGCTACAGCGACTGCAACACTTGCCAACGTCCTTGACTGGGCCAATATTCAATGGCCTGGAACCTCTTCTATTTGCCAAGGCCAGTCACTAACAATTTACGGTCAAGTTTTCGAAAACAACCTAACAAACCCCGCTGGCCAAGCCGCCGGGATATCTGTCTCCTATGGTGTATCTACATCTAATACCAACCCAGCAACTTGGCCCGCTAGCGCTTGGTCGACGGCTATATATAATCCGTTTTCGGCTGTTAATCCCAATAATGACGAATACTCAGGAACCCTTTCAGGTTTAACACCAGGAACCTACTATTACGCCTTTAGTTACACTTATAATGGCTGTACCGTTTATGGCGGATACAGCCCAGCAGGTGGTGGATTCTGGGATGGAATCAACAATGTTAACGGTGTTGTTACAGTAACGGCAAACGCCACACCGGCATTCACTCAAATTGCGGCAATTTGTGCGGGAAGTTCACTTTCTCCTTTAAACACAACGTCAAGCAATGGTATTACAGGAACTTGGAGCCCGGCACTCAATAATTCGCAAACAACCACTTACACTTTTACCCCTACGGCTGGTGTTTGTGCAACCACTGCTACCATGACAATAACTGTCAATGCTTTGCCAACTGCAGGAATAACAAACAACAGCAATAATACAATATTAACTTGTGCACAGCCTAGCATATCCTTAACGGGCACCGGTGGTGGCACCTATTCATGGTCTAACGGAACAAGCATTGTAGGAACTAATGCTGCTATCAACATTAATAATCCAGGAAGTTATACATTAACCGTTACCAATGCGGCCAACTGCAGCGCTACTGGAACCATAAATATTACTCAAAATATAACGGCGCCTTCTGCTAACATTACAGCAAGTGCAACAGCATTAACTTGTTCTACTACATCCATAACGCTTACCGCCTCAGGAGGGGGAACCTATTCTTGGAGCAACGGCACGAGTGTGGTCGGTACAAGTTCAACACTAACAATTTCTTCACCAGGAACTTACACCGTCACTGTTACCAGTTCTAACGGTTGTACCAACACAGCTAGTACAACTATAACCCAAAATACAACCGCAACAACTGCTACCATAGCCAATGTTAGTGGAACCACTATCCTCACTTGTACTACCTCGTCCATAGACTTGAGCGCAAGCGGTGGGTCCTCTTATTCTTGGAGCAATGGCACGGCTACTATTGGATCTTCGGCCTCCCTTTCTGTTTCAGCGCCAGGAACCTATACCGTAACCGTAACGGCAGCTAATGGTTGTACAAGCACTTCGTCGCTTGCCATAACAGAAAATATTACGCTTCCTTCAGTTAACATTACCTCCTCAAATGGCTCTGTAATCAACTGTACAATAACCTCCATTAACTTAACAGCAACGGGGGGTGGTACCTACGAATGGGAATCAAATGGAACAATTCTAGGTACAAATGCGATATTAAATGTCACTACCCAAGGTGTTTATGGTGTTACCGTCACGGGCACAAATGGATGCGTGAACACTGCAAATTTCAATGTGACCCAAGACATCAATGCGCCTTCGTCTTCAATAACAAGTAATGTTGCCACAAATACGCTTACATGTAATACTTCAAATATCGTATTAACAGCCTCTGGTAGTGGAACCTACTCCTGGACACAAGGTGGTAATAATCTAGGCTCAACTGGAACCCTCAACGTTAGCTCCCCTGGAACCTATAATTTATTTGTCACGGCAGCAAACGGCTGTTCAGCTGTTTCGAGTGTTACAATTACCCAAAATATTGTAGCTCCTATAGTCAATATCAATAATACCACTGGTACAAATGAACTCACCTGTAGCACTACAAGCATAAGTTTGGTTGCGAACGGCGGTATTTCTTATTCTTGGTCAAATGGAACTGCAGTTATAGGAACCAATGCCGCATTAAACGTATCCGTGCCGGGCACCTACACCGTAACTGCAACCGGAGCAAATGGCTGCACCGCTACGGCCAGTATCACAATTACACAGAATACAACAGCACCTACTGTAAATATTTCGAATACAACTGGTGTTACTGTTTTGAACTGCACAACAACAAGTATTAACTTACAGGCAAGTGGAGGCGTTTCGTATTCTTGGTCAAATGGCACCACTACCGTTGGATCAAACGCCACACTAAGTGTAACCAGTCCCGGAACTTATACCGTTACAGCTACTGGCGCTAATGGTTGCACAGCTACTGCAAATACAACTATTACCCAAACAACAGTTGCGCCAATACCTGGCATAACCAACACGTCAAATTCAACCGAATTAAATTGTACGTTAACTTCCATTGCTTTAGCAGCTACAGGAGGCGGAACCTACTCTTGGTCGAATGGAACGAGTGTAGTTGGTACAAATGCGAATTTAAGTGTTTCCACTCCTGGCACCTACACAGTGACCGTGACCGGATCAAATGGCTGTACGGCTACATCGAGTAGCACCATCACGCAAAACATTACGCCACCTACACCAGCCATCAACTCCAATTTAAATACAACTATGTTATCTTGCACCAACAACGCTCTTGTGCTCACGGCAAGTGGTGGTGTAAGTTATGCTTGGAGTAACGGTTCAACAAGTCTCGGAAATAACGCAAGTATAACAGTAAGTGCTCCCGGAACATATTACGTTATTGTCACAGGTGCAAATGGCTGTACATCAACTGCAAGTTCTACCATCACTCAAAATAACCAAGCACCAACAGTAGGTATCAATCCAACATTTAACGGCGTTCTCACTTGCACCAACCCAACCCTTACGCTTACGGGGAGTTCCTCCACCGGAAGCGGAACAGCAACATGGTTAAACGGATCCACCGTCTTAAGTACAGGACCAATTGCAGGAGCAGGCAGCGTTGCCAATTTGGTCGTCAACACACCCGGAACATATACGCTCAATATTACAGAAGCAAATGGTTGCCTTGGCACTACCAACTACGTTGTAACTCAAAATATCACGGTTCCAACTGCCGCTATTACTAACAATAGCAACGCGACCGTATTAACATGTACACAAACTGCTATTTCCCTTACCGCATCTGGAGCGAATACCTATTCTTGGTCTAATGGAACCAGTACTGTTGGCACCAATGCGGCGGTGTCAGTTTCAACACCAGGCACTTACACTGTAACAGCGACAGGCACTAATGGCTGTCAAGATACCGAAGTGCTTACCATAACCCAAAATACAACAGCTCCAATAGCTGGTATTACAAATAATACCTCCGCAACTCAACTCACATGCTCCTTAACAAGTATATCTCTTACTGCCACCGGTGGAGGCACTTATTCATGGTCTAACGGCACTGCCGTGGTAAGCACCAACGCCAATTTAACGGTAACTACACCAGGCACATATACCGTTACGGTTACCTCTGCCATCAATGGTTGTACGGCCACAAGTACCATTATCATTACCCAAAACACCACCGCACCGTTGGCAGCAATTAGTGCCGTGCCAACCACAGCCGTTTTAACATGTACCACAACCAGCATTGCCCTTACTGCTAGTGGCGGCGGAACGTACGCTTGGGTTTCAGGCTCAACTAACCTTGGCAGCAATTCAAGTATTAATGTTACTACACCAGGAACCTATACGGTAACCGTAACTGGTGCTAATGGTTGTACAGCCACTGCAAGTAGTGTCATTACGCAAAACATCAGCGCTCCAACGCCTGCTATTACTTCTGTGCCGAACACCACTATTTTAACTTGTTCAACAACGAGTATCAGCCTTACTGCCACCGGAGGAATCAGCTATTCGTGGTCAAATGGTTCTACTGTGGTTGGCACCAACGCCACTTTGGCCGTTACACTACCGGGCACCTATACTGTAACTGTAACCGGCGCCAATGGTTGTACAGCTACTGCTAGTAATACAATAACACAAAACATTACAACGCCAGTCGCAGGTATTTTCAACGCTTCGAATACAAACGAGCTTACCTGTACGCAAACAAGCATTAATGTAAATGCAAATGGTGGCTTAACATACGCATGGTCAAATGGCACAACAAATGTTGGTAATGCTGCTGCCTTGACCATAACTTCACCAGGTACATATACAGTAACGGCTACAGCGGCAAATGGCTGTACAGATACAGAGGTTATTACGATTACCCAAAATACTGCCCCGCCAACAGCGGCAATTACCAATGTTGCCGCCACAACAATTTTAGATTGCAATACAACATCTATTGCCTTGAATGCAGGCGGAGGGGTTTCTTATTCATGGGCTAATGGCGCCACCAATTTAGGAACCAATACTTCTATAACGGTCAGTTCGGCTGGAACTTATGTACTTACCGCTACCGCCGCTAATGGTTGTACAGATACCGAATCAATAACCATTACCTCACAAGCGAACACCAACCCAACATTCAATCCGATCGCAGCCATCTGTACAGGCGGCACCATTAACTTACCAAACAGCTCCACAAATGGCGTGAACGGAACCTGGAGCCCTGCCATCAATAACTTGGCTACTACAACTTATACATTTACCCCAGCAGTTGGCGTTTGTGCAAATACAGCCACACTCTCTGTAACGGTCAATCCTTATCCCACGATTAGCGCCACCAACGACACCATCTGTACAGGCGCAAATGGCACCATCACAACCCAAATCAACCTTGTGGGTGGAACATACACTTGGCTAAACAATTCAAATACGCAGGCCAACCTAACAGCCAGCCCAAATAACACCACAAACTATACCGTCATCTACAACTTAGCTGGTTGTACCGACACAGCAACTGCTCAAATAGTAGTCAATCCTGTTCCTGTGGTTCAGGTACAAAATGCAACAATTTGTGAGGGTCAAACGGGTCTACTTATAGCCAGTGCCAACTTACCAAATGGGCAATTCAACTGGGCAAACGGAAGTAACAACGATACAATTTCACTGAGTCCGCTCAGCACAGTGACACAAAACGTCACTTATACCCTCAACGGCTGTACCTCTTTACCCGTAATCGCCACCTTAACGGTGAACCCAGTGCCAACAATTACAATGAACAACCAAACAATTTGTGCCGGTGACCCAGTTACCATGCAAGCTGTTGCCAATCCTGCGGGGATCTATTATTGGGGCCCGAATGCAGTACAAGGCATTTCCTCAAATACATTCTTACCTATACAAGACTCCACTTTACAAGTATTCAATGTATTAAACGGTTGCTCCTCCGATACCATACAAGCGAGTGTCACGGTGACACCGTTGCCTATCAGTACATTTAGCGCCAATATTTTACAAGGTTGTGTGCCGTTGTCTGTTGATTTCGTTGCAGATGTTGCAAATAATGCGAGCTACTCTTGGCAAACAAGTAACCAACTTACTGCAAGTGGGGCTAATGCTAATTTAAATTTTCAAACTGCAGGTAACTTTACTGTCACACTAACCACAACTTTAAACGGCTGTTCAAGTACAACCACAATCAACAATATGATTGCTGTAGATAACTACCCAATTGCCTCATTTGAACCATCATCTCAAGTATTTACAGAGCCCAATCAATCCATCTCTTTTTGGAATAGTTCTGTTGGGGCTAGTAGTTATACTTGGGAATTTGGCGATGGAGGCTCATCCAATGAAGTTGGTCCGACGCATATTTTCAATAGTGATGAAGAAGGTTCTACTATTGTGCTTTATGCGTTCTCTAATTTAGGATGTGCTGACACCGCAAGTTTCTATATAGGTTTTGATCCAGGGTTAATATACTACATTCCCAATTCATTCACACCCGACGGCGATCAATTCAATCAAACATTTAGACCTATCTTTACATCCGGTATTGATCCATATAACTACCAAATGCTGATTTACAACCGTTGGGGAGAAGTCATTTTTGAAACACAAAATCCAGACTTTGGTTGGGATGGTTCCTATACCAATCAAGGCAACCCTTGTCAGATAGGTACGTATACCTATGTGATCACCGTCAAGCTGCCTAATGTCGATAAAAGACAAACAATACGTGGGCATGTTAACTTAATTCGATAATGAAAAAATTACTACTTCTTGTTTTTGTTGGGCTTTCCTTTCTGAACCTCTATTCACAAGGCACACCAATTAGTGTAGGTACCCAAACCAACACCTTCACAAGCATGATCCGTGGTTATCATTTCACGGCCCCAACTAGCTTTACCATCTGCGGTTTATACATTCCGCCAGACGCCAACCCAACGGGCACGCAAACAATTCGCGTAGTACGCTTTACGGCTGGTCCGCCACCTGCCTTTGCCGCAACCACCAATAACTTTATTCAACTCTTCACGATAACCAATGCCCCAGCCACACAAGTAGTCGCTTGTAATATACCGGTGGCGGCTGGTGAAATTATTGGCGTTTATGGAGCGCGTGGCGCCAATTGTGTGAATAGCTATGGCCCGGCCAACTTTGTGACGAGTATCAATGGTTTCAACACAACACTACAACGCAGTGGTATGCAGTCTTGTCCTGCAGGAACAGGAGCACCTATGGCCAATATTTGGTCAGAGGTAAATTACAATATCGGTCGGATCAGCATGTATATCAACTGTTGTCAGACGCCAACACTTACAGCCAGCAACACAAGCCCTATTTGTAGCGGTCAGCCGCTGAATTTTAGCGCTGTTCCTAACCCTACAGGCAACAATTATACTTGGTCATGGTCAGGCCCAAATAACTTCACATCTACCCAACAAAATCCGTCTATACCGAGTCCGACGTTGTTAGCAGCAGGAACCTATACGGTTACCCTTACAGTCCCGAACTGTGGAACAGTGAATGCAACAACAAGCGTGACCGTGAATCCGGGGCCAACCGTAAACGTCAGTCCAATTACTATTTGCGCAGGAGGTACAGGTACACTCACTGCCAGTTCTCCTACTACAGGAGGCACTTTCAGTTGGTCCTTGAATGGCAATCCTGTCGGTACCGGACCTACAATATCTGTTTCTCCGACAACGACTACTACCTACACCGTAGATTATACCGCAGCGGGGTGCACCGGTACTAGTAATGTTACAGTAACAGTAGAAGCAATTCCACAACCCACCGTTACTACCGACTCTATATGTGTAGGCAACAGCGGAACCTTGTATGTCAATAATGTGAGTGCCGGAGGCTCATATCTTTGGAATACAGGCGCAACTACAGCTTCTTTGAATGCAAGTCCAACTGCAACAACAACCTACAGTGTCGTGTACACAAGTGCAAATGGCTGTGTATCGCCAAGTGTTTCAGGAACAATTGTTGTGAAACCTTTCCCAGTCGTGTCACTCTCCAACGATACCCTTTGTTTTGGTAGTTCAACCACCTTGCAATCATCAGTAGACCTTCCAGGAGGAACCTACAGCTGGTCCCCACTCGCAAGTACTGGATCCAGTATCACAGTAACGCCTGCGGCAACCACTACATACACAGTTATTTACAACCTTCTAGGGTGCCAAGATACCGCAAGTGCCACTGTTCTCGTTAATCCAATTCCAGTAGCGCAGACCTCAAATGCCGTCATGTGCTTTGGTGATGTTATCGACCTCATTGCTACTGCAAACCTACCGGGAGGCAACTTTTTATGGTCCACCAACGATACCAACGATACCATTTCAATTAGCCCGGCCAGCACCACTAGCTACAGTGTAACATATACACTTAACAATTGTACGAGCCCTGCTGCTACCTCACAAGTTACCGTGAATCCGATTCCAGTTGTGACTTTAACCAGCGCTACTATTTGTCAAACTGACCCTGTAACACTAACAGCCACACCAGATTTAATCGGTGGGACCTACGCATGGGGGCCAAATGGCATTGCTGGCGGTCCCAACCAAACATTTACACCTTTACAAGACACTACTTTAAGTGTGATTTACACCATCAACAACTGCCCAAGCTTACCCGCAACAGGCACCGTAACGGTAAATCCACTTCCTGTTGTAACATTTAGTGCAAATCCTGTAGAAGGATGCGCGCCTTTAGCTGTAACGCTCACGGCCGATGATCAAACTAACGCCACCTATAGCTGGTCGACAAGCAACGGACTCTCTGGTTCGGGCGTAGCGCCAACAATTGTTTTTCCAAATGGCGGCACTTATGACATTAGTTTGGCTGCTACCACGGCAAATGGCTGTTATGATACACATACTGAATTAGCCTATATCTATGTGGAAAACTTACCAGTTGCGGCATTTGAGTCGCCAATAAGTGTATTTACCCAAGAAGCACAGTATGTGATGTTCACCAACCTATCCACCGGCGCAACCAACTACGTTTGGGACTTTGGCGATGGTCAATTTGCTTACGACTTCGAGCCTTCGCACGTTTTCCAAAGCACTATGAACGGTTACACCATTACGCTCACAGCACTCACTGATTTACAATGTGCTGACGCTACTTCTGTAAGCATTGGCTACCAATACAACGAATTACTTTATATCCCGAATAGCTTCACGCCAGATGGTGACCAAAACAACCAGGTCTTTTGTCCGGTATTCTTCTCGGGTTATGATCCACTGAACTACGAATTCACTGTATATAATCGCTGGGGAGAAGTGATTTTTGAAAGTCATAACGCCTTGGTGGGCTGGGATGGCACTTATGGGCCAGATGGTATTGCTGCGCCGAGTGGTGTTTACTCCTACCGCATCTTGTACAAAAACCCTGATTTGGACGAACGCAAGATCCTTACAGGGCATGTCAACCTACTGCGCTAATGCGTAGAAAATTCTATCTTTGGGCCTAACCAGCCCATGAAAGAACGCAGTTTTTATTCCAATTTATTTTTCTCCCTTGGCCTCAACCTTTTGGTGAAGCCTGCTGCTATCTTTTTAATTGACGCTGCTGTTCAAAACGAAGTGGGGACTGAATACGGTTTATACTTTGCAATTTTCAATTTGAGCTTGATCTTTTCGATCCTCTTCGATTTTGGCATCAACAACCTAAGTACCAAAGAAGCTGCACAAAATTTAGAAGCTGCAAAGTTGCAATTTACCAGCATCTTTAGTTTCCGGATTGTACTCATGCTCTTTTATCTTAGCGGACTTTTTTGTTGCAACCTCTATTTGCGCTTAAGTTGGGTAGAGTACCAACTGATTTTGATCTTAGGGCTCAACCAATTTTTCATCGCCAATATTGCCTATTTCAGGAGTTTTTTTGCGGGTTTACAATGGTTTAGGCTAGATGCCATATTTAGTGTCCTAGACCGCATTATGCTCATTTGTTCGATGGGGTATCTCATTTATTTATATCCAGACGGATTTAAACTAGTGAATATTGAATCTTACGCGTTAATGCAGTTTGGATCTTATGCCCTAACGTTTATCATTGCTGGCTCCACTATTTTTTTGAAGGTCAAACCGCCTTTGGTAATGCCAAAAATGGCAATTGTGAAATCGAAAGTCAATCAAGCCTTCCCGTATGCTTTACTGATCGTTCTCATGACACTTTATACGCGCATTGACGGCATCATACTTAAAAATTTGGCAGGTGTAGATGAAGCCAGTTATTATGCCCAAGCCTACCGCCTGATCGATGCCTTGTATATGTTTGCCATGGTATTTGCCGGTCTACTTTTTCCGATGTTCTCCAAAATGATTACAGTTAATCCACAAGAAATCAAACCTTTGGTTTCCCAAGCCAGTAGGTTATTACTTGGCTCTAGTATCGCATTTATCGTATTTAGCTATTTACAAGGTGGGCTTTTAATGGATCTCATTTATGCGCATCCGGCTGTAGATAGCGGGATTATATTGTTTTTATTGAGCATTGCATTTTTTGGGATGGCATCTAACCTTATTTATGGTTCGTTGCTCACGGCAAATGGATCATTAAAAGCGTTGAATTTCATTTCATTTTGTGGCTTGGTATTCAATGTGATGATGAATTTGCTTCTGATTCCTAAGGTGCTGAATGGCGGAGCAGTGGTTGTGGCTGCGGTAGCAGCATTAACTCAAATTCTTGTTGCGCTTGCACAAGCAATTTACTGTAAACACTTGTTCAATTTGCCATTTGTGGATCGCCAATTTTATAAATATCCGTTGCTCACTTATCTCTTAATGGTGTGGTATGTTTTGGTTTACTTCTCTCCGCTAGGAAATTTAAACTTGATTTGGATTTATTTATTAGATGTAATTGTATCTCTTGCCTTGCTTTTTGCACTCAAATTTATAGATTTCAAGGAGCTGATTGCGCTTGTACAAAAACGCACTAAAGCGCAATAAATATGGATTTTTGGAGTTATTGTCATAGCTTTGAAAAAAATTGAGACCGCAAGTAAAACTTATGGAAAATAACAACCTGACTGACCAACGCAACGCACTTCTCTTATTTCTCTGGAACAAACGAAAAGCCCTCATGCTCTTTACCGGCGCGGCGGCTGTTATTTCTATAGTTGTTGCGTTTTTAATTACGCCACTTTATCTCTCAACTGCCATTGTTTTTCCTGCCGCCTCGAGCAACGTTTCCTTTTCTGAGCAACGCAACGTAAAGGCCGCCGCTATGGACTTTGGCGAAGAAGAGCAGGCAGAGCAACTCGTTCAAATTCTTTCATCGTCGCGCATTAGAGATCGTATCGTCCAAAAATACGACCTCATGAAAGACTACGAAATTTCCAAAACGGATCCCAATAAATACTACAAACTCAATAAAGCCTACAACCAACATTTTACTTTTGGACGCACCCGCTATGGCTCTATTCAAATCGATGTCCTCGATAAAGACCCCAAACAAGCAGCGGCTATGGCCAATGATATTGTAGACCTCATTGACACCATCAAGAACGAAATGATCAGAGAACGCACCATCCCTGCGTTTCAAATCAACCTACGCAAAAAACAACAAATGGAGAAGGAGCGCGACTCCATTCTAAAACAGCTCGAAAATCTTGCCGACTTAGGTGTCTTGCCAAACGACGCACGCGCCACTTTGTACCAAGCATTGGTAGACACAAAGAACCCCCAGGAAAAAGAAGAAATCAGAAAGAAAATTGACGTCAATAGCAAATACGGATCGGTATATGACGGACTTGAATACCAACGCAACGAGAAAATCGTGAAAATCGAAGACTTCAAAGTCTCTTATGAACAAGCCGAATCAGATGCAAATGCCAATTTTAACCACAAATTCGTAGTAGAGCGCGCCGTAGTTGCAGACCGCAAAGAAAAACCCAAGCGCATGATTATTGTCTTGGTGGCTACAGTGGGTGGCTTCTTATTTGGTTTGTTTTTCTTACTGATCCGCGAACGCATCAAAGAACTTCAACAGAACGCTGCTTAATGTTCAAATGAACGACCCAATTGTTTATTCTTTAATACCTGTAGCGCTTTTAGCCATCTACTTTGCTATTTTTCAAACTGAAAAATTGTTTCTTAGTCTGGCGTTTCTGACGCCACTTTCCATCAATATTGAAGAATATACCAGTAGTTTTGGCCTTTTTGTGCCTACCGAACCCCTACTTTTTGGGCTCATGTTGCTCTTGGGCGCATTTCAAATTAAAAAAGCCTTTGTGCCCTTAGAGATTTTGCGGAGTCCCTTACTTTGGTGCATTACAATTTATATACTTTGGATGCTGTTGTCGGCCCTGACAAGTAGTCATCCAATTGTATCGTTTAAATTTATCCTCGCCCGACTTTGGTTTATCATTCCAATTTTCTATTTCGGCACCTATTTTTTCCAGAAGAAAAGCAATCGCATTCTATTTTTATGGTTGTTTATAATAGCAACAGTAATCGTTATCATCTATACGCTTATTCATCATTCATTCTATGGCTTTGGCGAAAAAGAAGGCCACTGGGTGATGTCGCCTTTCTTTAAGGATCATACCATTTATGGTGCAATTGTGGCGCTTATATTACCACTTGCAGTTGGGCTCTATTTGTATAAAAAACACGATCCGCTTATTCAACTCACCTTGATCAGCCTCATTCTGATCATTGTTGTTGGATTGGTCTTATCTTATACACGTGCTGCTTGGCTTAGTGTATTGGGAAGCATCGGCATTGCTTTTGTACTATACTACAAGATTTCTTGGAAACCAATAGCTGCGCTTGCCGGAGTTGCTTTGGTACTTGTCCTCATTCGTTGGGATCAAATTCAAATGGAGCTCGAACGCAATAAATACGAACACACCACAGAATCTTTTGACGAACGCCTACAAAGCGCTGCCAATATTTCAACAGATGCGTCCAACCTCGAACGCATCAACCGTTGGAGTTGCGCAATTGCCATGTTTAAAGAACGTCCAATTATGGGTTTTGGCCCCGGCACTTATGCGTTCGAGTATGCGCCATTTCAAAGACCCGAGAACCTCACAATTATCTCGACAAATTTTGGAGATATGGGCAATGCCCACAGTGAATACTTGGGTGCGCTCGCCGAAACGGGTTTTATTGGAATGCTGAGTTTTATTGCCGTTGTTGCGGCTATATTTTATACAGGAATCACACTTTACCACCGTTTACCAAAAGAAAATAAAGACGACCGCATTATTGTTTTAAGTACAATTATGGCGCTCAGCACTTATTTTATTCATGCCTTTTTAAATAATTACCTGGATACAGACAAAGCAGCTGTTCCTATCTGGGGGATTTGCGCGCTATGGTTGGTCTACGAAAAAGAACTCGGTATTAGCGGCCAATCCATAAAGAAGGATTGAGCGTTACAGGATTGACACCTACTACCTGATGTACTTCAAAATGACACACCGAAACACCGCCATCATTGAGTAAGGTTCCGATTGCTTGTTTGGTAGAAACCTTGCTGCCTACACTCACAAAAGTTTCAGCTAAATTACCGTAAACGGTGCGGTAAGCGCCATGCTTAATGATCACCACCTTCCCTGCACCTGGTACCGAAAAAACAGTGGTTACTTCACCTTCAAATACAGCCCTAACCCGTGACGATCTATTACACGTGATGTCGATGCCGTTGTTGTTCCATTCGACGCCACTTAAGGTCGGGTGATAATTGCGCCCAAAACGTTCTGTAACACTGCCGTTGTCTACAGGCCACGGAAGGCGCCCACGATTGGCTTCAAAACTTTTTCCGATTGCCGCACCCTCTGTAGAAATTGGTGTGGCGACAACCTTAGGTGCGCTAGTCGTCGTTTTGGGGCTTGAGGTACTACTCGGATTCGTTTTTGGAGTAGCGCTTGGGGTGGTGGTGGTTTTTGGGGCAGCATTTGCTTGTGCGGCAAGGCGTGCGGCTTCTTTGGCTTGTTCTCTGGCTATATCGGCACGAATCGCGGCATCAATTTGCTTTTTAAGGACAATTTTTTTGCGTTCATCTTCTTTAAGTTGCGCAACAAGCGCCTGTTCTTCCTTTTTAAACTTTTGATAAGACTTCTCCTTTTTGGATTTATCTTTTTCTATTTGATCCCGTTCTTTTTTCTTTTCGTCGAGGGCTTGCAACTTAATTTGCTTTTCGTTGTCTATTTGGTCGATCTCTTTGTATATGAGTAATTGGTGTTGTTTAATCAGGGCTGCTTGTTTGCGCTGAATAGCTGCAACTTTTTTTAGATAGCGGTTGCGTCGCAAAGCTTCATTGTAGTCCGATGAAGCGAGTAAATACATGACCTTATTGTAATTGCCTCTGTGTTTGTAGGCATATAGAAACATCTTGCGATATTGTTGCTTGAGTTGCTTGAGCTTTGCACGAAGTCTTTTGATTTCAATATTCTTTTGAACAATTTTCATTTCGGCACTGCGCACTTGATTGTCAAATAAATGAACGAGTGCCTCTCTGGTGCGGATTTGATTTTCAATTAAACGTATTTCATTCAATGAAGCTTGGGTATTGTTCTTTACCTTATTGAGCAACTTTTTCGTGTTAGAAATGCGCTTCTCTAATTTTTGCTGTTCTCGTTTGAGCTGATTTTGATCTTGCTGTGCATAAGACGGCAAGGCAAACAGCAAAATCAACAATAGTTTAATCACACTTTTCATAGCTATCTGGTATAACGATGATTAATTCTTGTGGCTCATTTACTTCAATGCGGTCGTAGAGCAAGGTCAGCAATAGGGTTTTTTTCGGCGTCTTGATATTGATCTCTACGCTCAATGGCAAATCCAATCCATTCACCATTTGTCTCTCCTGATAAATGACGCTGACCTCAGTGCTGTCCTCAACACTCCAAATGCGTGTTTGCTTTAGCGCTTTGGCATCTGGGGTCAGGTGATATTGAATCATGAGGTCATCGCGTTGTTTGCGATCGGGTTTCTTGCGATCGCGTTTTTTATGGGTCGAAATACTATAGTGGAAAGGGTCGTTGTCTACAAAATACTTTTGGGTTAGTTGGTAATCGAGTGGCTTTCCGTATATGATTTCTTCCAAATTTTCATAAGTAAAATCAACGCCGAATAATTCTTTGAGGTAATCTAAGGAAGCAATTGTGTAACAGCGGTCTCGTTTATTGACAACGCTAAGCGTGTCTTGTGTTACAAGTGCTGTAACTACCGGAATTTTGGCATAGGTGATAATCGCAGAAACAGCGCTGTCACTGACCACTTTAATCGAGGTTTTGAGTGAGATTTCGTTTTCAGCGTCAGGCTTGGTCAGGTCTTTATAAGTTACATTGAGCTTGCTGTAGAAAGTTTTTGGTTCTATTGAAGATAGACTGTCTATGCGGTCTAGTAACTCTTTGTCTTTGATTTTGGGCAATTTTTCAGCTGAGATTTGCTCCTCAATTAATTCCGTTGATTTACACGAGATTAACCCCAGGGTTAAGCAAAAAAGTGCCAATAAGTTATGGGGCTTGAACATAATTCTTTTGGGTAATTTTTTCATGGAGTACTGGACTGCCTTCGCCTAATTCTTGTGCTTTTTTCCAGAAGAGCAGGGCATCTTGTAATTGGCCAAGTTTAAAATAAATATCTCCGAGTTGTTCTTGGTAAATCGGGCTCTGAATAAATTTTTGATCTGTTATTTTAAGCTGCCATTCGAGTGCTTTAGCATATTGGCCTTGCTCAAAAAATGAGAATGCATACAAATGGATGCAGAGCGGTTCGGCACTTTTTTGCAACAATTGAGCAAGTCTTTCTTGCGTTTTTTCTGGCTCAATTTGGTTTTTGATAAGTGCTTGAATGTAGCGGAGTTCAAGTGTTAAATTGCCTTCGTTCAATTGCTGAGCTTGTTTGAATTGAGCCATGGCTTTGTTGTTGTCTTTGAGACCAAAATAAGCAACAGCAAGCTGACCATAAATTTCAGCAAGCAAGGCGTTATCGTTGACCAAGACAGACTCGGCAGCAAGCAAGCTTTCCTTGGCTTGGCCGTAAGACCCAATACGGTTGAGCGTCAGGCCTTTCAAAAATAAAGGAAGTACTTGATTTGGAAAGAGTTCGACACACTGTGCAGCATCTTGTTGCAAATCGGTCCAGCGATTTTGTTCGAACTCCAAGAGCAATACTTGGTTCCAAACCGGATAAAGATTTGGGTCACAGCGTAAGGTTTGACGATAACTTTCAATGGCTTGCAAGATGTTTCCTGCAACGTAATAGTAGTCACCAGCAATGGAATGTGCTTTGGCTTCTTTGGGATACGTTTGGGTCATATAAACGACAAGCGGTTCCATAGCCGGGTCGACGCCTTTTCCTTTACTTTCGTTGATCATCATGATGAGGATATTCATCTTTTGATCCAAACTGGCACCTTCTGCTAAGATACCTGCACTTAGATGGGTCTTTCCTTTTTCTTGTTGTCCCGAACGATAGAGCATCTCGCCGTACATGAGCTGTGCGACGCCGTTACTTGGGTCGGCCTCAACTAAATCTTTTAAGATGCCGAAGGCTGCTGTATAATTCTGAGCTCTAAAATAGGTGTCAACTAAATTGGCAAGAATACTCGGTTCTGACGGAAAACGCAAGCGCGCTTCTTCCAATAACGCAATACTTTCTTTGGTTTTGCCTAGTTGCTGAAGCAAGCGAAATTTTTCGAGAACTGTGCTTGGGTTTTCGCCCAATTGTAGCTCCATTTTTTGAATTAAAGCCAATGATTTGGCGGGCTTGTGCAGCTGCTCATAACTCATCAAGGCGCCGCTATAGTAATCAATGTTTTTGGGGTCTGCGGTTATGAGTTCTTCAAAGACTTCAGCCGCCTCTTGTGCTTTACCAAGTTGCTGATACATAAAGGCCAGCTCTCTTTTATAATGCAAGTTTTTTGGATCTAGGGCTGCCGCTTGTTCTGTATGATAGGCTGCTTCTTGGTAACGCTCTTGTTTGAGATAGGTCTGAAAAAGCGCATAATGAACTGCAGCGTCTTTAGGCTGTTTTTGTAAACACCCTTTGAATTCTTGAATTGCTAGTTCATATTCCTTGTTAAGCATATTGCGGACGCCACTGTGAAACTGCCTAACATACGTTGGGTCTTGTTGTACACTAGCATTGTCATGAACCTTACAAGCTGCAAGGATCGACAAAAACAATATGAACCAATATTTATTCATGAACTGAACTAAAATCGCCGAGGCTAAGGTCTTTGGCACGACCTTTATATTGGGCATTTGAACCAATCATGGCCCCTACTAAATTGATGTTTTCCAATTTAGTATGGTTGCCAATGATACAATTTTTGACGTTTACATCTGTCAAAACCGCACCCGCACCGATTGAAACATGCGGGCCAACAACAGAGCGCTCAATACGAACATTGGCACCAATAAAACACGGCTGAATAATGATGCTGTCCGTAAAGTCTTCAGAAAGTTGTTGTAGGCGACCTGCCGCTAAATCGTGCTCCAAAACACGTTGATTCGTTTCGACGGTAACTTCTTTATTACCGCAATCTAGCCATTCGTCGACCGTTCCCGGTTTAAATGCAACACCCGCTTCTGTCAGTCTGCGGAGCGCATCTGGCAGCTGGTATTCGCCGCTTTTTACAACTTGGTTGTCAATTAAATATTGAAGTTCACCTTTAAGCCGAGCGCCGTCCTTAAAGTAGTAAATGCCAATCATGGCCAGGTCCGAAACAAAGGTTTGTGGCTTTTCGACAAAATCAATGATGTTTCCATTTGCGTCTAGTTTAACGACACCAAATGCACTAGGGTCTTCAATTTGTTTGACCCAAAGAATGCCTTCATCTTCCTTTGAAATTTTGAAATCTGCTTTAAACAAAGTGTCGGCAAATGCAACAACCACTGGGCCTTCAAGCGCACTAGCTGCGCACAATACAGCATGTGCGGTTCCTAAGGCTTCTAGCTGATAATGGATGCTACCTTTAGCGCCTAAACTTTCCGCCACGGCTAACAACTCTTTTTCTACTGCCTCGCCAAATTCACCAACCACGAATGCAATTTCTTCAATGGGCTCGGCGCAAACGCGCGCGATATCAGCTACCAAACGATGAACAATCGGCTTGCCGCCAACCGGAACGAGTGGTTTTGGAATGGTAAGGGTGTGTGGTCTGAGTCGGCTGCCGCGGCCCGCCATCGGGACTATTACTTTCATGTGCTTATTTTAAACCGGTACTTCCAAAACCACCTTCTCCTCGTTCGGAGGCGCCGAGTGTGGTCGAATGAACCAAATTAACTTTTTCTACTTTACAAAAAACGAGTTGTGCGATGCGCTCTCCGTCGGTGATAACGGCAGTTTGATCCGAGAGATTGACAAGAATCACGCCAATTTCTCCGCGGTAATCGGCGTCAATGGTGCCCGGCGTATTTAAAACGGTGAGTCCTTTTTTGAGCGCAAGACCACTGCGAGGCCGAACCTGACATTCCAAAGAAGGGTCCATTTCGAGAAAAAGACCCGTAGGAACAAGCGCACGCTGCATGGGCGCAAGTTCTAGCGGCGCCTCTAGTAATGCGCGCACATCCATTCCAGAGGAGCCCTCGGTCTGATACGCGGGCGCTTCGTGACGGCTTTTACTGATCAATTTTACTTCATGCAAACTCATCTTTCAAAATTAAGTCAATTCTCCAAGTAAGGATACGTCGTTTTGCATGAATAATCAACAGCTTACTATGGACAACATCGGGCTTTTTGAGCGTATTTGCTTACTTTTGTAAGACAACAGAGTTCATATGTTAGAAATTCAGCGCATTCGTCAAGAAAAAGAAGCAATTATAGCTGGCTTAGCCAAAAGAAATATCGATGCGACATCTACCCTAGATGCCATACTCGAGACCGATCAAAATTGGCGTGCTGCCAAAACACAGCTCGATCAAATTGCTGCCGAAATGAACCAACTCGCACGCAGTATTGGCGAACTGTTTAAGGCCGGTAAACAAGCCGAAGCTAGCGCGCTCAAAGAACAATCTAGTGCACTCAAAACGCAAGAAGCCGAACTCAAAGAGCAAGTAAGCACTTTAGAAGACGCGCTACAAAAACTACTGTATACCCTTCCGAATGTTCCCAATGACGCCGTGGTCCAAGGCCGAGATGCCGCAGACAACCAAAACGTTTTTGAAGCAGGAACCATTCCTCAATTTGATTTTGAAGCCCAGCCCCACTGGGACCTCGCTAAGAAATACAAACTCATCGATTTTGAACTCGGCGTAAAAGTAACTGGCGCAGGTTTTCCATTTTACAGGGGTAAAGGCGCTCGTTTACAACGTGCCCTGATCCAATTTTTCTTAGATGAAGCCATTGCAGCCGGTTACGAAGAATTTATTTCTCCGCACATGGTCAATGAAGCAAGTGGCTACGGCACTGGTCAACTCCCCGACAAAGAAGGTCAAATGTATTACGTTCAAGAAGACGACTTTTACCTGATTCCAACCGCAGAAGTTCCATTGACCAACATTTACCGCGATGTCATTTTACCAGATGGCAATTTCTCCATAAAAATGTGTGGCTATACTCCTTGCTTTCGACGTGAAGCCGGGTCTTATGGTAAGGATGTTCGTGGTCTCAACCGCTTGCACCAATTTGACAAAGTAGAAATTGTAAGGGTCGAGCACCCGAGTAATACGGCTCAAGCACTCGATGAAATGATTGCCCACGTTCAAAACCTCCTTGAAAAATTAGAATTGCCCTACCGTATCCTCAGACTTTGCGGCGGTGACATGGGTTTTGCTTCCGCCATGACCTATGACTTTGAGGTATACTCAGCCGCACAAGAAAAGTGGCTCGAGGTGAGCTCCGTATCTAGATTCGATACTTTTCAGTCCAATCGCCTTAAATTGCGTTTCAAAGACGACAAAAAAACAACGCTGTGCCACACCCTAAATGGCTCGGCTTTGGCGCTTCCAAGAATTTTGGCTTCTTTGCTTGAAAACCACCAAACGGCAAACGGCATCCAAATTCCAAAGGCGCTACAGCCCTATACTGGATTTTTAGTCATTGACTAACGCAATGTCTGGGCAAATTCGACGTTATTAAGCAGTCTTTGTCCATGAAAAGCGTTTTTTCGATTGGCTTCTTGTTTTTTCTTTACCAAGTTTATTGGTCGGCTGCTTACGCCCAACAAAAAATTGTTGCTTTAGCGCCGCAAATGGCTAATGTGGTACTGGACAGCGCTGCAATTTATACCCCTTCTTTGCGATTTTCTTCTAAAAAAGACCTGTCCGATACACTTTTCATTTCAGACACCACTTATGTTATAGATTTGAGCAACAACCAATTTCATTGGGTTTACATACCCAACGACACCATTTTTTTATCTTTTATCGTTTTTCCTTTTCGACAACAACAACAATTTCAAAGTTTCCAGATTACAACCATAGCACCCGGACTTGACATGGAGGCAGAACGTCAAAAATTTCAAATTACGAAAAGTTCAACGGAGTTATTTGGGGGGGCTGCCTTGCACAAAAGTGGCAGCTTGGCAAGAGGCATTGGCTTTGGCAATAACCAAAGTTTAGGGCTCAATTCTGCATTAAATCTCCAACTCAATGGCCAAATTGCATCCAACCTTATGCTCACGGCCTCTTTATCTGATGCCAATATTCCATTTCAGGCCTCTGGAACCACAAGTCAACTGAAAGAATTTGATCAGGTATTTATTCAAGTGCACAACGACCAACTCAAGGTCAGTGCCGGCGATTTTTGGCTCGATAAACCAGAGGGGCAGTTTTTAACCTATCGTAAAAGAGCACAAGGACTCACTGGTCAATATAGCTGGAAAAATAGACAAGGTGCAGGCTTTTTTACACAAAGCAGCGTGGGTTTATCTAAAGGAAAATTCCAACGGCAAATTATCCAAGGTATTGAAGCTGTGCAGGGGCCTTACCGCCTTGTCGGTTCTAGCAATGAACCATTCATCATCATTCTGGCCGGAACCGAGCGCATTTACATCGATGGGCAACTGATGCAGCGTGGGCAAGAATTCGACTACATCATTGATTATACCAGTGCTGAACTCACCTTTACCTCCCGACACCTCATCACCAAAGACAGCCGAATTGTTGCTGAATTTCAATATGCAGATCAAAACTATGCGCGCAGCTTGATTCAGCACCAAACCCGTTTTCAAAACGAACGCTGCAAGACATGGGTAGCACTTTATCGCGAACAAGATTTACCCAACCAAGCGCTACAGCAAATACTCAGTGATTCTCAAAAACAAGCCTTGAGTCTTATTGGCGACACTTTAAGCGCCGCTTTTATCTCAGGTTTTGACTCAACTACTTTTTTGGAAAATGCGAATATGTACCGAAAAATTGATTCATTGGGATTCCAAGATGTACTTGTTTTTAGTGTGGACCCTCAAGCAGCCAATTACCGCGGTACTTTTACCGAAGTAGGGCCCGGCGCAGGAGACTATATTCTGGGTGGCGTCAGTGCAGCAGGCAATTATTACAAGTGGGTAGCGCCAATCAATGGGGTCTCTCAAGGTAATTATGCCCCCATTCGACGCGTACAAACACCCAAGCGCAATCAATTAGCGAGTGTTGGTTTTGAATATTCAATTCATCCAAATTGGAAACTCTACACAGAAAATGCCCTGAGTGAAAACGACCTCAATTTGTACTCCAAGCTGAACGACAACGACAACATTGGCTTGGCCTCAAAAGGAGGACTTCGTTTCGAACAAACGCAAACCCAAGACTCCATTAAAAAATACAAGGCAAGTAGCTTAGAGTACCTTTTTGTCGGAAAACGTTTTGTACCCATTGAACAATTTAGAGCAGTCGAATTCGACCGTGATTGGAACATCCGCAATCAAAATTATGTCGGGACCCAACAGCAAATTGAACTCAAGCAGCTTTTAACGAACAGTGCTAAAGGTCAAATACAAATTGCAGGTCAATTATTGCGCATTGACTCCTTGTTTTCCGGACAGCGCTTTTACACGGAAGGTAATTGGAAAGAAAATGGCTGGACCGCCAAATGGGATGCCTCTGCCCTTCATGCAAAAACACAACAAACCGAGAACCAGTTCATTAGGCACCGCTTGCATCTCAATAAACAACTCGGCATGTTTAAAGTCGGTTGGTTAGATGATCATGAATTGAATTTATTTAAAGGCGCTAATCAAGGACATTCGTACCAATTCTACGATGCCCAAACCTATATTGCACTGCAAACATCTAAAAAACTAGACATTAAATTGTTCTATCGCGAACGCTACGACTGGCGTCCAGACAGCATACTTGCACTTGCAGCAAAAGCAAAAACAACTGGACTAGAATTGAAATGGGAGCCAAATACCACACAAAATTTAAATATATTATTGGGTGCCCGCCAATTGCGCATTTTAGATTCGGCACTGATTGATCAAAATGCCGAAAACAGTATGGTTGCACGCTTTGATTACAATGCCCGCTTTTTCAAGAACGCACTTACCCTAAACACCTTTTATGAACTAGGCTCAGGACTTGAACAAAAAAAACGCTTCCAATATATCAAAGTCAATGATGGCCAAGGAATTTATACCTGGATTGACTACAACGCAGACGGTATAAAAGACCTCAACGAATTCGAACAAGCCGTATATGCCGACCAAGCAGATTACATCAGGGTGTTTGTACCCAGCGCTAGTTATGCACCGGTCTTTTCCAACGAGTGGAACCAAAGTATACTTTGGAGACCTGAACTTTTGTGGCGACAACGCGAAGGATTCTTAAAGTTACTCTGTAGATTTTCGAGTCAAACCCGCATTCGGGTGCAACGCAAACTGCAAGAAGCTAATACCGAACAATGGCTCAATCCTTTTGCTGCAGATATCTCTGCACTTGGGCTTCAATCTGCCAACGCCCAATTTTCAAATTCCATTTTTTTTAACCGCAACGCCAACATTTTTAGTGCCGAATACAGTTGGCTCAAACAAGAAAACAAGACACTCCTTGCGAATGGTTACGACGCCAGAAGTATGCTGAAAAATCAGCTGAACGTACGTGTTAACCTATCTGAAAAAGTGGCTTTTGAGACTACAGTTCAGGCTGGGCAGTCGGCAGCGCTTGCCGACTATACAAGTGGCCGTAATTTTCAAATTGGTTTTCGTGAATTGAAACCCCAACTTATTTTTCAAGAAGGATCAAAAGTGAGATTGAGCTTCAATGGAAGCATTGGCCAGAAAAATAATGCCGCGGTTTTTGGAGGCCAACAAGCGCGCTCCAAAGCACTTGAGACCACCTGGAAATTTAACCAAAGTGAAAATGGAAGTATAAGTGGTGGCATCAAATATGTCAATTTTGACTTTGCCGGATCAGCGCTTTCTGCGGCTGGATATGAAATGCTCGACGGACTCAAACCAGGTACAAATTGGACTTGGAACCTCAGTTTTCAAAAAATCGTTGGAAAGAATTTACAATTGAGCCTTAATTACAGCGGCCGCCTCATGCAGGGCTTGCCAGCTATTCATACGGGCGGCATGGAGTTGCGCGCCTTTTTTTAAATGCAATTTATTTCAAGATTTCCTGAACGTAGGCCCTGGCTTGGGCATCGGCGCTCACGTAATCTTCGTAAATAGGATTTTGTGTATTGGTCAGCGCATGCATGGTTTGGGCATTGAGCTGGGCAATTTCCAAAAATGAAATACGTTTATCTAAAAAAGCAGCAACTGCCTCTTCATTTGCTGCATTCAGCACACAAGCAGCAGTTCCTTGAGCCGCCATGGCTTGAAAGGCCAAATCTAAATTTTTAAACACGTTTCGATCGGGTTGCTCAAAAGTCAATTGCGGATAATCCATAAAGTTGAAACGCGGAAAATCTGTTTTCAAGCGAGCGGGATACGTCAAAGCAAACTGAATCGGGAGTTTCATATCAGGCAAGCCCATTTGAGCTTTCATGCTTCCATCCTCAAATTGAACCAAGCTGTGCACAATTGACTGCGGATGCACAATGACATCGATTTGTTCGGGTGCCAAGCCAAAAAGCCATTTAGCCTCAATGACTTCTAGCCCTTTATTCATGAGGCTCGCGGAATCTATGGTGATTTTTGCACCCATGCTCCAGTTAGGATGCTTGAGCGCTTGTTCTAGTGTGACCGACTTGAGTTGCTCATGGGTGTACCCTCTAAATGGCCCGCCCGAGGCAGTGAGGTAGATCTTTTCAATTGGATTGTGAAACTCACCCACCAAACACTGAAAAATGGCAGAATGTTCAGAATCAACAGGATAGATGTTGACTCCTTTTTCTTTTGCCAATTTGGTGATGAGTTCGCCTGCAACCACTAAGGTTTCTTTATTGGCAAGTGCGATGGTTTTTCCGGCCTCAATAGCGTGAATGGTTGGGTTGAGGCCGGCGTAACCTACAAGTGCGGTGAGCACTGTGTGCACTTCAGTAGATTCTACCACCTGACACAATGCATCTTGACCAGCATAGACGTGAATATCTGCAGACCAAAGTGCATCTTTTACTTTCTGATACTGGCTTTCATCGGTAATAACAACTGAATTTGGTTGAAATTTTAAGGCTTGTTCAATGAGCAAATCGGCATTCTTGCCGGCTGTTAAAACCTGTAAATCAAAATACTCAGGATAAGAAGCCAGCACTTCAAGTGCTTGGGTTCCGATTGAACCTGTCGAGCCTAAAATGGCAATGCCCTTTTTTTCTTGCATAGACAAAGGTAACAATTGTGCTTGAAGAAGTCTTAAAAAAGGCGCCTCTCGGCGCCTTGGTTTTTTTGTTCATTTTACTAGAATCCAAATAATTTTGAAGCTTTTGGATGTTTGTAAATGGCAAATGCTTGTAAAAGAATCGAAACGATAAGAAGTCCCTGCGCTGTTGTCCATTCAATATTTTGACCTGTTAGCGCTGATTTACTCAATATTGTAGAACCCCAAGCTGCGAAATTTACTAATAAAACGATAGACCAAAACAACCAACGCCAAATTTTCTTTTCTAAATTAAAAAAGACATATGCAAGCGAACAAATTCCTGTTAAAAACACTCCCAATACAATTAAAAATGCACGAGAATTTGCATCATATGGCAAATTATAAGAGCCCATTGCTTCCGTAAAATCCATAAAAGCCAATTCCATCAAACTTAAACTGTAAGTAGTATGTATAGGTAGAAATTGCAATGAGGTTGGAATTACCAATACAAGAATTAAAAATTTTAAATTCATATTATTCAATTTAAAGAACTTTTACCAGAGCATTGAAGTAAACAAGTTACAAAGGCAACAGAAATTAAAGATTTCCAAAAAACTGTTCTAATATTTTCCTTAATTAAATTTCCATCCACTGATTTGATATTTCTATAATTGAATAATATCGTAGCTAAGAAGATAATAATGAAAATAGGAATAAATTGAGGTATAAAATCCATCCAAAATATTTTTAACAGAAGTATGTAAAAATCTATATCAGTAAGGAGCTCAATCATAACGTTTTGTATTATTTGCTATTGACTTTGTAATGCACATTCTTGACTGCAATAATGTTCAAACATACTAGGGCCTTTTTCAACCGCTCTAGGGTCTGTTTTCTGAACCCCATAGAAAGGCATGACAGAATAGCCAGACCCCGATTCAAAGGATCTGTTACACTTTGAACACTCAACCATGGGTTTTGAATTACATGCTGATAACACTGTAAAACTGCTAGCCACAAGTACTAAAATTAAATTTTTCATAAATTATTTTTTTCAAAGGAGAATCTTCTGTCCAAATAAAAAGGTGACATTTCGTATTGATTTCAGTTTCATCTTTTTCATTTTGAAATGAAACTGAAATTAATTTGGTGCTCAATGTTTAAATTTTATAGTATGATATCGGTTTAAACTAATTTTTTAATCTGCTTTTATTAGAATTGCAAAAAGACCTGATGAGATCACTATTTCCTTTAATTTTTTTACTCTTTTCTGTTCGACATTCAGCTCAAACTATCCCCTCCCTAATCCAACAAAAAGACCTTATTGAGGCAAGTATGCGCGCAACGGGACACCAGGTTGAGCAACCGTTTCAACTAGGATTTCAAAATTTTATTTTTTTAAATGGCGACACGCTATTCAATTTCAATGGTTATTCTAACATATTTCAGCTCAAGAATAATAAAGTAATCCGTTTAGATGATTCTAAATTTCATGGGTTTAACTTCAATAGATACTTATTTACACATCAAAACCGGATCTATCAAATTGGTGGATATGGTTTTTTTAGAACAAATAATGAATTGCTAATTTTTGTAAATCGTGGATGGGAGGTGTGTGCAACTTCAGGTGAAAAACCAAATTACATTGATGGCATAATTCAAAAAAAAGAAAATGAAATTTTCTTCTCTAATAATTGTAAATCAGGTAACGGTGTTTACAACGAGGTCCTTGATCAAAGGGTATTTGTCCTTGATTTGAATACTAAAGAATGGCAAATTCTTAAGCACGTTAGTAATCCCTATTTTAGCGGGTTCAAACGTATTTTTAGCACAAAGAATTATTTTGCATACAGCAATGGTAAAAGTTTTGCCATTCAAAAACAGAATTGCTCATATGCTAAAATTATACCTGAAAATCGTCTTTCAAAAAATGCTAAACTAAACTTTTTGGCATTATGTGGACAAAATCAAATGCTAGCTGAACGCTACATGAACGAACAGCTCATAGATACAATTATTATTGATTTAGATCGCTTCTATGCGAATCCAAATTTTCGAAAAGAAACCTTGTACATTCCAAAAACTAAAAAATCTCTCACTTGGGTAAATATCATTTTTGTTGTTGGCTTTGTATTACTATTATACGGATTCAGTTTTTGGATTAAGAGAAAACCCAAAAGTCAAATGAAACCTGAGTTAGCCAACCTCATTCAAAAAATTGAAACCCTCAAAGGAAGAACGATTCAATCTGATGAACTTGACGATATTTTAGAAATAAGTCATTTAATTGGAGATAGTAAAAAACTACGTCGCCATCGTCTATTAACTGACATAGAGAATGTGCATCCAGGATTAATCCAAAGGATAAAAATGGACAATGACAAAAGAAAATTTCAATATATTATTTCTCGATAACTACTCAACCGTCACGGAATGTTACCCAATGACCAGTCATGCGAAGGTAGGAAATTTTTCTT
>VFQS010000384.1_pt1 | contig 51724 bp, 56 predicted proteins | sample 3512361 | NCBI WGS metagenome assembly VFQS01 (sample SAMN10412375, study PRJNA504923) | tailings metagenome | isolation source: Relicate 1 Philex TSF3 active mining | place: Philippines | reverse complement strand
TCTCCGTCTCTCTGTATTTTCAGGCTCTATCATATCATAGGCTCCATGTAATACATGTATATAAGCATAGATAATATAACGAATAACTAGACAGATGTTATCTGGTGGACGCTTATTAGATCAAGGATTATATGGATGTATTTTTATTCCATCTTTGACATGTCAATCCGGTACAGAAGAGAAGCTAGATAATGATCCAAGACTTCATCAACTCAGTAAATTGATCCCTACCGAAGACGCCGAACAAGAATTTTCGATCTCTAAACGTATTCATCGTATCCCCTTTTATAAACAGTATTTTGTGGTTACTGAATCGATATGTGTCCCTTCTCCCACTCAATCCAAAGAAAGGGACATGAAAAAATGCGACGTGATAAGTAATTCGCATAATGAAGAGCAGTTGCGTGAGATGAGACTTCTTCGTATGCCCTATCAAGGAAAAGCTCTTCATCATGTCCAGTTCTCGGCACATAACTTTCATTTGCGCACCTTTGCGGTCCATTTCATCGCAGGAGGAGCACTTATGAATCTATTTGGAATTGTTCATCGCGATCTTCATCAAGGAAACATCCTTGTCGATTCCTCTAATGTTCCACGTATCATCGATTTTAATCTATCCGTCACCGTAAGATCACCTTCTGGTGTTTCTGCGAATGACTTGATTCACAAATATGATCCTTCCATTTCACAGGAACCTCCTGATTCCACCTTAGTAAATGCGATTGCGAAAGGAAATTCTGCTACACAGGTGATTCAAGCGATTGCTTTTCGTAAACCGGCCATTCAAAAAATATCCACCTTTTTGGGAATCTCCAAAAAAGAGATCTATTCTTCACTTATGGATCTGTATAAAAAAAGCAAAGCAATTCGTTCTGGAGATCTAGAGAAATGGTTTTCTCTGTATTATCGTGTCATTGATAGCTGGGCAATCGGTATATGTTTGGTTGATCTTATTCTAAAACTATCTTTGTGGCCATCATTTTCCACTAGAATCCAAGATACGGTCAATGAGCTTCGTCCTATCTTGAGGAAAATGTGTGAAGTTCATCCCCTCAAGCGAATTGATTGTGTACAGGCTCTTCATTTATTGGATCCAAATCATATTATTCTTCGTAAATATGGTAAAAAATGGTTAGATATCGTTGGGAAGTAATATATTAACCTAAAGATTATCTATGGTGAATGGATTCTGTTCCATAGAATGTCATCTATCGAACGCGAACTGATTTCTGAGATTAAGATGTATATTCAAAAGGGGGATTTGGATGATTTGAAAGAGTTATGGAATGAGTATCAAGAAACTGATTTTGGTAGAACATTGGCATGGGAATACATCTTTGAAAAGGTATATCTTCATGCCGCGCTCAAAAAACAGACGGCGATCTGCTCGTGGCTGGATGAACTCTATTCAGAATTGGATCCCATTCAACAAATGGGCTTGCGTCAAATGTTTCCTTACGCACGATATTTGCTGAGAAAACCTTAGCGAGTCTGTTTCTTTCGTGCTGTCTTTCTCTTTCCACCGCGTTTCAAACGATGTTTTTTACGCGATGGAATACACATATAACTACAGAATTGATCATAATGTAGTCCTGACTTTGGATAATATCGCGATGCGAGTTCTGGATTATAAATGGGACGTTTCGTTGCATCTAATCGTATTACATCCGTCGCCCCTGGTTTATGTGACCAATAACCGTTCGCATCTTGACGATAAAAATGATAATCTTCATCCTCATCCACTACTAATGCTATTTTACGAGTCTTTGCGGGACACTTTTTTTCAAAGGTAGTGAGTGTGGATCTAGGAACATCTCCCATAATACGAGCCAATACATCAGGACATCGTTTCCCCTTTACTTGAGACCATTTTGGATAACCAGACGCACGTCCGGGTTGCGGAAATGGCAACGGACATGACTTTTTATCACATTTCTTACCTTTTGGTAAATTCAAATAATTGAACGCATAGGTATAACAATTGTGTGATTCTTTTATTCCAGGATACTTATTATATCTGTCTGGATGATATTCTGGCTCTTCACCTGTCAGCGGGGATTGTTTAGGACAAAACTTGATATGATTTTTACAGAAGGGAGAATTTGGTAACGGTGGGAATGGACAATCCGAAGAGCATTGGCAATGCGGTTCTTTGCTCTGTTTTTTTGAAGGAGGTGGCATTCTATCTACTGGAACAGATTCAGAGAGGACGTGGTAGGACTTTATCCTCCTCGGGTTTGTTTGCCTGACGAAATAGATGCGGATGCTTCTCTCTTACTGTTTGCTCCAATGTAGGACGCACAGGAGATACTACTGCAGTAATGGATGGTGAAACAGTAGAATAGGCTGTAGAGGCTGAATAAGGCGATATTGCCGAAAATGGTAAAGAGGATGTTAATGGATATCCAGAAGCAAGATCTGTTCCCCCTGTAGGTTTTGGTGTCGCAGGTGCCGATCGTGACGATGATTGATCAGACGATTGATGTTGCTGTGTCAATGTATCCATTACATTCTTAACTGTATCTGGCATGGTCTGCTGTGTCATCATGGATAGGGGTTTATCCAATGATTGAGGATATAGATCTACCATTCCAACCGGATAGACGATCTGATTGGTGGGGCCTGTAGGAGGAACGGCTGGACGAGAAGAACCATGACCCGTCGTATTGGGAGCTTGTGCCTTATCATCTGTGCGATAATACTCTTCTTCAATTTGTTTCATTTTAATTTTCTCTACATAATGGGTAAAATGGATAAATTGATTTTGATGAGTTGGTTTTTTATTACGAATAAGATGTCCAGAATAACGACCTGTCAAACTCATATATTGCCATCCTTCGCTTCTCAAACTCTCCAGAATGGTATTCAAAAAATAATACTTTTTATCAATACGAAAAAGTGTGAGAATTCCATTCCATATGGTTACAAGTAAGGAAATGATAAAGGTAGCCCAATAAATGTGAACATTAAATGGCCCACCCACTAGAGCATATTCTTTATCGGAATTTTGAATGGATAGTAATGCTGGAACAAATAGAGATCCAACCGTAATAATAAAGTGGCCTATGAAAAAAATGACAGAATGATTCCGAACACGTTTCTGTAATCCTCGCAACAAATCCAAATATCTCGTCTTAATAATCTCTTTTTGAACAGGTGTCAAATCCAAATGCTGTAATATTGTTTTGAAACGAGCTCTGTCTTTGTAGGTAGTACAGCAAAGCCAACTGGTTTCTTCTTCAAATACTTCAGGCTGAAGAATCGTTAATGATTTCTTTTCTTCTTCGGTAGATGGATTTTCTGGATCGCTCGTCTGTCCTGTATCTTCCTCCTGTGAAGGTGGTGACGGTTCATCATCTGAATGTTTGATCATTTCTATCTGACAGTTATCTATCTTTTGATTCAATCCATCGCACAAAAAAGGCAGAAATTACAATCAATCCACTTCCTATCCACGAGGACAGAGCAGGGCGATCCACTGTAAATAAATGACCCCACAGATATCCAAACAGCACGCCCACAAATGACAGTAAAGAAAAGACTAGAGTAGATACTTTGGGGATTACATAAAATCGGAGACAATAACCAAAGAATCCTACCACAGTATTAAATCCAAATAATGTTGCCAAATGTTTCGGATTTGTATCCAGTTTAGATGGATTTATGATCAAATAGGACAGAATCGCAAACAATCCCAATGGATACAGTTGTTTTACCGCATAAAATGGAGAAGCCGTCGAAGACATCTTATTCCATTTTACAAACACAAAAATGAGTGTTTCTGTGATTGCTGCAAGAAGACCCATGAGAATACCCCAACCATACATGGAATCAGAGGAAGATGTTGTGTTGGTGGGAGAATCTCTTGAAAGGAGATACACACCGAGAAAGCTCGTAAGAAGAAGAAGGATAGACAGAGGCGATCGCGTTTCTCCAAAAAAGAGTGTGCCGGCTACCACATTAAACAGAGGATAGAGATAGAACAAAGACAGGGCTACACCTGCCGGTAACCAATAGAATGCTAGATAACTTGATCCAATATGAATCAGATTAAGTATTCCTGCGAAAAATGTTGTCGTATTCAGATCTAGAGCGGATGGTTCAAATAAAAAAGCAAGTAGTGGAAAGGTTAAAAAACGGGCAAACCATTGTGTAATGAGATTGGTTGGAACCGTTTTAATAAGAATAGGATACAGAGATAGTATTCCTTCGCTTAAAAGGACAGAAAGCGATGGAGAGAAGGGGAGAGAAATCATGATCTAATATGTCGTTGTATTTGAGGAAGAAGTTCACTATGGAAGCGATGATCAAATGCCTCAATTGCTCTTCCAAAATTCGCACTGGGACGGAAAGCGATGGGACGTCTTGCCTGTATGTATTGAATCGCTTCGGTGGCATGAATTCGGTGATAACAAATTAAAAAGAAAGCAATGGCGGCAGCCGATCGCTGCATCCCCGCTGCACAATGAACGAGAATGGGTTTTCCTTGTTTATATTCATAAAGAATCCGATAGGCAATTTCACTGGCCCATAGGTCCATATTACGAATCTCTTCTTCTTGTAAATTATCATCCACGGGAACACGATATTGTGTTGGAATCAGATGGGAAAAAGCATGATTTTTGGTACAGTTAACCACCACTTGGATGTTGTGTTGTTGGATAAAGGATTGATCCATAGACGCCTTCGCATTTCCGAGCCAAAGGCGAGGAATAATCTCATTTGCAGGCTGACTCTGTTGTATGAGTTCACGTAAATTGGACATCTATCCTTTACTGTCCAAAATCGGAGAGAAAGGTTAAACTCACCATATAAAATGATAGATAGAAGAAGAGAAAAAGAGAAGAATAGACGAATATGAACTTTCCCATCTACAGCACGGATACGCTATTTATGGATACCTATCAGGCCCTTTCCGTATTTGAAATGTTTATTCATACCATCTGTTTTCATCGTATGATTTATAAGTCAGTGAAACCCAAAGAAATCGCTCATCCCATTTATGATACCCTTTATTATGTGATGATCGATGATCCTGTGTTTCGCAAGACCGTTACAGAGAAAATAGAATATGTAATCGCTACGATTAAAGAACGGCCAACAGGAACCGTCTCCTTGATTTTCTATCATGTAAAACCCTCTACTGGCTGGTTCTCCAAAGAGGAAAAGATCGAGATGGAACGTTGGAATATCCCCTTTCAATGGTATGAATCCTATGATAAATCACATACTCATTCTATGAAAGAACGACGGATCCGATCTGTCTATTTCACGCTTTTGGAGAAACTGTCAAGTGCCCCTGCCCCAGTCTATCATGCCATCCATGACTATTTACCATTTGATATCGTGGATTCAAATAAGTCCAACAGCTTTAAAGATCTATTGGAGTTTATCACAAGTGGTCCGCCCAAGTTAAATTTATTTTAATCAATCATAATAAGGTGTGTCTTTTGTGATCGGATAACGAAACCGAAGAAGAGTTCCTTCTTCTGAACTGAATTCTCTTGGAGCAATTAACGACCAATCCATTTCCGTTTCTAGACAGTTAAGACGACCATAAATATAACAGAGTAAAGCCGAACACCAGAATGATCCTGTCTTTTGAAATTTAGGGTCAATATCTAACGGATGAATCAGATTCCATTCCGCACGAATCCAATCCAAGGGATTTAGATCATAGGGCCTTCCATGGATCTCTTCATGGACCTCTTTGATCAATGTATAAAATACGTCGTCTCTTGGAATATCAATATATCGTATGTAAACCGATTCTTTGGGAAATTCTTTTAATATATCTTCTAGACGATGAATTTGAACCCCAATTTTGAACTGGTGGTCTTCTACATCAGGTGTATCATTAGAAGATGACTCCAATAGATATAATCCATCCTCCAAATCCGGACGGAGATAACTCGGATTCTTTAGAATCATCCCTACATGACTGTATTTACTTCGACCAAAACATTCTAACACTTTGGATAACAGATGATTTCCACGAAACAGTAGAAGATCGCCTGTCTCTGGTTCTCTTTTTGCTTCGGAGAGTCGTTCCATGGTCTTTGACAAGAGGCACGATAAAATTGATCCGATGAATGTCATTGGGATAAATAAGTAAACATGCCACTCACACGCCATTTTTATGCCTCCGAAGAGGTGTTTTCTTCTCTGCTCTATGCCACCTCTCGAGGTATAGTGAAAGAATCCGTCTTCTGGTCGTATGAAATGATCCAAAGTGGATATGCGGCAGAAGCAATTAGTGTTTTATTTGAATCATGGGTGTGGCACTATGGAGTGTTTTCCATTGGATGGTTCAATCGTATGGGAAAGCGTCTGAGTCAATCTGAAATTTCTCCCGATGACATATTGGAAGAAATCTATCAACTATGCCACGTGACCATCCGTGATCATTCCGTGTGGAATTTACTCTGCGAACAATGGTATCAACCAGAAGAGGGATACGATCGTGTAACCTTTCGGTCACCGCCTTTCTTTCCCTCCAACGATCCAAAAGAGATCTATTTTATCCGTGCGATTTATCAACATAAAACACGAGCGGCATGGTGGATTGCTCGATGGATTTCTGAGGATCGTCTTTTATCCCTATTGGAATGGTATCGTGATACTGTGGTAGAAGCCCGTCATCGTCCTGATCTTTGTCAATTCTTTTCAATCTTACGAGATTATGAACTCTTACTTGGTTATAGCCATGAAGGGTATCGTCGCGTTACTCCTATCCTAATGCTGATGAGTCTATGTCTTACTCCCTCACAGAGAGAGCAGTCCATTCAAACAGGGGTTAAAATGGTTCCAACGGAACGCTTACAGGAATGGTTGACCGAATGGAGTAGTGTATTGGGTAGAAAAGCAGGAAGAATCTTTTCCATTCCCTATTATGGATTGTATGGAACATGGGGCCGTGGCCGTATGATACAGACAAAAGATACACTGGGTCAATTGCAAGATATTGAAAAAGGAGTGAAAGAATGCCCCTTTTGGGAAGATGTAATCGTAGGAAAACCATGGGAAGAATGGGAGGAATATTTTCCTGATGATATACCTGATGAATGGACACGATCTGAAAAAGAAAAATCTCACGGATCGGGTCTATTGCGTGTGAATGAAGAGGTGTCGATATGGGGCTATACCAAACGTTATATGATGGGACGCTCTTATCTGTGTTGGAATCGTGGAGAATGGAAACAGGAGAAGCGGATTCAATTCTTTGAAGAAAAGGTAGTGGATGGATCAGAGTCGATCTTTCATGTCATTCTTGGGAGCTTGTGCGTAAATACAGATGCTCTTTGTTCTATGGATAAATTAGCCCCAAAACACAAACAACGAAGATTTATTTGATTCGATTACAGTCTTCCAAAGATGGCGCATCCAATTCGTGCCCCACTGTGACCGGTTGTATGACTGTCCTCGTGGGAACCCTTTCCAAGATCATCCTCATCCGCATGAATAATCGCAGAACGTCCCCATAAATCCGTGACGGATACACGAGGTAAAAAATAACGTTTTTTCATTGTCTTCTGTCGTGGACGAAGCTGAATATTCCCTAAATCACCTGTATGCCTCTCTTTCTTTGTAGAAGGAGCTCCACCATGGCGATGTTTCCCTTTATCATAATGCTCGCATAACCCTGAACAATCTTCCATTCGAAGATCACCTGCTTTATGAATATGAAATCCATGTTTCCCAGAGGGTAATTTGTGAAATGTGGCAAGTAGTTGAACTCCCTTGCGCGTTGGAGTAGCAAGAACATGACCATTTATGGAAGATTGTCGGAATACCGCCACCGCACCTTTCTTTGCTTTACAGGTCTTTATTTTATGTGTGCTGGTTCGCATAACAGAAATGGTTACTTATTATAGTTACAGAAGAAATTGCGTTTCCACATTTCATTTAGATAACCACCACATCCAAATGCTGGAATAATACGTAGCATACGTCCTAAACAGATGGTTGTATACAGAGATTTTATTTTATGAATACGTTCTGAAAAGGGGCGACTGGGTGATTGATAGATATCCATACTGAGAATATGAAATGGAGTGGAGAATAATTGTGCCAAAGTAGAGACAATAATGGACGAAAGAAACAATCGGACAGATGGAGATACATGTGTGATATATTTTTGTTCCACTTCTTCTCTTTTAACAAATTGTGCGTATACTGTTATATATGCCCCTATAGCAGATAATAATAGTGATTTTCCTGGCATTGGTTGACGTTTTATTCCAAAATATCGGGTATATTCACGATCTTTGTATGTCATAAATAGGATATTTACAGTAGATGTTAATAGTATGGTAGGAATACGTGATTCAATAGAATAGCATTTTGAATAGTATTCCACTACGTTTGCTGTTCCAAATGTTGAGAAATAGACTTGATTCATAACATAATAGGGCCTTCCAAATGATGGCTTATTTGATCGCAATCCATGTATTACATTTAAAAAAGATGTTTTTAATTTTTCTTGTTTAATATGACTTCTAACAATAGACATATCAATTGTAAGCATAAGAGGTGAAATAAGGGATGAACTCCATAATGCCGCGGTTATCTCTTTTAATGGATAATCGGGTGTAATAAGACTCATTGGTCCTATAGACTATCTTTTATTTTTTATCGTCTTTAGATTCAAATGCTTTTTTGGTCTTTCCATGATATTCATATGCATGTCCCTGTTGTATCATCCACTCATTGATATTTTCACCATGTTTATCATAAAATGTACACATTTGACGACCATATTTATCAGGAGAGTGAAAGAGAACAAGAAGAATGAAATTATTTTCTTTCAGACGTTGTTCAAGTGCCTGTTTGGCTTTGAGGGATGCTGCAATTTCTGCCTGTCGATTAGGATTTGCTAACGAGGGACGCTTTTCAGGTGTATCAATACCATAGAGACGAACACGGTGACGATAGATACGTTTTGATTCATCATGATAAAGAGCAATATCCACTGTATCACCGTCCAAGATACGTATCACCTTTACTTTTGTTCGTAGACCATTTAGTGTGTATTCTGGTGTATTTTCATACGTAGAATCTTTGTAAACATTCTCGTTTTGATCTTTCTCTGTCTCTTTCTCTTTCTCTGTCTCTTTCTCTGTCTCTGTCTCTTTCTCTTTCTTATCAGGGATCGAAATTGTAATCTCTGTCGATTGAACTGATGTCTCTTTTACAGACTCGGAAGTAGTTAAACAGCAATTACCCATGATCGTTTTATGACTTTATGGATGATTCTTGATTCCATCAATTTTATGAGGAAGAAGAGGAAGAAGATACAGAAGAGGATTGGCAAATGATCCCAAGATGTTGTAATTCTCGAAGAAAATGATCTTGTTTTTTAAAGATTTGATCACATCGATTATGAATAAAACGTCGTCTGTTTTGACCATAATGTTCTGCTTCATAATGCTGGAATGCCACCGCTTTGAATTCCTCCAGATACCAGTGATGTGGAACACGTAGAATGGCTTGATGATACGCATTTTGAATATAGGAATTGGTGTAGATATCCAATTCCTCCATTTTTAAGTAAATAAAATCCTCCAATAACTCACGAGAATCATAGGAATCAAGATGAGTTAGACTGGATCGTATGGCTCGCATGGTGAGTGCCGAGGAATGATATAATTGCCATCTTGGACGATTGAATTGATATTCACGAAAGGTGGAAAATGCCCAACGTAACTCTCCGTGATGTTTTAATTGATAATAAATGGATACCAATTCTGGATATGTAAATTCAACATTTGTCCATGGATTTCTTGGATTCATAGGAACTGCGAATCCTCCCTCTGAGTAATTCAAATTGGATTCTATCCATGTGGCCAGACTCGTTGCATCAAACCGATAGCATGTTCGTGTCGTCATATTATATACTTCTACCGGCTTTTTCGGCTCATTGAGCGTAATTGGATCCATATTCGCAATTTCTTTTTTACGGATGGAATAGACTCTCCAACGCTGTAGAACATTCCGAAAGGCTCTTCGAAGACGCATTTCCATGAGATACGCAGTATATAATTGTTCTTTCAGATCCGTAAAAATGGTATCGATGGAGAGTTGTTCGGTTGGACAGATCATTTCACTACTATCCATAAAATCCACTGCGAGAACTTGATTATCAGGAGGATGGAGAAAACGCGAAAGAAATTCAAGTCGGCCACGAACAGAGAAGGGGATTCTCTCCACCAGTTTTCGGATATACAGATTGGGTTCTAGAGTAGGAGTGAGTAGAATATCTTTTCCTTCGTCATCCTGAAATCGGTATTCATGTGATACAAGATTCAAATAATTAAATCGTAGGATTTTTTTTGGAACAAGAATTCGTGGAGGAGAGGGTCGTTTATTCGGTCCCTGTATCTCTTCTTGTTCCAAATAATGAACACGACCCGTTAGGGTTTGTGATTCTGTAATCATTTGACTCGTGTCCTGAATCATTCTCTGAATCTCATTATGTATTCGATGATCCTGTTCTTCTTGCTGTCTCTGTATCTGTTGTTGAGGGTTATGATCAGGTAATCCAATAAGCGCAGAAATGAGATAGTCATTCCAACTCTGTATTACCTCTTGATCTGGATCTTGATCTGGATCTTGAGCTGGATTTTGAGCTGGATCCATAAAAAAGAATAAGGTTTGATATTGCTCTCTTCATGCGCTTTAAGTGGATCTATTCTTCCATAACGAACCATTTAATGGTCTGTGTGGATTTTTTGATCTTACCGATCATATGTCCATTTGAATTAATGATTGTGTTTCCCTGTATCCAGAGCGGTTCTCTTTTATTCGTTGCTTTGATTTTCTCGACGATGATGGGGTTTGTATCCATAAACACATTCATTCGTTTCACTGAATGGAAAGAACAGTATTCGGATGGATAGGCGACAGGTTTACGACAGAAAGTGGTTATTTTGTCTTGTTGAACATAGGAGCGACATTGTAGGGATTCTGTGGAAGAGTCAATGATCATAATTTTAAGCGTATCGGATGAGGGTAGGACCTTTTTCTGTAATTCGCGCTCTGGAACATCAAGACGTCGGGCAAGTTCGCGAATATATTTTTTTGACTGAGCCATTAAAATGGCTTCAAAATTTTCCCACAGCATTCGTGGAACCTTATATTCGGCCGGTTGGGCTCTAGTCTTTTCCTCTTCGCAATCCATTGAAAGTGAAATACAGACACGTCTTTGTATCCCTTTTACTTGCGATTCAATTTTATGGACGTAGATTGGATCGGCGCTTTTTATGAGAACCTTTATGGTGTCTGGCTCTTCGCGTGTGTTTTATAAAACGTCTGGGACGGGAGGCAGAGACAGAGACAGGCGCAGACAGAGGAGAAGAAGATAATCCTTTGAAGAATTGTTGGATCGTCTGTTTGACTTGTCGTAATGCATTTGAATCGGTAAAATTAAATAGATAGAATTTAACATAGTATTTTTCGGGGCGATGAATATCAGGTCCATCCATATGTAGAAAATGAACGTTTCCGATAAGCTGTCCATCTGGTGAGGTAATGGTTACATCTTTCTTCCCCTTTGTTTGATATACAGCCGTCTGTGAATTGGATGAAAGTGCTTCCATAAGCTTTTGTTCATCGGATGAATGACGAAAGCGGAAATGGGTCCCTTTGGCTGGTTCAATCTTTCTTCGTATGGCTTCAGGTAAGTTACCTTCATAGATAACAAGTTGTTCCGCTCTTCTGCCATCTCCTTGATTCCAACCGTTTTCATGATGGGAAGAAGAGGCAGGGGCAGAGACAGAAGCAGAAGAAGGGCGTGATGGAGCCGGTGAGATCGCTTCCTCTATCTTACGATATTCCGATTCTCTTCGTTTTTCCTCTTTTAGAGCATTGTTTAGAATAGATGAATTCCTTTCTTCTTTTTCATCTTTTTCTTCTTTTTCATCTTCTTGTAAATGATTTTCTGTCTCTGTATCTGATTCTAAGTCTGTCTCTAACTTCATTGCCATCTTTTTCTGTCTACGACGTTCTTCAATGACACGTCGCATTTCTTTCCATGCGTCTTTTCGTTTTGAATCACTGGAATGCCCAGTGAGCTTGGATTGTTTACGAAACTCCTCCATTCTAGTTATAGACAATAATAGACTTTCCATGGAGATTGAATTACCCACTCCTAGCATAATGTCCACTCTTCGTCGTTCATTTCATTTATTTTCATCGATGCTTACTGATGGAATTTTATATTTATCCTATGGAATTGCGATTCTTTCTGTCCTTAAATTTATCATTTATCAAGTAAATGGATTCACTTCAGAATCATATATGGGGTCCAGCACTTTGGAAGATACTTCATTTTTCAACCGAACGGATCGGGACAAAATCCCTACACCGCCTTCCCCAAGAAGAACGCCGTTTATGGTCCAATCTACTAAGCAACCTCAGATACTCCCTGCCGTGTCCGCAATGTAAGAAGCATTATCAACAGTTTTATTCATCACATCCAATCGCCTCTTTTACCAAAGAAGAGATTCGTAAATGGTTGTATACATTACATCAATCGGTCAATCAACGAACCGATAAGCCGGATTCTATCTCTTTAGCAGATGTGGAGAGCATCTATTCTATTCCCTTCTGTTTTTCATCTTATATGAAGGAGATTGTTCCACAGTTCCGGATTGGTCTTCAACGTGGCTGGATGCTTAGAGAGGATATGATAAAGACGCTTCGTGACTTGGAAGAAATACGACGATTTTATGACTTTTTTTAGTCTATCTGGGCATTTGACTGTCAGGTATCGGAAGACAAGCCACGGGACGATTACTAATCGCACTTGGTGGGAGTAGTCGATTTGCCACTCCAAAGAGGTCCGATAGTCGATCCTGTCCAATTGCACTTAATCCAAGATACCAGAAATATCCAGCCGATCCGTATCCCAAAATACCCAGTAGATATCCTACCATGTTCTCACACCCCGTCTGATATCGTGAGATGAAAATGAAAATGGAGGCAACTACAATCGTAAACAGTGATACGATGGCTTGAGTTCTGCGATAACTCGCTTTCTGTTCAATCTCTTTTACTTGTTTCTCTGTCACTTCCAGACTAGTTGTCTGTTCTGGCTCCTTTGTAAGTAGTTTTACCGAGTTATGAATCATATATCCGATAAAGAAGGAGATCATTGCGATCCATTGACTTACAATGTGATAGGAGTTGGATGAATTTGACAGAAAGGGGATTAATACGCCACATACATCGGTTGTTTTGGATAGTAGAGATTCGGGTAGGATCATTTGTAAAAGACCATCAAAGAAAAGATTCACAAATGGGACGAGCACGAGAAATCCAACGAGGAAAAAAAGCATGGCATAATTCGCAGTAAATAAACCGAGAATGAACATGGTTCCCGCCAGTGATAATGGAAGATTTTGGAGTCCGCTATATAAAAATACGCGAATATCGGATATCACCGCATGTAAACTATCCATAGAAGGGTAGATCTCTAATTACTTGGAATGAATTTCCTATCTTGATCGCTCATCTCTGAAGATGTTTTTATTCCACAGATGCGCATTTCTCGTTTGAGTCGGACAATTTCTTCTTCTAATTCAAGACGGGTTTGATGAGCTTTTACGAGTTCTTGTCGATGTTGTCGTTGTTGATAGATACCAAATATACATGTTCCTAGGCATCCTATTCCAAAGGGGAGGACGGAGGTAGCGACAGACATTCCTTTTTAAGAGGAAGAAGAACCGGTTGGACTACAAACGTAAATCGGAGATCCCTTTTCATCTTTGCGAACCATGTAGGGTAGTCCCAAAAAGTTGACAGACTCTACCCCAAATAGGGAGCGATTTGCATAGTAGAATAGTAAACCTACAATAAATGACAGGACAATTGACACTAGGATTTCGGTAAAGGATTCACATCCAATCGATCGAGCGATGAGGAAGGCGAGCAGAAAGACACCAATAAAAGAATAGGCTACAATACTTCGTGTAGACCACTCTCTTCCCATTTCATCCATGGTGGGGGCAAATTCAGCAGTGGATAAGGCAAGATAGGTGGCAATGGAACCTACAGAGAAAACACTATAGGAGGGATAGGCTTCATGTGAAAAGATGCGCTGATATTGATATTGTGGTGTTTTGAATCCAGCTCTACAGGTAATGGGCATGGAAGACCGGGAAGAGCCCACTGTCTGTGAAAAGATCCACGAGATTAAGCGGTGAGACCCTATCATTTCCATTAAAAAGATAGAGAATACACCGATAGCAAGATGATGTGTAAGAAAATACAGTAACAAGGATCCGAACAGTATGGAATCAGGAATTAAAGAATGAATCTCTAACACAGATTTTAATATGGTTTGTGGCAGTTGAGTGATTTGATCCAGAAATGACATACTCTATCTTTTCCCTATATAAACGATTTGCGATATATGATAAGGTAAAGAAGGGTGTGTGGCTAAGTTGGTGTATTATGGGTATTCCATCCTATTATCGTAAATTGTTGCGTTCTTGTCCAAAATTGGTTCAGAAGAATCGACCGGATGATGGTAAACGTATTCAATGGTTTTTTATGGATTTTAATTGTTTAATTTATCACTGTCTTTACCGTCCTGGTGCTCCTGTTTATCCGAAAGAGGCAGATGAGAATAAGGAGAAAAAGGAAGAATGGGAGGCAGATTTTATTGAAACGGTCTTGGAATATACAATGAGTGTGATTCGTGAAGTCATGCCACAGAAAGGCGTTTATCTGGCGATTGATGGTGTGGTTCCTATGGCAAAAATGCGTCAACAGCGTCTAAGGCGTTTTAAATCGGCATGGATGAAACGTGTCGGTCAGACAGATGAGCGTGCCGATCCATCTGCTGGATCATGGAATACAAATGCGATTACACCAGGAACAGCTTTCATGGATAAATTACACCAAGCATTGATTCGATGCTTTAAAGAAGAGGGTAAACCGACATGGAAGATTAGTTCATGCCGTGAATGGGGAGAAGGTGAGCATAAGATTTTGGCGGAATGGCGACGTGGGGGATATGGTGGTCCAATTGCAATCTATGGATTGGATGCGGATTTAATAGTATTATCTTTATTGGGTCAGGAAACCGTGGGAGATGGATCGGAGGTGTATTTATTTCGTGAAGAAATGGAGAGAGGAGCAGTTCAATATGATCTATTTGGCCAAGAGTCTTACGAGTGGTTTTCTATTATGGAATTGCGTCAATGGCTTATTCAGCCATATCTAGATGATGCGCAAAAACAGCGTTCATTTATTCTTCAGTATTGTTTTATGATGAGTTTTCTTGGAAATGACTTTCTTCCCTCCTCTCTGAGTTATAAAATGAGGGATGAAGGACATGATATTTTATTAGATCTGCTTCATCAGTTCTTTCATCGTAATCGGTTCCTTATTTCTTCAGATGACTATCATATTGTATGGCAAGAAGTGAAGGCATTTTTCCGATCACTTGCCCATGATGAGGCACAACGAATTACAGATGCGATTCTTAAAAAACAACATCAAGGACAATTCTGTGAATCAAAGGGGTCATTTCATCAAGTAGGTCACGAAGATTGGCCTCTCTCTCACATAGAAGAGCGATGTCTTCTTCATCACACAGGTAGAACACTCCATCCTGCTTGGAAGGAACGATATTTGACCCATTTTTTCCATGGATTTACATTCCATCCCCGTGCTATTAAACAAATCTGTCGTGAATATTATTATGGTATTCAATGGGTATGGTCTTATTATTTGGGACAGATGGATGAAGTTTGTTTTAATTGGTGTTATCCCTTTTCTATTGCTCCATTATGGGAATGGTTGGCAGATGTTCCATCTGTTCCTGTCTTTCATGGAACAGCAAAACTACATGCGTGGGAGATTTCTCCCAATGAACAACTCGCACTGGTTCTTCCCATTGAAAGTTGGTCACTTATGCCCATGTGTCCTGAACGAGGATTACCCTATAAGGCTCCTCATTTATTTCCCGCGGAATTCTCATTTGATTCGGTAGGAAAGCGTTTTTTTTGGGAATGTGAGTCCATGATCCCCATGCCAAGCATCATAGAAATAAAATCATGGATTGCAACTTAATTTATTTCTTCAACATTCTTAATAATCCTTCACAGCAGGAGATTGCTACCTCTTTAATCGCAGTATTTACATGCTGTGAAACATCAATTAATGTATCCATCATCTGTTCACCCAACAAATCGTAAGCTGTCAAGAGACCATTTCTCACAGTTTCATCGGAGATCATGGTGGGATCGCTCAATAGGCGTTTTCCCAATTCAAGAGCAATTTCCTTCTTTTCTGCTCCTGGTATTTTTTCTCCACGATAACTCGCTTTCTCTGTCAATTTAACCACTTCAGCAATCATACGACCAATTTTGAGTGCGTGATCGGCTGATTGTAGAGACAGGATTCCCTTTGTTGCATCTTTTGCGACTACATACAATTGATCCAACACTTCTTTTTGCTTTACAGATAACATACATGGAATGGACAGATTCTCCTTGATATCCTCCACTACATGAACTTGTGTAAGTTGGATGACCGTATTCACGGTTGTCGTTGTGGTTTTGGCTGTGGTGGATATTGTTGATTCTAACTCTTTTGGAAGAGATGGGACCGGTATGTTCTGAAGAGTAGTCATTGGATTCTGATAAGGAGCAATTTTATTCGGTGTAAATACTATCAAAAGAGAGAAGAAATACAGCAATAAAAGCAAAAGAGAGACCGATCATTTTGATATGACTTATTTTTTCTCTAAAATAAAAGATGCCGATAAGTGTTACATAAATATCACTCATCACATCCCATAACATATTCATCACGGTCATGGATTCAAATTGGAGAGATTGTAGAAAGATAAGAGGCTGGAGAGAATAGATGAGCATTCCTAATGGAACAGCAATGCCATAATGATAATCGCCCGTACTGTATTTCTTGAGACCCGATAGGACCACAGTATCAATAAAAGCCATTAAAGAGGCCATTGCGATAGGAACAAGTCGTAATATCATATAATAATCTGGATAAATCTATTAAGACTGTAGGGAACAGTACAGCGCGTATGAAAGGGTTCTCAAAGTATCGGAGAAGGAGAATAGGTAGTATTTATCATGGGTAACCAGTCCAGTGTGATTGATCCTGTTCATTTACGAATGTATCACAATCTTATACAGATTAAAGATTCAATGAAACGGGTACAGATTATTCAAACATGTTTTTCTTCCATGGAATACATTCAATCGGCGAAACGTGCGGGGATATATAGTCATCTTCTTCATTATCTTACAATTGCCCAATCCGGTCAAACTCCTTCCCCTCTTCCTGGAGAAATGGTCTCTTCTCCTCTATCTTTTCCACAACCATCCTCTCAAATGCCCTCCTCCTCTTATTCAGCTCACCCTTCACGCTCTTTTCAATCTCCTCCTTCTCATGGAATTGGAGCAACACATCCCTCTCTTCTTCATGCTCCAAATGCTTCAAGCTATCCACAACAGCCGCAACAACAACAAGCCATACAGACCTATTCTTCTTCTATTCCAAGTTGGAAAGTCGTGACAGAAACACCAAAACAGAAAGCATTGGGATATTTTTCTTCCTGTCTAGAAGTTCTTGGAATTCAAGAAGAAGTAGCACTCACAGAAGAGTCCCTCAAAAAAGCATACAAAAAGATGGCAGTTAAAGCCCATCCAGACAAGGGCGGATCCGAAGAGTTTTTTGAGGCGGTTACACGTGCTTATGCTTATTTGTCTGAGATTTTGCGACATATGAATGGAAATCGTAAGACAGCTAGTGGATCAAATGCATCTGTTCAGAGCACACAACAGAGTCGAGAACAAGAAGCCAAACAATGGGAGCACGCTGAACCGGTCCGATTAAATGCTAAAAATCTGGATATGAATGCCTTTAATCGGATGTTTGAACAGACCCATTTGCCTGATCCTGATTCAGATGGATATGGCGATTGGCTAAAAGACAGTCATGGAAAACAAGCCAATTCACAGAAATTCAAAGGAGAGTTTAATCGTGACGTATTTAATCGAATGTTTGAAGATGAAGCAAAAAAGTCACAACGATCTAATAATCAATTAGTGGTTCATCCAGGTGAAATGGCACTTATGATGAATCCGACCAGTGGGGTAGATCTTGTTGCAGAACGACCCTCTAGTTTTACTGCTGCCCCTAATTCAAAATTCCAATATACTGACCTACGCGGTGCCTATACGTCGGATTCTACTATATCTGATAAAGTATCAAATGTTACCGTAAAAGAACGAAAATTGGACGAATATCGAGCATCACGAGAACGCGCCCCTGATCCATTAACCGATACAGAACTACATGGTATTCGCGACTTTGAACGACGCCAACAAGAACAAGATGTCCTCCGTGAAAGAAAACGAGCAGAAATGGCTATTCGTAATCAACAGTATTTTGATCGGATGAAACAACTGGTCATTACCGATGGAGCAACAAACTTGAATCAAGGGATGCGATAAAATCTTTCATAAAAGAAAGATGCTACTTCTAGAATATGACTAGCTTAGAAGAAGCATTAGAACTATTGGAATTCAAATCATTAGATGATGTGGGAACCGAATCATTGAAAATCGCCTACAAACGTATCTTAATGAAAGAACATCCAGATCGTGGCGGAGATGGTTGTCGTTTTGATCAGTTAATTAATGGCTATCTTTATCTCCGTCGTATTCTTTATCGTCAAACAGGCGGAAGAGATCATCAGTTTGTCCTTCATCCAAAAGATGTCAAAGACCAACGCGATCAACAAGCCATAAATGAGCTTAATAATATGATTAATCAAATTTATGATGATTTACAGGATATTCAAACAAATGAATTTAATGAGCGATTCAATAAACGCTATGAAGAATACTGTAAAGAGCGTCAAGAATGTGATGATCATATTTCCATGATGACCGCATCTGATCAGACAAAAGGATATGGCGACTGGTTAGCATCAGATGAGTCTATCAATAGTCCAGTTGTTTTATTGAAAGATGGCGACTATGGCTCCGCAACTATGAAACCACCCATTATAAAGGCAGAGGATTTGAACAAAATGTTTGAATATACGGTTCGTTGCGGTAAAGCAGTTACTGATCAATCACTCATTCTTCACCCTGAACAAATGGCCTATTCAGTCGCATCCGGTGGAATGTTACTTATACCATCTGCTAATGGATTTACATCTGACTGGGAAGAACGTCCAGAATACACTGATCTACATGCGGCATACACTTCAAATAATACGGTATTTGATAAAATCCCTGTCTTTCAAGAAAGGGATCGAACATTTGATGACCTCTTGAAAGAGCGTGATGTAGAATACAAAACAGAGTTGGATCGTGACCTAGAAGCTATTGCGGCATATGAAAAGCGCAAACAAGAAGAAGAAGAGGAACATAAAAAGCGCATTCGCTCCTATTTCCAAGGTAATCTATCTAGCAAATGGGCGATACATGACAAGTCTTTAGCGGTCAGTGACAAGTCTTTAGCGGTCAGTGACAAGTCTTTAGCGGTCGATGACATAGACGAGAAGAAGGATGTGTAAAATACCGTTCTATCATATAGAAGAATGTCTCCCATTCAACAGATTCTGTTTAGTTTATTCTTACTTATTTTAGCCGCGGTAGGATATGCTTGGTTTTATCGTAAGGATCTTATCATTAAACAATGGTTTATGGATAAATATGTATTAGAACGTGGAACCGATAAGCCCATTCTATGGTTATTTTATCCCACATCTGAGGTGAATAGTCGCAATTGGTTGGACGCGGGCAATCGTTCCTCTCGAGCACTCCAAATTCCTTTTTTAAATCTTTGTTATCAATCCATTGTAGCACATAATAAGAATCAATATCATATTCGAGTGATTAGTGGCATTTCCGGCTTAACTGAATTATTGGGAGAAGACCGTCTTCCCTCTCTGATTCGCCGTCATGGTGATTTAGCTTCATTGGGTCCTGCTGAAATGAATTGGATTCGTTCTGCTGTGTTAGAAAAGTTTGGAGGACTTTGGTTAAATCCCGCATCTGTATGTATCCATGGATTTGGAGAGCCTACCTTGGATAAAGTCGTCTTTTATGGAACAGACCCGACCACAACGTATTCCGGAAAAAATGGAACACCTCTTCCTGGACAGAATGCATTATGGGTTCCTCGTCCACATCATCCCATGATGGTAGAATGGGAACAGGTATGTTTTGCTCGTGTAAATGAAAAACGTGGTGGAGAACAAATTAGAGGTGATTGGGGATGGGATGTTACACGATTCACTACACAGTATTCTGGAGAGGGAATTGTGATGGATCCACATGCGGAAGTTTCTCGTAAGAAGGATGGAAAACGTATCCAACTGGAAGATCTATTAGCTGCTGGAACAGAAGGAAAACTTACATTTGATGTCTATCCCCATTCAGTCTATGTCCCTTTTCCATGGGATGAACTCCAACAACGAGAAATCTTTGGATGGTTTCTCCGAATGTCTGAATCACAGATCATGGAATCCGATCTAGCTGTCAAATATCTACTAAGCAGACGATAAAACACGATACACGATATGTTGTAATGCTAACAGACTTGTATTTCCTTTACAGTATGAAATCCAAGCCTGTATCAAGAATTGATGAATTAATAGATTATTAGACAGAACTGAACTACCAAACATTTGATTAATCTGTTGAAATGACTCTAAAATATCCTCATAGGCATAACCCTTCTTCCAAATCTGTATTAAACATTGAATGGATCCCGCTATATTTTTCTCTGTCATCATGTTTAATAAGGGGATGAAATTCATATAAAAGGGGGCTGAACACAGTGTTTTTACGAGGTCAATGGTAAGAGGCATGTTTTGATAACAATGAACATCTCGGATTAAAATAAGAAGACGAATCAAATCACTCATATTATTTCCAGATAGATTAATGATCCAATTCCACATTTCATCGGTCATACTCGCCGATTCAGGCATACCAATATGGTCCAAGATCTGTGCTTTTTCTTGATAGAAGTCAATCACATTCATTTTAATGTGAATACATCGCGATCGTAATGCGGGAATAAGATCCTCTTCTGATGTTCCGATAAAGAGAAACCGTGTAATATGCGAATAGGATTCCATGGGACGACGTAAGGCTTGTTGCGAAATATGTGGAAAGGAATCCACATCATCGATAATGACCCAACGAAATATGTCTTGAGCAACTGCCATTTGACGGATAAATAGACTTACTTGTCCACGAATGGTTTGAATGCCGCGATCCTGTTCAGGACCAAGGAGAAGACATTCATCTGTGGTATACATACCCCATCGATCTGCGTGTTGCCTATTTTTGGATCGCGCATAATATCGTAAAAAAGATCTCATAAGTGTCGTTTTTCCTGAACCAGGTGGACCCGTTAGAAAGATATGACTAGGTGTATCCAAATGATTCAAACATTCTTTCCAAACAGAGTCTTGTCCAACTAAATGTGCCATCTTAAAAAGAGATCGTTAACGATCTTTCCTCTTTCTACTTTATATCCTATGTATTCACTTAACTTAAACACTTTATCCATCATGTGATTAACTACGTGTATTGATATGTCTCAGAGATCACTATATGACATATTGGGCGTAACAAAGAGTGCCAGTCCAAGTGATATTAAAAAAGCCTATTTGCGTTTGGCCAGGACACATCATCCTGATAAGGGTGGTGATCCTGAAAAATTTAAGGAGATTGCGCATGCGAATGAAATTTTATCAGATGATGTTCGTCGCCGTCGTTATGATGAATTCGGTGTAACAGATGATTCTCCCGCGGGACCTCCAGGTGGAGGAGGTGGTATGCCACATGGATTTCCTTTTCCTTTTGATGTGAATGTGAATTTGAATGATTTATTTGGAAATATGTTTGGAACAATGCCTCCTATGGGAGCTCACGGACAGGGTCAGGGAGCTCAGCGCAAAGGGAAAAAACCCAGTCCTTCTGTTCAAACGGTCCCTATTCGTTTGGAGCAATATTATCTGGGTCATCAATTTGAGATCAATATTCACCGACAATCTTTCTGTCAAGAGTGTGATCATACAGGTGCAAAATCCAAGGAAATTTGTCGTCGTTGTAATGGAAATGGTTCTGTCACACAAGTGGTTCAAATGGGTCCGATGGCGATGCATACCACTGGACCATGTCCAGATTGTCAGGGTCGTGGCCAGAAAGTGTTAGAGATGTGTGGAAAATGTAGTGGATCAGGATTTACAAATGAGCGACGTAATTTAATGGTTCGTATTCCTCCAGGAACTAGGCCACAAGAAACCTATATTTTCCCAGAAGTCTGTTCAGATCATCCCGCCTTTGAACGGCCTGGTGATGCGCATATTATTCTACAGGAGGATCCAAATGATAACTCTTTCAAGACTTATAAACGTGTTGGAGATCAACTTCAACATTTGGAAACAACCATTCGCATTTCATTATCCGAAGGGTTGCTTGGTGTAGTGATTCAATTGGATGGTCATCCTGGATACGATGAGGGGTTGTATCTACAGATTCCACCAGGAACATTTCATCATGATGTGTATATTATGGAAGGATTGGGTATGCCACTTTTAAAAGAAAGTGGAAAGTATGGTGAACTACATGTTCGAGTAGAGGTGGAAATAACAGAGGAGGAGAGAAAAAAAATGGAAAAAGAAGGAGCGGATCTATTGAGGCCTGTATTAGAGTCATATGTCCGTGTTACTTCATGTCCAAAGGAGTCTATACAGAGCCGAGTTACATTATCTGCGAAAAAACTCTAAAGGGTTCGATTAGAAAGAGGCACGTTGACGAGCCGCAGCAACTTCAATTCCATTCCATTCTCCACTAAGGCCCGCTTTGGTTTGATCAGCCATAGAAAGAAGATGCCCTCCTGATGGATAGGGAGATGGTTGGAGAGCTCCTCCACGACGTCTGTGAGAGCGACGAGTCTTACGATGAGAGCGGCGAGAATGGCGCTTCTTGGATTTGCTCTTCTTTGCCTTTTTGCTCTTCTTGGCCTTCTTAGAACGTCTACGACGTCCACCTGCTTGATCACGCATTCCGCTAATTTCAGAAAGAGCACGATAAATACCAGATTGACCGGCTGAATCATACATGTTCGATGGAATAAGAGATGAATCTCCGCCAAGTGGAGCACCAGCAAGAGAGGCACCGCCATGCTGTCCTGCATGATGTCTCAAAAAGTCACCACCCTGTCCAAAGGATACACGGGACGACCATCCTTGATCATTGTGTCCGATCGGAGCAACACCACCATAATGACGTCTAGAGCGTTTTGAACGACGTGTACGGCGTGAAGAACGTTTTGATTTTCTGGCCATATTTCTACATAGTATGGGGATAAAAGAAAAAGTAGATAAATGGGATTGAATAAAATGGAATGAATAGAATAGAATAGACTATGACACAACATCGTTGGACCGATAAGATTCCGAGTGAAGTCGTGTGTGGATATTTTTATGTCTTCTTTTTGATTTTTTCGGTGTGGGCAGGACTGTCATTACTCGGAGGATTGTGGATTTTTGCCTCTTCCAAAATGAGTGTCGGGCAATTGGTTTCCGTAATGTTTAATGTAATTCTGTCGTTTGGTATTTCAGCCACTTCAGCATTGTTCCTTTATCTGATTTGTGATCGTGCGCTAAAGCCTTTACAGGATTCTTTTGAGGGGTCTCAGGGGGAACTAGATGAGTCAGCTGATCTTTCATATATGTAAAGATATGTTTCTCCTTGGATGCCCATTTTTCCGCAAATTTCTCCAACTGTTTTGAACGAGAGGAAAGAAAGAAGAGGGAATGAGTGGATTCTTTCATCATGCGATCATTGCGAAGAATCTGCGCAATTTTACCATGTTGTGTCCAATCGGAATAAAATACTTTGGTTTTTATGTGAATGGACTCAGCCCATTCCTGTATATCGGATGCTATTTTACCATCATTTGGTAGTAAGATCATATCCGGAGTGCGCCCCCATTCTTCCAATAATGGATATAGAATCTCTTGGTGTAATGTATCACTTGACAACACATTGTTTTGACCAAATACAGCCAAAACAATGATTTGTGGCTCATAAATTTCTTTTTCTAGTGACATCGTTATTCAACCCCATAAAAATAAAATTAAGAAACCCATTTCAATTTTTAAAGATTGTCATAGGCCTCTTGTAGACTGGCAAGATTGACTTTGCGCTTTTGAATTTTACCCGATACAAGATAAATTGAGTTCTCAGTAATAATGATAAAGTCATCGCCTGATTTATAAAGCTTCTTGATCAGTGAAGTAAATTCTTCTTTTGACTTGACAAGAATACGCTCCTTCGTATCAGGATCTTCTCCCAAGAATGCGGTTCCATTGGCCGTTTGTTGGTAATAATCCAAAAGGATGGCTCGATCCTGTTCAATTGCCAACTTTGCTGCTTGTAGAAGAGTCTGTGAAGATGGAAGGGGTGCGGCGGAGGAAGCAGAAGCGGAAGCTTGAGCAGCGGAAGGAACAGAAGGAGCGGAAGATGATGTATTAGAAGCCGGAGCACTCATAGGTTAGGTCTGTCAATAAAAAATAAATCGTATTATATATTTTAACGCGCCTATTGATTTATATAAGATTAGAGGATAGGGACATACAGAACAGTCCCCTGGTGTTTTTCAAAGATCTTATTTAGGAAATGATAGGCTGTTTCAATCTGCTTCATTTGTCGTGCTCCCGTAATAATAATTTTTCCTGTTCGGAAGATACTCATGGTAATTCTCTTACATTGTCCCTCTCCATCGCCCATTCCTTGTCCTTTACAAATCTTCTCACAAGAACAAATTCCACTTTGTTTATTTGTGCTATTGTAGAAATATTTTGTATTAACCCCTTGATAGATCGTTTTCTCCAACATACTAAATAGATTGTATTCATTGATCAACAGTTTATGAAGAGCATCTTGATTAATGAATCGGTTAATGGAATAATCCGTATTAATAAGTTGGACAGAGAAACGATGGATATGAACCGGTTGAGTAAAAGGGGATTCTGGAAAAGTTTGGATGAGTTGATATAACCAGTCCAATGCCGATCGGGCAAAATCCTCAGAAGTCACGCCTGTCATTTGGATTCCTCCATTTGCAAATAGTTTGATATTGACCTCTTTCCAGTTATTCTCCTTTTCATCCTCTACCTTTCGGCGAACCACAATGGTAGATTGATTAAAGAATGTTTTGTCAGAAATCTTACGATTCGTAAAGACATCTTTGTAACTCCATCCCAGAACACGATTGCCATATTCTATTTTAAGAACGCCCTCCGCAGGATACCACAAAGGCAAAATGTAATTCTTCAATGAATCAAATACAGATGATAATTGAATAGGACTGCCCCAATGAGCAGTAATGACCATCGTTGAAACGCGCAGATTTGTGAACTCCATTGTTGTTAGTTGTTCATTTGCCACTTTCCACATGACATCTTCTTTCAATTTTATCTTTAAATTCCCGAATAATGTTGATCAAGTGATCTTCTGTTTGTATATGTAGATAAGTTGTATCAGTAATAAAAGGATAAATAGTATTGATCTTGTCAATAAGTTGGATGTCTAGAATATGAAACATATCGGCTAGAAGAAGTAATTCAGATAAAATCATTTGATAATCCATATTAGATTCTCTTATGAGATTGCGTAATTGACTTGGATGCGCATGAATATATTTCCAGATACGTTCCTCTGTATCCTTTTTGCGTTCAACAAGTCTCAGATCACCACGAGTAATCGCTGTAAATAGCGTAGATGAGTCTTGATAACGATGGGGTGGATCATATCTAATTTTAAGGAGTCGTTGACGGAGTTTGGGATGAATACGACTCTGTGAATTACAGATTAGAATGACACATATGTGTCTTGGATCAGCGTTCAAAATGGTCTGTAATGATAGCTGAGCAGCCTCTGTCAATGTTTCGCATTCATCCAAAATAAGAAAACGAGGAGCCGTTTCTTCATCTGTTCTCCAATCCAAGGATAAAAAAGGAAATACCTTTTGACGAATGGATTCCAAACTACGTTCGTCTGCCGCGTTCATAGAAATACACATGAGAGATTTGCGATTTCCCCATATACGCTCTACCAGCCATGCAGCGCTTGTTGTTTTACCTGATCCAGGAGGACCAAATAATAAAAGATGCTGTAATGTTTCAGGATATTTCAGAAACATAGAAAAACAAGTCTGAACACGCTCACACCAATATGTCGTATCAATCTCCATCGGTTTGTCTCTATCCCCTATAAGTTGCTTTAACCTCTCTTTGGTTATTCTGTAAACCACTTAAATACTGAAAAGAGACGAAGTAGATAATATGAGCGGCCGTGGTCGAGGTAAGCGCACAAAAGTAACAGACATCCCGTCCTCAACAGAGGAGTTACCTGTTATTAAGAAAACCACAAAGAAAAAACAATTTCCAGTCGTAGCCGTTATTACTCCAGATGGAATTGAGGGAAATTTATTGGCGTCTACTCGACGACCATTAGTTGTCCATCTACCCATTCAAAGTAAAGATGTTCCATCGAATGATATGCCAATTACGTATAATCCATTGCCACCGGTTGAAGCACAGCCATATGATGTTCATTGTGAGAATCCATTTCATGAGGAGCTTGAAAATATCGATGCTCCACTTTTGTTATCATCCTCTTCTGGGCCCCTATCTTCCTCTACATCTTTGTCTTCTTCTTCCTCTATCTCTACATCTACTCCTTCTTCCTCTACTTCTACATCTATCTCTCTATCGCCTTCTCTGCCTGTGTCACAATCGTCTGGATCTGCTACTACTACATCTACCCCGTCAGAAGATATTGATTTTTATCGACTAAAAGGGACATTTTTGGTTCAATATAAGGATTCTTCTGAGGTGAAGACTATTCCTGCTACATCCGATGCCGCCTGTTTTTGGTGTTGTCATACCTTTACGAACCGTCCAGTTGTTTTACCTGTGCGTGATACAGGTGAACACTTAATTGTAACTGGTAATTTCTGTTGTCCTGAATGTGCATGTTCTTATTTATTTGATATTCGACAAGATGCTCATACACGATGGGAACAACTGTCTCTCCTCTATCGTGTATATGGTGAGGTATGTGGTGGAAATATTCATCCTGCGCCTCATCGAACAATGTTGACGCTGTTTGGTGGATGTTTAACGATTGATCAATATCGTAAGATGATTCAATCTCATAAGGTTCGGGTAGATATTCATCTGCCTCCTATGGTGAGTATTCTATCTACAATGGATACAAAGCCAATTGACTTTTATGATTCTGGTTTGACAAAGAATGTAAACGAGACAGTGACAGAGCGTCTACAAAAGGCAGAAGAAGTATTGCGCTTACGTCGAACGAAGCCACTCAAGGCCTGGGAATCTACTTTGGATGCCTGTATTAATCTTAAAATTAAATATGATCAAACAAGGGCAGATACTGTTCTTTCATTGGGATCCTAAATACAATATGATCTATCTCTTACTACATTATAGAACAAATTATGAACTCATTTTTATTTCAAATAATAAAAATTGATTCATAAACATAACTTAAACTAATCAGAATCTGATCTAATAATCGCTTCAATGTCACAAATGGAATCGGTTCGTTCCCTGCTTATTCGCACATGCATGTCACAAATTCAGAAAGAATTATCGCATTTAGAGCACTGGCTTCTTCGTTTGCCTGATGATTCTCCTGCTACAACTACTACTGGTCCTACTGTAACTACTTCAACTGTTCCATCTCAGCCCACCATTGATTCACAGGAATGTATGAATAGACTCTACAGTGCTCTTGAAGCTCATCAAACCATGCTAGTATCACATGTGAATGTTTTGGATAAAATCTGTCAACGCTTAACTGATTTAGAGACATATAAGGAACTTCACTTGAAGAGAGGTGCTAATCCATGGATGGATGAATTTCCTACACCATATGAACATCGTGAAGATTCAGATGTATCTGAATTGGATATGACCATCTACCATGTTCGTAAACACGATCAAGAAGAATCTGTATCTGCTCCTCCTTCTCCTCCTTCTCCTCCTTCTCCTCCTCCTGCTATTTCAGAGCCAGTCGTGGAACCAGCCGTGGAACCAGTCGTGGAACCAGTCGTGGAACCAGCCGTGGAACCAGTCGTGGAGCCAGTCGTGGAACCAGTTGTGGAGCCAGCCGTGGAACCAGTCGTGGAACCAGTTGTTGAGGCAGTGGTCGAGCCAGTCGTTGAGCCAGTGGTCGAGCCAGTCGTGGAACCAGTTGTGGAACCAGTCGTGGAACCAGTCGTTGAGCCAGTCGTTGAGCCAGTCGTGGAGGCAGTGGTCGAGCCAGTGGTCGAGCCAGTTGTGGAATCAGTTGCTGAAGAAGCAGAAGCAGAAGCAGAAGAGGAAGAAGGAATTGAATTGGAGGAGATTACCTACAAGGGTATTACCTATTACCGTGATCCCGACATGATGGTTTATTCCATTGACGAAGAGGGTCAGCCATCCGAGGATCCAATTGGATATTGGAAAGAAAAGACAAAGACAGTCGCATTTTATACAAAGAAATAAACCTAAACTGATAATATACATCTAGGCGCATAAATGGTATCTTATAAACAAATATTTTTAGTAAAATGTATGACATTTTGGAACTGGTCAACTGATAAAATAAAAGGATTATATCAAAAAGCATGCGAAGCCTGTGAACATGCTTTTATCTTTTTCCACAGAGATTTTAATACATGGTATCTCTTTTCAGACACTCTTTTTCCATTATCCTATCGTCAGCGATTTGAAACAAACACTAATTCCGCATGGGAATATTCCCCTGAAAGACAGACACTTGTATGGAGGGGATCCAATCTAGATCAGACAGAATATTCTGTAGCATGGTTATCGGCCTCTACTGTCTCACAAAAAAGAGAATCAGACATGGATCATTTTTTATCATCACTTCGTATCTATACAACCGAATGTCAAGGGATTCCTCTAACTATTTTATTACAGGCATGGTCTATCTATGATAAACACTGGTGGATAGATAAAGTGGAAAATAAAATAAAATGGATTGATGATGAAGCAAATGAGAAAGAAGCGAGTGTGCGTGACCAACATCTTGTTCCCGTTACTCCGATCATTCATTCACTGGTCCATAAAAAAAATTGAAATAGTATGGAGAGACAGTTTAAAGGTGTAGCATCAAGCACGATACTAGGCAAGAGCGATTTGTAATTACTTCATGGACAATTCATCGGTCTCGCATCAACTAGATTCCGCGATTCCTTCTGGGTCATGGACTCTTTATTTCCACTCCCCAGAAGAGACAAAATGGACATTGAATACCTTCATTAGTCTTGGTTCCATGAAGACGTGGCGAGACTTTTGGAGTGTGATGGATAGTCTTGGAAATGACGCCTTCTCAGAAGGTATGTTCTTTGTTATGCGTGATCCCATTCCACCTCTGTGGGAAAATCATCAAAATATCCGCGGAGGATATTATTCCTTTCGATGCCAGAAGCGCGATGCGGCGGACAGTTATCTGAATTACATCATCGCTGCAATGATTGGACAACTCACAAAAAACGCTACGAATCAAATCAATGGAATCTCCATCAGCCCTAAACGTGGCTTTAATATCATCAAAGTATGGAATCAAACATCTGTCAATTACAATAAAACGTCTGATTTGAATTATAATATCGCATCCGTCAGTGAATCCGATGTCATTTATACACCATTCATTCAAAAGCGCATGTAGGAATTGGATTGTTATGCCTTCTTACTTGCGTAACTCTTGCCAACTTTCATAAAAAATGTCATTTCTTTTTTTATGAACGTGATAGAGTCTTTTATCATTCAGTAGAAGCAGTAGGAACTAGAGAAATATCTTCTAATATAAGCTCTTCATCCGCAGAAATCATTCGTGCTGGATAAATACCCGCTCGGCTCGAATAATCCCGCCTCATTTCAAAAATAACAACATATCTTTTATTTCTCTTCAAGAATTCCTCTACTTCTCGCACAAACATAAAGTCTACACCATAAGACCCGCCTCCATTGACTTGTCCCATTGGACATTCCTTTTTCGGATGAATCTCTCCTAAATAAATTCGTCCATCTTCCTCCACAAAGAAAATACGATCCTCCTCCCTTACAGGAGAAGATACACGATACAGCGAACCCCTCATACGATCCTGCTCCTTCTCACAACGATTCTGGTAACGTTCCTGTATCTCCAGTTCTTGCTCAAGTGACGTATAATAATCCATGATAAATCTTATTCATTTATTATTGATTATTTTTAAATCCACATTTGTGACATTTACATCTTTTGAGGCATACGAGGCGCCGCCTCTGTCTTTTGCTTTTGTGGTGCCAATACAAGACGAACCTCTCCCAAATTGGCCACCATGTATCGCAGAACCAATGGTAAATCATTTTTGAGGTGGATTTGAGTGCTAGCGCACAGATTTGTACACTTCGTAAACAGAACCAAATATTTTAGCTCAAAAATACCCTGAACAATCTCATTTGTATTTCTTTGAACCTCAATTCCACCCTGACTATTAGACATAATGACTGTCTCTCCATCCACAAAATCACCTACACAACGAAAAATCAAATCTGAATTAGAACTCGTAATCTCCAACTTCTCCGCCAATGCATTAAAATCACGACAGATCTTCTGAAAATCAGCAGAGGGCATATGAATAATTGATGTAAACGTAATATTCGGAAACTCAATATTTTCCACATTCGTATCAAACAACTTCATCATCCATGTGTTCGTTGTCCCCTTCTCCGCATTTTCCGCACGGATTCCCAACTTATTTGGATTAGACGCAGGGAGGAATAGCGTAAGACTGTCATTATTAGACAGTGTCTTGATCAACTTGAACAGATAAATCATGTTAATCCCCAATACATACTTTGCGGGACAATAGAAATATTCAAACCGATCCGCATGAAGACGCAAATAAGTCAACACAGTATGTGTCTCATCCACATCAATCACTTTGAGTCCCGTTGAATCAAATTCCAAGTTTGCCTCTGTTAGAATCTCCTTCAACGCCTCAATCAATGTGCGGAATGCGGCAGATTGGACAGTTCGAATCTCAAATAAATTGCCATTTACATTCGGCTGTGCGCTCTGCGGCTGAATACTCATTTGGTTCTATTCCTCCCTTAATGCTTTAGACTATCTTTTTAATTTTGCTCATTCTACCTCATAACCGGACTGCGTGACTCTATCTTTTTTTCTTTGTCAATCGTCTTGTTTTTTTATATCTCCTTGTCTTGGCCTCTAATAGCTTGTGCCCAAGTAACAGTGTAATCGGTACAATATATTTAGATGTTGCCGCACAAAAACCCTCCATAACAGATGGTATAAATCCACCTTTCTGTCTCTTTATTTGTCTCTGTCTCTTTGTTTGTCTCTGTCTCTTTGTTTGTCTCTGTCTCTTTGTTTGCCTCTGTCTCATCCTCTACACCATTTAAGAAAAAATACTCTGTATCTAAGAAAAGAAAATGTCTAACAAACGACCCTCTTGGGATGAATACTTTAAAGAAATTGTCCAAGTAACCGCCACACGTAGCCCATGCCATCGTCTCCATGTCGGCTGTCTCTTTGTCCATGATAATCGCATCGTTAGTCAAGGATACAACGGATTCTTACCAGGATGTGAACATGTTTCCATTGTTCGCGATGGACACGAGCAAGCCACTGTACACGCAGAACAGAACTGTCTAGCAGATTGTGCCAAACGCGGAGTATCATCCGCTGGATGTATCGCCTATATTACGCATTTTCCATGTATCATATGTACACGTCTTCTTCTTGCCGCTGGAATCAAAGATATTCGTTATTTACAGGACTATAAAAATGATCATCTTGTCTTGTATCTTGTCCAAAAAATGGGTGCAAAAATCACCAAAATGACGGACGAAGTTGTTTCATCTCCTGCTCTCATAGATTCCCATCTATCTACATCACTTCCTTGATATACATTTTAAAATTGATTCCAATCTAAAGCAAAGAAAAGGGTTAGAATTATACCGCTCTTCTTTCCTACTCAAGACAATGTCTGCTACTTCAGCCGCTTCTGCTGCTTCTTCTAAGGCATCCGCCGCTAGAAAATACCAGAAGAAGTCGCATCATCAGCACATCTTGGATCGCCCTGATACCTATATCGGAAGCACCAAGACGAATGATGATGCGCGCTGGGTCTATGACGCTGCTTCAAGCAAAATGGTCTGGCGTATGGTCAAGTTTAATCCTGGCCTCTACAAGATCTTTGACGAAATTGTTGTTAATGCTCGCGACGAGTTTGTTCGCTCCACCACCACGGCTGGAATGACACCTCTCAAGCGCATTGATATCACTGTAGAAAATGACGAGAAAGGTAACACGGTCATCACCGTTGAAAATGATGGCGATGGTATTCCCATCGAGAAAAATGCGGAAGAGAATATTATGATTCCTGAAATGATCTTTGGACACTTATTGACCTCTGCTAACTATGATGATAGTGAAGAACGTGTAGTTGGCGGGAAGAACGGCATTGGTGGAAAAGCTACTTCAATTTTCAGCCAACGATTCTCCATTGACCTGAAAACACCTGCCTCTGGAAAACACTACACTCAGACATGGCGAGACAACATGTTTACATGCGAACCTCCTGTGGTGAAACCCTACAAAGGGGCCAAAGGATCTGTAAATGTTACGTTCGTGCCTGACAAGTCCCGTTTTGTGGGTGCCTTTACTGAGGAGGGCATGACCGCAGACATGATGGCTGTTCTTCATACGCGTGTGATCGAGCTCGCTGGCCTTGTGGGTAAAGATCTGAAAGTGTCGTGGAATGGGGCAGTGGTTTCCTCTAATACCTTTGAGAAATTCATCAAACTATTCTTGCGTGATGGACTCTCTGGATACGCCTATGAGGATTGTGGCCCTCGCTGGGAAGTTGGCGCAATCCTTGCAAATCATTTGTATTCAGGAGAGGAGGAGCTGCCAGAAGACAAACACATTTCCTTTGTGAATGGCGTCCATACAAAGAAGGGCGGCAAGCACGTGGAGACAGTGACTCGCAAAGTGGTGGGTGATTATTGCGAGTTTGCGAAGACCAAGAAAGTGGACATTAAGCCTGGCCAGTTGAAGCACGCGATTGTCTTCTTTGTCAATTCCACCATTGTGAATCCCTCCTTTGACTCTCAAAGCAAAGAGTTCTTGACCACTCCCGCCAGTGAATTCGGTTCACGTCCAGAATATTCTGGAAAGATGATTACCGCTTTGACTAAACTTGGACTCCTAGAAGAGGCTAAAATGGTTCTAGAAGCGAAATCCTTGCGTGATACGAAGAAGACAGATGGTAAGAAGCGATCTACGTTAAGAGGAATTGTGAAGTTGGAGGACGCATTGTTTGCTGGAACGGCAAAATCCTCGGAATGCACATTGATCCTGACAGAGGGAGATTCAGCTGCTACGTCTGCCATCTCGGGTCTGAAGGAAGTGGGTCGCGAACGTTGGGGTGTCTTTCCGTTGCGAGGTAAACTTCTCAATGTTCGTGACATCACTCCTCAAAAGTTCAATGCGAATGAGGAACTCACAGCCATTAAGAAGATTTTGGGCTTGGAACAGGGTCGTGTCTACAAGAATGTATCGGAACTCCGTTACGGTCGTGTGATGATCATGGCCGATCAAGATCATGATGGATCTCATATCAAAGGTCTGCTCATGAACTTGTTTCACGCAGAATGGCCTGGTCTCATGAAGAATGGATTCCTCTGTACCTTGTTGACTCCGATTCTCAAAGCGACCAAAGGCAAAACCGTTCTGTCGTTCTATTCACTCCCTGAGTTTCAGCAATGGAAAGAGGCACAACCATCTGGACTCTCTGGTTGGAAGATCAAATACTACAAAGGTCTGGGCACATCTACTCCTGCGGAGGCACGTGAATGGTTCAAAGATCTTCATGAAATCCAATATCAATGGGATGATGAAACAGATGAGGCGATTCATCTTGCATTCAACAAGAAGTTGACCGATGATCGCAAACGCTGGTTGAGCCAATACGATCCGAATCGCATGCTGATCCCTGTAGAAAACAAGGCATCCTATTCCATGTTTGTCCACAATGAACTGGTTCACTTCAGCAATGCCGATAACATCCGATCCATCCCTCACGTGATGGATGGCCTCAAGCCCTCTCAACGCAAGATCTTGTATTCATGCCTTAAGAGAAACTTGAAAGATGAAATTCGTGTGGCACAACTCGCTGGTTATGTATCGGAACATGCGGCCTATCACCACGGTGAAGCGTCACTGTGCGGCACTATCGTTGCAATGGCTCAGAACTTTGTGGGATCCAATAATGTCAATCTACTAAAGCCTGTGGGTCAGTTTGGATCACGCCTCTCGGGTGGAAAGGATTCTGCCTCGCCAAGATACATTCATACCTATTTGGAGGAGATCGTTTCTAAAATCTTTCGAAAAGAAGATCAAGGGCTCTTGAAGTATCTAGACGATGATGGACAGACAGTGGAGCCAGAATACTACTTGCCCGTTGTTCCCCTCATTGCCATCAATGGCTCCATTGGCATTGGCACAGGCTATTCTACAGACATTCCTCCTTACAGACCCGATGATATCATCTGTCTATTGCGTCATCGTCTTACGGGCTCGTTGGAATCGCTTGGCGGTCGTCCATTGGATCCATGGTGGTTTGGATTCCGTGGAAAGACAGTTCGTAAGGATGATGCAACATGGGTAACAAAGGGTTTGTATGAGATGGATGATGCGAAGCATAGCGTAACGATTACAGAGTTGCCCGTTGGAATGTGGACGAAGGATTACAAGGCATTCTTGGATGAATTGTGCGAGGAGGATGATAAGAAGTCGAAAGAGGCAAAGAAGGAGTCGAAGAAGGCAGAAACGGCCAGTCAATCCTCGAACCGCTCCACTAAGGCCGAACAGCGTGCGGAGGCTGCGAAAGAGCCATGTGGCTTGAAGGGTTTTGATGATCTGTATAACGATGTCGATGTTCGCTTCGTGCTCTACTTTACCGAAGAGGGATATGATGCGATCAAGGAGGATGTGGCAGGATTTGAGAAAAAGTTCAAACTGACGACATCTTGGAAGACAACGAACATGACATGCTTTGATACCGAGTTTCGTCTAGTCAAGTATCCCACGGTGGGTGACATGATGGAGGCGTTTGTGGAGAAGCGTCTTCCGATGTATGAGGAGCGTCGTCAGCATCAGATGGATGCTCTTCAGCGACAGATGGAGGAAATGGATGCGAAGCGTCGCTTTATTCAGGCCATTCTGGATGAACGTCTGATCATTCAAAAGCGATCCGACGAAGAAATTGTTGCCGGCTTGAAAGAGTGCGAGATCCCTCCTCTGTCTTGTCCTGAGAAGCCAGATGAATATGACTCCTATGATTATGTCTTGCGAATGCGTATTGATCGTCTGAAGCAATCCGCCATTGTGGATCTGGATGAGCAGATTACAGAGAAACAGGGACAGATTGAGTATCTGGAGGGACAATCGGGTGCCTCTCTATGGCTCAAGGATCTGGATGAATTTGAACAGGCATGGAAGGCTTATTCGGAACATCGTGCGGCGGAATCCGTGGCTGTCGCATCCGGTCAAGGTGCGGGTGTGGATAAGAAAAAGCCAGTGGTTCGTGCGAAGAAGCCTGTAGCAAAGAAGTAAGTCGGGCCTCTGGCAAAGAAGTAAGTTGTAGTGAGTAATCCATAAAAGATAATATATTATTTTTTATGGATGATAGTATGGATAAACGAAATAAAGAATTACATCATCGGTTTGAAAGGCAATGATTTTGTCCCTGCCGATGACATATGGACAGGTTGAGGGAGTGGAGTAGGTAGATGGGAAATATCTTTCAAGTAATAATGGTAATGATCAATTTCGGACATGATACGTGGGACAGCCCACTCTACGACCATCTTATTCAGTTCATTGATTTGACCTTGAATATTGAAGGGGGTATTCTTAGCGTATTGTAAATACATAGCACGCATAATCATTTTGATTTCATCCACATCCTGATCATCGATCTGGTATTGTTTAGGACCACTGATACGGTAGACTTCTTTACGGATAGACTCTTGTAGGGTCTGAACATTCTTACGGGTAAAATAAGCATCTGATAATGGGGTATGTTCCCAGTTGCCTCTCAACATATCACCTGAAAAGTTCTCTTCGACTTGTGTGGGATATTGGAATCCAGCCGAATCCGGTACGGCAGATCCTGAGGCGGAGGGGGCGCTGGGGTGGAAACTGACTCGTCCATTTTGCCCGCCAGGGGCGTGGCGGGTATACGGGAGTTGAAAATCGGGAAGGGGAGCACCGGCTGGCGAAGACATTCTCTACCACCGATCGGTGTTTTTTTTCTAAGCTCCGAATATAGAAATGTCATCGGTTACTCGTTTCATTCGCCAGATCCCCGCCTCGGCTTCTCACCTGAACGCCGCCACTGTTGTTGCCAATGCCTCCACCATGGTGTTTGAGCTGGTCCCATCCGCCACTAATGTTGTTGGTAACTACCCACCGGGTCACATGCAGGCTGCCTCTGCTGCTCTCCAGGCCGCTATCACTGCCGCTGGTGCCAACGTTGTCCTCCGTGACATGGGTAAGACCATTCTCGCCCCTGTTGGTTCTCTGTCGGGCAATCAGGGCTTCTTCCGTCAGGTTCAACTGCTGGCCCCAGGCGCTGTTTCAGCCTCTCAGGGCTTCAATGGTGGCGCTGCCGGCTCAAACTTTGGTGTTCTGGGTGCGGCTGCCGTCCCAGATGCCTACACTGACTACCTGACCTTCTACATCCCAGTCAATGTCGCTGGCGTGAACTACGGCCCAATTGGCGTTAATGCCTACCCAGTGGCTGGTGGCCAGATGTAAATTCGTTTCTTAAAACGAGTCAAAAAAAGAAAACGATCTGTCTGTCATATCATGTGGTTATGTATTTTGGTCATGTATTCGGTTATTTATAATGATACTCATAAGAGGTTTTACCTGTCCTGTGTATTGATATTAGAATGAAATGATTCTTACTATTAAAAATCATTTGAAACTAATAGGAATATGAATATCTATTTGATTTTGTATGGACTTGTATCGGCTGCTCTTTTGTTGGGTGGAACCATGAAATTATACGGAATGGGAATGGTTCCTGGTGCTGTTCTCTTCTTTATTGGTTCTGGTTTTCTTATTGTAACCTATGGCCTACGATGGTTTATTGGTGAAAAATCTCTTCTGTCGGATGCTCCGGTCCAATGGCCACCTGTTGTTAATACCTGTCCTGATTTCCTCTCTTTTTATAAGCGTAAGAAATCAGGCGGAGCAACAGAGGATACTTGTGTTGACACGGTAGGTGTGTCACGTAATGCCAATATGCTAAAACGCTTTCCCACGTCTGGACCAGTAGACAATGAAGATGATGCCTATTTCTTTCCATTGGCCACAACCAAGTCAGATGCTGTGTCACGCAATAAAGAATGGTGTCAGCGTGCGATTCTGTATGGTTTAACATGGGAAGGAATTACAAATGGAGAAAGCTGTATCCTTCCCGATGGTAAAAAAGCGTCACCCTCTTCCGGTTCATCTGATGCGGGTTGCCCAGCCTAAGTGCGTTTAAAAGCCCGAAAAAGGTTCTCCGATCCTAGTGGGATGAACACAAGCGCATTCATAGTTCAGTGGTAGAATGACCCCCTTCCAAGGGGTTGATACGGGTTCGATTCCCGTTGAATGCATCTCCCAAATGTTCTTATAAGAGGTAGTAAGAAATGCCTGCTATATGGACAAATAAAGATCGTTTCCTCTTTTCTCTACTCCGTCATGCGGGTCATCTATCATTTGACCAAGACATTCGGATGGCAACTGAATATCTCAGAAATCACTCTTCCCCGAATAAACTATTTCCTATTGGTTTTTATGATGAAAAACGATCACAATTTGTATGGAATAATGATGTTCGTTTATTAACAATTGCGCAAATACAGGAGCATTATGTCCCTTTTTTTGGATCATTAGAAACAGTTAATCAACTTACCAAAGAAGTAGTTCATCTGTCTCATCGTGATCATCGAATAATCCCTTATTTGATCTGTTTATTGAATGCTAATTTTCGTGTCATTTCTATTAAAAAGAAGGGAAGAGAGCATTATGGAATGATTCAATTACCATTACCCTCCCATTTTAATTTTGATGAGTTTGATCGTGCGATGGATAATTATCGGAACATGACATCTTATTCCACGCATATTGGTACAAAAACAAAAAGACAGAGACCGAGACGGACAAAACAGACGAGACAGACGAGACAGACGAGACAGACGAGACAGACGAGACAGACAAAACAAAGATGAGATTGCGTGTAGAATGTAAAGAAAAAGAAAGGAACTTGTGATAAGCAGTGGTGAGATGGTCCGAACCAGTCAAGCAGAGAAGGAAACAGCTTGTCTCCATCCTGAATTGGAAACGGCCATTTTAGAATGGCTAGAAAAAAGGACTCATCCTGCCTTTTTATTGATCGGCCCTCCTGGAGTGGGAAAAACAACAATGGTATATCGTGTGTGTAAACTAGCAAAATATTGGATCCAAGAATTTAATGCCAGTCATACACGAACAGGGTCTAGTTTTCGCCAGACGATTATGCCTCTTTTGACAGAGACAGGTGTGAGTAAATGGATTCATCCTGACACACCAAACGGTCGTGCTGTATTATTAGATGAAATGGATGGTCTGTCTCAAGGTGAAAAGGGCGGCCTCCAAGAATTACTGGACTATCTCAAATCAAAACGCAATTTCTCACTAGACTGTCCTTTGATTCTGATCTGTAATGTATTGGAGGGACGTATCATGCAACAGCTTCTTAAATATTGCTGTGTCCATTATGTAAATATGCCAAAGAAGGAAAAATTGGCAGAGTATTTTCAGAAGGATATACCTGATACGCTTTATGAATTGGGAGATATTCGCAAGGTATATCAAAATTTACAGTATCATGATCGGATTTGTATAGAGCAAAAAGGTAAAGAAGAAACGATGGATAAAACACTACATATTGCCATTCGGGCGGCATGGTTTACATTATTTGAAAATTGGGGGATCAATGACGAATTGGATCTGGAAACAAAAGATGCCAATCTGGCAGGTTTACTTTTTCATCAAAATCTACCCTTATTTTTGGAAAACATGCCGTTTGATGTATATGAACGTATTCTAGACCATCTACGATGGAGTGATCGTGCTGACTTTTGGGCATTCTTTCATCAATGTTGGAACTTATTACCTTTATCATATCGTCTAAAGTTAAAATATCCGAATCTAACTCTACAGGATTATTCAAAACCGACTCATATCCCTGAACCATCCGAGTTACAGTATACGATGGTTCTTACGAAACAATCCGCATTGTTTAATGCTTGGAAGGAAATGAATCGCGTTTCCAATGAGTATCATATCCCTTTTCGGTGTGTTACACAATGGGCAACACACCAACAAGGTAAATTACATGATACTCTAGGTCTTACACTTGGATCTCAGAATGGAGCTGGAAAATCTGTAGAGGCTGTTTTCTTCCCACTCGCTGTGCCGAGTGGATCAAAAGCTGCTTCCGTTCGTAAGAAGGCTGGTCGTGGTAAAAAATAAGATGTGTTGTCGATGGAAAAGACAGACCTCGAATGAGATCCATATTGGAAATAAATAAAATCTGTGTTGACCCCTGTTTGAAATTACGTATAGACTTTAACAGTGAAAATAGATTTCCTTCTATTCTCTCTGCTTTTAATCCAATTCGATCAATTTCTTCAAAGAGCTGGTAATAAATATTATCAAATGCTGAATAAATGATAAATTGACCGTTGCGACATGTTCGTATTAAATCGAGACAGATCTCGGATTTGTTTTTTGTATTCAATTGCTGTTCGGAGGTTAGTTGAGAAAAACAGGTCATTCGTGAGGGCTGAACAAGGTCACGACAGGTTGGGCATTTTCCATTCATTAATATACTTTTAAGAAGACATTTGCCACAATATAGATGGTAACAGCAATCCACCATAGTTGGATATTCCGCATGTTCAAGACAGACAACACATTCATTATCTTCTACATTACGCTGTATGAGTCCCTGTTTCTGTGGAGGATTTTGAGAACAATATTCCCTGACAGGCTGGAAAGTGACACCTAGTGATTGAAATAGATGAGGAATTTTATTGGAATGAATAACTGGTTCCAAATGTCGTGACAGATAATAACTCATCAGAGAGTGGAGCGAGATATTTGGACGACAGTGGATTGTATGAATTGAAGGAGCAGTCAATGGAAGATGAGAACGGATATATTCGTCTGAATTACGTAATACCATAATATATCGTGATGGATGATAAAATGACAAATAATCTTTGAAATATCCAGATGATGTTAAACATCCATCATAATGAGATGTGTGTGTCTGAGTCAACCATGTATCTAGATCAGAATGTAAAGGCGGTGTTAATGTGACCTGATCCTTCAAACGATATAAAGATGCACGATGAAATGATGCATTCTTAAATAACAATGGAATCCATTGATTTGTGATTAACCATAGAAATTGGAACTGTAAGGGTGGGTCGGAAGAGTTCATATAAATGGAGGAGGCTTCGTCTACAAATATTTGATCCCAGCGGATGTTATGTTGTTGAGCATATTCGTGTACATATTTATAGCATTTATTCGTGGTAATTACAAATGAACTCTCTATCATATGTTTGGCAAGTTCCTCATCTCTTAGTAAACGTCGTGTTTCAATTGCAACATAAGGCAATGTTGTATGTTTTTCTATCTCTGTTTTCCATTCTTGAAACAAATAATGAGGCACAATAATTAAATGGACCGCAGGGCGATCTGTTACATGATAAATATCATGCGAATAAAAGTAGCGGGTGGAATAGGGTGTTAATTCACATGCAATCGGCAGTTTATCCTTACGATGATAAGATGCTAAATAGGCAAGAACACTAAGAGACTTTCCTGAAGCAATTGGATCGGCAATCATTCCAATCTTACCATGAATTGCTTGATGTTTGATTAATATACCACGCATCATTTTTTCATAGTATTCATGCATACGTTGGACCATCGTTAGTTGATGTGGAAATAAACGCGTATGTATTCTATCAATCGTATGATCTTCATAATTACACGGTGTTAATGTGTTATGATATACCTGATTTAATATAATCAGTTTTTCATAATAAAAAGGATCTGCCATTACTCTTTACTATGAACAGCGATTATATCTTTTAGATCTTTCCTAATTGAAGATAGAATTGACGAAGCAAGGGATCTTTAACAATCTGTCTTAATTCTAAAGGCGATTCTCTCATTCGTAACTCTTTTCGTATCTGCTGTTTCGTATTCTCTTGTCGCATCTTAAATTTATCAACTGTATTATCACTATGACAGATGACAAGGATGGTTTTTTCTGGATCTAATTGAATCATCGGATGACTATAATCCTCTAGAAACGATGACTCTTCTGCGTGTGTTACATATTCATTATAAAAATGTGTGTCTGAATATATTTTTCTCCATGCCATTGTCCCATTTGTCGCATGATTCGGATGATATGGCCCTGATATCATAATCTTTCCTGTATCGTGATAATACAGATACATTTCTGATGATCCTGCCAGATGAATCATTGGATGTTTTTTGAATGCTGTCACAACTGTTTGTACGCGCTCTGGAGGATAATAATCGTCATCATCCATCGCAATAATGATTTTGCCTCTCGCTTCGCGATTCAAAAGATTTCTTTTTGCTCCAATACGTAACTTCTCATAAGATCTGATATATCGTATATGAGGAAGTTCATCCACTATCATTTGAAATAAATCCTCTACCGAATCTTTTCCATCATCCAGAATAATCCATTCCATTTTATGTTTTGGATAGGTCTGACTCTTATAAATTTCAATTAAGATGGGTATAAATTTACGACGATTATAGGTCGGAGTAACCACGGAAACCTCTATTTCTGACATATCGAGTTACTCTTTCTTTTATTCCGTCTTATTTTGGAGGAACATTTGACGCACTAACATTCTCAGGTGCTTTAGGTGGCTCCTTCTGCTCTTCAGGTGCTTTAGGTGGCTGTTCTGGCTGTTCTGGCTGTTCTGGCTGTTCTGGCTGTTCTGGCTGTTCTGGTGCTGTTTGAGGTAGTTTAATTACAGGAGGAGCAGAAGGAGCAGAGACAGAAGGAGCAGGACCTGGAGCAAATAGAACTGGAGCCGATACAGAAGGAGTCGATACAGAAGGAGCCGATACAGAAGTAGCAGAGACAGAAGGAGCAGTAGATGAAACATCCTGTTTAGAATTATCTTTATCCTCTAATTGTATCCGTGGAGCAAGGGCCTTGTGTAATTGCTCAAAATTGGTTTTAATCTTATCCAGACGCACATTAAATGGCTCTTTTGTTTTAATTACCTGTAAATACGGAAAAGATTCATCCAACTGCTCTTGATACATTTTCATACGCTCTTGAATCTCCGCATCATGACCTCGACCTGGTTTATACTTGTCACCGTATTTCATTGTCTTTGTTAGGCCATTTATTACACGATTAGGATGGTCATTTGGCATTAATGGTAATAACGCAAATAAAGTCGGCATAATTAATCGTTTTGGATTCTCTGACATCTCATTGATATAATAATCATAAATGCGTTTTCCTATATAAAAAACACCTAGCATTATCATTACTCCACTAGACAATGAACAAGCAATTAATGTTACAATAAAAAATGCTAAACGAACCTGTGGAGGATATACAATGGACTCGTTTGCTACTAATGACGCAAGAAGGAGACAAATCACCGGTCTAATCAACATCGGTAAATATCGCTTAGCATATCTCCAAATCTGTTTTGGAATATTCTTCGGTTGAAATGCTCCTGGGTCCTCACTCTCTGATCGTTCTATCTCATCATCCACTTTCCATGATAACTCCTGTAGAGATTGACTTCTAAGAATCTCCTTTTTCATGATATCATTGAAACGCTCCCTTTCTTGTCTCACCTTATCCGCCGATATATTTGGACGCTCCCCATAGCGTTTAAAATATTCCTCTAACTTCGGCATAATCTCATTCGAGATTTCCTCATTGTTGTCTTTAATGAATGCCACCAACTTCTCCTGATCTGTATTAGGAGCCCTAGGAGCTTGGACACTATTCTCTTCCTCTTTTTTTGCCTTTTCTTGAGCAAACTTTTGAGCTTCAGGATCTTCTACTGCTGCGTTAAGCTTATAATTAATCTTGTTCTTCAATTTACCCAATAAAGAATCCGACATCCTATCGTTCTCCTATACTTTATTATGACAATACAACGCACGTCTTATAGAGCATATTTCAATCCACCCATTCCAGATGCAATAGAGACCCAGTTTAGACTTTCCACATAAATGGTAATGTCATACTGATACAGCGATGTCGGAGGAAGAGGATATACATTCAAATCTACTTGGAAATTTTTAATACGACTGCTGTTCAGACTACCGTTGGGCTGTGTCGTAGGAGAACTCAGTGAAAATGGATAAACAATTAAATCCGATACAGGATTACCCCGTAGATACTTCCATGGAACAACATCTGTAAAATAATGGATCAATTTCTCCTCCTGTAATGGATTACCATCCCCTAAAATGGTTAGACCACGAAGAATATGTCTCTGTCCATTTAGAATCAATCGCCCAGATGAAGAATAGAGATTCGTATAAGGCGTCCATCCACCCTGCGTAGACAAATAAGGTGCTTTTGATGGGTTCACCCAATTGGTTAAGTTCATCAATTCATTTCTGTAAGTCATCGCATCCGAACGACGTGGTAAAATGATCAAACGTTCAATTGGATTATGTGTATCTAATTGCGCAAGCTGACGCTGAACCACAGATGGGATCTCATATCTTGTCACCTGACGAATGAGATATTGAAGAGGCTCCGAAGAGAACTGAGTTCGCTCCTCATCTGTCAAATACACGTAGGTCATCTGAATCTGAGGCTGTAACGGCCATGTATTCAATAATGGTATCGGTGTTCCAATATCTGTTAAAAATTGGTTAATCGTCACATCTGAAATATCAGATACCGTTGTATAATAAGAATTCTGTGGCTGGAGAGGAATGGGTGATTCATGATACTCATATCCTGGTGCAACCGGATGACCATTCCGATCCAAAATACGATACAGTTCGCGAATCGGTCGTAATGTGATACGAATCTCGCATTCATGATACTGTAAGGCTACCAATGGAAGAGACTCATAGGTCGACTCTGAAAACCAAAAAGGCAATGGAACCTGTATACGATGAGCAGGGATCGATGGACGATTTACATTTGGAGGATTTGTCAACGAGCCCGTTGGACCATTATTATTATATACCAATGGATATCCTGATCCAGTGGATCCACCACCATATATCCCCTTTGCGGGATCATTCAGTTCAGGAACATTTCCAATTAGGCGCTCCCATTTTTTATAAGCGATATCATCCAAATCACATTGAGCTTTTGCGATCAAATAGGCTCCATCAAACTCTTGAATTCGCTGACCACCAATATAACACCCTACACTCTGAATCATATGACATCCAATATAATTCACCCATGCGAAGTTATATTGAGATGTTCGTGATCCTTGTGGTAAAGTAATGTATTTACAGTAGATGTCTGGCAATTGAAATGTAAAATACATATCACGAACCAGTTCGGCAATACGCTGAATTTTACACCGAATCTGGATTGGCTGATCATAGGATAAATCCTGCGGACCATCTACCGCAAATGATACAGATTCCTCCGAAAAATGAGAATATTTCTTATAGGTTTTATAAAAATAGGTGAAATCGGGATTACCACTTAATAACGTATTTTGCGCCCCGTAGGCTACTAACGCAAATAGACCTCCACCAGGCATCGCTATTGATCCATAATAAATATCTGTATGCTTTACAACGCTTACAGATACATATTTTTTTATCTATTTTCTACGATTTCACTTAAAATGAACTAGACCACCATGTATCCGCCAAATAGGGTGGAACATCATTCATCAATGACGAATCCATTTCTGAAGAGGGGCCTTCATTCATTAGCACCTGAATCTCTCCATAGGTCAAAGCATAATTGAAATATGTTAAACGACTCATCATACCCTTCATCGCTCCAAATAGATCAAATCCATTGTCATCCACTGAAGAGACTTTATCCCGCTTCAATGACAGACGACGCTGACTAAAACAGATAATATCCTGATAATTCTGATAAGGTGCGAATCCATCAAATGTCATCTTACGTGATAAATTGCCATTTACATAGATTTCTAAAGCATGGTTCTGGCAAACAATTGTAATATGAACCCATTTCGAAACAGGGATATTCTGAACTTCCACGTATTCATTCCACCCCTTAAATGTATTCATATAAACACGAAGTGTATTTGTATCTGATCTCATAAATACACCTGGACCCATCAATGGGAAGGGCTGGGCATAACCCTTGTGGAATAAATGAAGAAGACCATATTCTTGACGAAATGTATTTGGATGAACATAAATGTAGAATGAATAACTGAACTCCACACCACTTCGCTCATTATCCGATAATGAAATGGGTTTTGATCCGCGCACATTTGGATTCTGAGCAATCGTCACTGACTTATCATCCGTATTATACGTATAAGGCAATAAAACGGTTCGATTCATATGTAAACGATTCAAATAGGTATAAATCAATTCTACCGTAAAAAGACCCACATAGACCACAAAGACGAGAGCAATACCATACAGTGTTTGTTCTACCAGCCCTTTTGATGAATTAGATGCCGTATTGTTTTTAGAGACATTAAACAGACTATTATCAGACACTGACATTCCTATTTAACATATTATAGTATTTATTTGGAATCTACTGATACATTTACTCCAAATTTGAAGATAGAACGGAACCAATCGCCTAATGATTGAATCGGTTCAGGACCAGCAATATAATTCTTATAAACAATCTCTGGATTGAGTGCTGCATCATACATGGATGTTGTCGCAATAAATCCACCAAATCCACCATAGGATAATAAATAGGCGGAATAACCACCCGCATCCACCTTGTAAAACGACGGTAATACACATGAACGTGCCAATTTACCATCCATATATACATCTGCTGTGCGACCATTTACGGCTACTGTGATATTCACCCATCGTTGAAGATCCAATTCAGGTAAATCACACATGGGCGAAGAATCCAATAATCCGGAATCTGTCTGTAAACTGTCAAACGTGTTCTTCAATGTAGCAACCGTAAGTGATTCTTCTGGAACTTCATTGGCATTCGTTGGAACAGCATTGACGGCTGAATTGACTTCTTTTGTCTGAATACGAACATGAATCTTTGGACGACGACCACCTAGATAAATACGAATGGTATCAAAGTTTGGACCACCCAGACGGAAGACAGCCTTATTACGACCCGCACGATAATTCCAATTGGATACATAGATCCATGTAGATACCGTAAATTCACCACCCTCATATATCATTGGCAACTTTTCAGATGTCACGATAATCGGCTTTGATGGCTCTACATCCGCTGGCTTATTTCCTGTTAATAGATCATAACGATTTGCCGTGCTGGGTCCAAACAGATATTGATACAGATAATAGATACCAAGCAAACCCGTAAAGAAAATAACAACAGGAATTAATCGTGAAACTGGTGACGATTGATTTGACTGATTATCCATTCTTCTGTCCATTACTACGATATTCTATCAGGTTATGACTCGTCATTACGCATAGGGTGACTTCCATTCATACAAACTCTTTGATGGGGGCTTTGTAACAGGATCACATGGTAATCCGGGTGGACATTTTGCTGTGATAGATAATATAGGAAATGTAGGGGCTTCTATCTGATGCGCTGGATTCCATTTCACGTCTACCACCATTCCATTTGTATCCACATGAGAGGCACGCTCGCGATCTACTTCAGATGGAGACAGACGACGAGAATTTACCATCATATGAATAACAGATCCATCGAGACCTTCATTTCCTACCGATAATGGACTTGCGATAACAACCGGATAATATTCCAATCGCTGTGAAGCAACAATACGATTATCATACATGACATCGAAACGACGACCTTCGCGTAGAATAGATAAATATACCCATTTTTGAGATGGAATGGCAGGGAGTGCGATCGTTTCTGTTTTGAACTGTCCTGCCTGTTGTGTCTTCACACGGAGACGAGCGCCATATCCTGCTTTATCCTTCCCCGATGGAACAATCTCTATCTGCCAATTGTTCTCAACCTGTAATAATGGAATATACGTTTGATCCTTAGAGAGTCGCATCGTTTTATCCCCTTGTTTGAGATAAAAGAATCCCATCACTGTGGAACCCGCTGATCCCAATAATTCCATCTGGACACGATCAGGCATCAGAATATTCTTTTTCTTCTTGAGTGACTGTATTTCAGATAAAATCTCTTTGTTTCTCGCACTTGGATAAATATGATATACAACAATATAGATTGTAATAGAAACAATAATTCCAATTACTACTAAAATAGGCGTTTCAGGCATATCTCTATTACTATCTACTTACTTATTTTCTTCAACTGTCATAACAATGTGGAGGATGTTAGTAATCTACTCGGAAGAGGTAGGCATTGGACACGATGATGAAGCAGGGATAGGACCTGCCCCCATCTCTTCTGCCGTACTCAGACGTGGTGTAGAATCTCGAATCTCAGGTGTAGTCAAGATTCTGGACCATATCTTCAAATTGCGATATCTAGCAATATTTGCCTCTACACCCGTTGCCGCATAAATGCCCCCTTTTATATCCATTGGAGGAGCATGAAACATAGTTGTTTTTACCAAGTGACCATTAAGATACACCTCTAATGCTTTCTCCATCACCACCATTGTTAATCGGAAGGGCTCTTGGACAGGAACATTTGGTAAAATAATAGACTCCATTTGCTTATCTTTGTTCAAGACGGATACGATCATATCATTTGTATCCGGCTTCAATGCTACTGCAAAATTATACTGATCTAGTATGCTCAGAATAGTGTCACCTGATGGGGTGGATTTCTTAATGGCTCCGCGTGATAGTAATAGACGCGGATAGGAAGCAAATTGAAGAGGATTTTGAATTAACATATCTAACTGAATGGTGTAATCATAAGACTGATTAGCTATAGGTAATTCTTCGTTCTTGATGAGACCAGTGTTTCCATCTTTCCAGAATAAAATCCCATCATCCCATCCTGGAACAGAAATGATTCCGGGTGAACCAGGTTTCCATTTAAATACAGGACGAATGAAGAAATGGACAAATAGTAATAAGATGAGAACAACAATACAGACAGCAAACAGATAGGTTAGAATTCGTTTTATGGCATCCGACCAATTCCCAGAATTGACTCCCGAAGGTGCCCAGCCCGAAGATGTCCAACTGGATGCGGATGATGTATTTCCAAAGGTAAACGGTGAAAATGTTCCAGATGCCTTATTTGTGGTATTTGATCCCGATGTCCGTGAACGGTTTGATGTATTAGCTACTCCAAATAAATAAGGGGATATATTCAGACTTGTCATGTCTTATCTGATTACTATCGCGTAATTTTACTTGATTTGATAAACGGCATACATCGTTCCTCCAATAATGGATAATAATACAGAGCCGGTGATAAATCCCTTTACAAATGAACGATAATCTACCTCATCTAAATCTTCCTTTGTCCATACAGGAGAACGATCTCTACGTCCTAATCGTTCATAATAAGATAAAACCTCTTCTAGTCTCCATTCTTTCTTTCCAAGTGATTGATTGACTTTATTGTGAATCATAACTGTCCATTTAATTAAATCCGTGCGCGAATCCAGAAAAGGAGTCAACGGATTCTTACCTAAGTGTTCCTTATAATGCTCTCGACAGACAGAACAAGGTAACAGAAATGCTAGTGATTCATAAAACTCTTTTGCGCACTTTTTATCCGTATAGGTTGGATTTTTAGGGTATCCAATGGCAACAATATGGATCGTATGCCAGAAGAAGGGTCCCCATACAGTTGGTGGAAATCTCATGCTCTACTCTATCTGTATTTGCTTTATTGTCTTCTTTCTTCTTATTCTACATATCTGGTTCGATCAGTCCAATATAAAGAGATACTCCTCTTCCACTCATAAGTTCAACTCACCCTCTATGGAGTCATGTATAGTATCTAATACCATTCGTCCATCCTATTGCACAAATTGTGGACAGAGTGGTCACATTTTCCGTAATTGCCTATCACCTGTTACGAGTTATGGGATAATCGCTGTTAAATATACAGATGATTACATTCAACAATCGATGTATTCATCACAGTCATCTATTGTTCCTTCGTGTCAATCTCTACAATTTCTTTTGATTCGTCGTAAAGATTCTCTATCATTTATTGAATTTATTCGTGGAAAATATGCGTATACGGATGAAGAATATATTGGTAAATTGTTACGAAATATGACACAACAGGAACAGGAAATGCTATTGAATCAGACCTTTTCAGATTTATGGTATCAGATTTGGGGAGAATTGTCTACGATGAAATCCCATAAAAGTAATTACGAGGTATCAGAAAAGCGGTTTCTTCAGCTAAAAGATGAACTTCCTCGTTTAATAAAAGAAAATCCCTCTCCATGGAAAGAACCTGAATGGGGTTTTCCAAAGGGGCGTCGGAACCCTCATGAATCTGATCTACATTGTGCGATTCGCGAATTTCAAGAAGAAACCGGCATCAAGCGTCATGAATTTCAAGTCATTCAAAATACACATTCTATTTCAGAGACCTTTTTTGGATCTAATTATGTACATTACTGTCATAAATATTATTTAGCCATTTGCTCTCCTGGGCTAAATGTTTATGTTCATCCCAATAACCCATTGATGTTCCGAGAAATTGGTGATATCCAATGGTGTTCTCTAGAAGATGCCATTTCAAAGATTCGTCCGGATAATGTAGAGAAACGTGAAATCTTGTTAAAGGCTGGTAAAATCCTTAAAAACTTTTATCCCATTTATTCCTTTGATTCTCCAAAAATTTCTCACTAAATCGTGAAATATCTTCATCCATCCTATTCTTTACTTCATTTTTTGACGTTTTTGTCTAAAAATGAAATATATGGATATAGGTAGCAATGGCAGTAGTTAATGGTAAACGTCTTGCCAATCTTACCAATAATGAACTGAATTCAATGATGGAGTCTACTGATAATGAAAGGATATTAGATCCAATTCGGAGAGAGATGGTCAGACGAGGAATCTTGAATGAATCCGCATTGAATGATGATCCGTTAGGTTCATCCTCTTTTGACCCATTAGCCAATACAGAAGAAACATCTTCCCCTAAACAGGATGGAAAAGAGGCAGATGAAGAGGCAGATGAAGAGGTCGAAGTAGAGTGGAATTCATATAATACGCCCACTTTACAGGATTTTCTTCTTGATCCAGAACTTGATGATGAAACACGTCAAACGATTGAAGAAATTATTGAAACACGTAGAAAATTAAAAGCTCCTGTTGCGAAACAGAATGTGCCTTTGGCGAAACAGAATGTGCCTCTGGCAAAACAGAATGTGCCTTTGGCGAAACAGAATGTGCCTCTGGCAAAACAGAATGTGTCTTTGGCAAAACAGAATGTGCCTTTGGCGAATAGTGCTATTGAAAATGAAGAAGAGATTGAAGTAAAATGGAATTCATATAATACAGCTACTTTACAGGATTTTCTTCTTGATCTAGAAATTGATGATGAGACACGTGAAACCATTGAAGAAATTATATCATCACGATCTCGTTCTAAACAGAAAAATAAGGCAGAATCTGAAATAAATCAGGAAGAGGAAGAGGAAGAGGAAGAGGAAGAGGAAGAGGAAGCAAATGATCTCTCCACTACTGAATTACAAGATCTTCTTGAAAAATATACAAAAGAAGGAGATGTATACTATGTCTATGAACTTAAGAAAGAATTAAAAAAGCGTGGTGTGAATATTAATATTGGAAAAGACCCATCCTCCATCTCCAATTTACCTGAAGAGCCCGAACCAGAAGAACCTGAAGCAGAAGAAGAGTCCGATTCGCTCAAAAGTAATAGTGATAGCGATAGCGATAGTGAAGAGGAAAGTCTGGAATTAATCAATAATATAGATAATGTTAGTAGTGATGACGAATCAAGTGAATCAGAGGATGATACAGATGAGATAGATGAACCAGAAACAGTAGGTAATTTAGAAAATGTTCCTGCTATACCTATTACACCCTATATAGCTGAAGAAAAGGAAGAAGCACAGAATATAGAGGAAGAAGAGGAAGAAGAGGAAGAAGAAGCAAATGTAGATTGGAATTCCTATCCAGTTAATGTTCTACGTAATTATTTGCTAGATCCAGAATTGAATGATGATACCCGCACGGCTATTCTTAATATCATTGAATCACGAACAAGTGCCGCAAAACCTGCTATTGCTGGTCCTACCCCTGTAGCAACACCTATCATTCCAGAACCAGAACCAGAGCCACAGCCAGAGGCAGAGCCACAGCAAGAGCCAGAACCTGAACCACAGCCAGAACCAGAACCTGAACCAGAA
>VFQS010000382.1_pt1 | contig 51923 bp, 48 predicted proteins | sample 3512361 | NCBI WGS metagenome assembly VFQS01 (sample SAMN10412375, study PRJNA504923) | tailings metagenome | isolation source: Relicate 1 Philex TSF3 active mining | place: Philippines | reverse complement strand
TGATGTCCAGCAGGTTGGGCTTGGGGCCGATGAAGGACACCAGCGACATCACGATGGCTTCGCGGATCGGGTCGATCGGCGGGTTGGTCACTTGGGCGAACAGCTGCTTGAAGTAGTTGTACAGCGGCTTGTTCTTGTCGGACAACACAGCGAGTGGGCTGTCGTTGCCCATGGAGCCAATGGCCTCTTCACCAGCCGAGGCCATGGGGGCCAGCAGGAACTTGATGTCTTCCTGCGTCATGCCAAAGGCTTGCTGGCGGTCCAGCAAATCGGCAGCATCGCTTTGGGGGGCATCGCTGGCATTGGGCTCGATGTCGTCGAGCTTGACACGCAGGTTCTCGATCCACTGCTTGTAAGGCTTGCTGTTGGCCAGGCCCGACTTGAGTTCCTCGTCATCGATCATGCGGCCTTGCTCCAGATCGATCAGGAACATCTTGCCCGGCTGCAGACGCCACTTGCGCACGATCTTGCTTTCGGGGATCGGCAGCACGCCGGTTTCCGAACCCATGATGACCATGTCGTCGTCGGTGATGATGTAGCGCGAAGGACGCAGGCCGTTGCGGTCCAGCGTGGCGCCGATCTGGCGGCCGTCGGTGAACACGATCGAGGCCGGGCCGTCCCAGGGCTCGAGCATGGCGGCGTGGTATTCGTAGAACGCCTTGCGACGGGCGTCCATGGTGGTGTGCTGTTCCCAGGGCTCGGGGATCATCATCATCACGGCCTGGCTGATCGGGTAGCCGGCCATGGTCAGCAGTTCCAGGCAGTTGTCGAAGGTCGCGGTGTCGGACTGGCCGGCAAAGCTGATCGGGTAGAGCTTTTGCAGGTCGTCGGCCAGCACGGGCGAGGACATCACGCCTTCGCGGGCCTTCATCCAGTTGTAGTTGCCCTTGACGGTGTTGATCTCGCCGTTGTGCGCCACATAGCGGTAGGGGTGGGCCAGCGGCCACTCGGGGAAGGTGTTGGTCGAGAAACGCTGGTGCACCAGACCCAGGGCGGACACGCAACGCTCGTCCTGCAGGTCCAGGTAATAGGTGCCCACCTGGTCGGCCAGCAGCAGGCCTTTGTAGACCACGGTGCGGCTGGACATGCTGGGGATGTAGTACTCGTTGCTGTGCGTCAGGTGCAGGTTCTGGATCGCGGCGCTGGCGGTCTTGCGGATCACATACAGCTTGCGCTCGAGCGCATCCTGCACGATCACGTCGGCGCCACGGCCAATGAAGATTTGGCGCATGACCGGCTCTTTCTCGCGCACGCGGGGCGACATGGGCATGTCGCGGTTCACCGGCACATCGCGCCAGCCGAGCAGCACCTGGCCTTCGGCCTTGACGGCGCGCTCGAGTTCTTGCTCGCAAGCCATGCGCGAAGCGTGTTCTTTGGGCAGGAACACCATGCCCACGCCATATTCACCAAAGGGTGGCAGCGCCACGCCTTGCTTGGCCATTTCGTCGCGGTACAGCGCATCGGGCAGCTGGATCAGGATACCGGCACCATCGCCCATGAGCGCGTCCGCACCCACAGCACCCCGGTGATCCAGGTTTTCAAGAATCTTGAGCGCCTGCGTCACGATGGCATGGGTCTTGTGACCCTTGATGTGGGCCACAAAGCCGACACCGCAAGCATCGTGTTCATTGGCCGGGTCATACAGACCGGTCGATTGGAAATGTTCTTTTGCACTGGCCGAAGTCATGGGCGCTCCTAAGGGTTTTCACGCAGATCGAGGAGTGTAGTGCACTGCAGCAACCGTGCCAAACTTTTTAATTGGGGTCAGATCCCAATTAATTTGGCTTTTGAATTGGCTTCGGATTAATTGGGGACAGATTCAATCAGATGCAGATTCGACGGTTTTCTTGAAAGGCCGCCCAGCCTTTCCCGGCTGCAGTCGGCGATTCGTGGACTGCTGCAATGCCTGGACAAAATTGGCTGAACCCAACGCCCATCCTGACAAGGCGCTTTGGGTCAACTGCTCTTTGTCTGACTGCACCAGACCGGCCTGCACCAACTCGGCATAAGCGGCCTCGCGCGCAAACGGGGTATTGCCCAAGCCCCAAAACAGGGCATGCGTCGTCACCAACTTGTCGCTGCCCTGCCCAATACAGTGCCTGTGACTGGACCATTTGTAATCCGCAGGCTGTCCCACCATGCCTGCCCGCACCGGGTTCAGATCGATGTAGACCATGCACGCCAAAAGATAGCGCTCACTCTCAATGAGGTTGCTGCGGTAGCGGCCTTCCCAGAGCGTACCGGTGCGCTGGTGCCGCAGATTGAAATAGCGCACATAGGCCCGCCCCACGGCCTGCATCATCTGTGGCAGACCCGTGTCGGTTTCGGGTGTGACCAGCAGATGGAAATGGTTGTCCATGATCACGTACGCATGGACAGCGACCTTGAAAGTTTGCGCATGCTCATGCCACAGCGCCAGCAAACGCTCGCGGTCCGCATCGTCGCGCACGATAGCCTGGCGGTCATTGCCGCGCTGGATGACGTGGTGCGGATAAGCAGCAACAGTGAGGCGGGGTTGGCGGGCCATGGGAACTTCCTGAATGAGGCCCACAGTTTAATTGGGATCTGACCCCAATTAAATGGAAGCTCCCGTGTGACAGACGGGTGATCCTCATGCCTTTAAGCTTGCTGCATGCACAAAACAACCCTCCGAATTGGCGCAGGCGCAGGGTATGCCGGCGACCGCATTGCGCCCGCCGTGGAGCTTGCCGAGAAGGGTCAGCTGGACTACTTGGTGTTCGAGTGCCTGGCCGAGCGAACGATTGCCTTGGCGCAACTGGAGCGATCCAAAGACCCGACTGCAGGTTTTGACCCAATGCTGGTCGCCCGCATGCGTGCCGTGCTGCCCGCCTGCATTCGCAATGGGACCCGCATCATCAGCAACATGGGCGCAGCCAACCCGCTGCAGGCTGGGCACGCGGTGCTGGCTGTGGCCCGTGAATTGGGCTTGCCGCAGCTCAAAGTGGCGGTGGTGCTGGGCGACGATGTGCTGGCCACCCTCACCCAAACCGGCTTGACGCTGCCCGTGCTGGAGAGCACGCAAACCCTGGCCGATCTGCAACCCCAACTGATTTCGGCCAACGCCTACCTGGGGGCCGAAGCCCTGCTGCCCGCGCTGCAAACCGACGCCCAGGTCATCATCACCGGCCGCGTGGCCGACCCGGCGCTGTTTTTGGCCCCCTTGATGCACCACTTTGGTTGGGCAGCCGACGACTGGGAGCGTCTGGGTCAAGGCGTGCTGGTCGGGCATTTGCTGGAATGCGCGGCGCAGATCACAGGCGGCTACTTTGCCGATCCGGGCTACAAGGACGTGCCCGACCTGGCCCGGCTGGGCTTTCCGCTGGCCGAAGTCAGCGCCTCGGGTGACGCCATCATCACCAAAGTGGCGGGCTCTGGCGGCTGCGTCACGGTGGCCACTTGCACGGAACAACTGCTCTACGAAATCGAGAACCCCGCCCGCTACCTGCAGCCCGATGTGGTGGCCGACTTTTCTCAGGTGCAGCTGACGCAACTGGGCCCCGACCGGGTTCAGGTCAGCGGTGGCAGCGGCCATCCACGCACCGACACGCTCAAGGTCACACTGGGCTACCGCGACGGCTTCATTGGCGAGGGCCAAATCAGCTATGCCGGGCCGGGCGCGCAGGCGAGGGGCCAACTGGCGCTGGAGCTGGTGCGACAACGGCTGGCCGATGCCGGTTATGCCGAGTTCGAAGGTCGCTACGACCTGATCGGCGTGAACGCGATCTTCGGCCCCTCCAGCGCAGCAATGACAGAACCCGCCGAAGTGCGTGCCCGCGTGGCCCTGCGCGTGCCCACCTTGACACAAGCCCAGCATGTGGCGCACGAGGTCGAAGCGCTTTACACCAACGGCCCGGCCGGTGGCGGCGGCGCCACACGCAACGTGCGCGAAGTGGTTGCCGCTGCCGCCGTGCTCATGCCGCGCAACGCCGTGCACACCACCACCGTGCTGCTCAACGCAGAAGGAGACTGACATGCTGCTGCGCGACATCGCCCACACCCGCACCGGCGACAAAGGCAACCGGTCCACCTTGTCGGTCATCGTTTACGACAAAAAAGACTTTGCCCTGCTGGAACAACACCTGAGCGCCGAACGGGTGCAAGCCCACTTTGCAGGCACCGTGCACGGCCCGGTGGAACGCTACGCCCTGCCCCAACTGGGCGCCCTCAACTTTGTAATGCACCAAGCGCTGGGCGGCGGGGTCACCCGCTCGCTGGCCCTGGACGCCCACGGGAAATGCCTGAGTGCACACCTGCTGACATTTGTGATTGAATGATTTTTTGACCCACTGGAGAACCCATGAAACGTTTGCGCATCGCTTCTTTGTTGTCTGCCGCCTTGGGCCTTGGCCTTGTGGCATCCCAAGCCCTGGCACAGGCCTACCCCAACAAACCCATCAAGGCCGTGGTGCCCTTTGCGGCGGGCAGCGCCACCGACCAAATTGGCCGCGCCTTTGCCCAAAAAATGTCGGAAGTTCTGGGTCAACCCGTGGTGGTGGACAACCGCGCTGGGGTGAACGGCATGCTGGGTGCGGACGCGGTCGCCAAGTCGGCACCCGATGGCTACACCATCCTGATTGGCACCAACAGCACCAACGCGGCCCTGAAAAGCCTGATGAAAAAGCTGCCCTACGACCAGGACACCGCCTTTGCGCCCGTGGCCTACATGGGCTCGGTGCCGCTGATCGTGGCGGTGAACAACGATGTTCCCGCCAAAACCCTCAAAGAATTTGTGGACCTGGCCAAATCCAAACCCACACAAGTGACGTTCGCCAGCGCCAGCACCTCGCAACTGGTGTCCAGCGAAATGCTCGCCAGCATGGCGGGCATCCAGATGACCAATGTGCCCTACAAAAGCGGCCCGGCGGCCATGACCGACCTGATTGGCGGCCAGGTGAACATGTTCACCGCCGACTTTGCCGTCATGCTGCCCCAGGTCAAGGCGGGCAAGATCCGTGGCCTGGCCGTCAGCTCGACCCAGCGCTCCAAAGCCATCCCCGAACTGCCCACTGTCAACGAAGCCCTGGGCCTGAAAGACTATGAACTGATCGCCTATTTTGCGGTCTTTGCCCCGGCCGGCACGCCCGCCGACATCGTCAACAAGCTCAACGCCGCGGTGAACGCTGCGGCCAACGACAAGACCATCCTGGAGCGCTTCTCGGCCCTGGGCTTTGAGACCGCCCCCGCCTCACCCGAGGCACTGGCGCAACGCTCCAAAGCCGAAACCGCCAAATGGGCCAAGGCCATTCGCGACGCGAAAATTGAGCCGCAATAAGGCGGTTGATGTCTGCTGAGCGCCAGATCAGACCGCTGCTGATCTGGCGACCCGTGGATAACGCCCGCCCATCAGTTCTTCCACCCCAAACTCCTGAAGCAGCGCCAGCAGGCGCTCGCCGGAGGCGCGTTTTTTCTGACCGGTGTACTTGGCCAGAATCAGCTCGTTTTTCATGGAATGCTCCCAGCCCACCAGCTCGGTCACCGTGACCTGGTAACCCTGTGACTCCAGATACAGGCAGCGCAGCACGTTGGTGAGTTGACTGCCCACTTCGCGGGTGTGCAGGGGGTGACGCCAGAGCTCGGCCAGCGGGGTGCGCTGCAGATTGATCGCCTTGTTCTGGTTGAGCGCCCGGGCCAGTTCGGCCTGGCAGCAAGGCACCAGCACCATGCATCTGGCTTTCTTTTGCAGACCGAAGGCGATGGCATCGTCGGTGGCCGTGTCGCAAGCGTGCAGTGCGGTGACCACGTCAATCTGTGCGGGCAGTTCATCACTTTGCGTCGATTCGGCCACGCTCACATTCAAAAAGCGCATGCGCTCAAAGCCCAGCTTCTGGGCCAACGCTTTGGACGACTCCACCAGCTCGCTGCGCGTTTCGATGCCGTAAATCGTGCCTTGGCCCAGGGCCTTGAAAAACAGGTCGTAAATGATGAAGCCGAGGTACGACTTGCCTGCGCCGTGGTCGGCCAAGGTGGGGCCGCTGTCGCTGGCGGGCAATTCCAGCAACAGCTTTTCGATGAACTGAAACAGGTGGTAGACCTGCTTGAGCTTGCGGCGCGAGTCCTGGTTGAGCTTGCCGTCGCGCGTGAGGATGTGCAACTGCTTGAGCAACTCAACCGACTGGCCGGGGCGCACCTCGGGGGGCAGTGCGTCAGGGCTGGCGGCGGGCGAATGGGTTGCGCGTTTCGGGCTTTTCATGGCGTGGAGCGAAGTGGGTGCGGGCATGGATTCCCGCCTGCGCGGGAATGACAACGGATGCAGGAATCACCAACCAGGGTGTCAGTGCGGGCCGACATCGAGCTTTTTCCAGCCCTCGGTCCCCAACTTTTCCATGGTCTCGATGTTGGTTTCGTAGATCATCTCGGCTTCCGGGAACGCCTCCACCGCCCGATCGATGCTTTCCTCACGCAGCAGGTGCAGCGTGGGGTAAGGCGAGCGGTTGGTGAAATTGCCGATGTCGTCCGGCTCGGTGTCGGCAAACTGGAACTGCGGGTGAAAACTCGCGACCTGGAACACGCCTTCCATGTCGAGCTCTTGCAGCACCGCATCGGCCTCGTCCAGAAAGTCGTTGAATTCCAGAAAATCCTGCAGCATCTGCGGCACGATCAAGAGCACGGTCTCGCGCTCTTCGGCGGGCATGGCGGCCAGCGCCTGCAACTGCTCAATCAATTCGTCGCGCAAGCCTTCGAGGCCTTTGGCTTCGCTCACCACGTAATGGATCTGGCCCTTGACGTGCGGGGCTTTGGCAAAGGGGCAGAGGTTCAGGCCAATCACGGCGCGTTCGAGCCAGCGCACGGTGTCGGCAATTTCAGGGGTGTTCATGTCGGTCATGGGCGAGATTGTGCCTGTGCGAGCAAGCGACCCACGACCCAAGCCAGCACCGCCCCCACCCCACAACAGCCCACCGTGACCAGCGGTGTGAGCTGCCAGCCGCCTGCACGCGCGGCCACGGCCGCCACCACGGGGGGGCCGACAAACTGGCCCAGGGCCGAGAGCTGCTGCACCCAGCCCACGGTGGTGGCCACTTGTTCCTCACCCGGGGCCAGGCGCACGGCCAGGCTGAACAAGGTGCCCGGCACCAAACCGCCCATGCCCGAGAACAACAACACCCCGGCAAAACGCAGCCAAGGCAGGCTTTCGGTGAAGGGCGCGAAGGCCACGGTGCTGCCCAGCGCCATGGCGCCAAAGCCCAGCCACAGCGTGCTGCGGGGTGCCCAGCCGCGCTGCAGCAAGCGGCCCGAGGCCATGTTGCCGACGATGTTCACCGCTGCAGCCAAGGCCGTGAGCACGCCCAGCAACGCACCGCCGACACCAGCGGCGGCGTAAATGGACGGCAGGAAACCGACCACCGCCAGCCACTGGCCCGAATACATGCCAAAAGTGAGGGCCACCAGCCATGGGCCAGGGGCGCTCAAGGTGCGGCGCAGGCGCTGCCAGGCACCTTGCCCAGCGGCGGCGTGGGCAGTTGGATCGGCAGGCACACTGCGCCACAACCACGCGGCCATGGCCAGCGACACAGCAGCAAACAGCCACCACCAAGCGCCCCAGCCCCAGGCCGGAATGAACATCGGCCCAGCCAGCAAAGCCAGCGCCGTGCCGGTGGGCATGTACGCGCCCCACACGCCCAGCATGCCGGGCAGCTGGGAGGGCAGCACCAGGCGGCGAATCAAAGCGGGCGCGGGCAAAGCCACCAGCAAAAAGCCCATGCCTTCGATGGCCCGCAGCAACAGCAACGCAGTGACTGAGGTGGCGAACCCACCCAAACCGCTGGCCAACGCCAACAGGCACAGGCCGCGCACCATGCTGCGTTTGAGACCCATGCCATCGGCCCACAAGCCCATGAACACGGCCAGACTCAAACCAGCCAGCTGCACCATGGACAAAAGGAAACCGGACTGCAGCAGCGTCAGACCCAGCTCGGCCTGCAGCGCGGGCAAGGCGGGAGGCAGCTTACCCACCTGCAAGGCCGCCACGCCGCCAGCGAAGACGACGAGCCAGGCGGTGCGATGTTGGGGCGGGGTGGTCATGCTGCAAAGCCTCCGATCACCCGTTCGCGAGCAGGGGCTCGCTCCCACCAAGACCGCTCAACTGGCTCACAGCAGCTTGCGACCCGTCAGGCGTTCGTGTTCGCGCAAGGCGAAACGGTCGGTCATGCCAGCGATGTAGTCGGCCACCGAGCGGTGCAGATCGGCACTGGCCGCGAAGTCGGCGGACATCTCTGAGGGCTGAGCCACGTAAGCGGCGAACAACTCGCGCACAGCCTGTTGCGCCTGTGCGGTGGTGTGCATGACCTGCGGGTGGCGGTAGAGCTGCGCGAACAAAAACCTTTTGAGCTCGCTGCTGCGAGACTTCATCTCTGCGCTGAACGACACGAGCGGCCCGGCCTGGCGGGCTTCTTCCAACGAGCCAACACCCGCCTGAAACACAGCCTGGCGGGTGGTGTCGATCACGTCGTAGACCTGGTCGCTCAGCATGCGGCGGATGGTTTCGTACAGCAGGCGGCGCGGCTTTTCCGACAAGCCCGGATGCTCGGTCAAAGTCTGCTGGTGGTAATGCGCAAACAGTTCCACCTGCAGCAGTTGCTCGATGCTGATCAGCCCGGAGCGCACGCCGTCGTCGATGTCGTGCGCGTTGTAGGCAATCGCATCGGCCAGGTTGCACAGTTGCGCCTCCAGGCTGGGCTGGGTGCGGTCGATGAAGCGCCGCCCGACTCCACCGGGCTCGGCCAGCTCCAGACGCTCGGCATTGGCCCGGGAGCAGTGTTTGAGCACGCCCTCGCGGGTTTCAAAGCTCAAGTTCAGGCCATCGAACGCCGGGTAGCGCTCTTCGAGTTGGTCCACCACGCGCAGGCTTTGCAGGTTGTGTTCAAAACCGCCGTGCTCGGCCATGCATTCATTCAGCGCGTCTTGCCCCGCATGCCCAAAAGGCGTGTGGCCCAGATCGTGCGCCAGCGCCACAGCTTCGACCAAATCTTCGTTGAGCCCCAGCGCCCGGGCAATCGAGCGGCCCAGCTGCGCGACTTCGAGCGAGTGCGTGAGCCGCGTGCGGAACAAATCGCCCTCGTGGTTCAGGAACACCTGCGTCTTGTAGACCAGCCGCCGGAACGCGGTGGAGTGCACGATGCGGTCACGGTCCCGCTGAAAAGCGTTGCGCGTGGGTGCGGCGGGTTCGGCAAAGCGTCGACCCCGGCTGTGCGCCGGGTCGCAAGCCAAGAAAGACAAACTGGCCAATGGCTGGCTGGAACCGACGGACAGATCCAATGAATCGGCGTACATGGTTCAAGCGCAGCAGGCGTTGATCACCTCACGCACCATGGCGTCGGGCGCACCGCACACGGTGGCTTTGCCGGGGCCGTCGATCACCACAAACTGGATGTCGCCGCCGATGGCTTTTTTGTCGAGGCGCATGTGTTCGATGTAATGGCCCGCATTGTCGGCCGCGTCTATGACCGGGCCGCGCACGGGCAGGCCTGCACGCGCAATCAAAGTCCGCAAACGCGCCACAAAAGCGGCGTCCACTTTGCCCAGACGCTGCGAGAGTTCTGCCGCCATGACCATGCCGCAGCCCACGGCTTCACCGTGCAGCCAGACGCCAAAACCCAGCCCCGCCTCGATGGCATGGCCAAAGGTGTGGCCAAAATTCAAAATGGCCCGCAGGCCCGCTTCGCGCTCGTCTTGCCCGACCACCCAGGCCTTGATCTCGCAGCTGCGCTTGACGGCGTGCGCCAGCGCGGCCGGGTCTTGGGCGATGAGGGCGTCGATGTTGGCCTCGATCCAGTCCAAGAAAGCCATGTCGGCAATCGGGCCGTATTTGATGACTTCGGCCAGGCCCGCGCTCAGCTCGCGCGGGGGCAAAGTGGTCAGGGTGTTCAGGTCGCAGACCACGCGCACGGGTTGGTAGAACGCGCCGATCATGTTTTTGCCCAGCGGGTGGTTGATGGCGGTCTTGCCGCCCACCGAAGAGTCGACCTGCGACAAAAGCGTGGTCGGCACCTGCACAAAGGGCACGCCGCGCATGTAGCTGGCGGCTGCAAAGCCGGTCATGTCGCCCACCACGCCACCGCCCAAGGCAAACAGCACCGTCTTGCGGTCGCAGCCTTGGCCTAGCAGCGCGTCAAAAATCAGGTTCAGGGTAGGCCAGTCCTTGTGCGCCTCGCCATCGGGCAGCACCACGGTGTGCACCTGCTTGTAATGCGGGGCAATGGCGCTGCGCAAAGCGGCTTCGTACAGCGGGGCAATCGTGTCATTGGTCACGATCATGGCTGTTGTCGCCTTGGGCAGGCCGGCCCAGGTGTCAGGGCGGCCGAGCAGGCCTTGGCCAATCAGGATGTCGTAACTGCGGTCGTCCAGCGAAATGGCGACCTTCTCAATGGGGAATGTGGACTCGGACATAGCCCCCAAGTGTAGGGGGTGCGAGAGGGGATCCCGGCGTTTCAGGGTTTGTGTGCGGGCTGCAAGGGCGCAGGCGTGCTTGCGGGCAGGTGTCCGGCCAGCTCCAGCTGCATGATGATCATGTTGACCAGCGTGGCCACCGAGGGGCGGCCGGTTTCAATGACGAAATGGGCCGCCTCGCGGTACAGCGGGTCACGCGCCTCAAACAAGGCACGCAGGCGGCTCAAGGGGTCGTCCACCTGCAACAAAGGGCGGGCTGTGTCGTGGCGCACACGGCGAAAAACGTCTTCGGGCGTCGAGCGCAGGTAAACCACGTGGCCGCGCTCACGCAGATGGCGACGGTTGGCTTCGCGCAAGACCGATCCGCCGCCTGTCGCGATCACCCCCTCATGGGTTTGGGTCAACTCGTCCAGCACCTGTTGCTCCACATCGCGAAAGCTGTCTTCGCCTTCACGGGCAAAGAACTCCCGAATCGAACAGCCCAATTGGTGCTCGATCACATGGTCAGAGTCGACAAAAGGCAGCCCCAAGCGGCGTGCCAATTGCCGGCCAATGGTGGTTTTGCCCGAGCCCGGTAGGCCCACGAAGATGATGCTCAAGAAAGTCTCACACTGGAAATATTGGCTGGTCCATCCACAAAAAATGGCCAGCACTTCAGAGCCTGCAAGTGTATTCGACCAGCCTGGCCCAGCTTGAAGCGCGCTGCGCTGGGGTCAAAGGGCAGCGTGCTTCAAGGCGGCAGAGTGGGCGGGCCATCGGCCACCACGCGAGGCGTGAGGAAAATCAACAACTCGCTTTTGCGCCGGGTCTGGTCCCGGTTTTTGAACAGCCACCCCAGGCCAGGCACATCGCCCAGACCCGGCACCTTGGCTTCGTCGTTGCGGTTGGTCTCTTCGTAAATGCCGCCCAGCACGACGGTGCCGCCATCCTCCACGCGCACCTGGGTCTTCACATGCTTGGTGTTGATGGCGTAACCCGCCGGGGTGATTTGTCCGACGCTGTCGCGGTTCACGTCCACATCCAGCACGACCGAACCATCGGGCGTGATCTGGGGCGTCACCTCCAGTTTGAGGTTGGCCTTTCGGAAGGAAATCGCGGTCACGCCATTGCCCAAGGCCGTTTGATAAGGCAACTCGGTGCCCTGCTCGATCAAGGCCTTGGTCTGGTCGGCTGTCACCACCCGGGGGCGCGACACCACCTTGCCCAACCCTGCGGCTTCCAGGGCCGAAATTTCCACGTTGATGAACCGGTCGGCCGCGGCATTGAACAGCGAGACGGCGAAGGTGGCCGGGGTGTTGAGCGTTTGGCCAGCCGATCCCGCAGGCAAATTCACCTGGTTGCCGGCCACCGTACCGGCCGCTGAGGGCTGGTTGCTGGCACCCACGGCCAGCGTGTTGGAGCGGCCTTGCACCTTCATGGGGATCGCCAGACCCGTGCCCAGCTTCACACCGAGCGACTGCCCAAACTGGTCATCGGCCTCCACGATGCGGGCCTCGATCAAGATCTGCCGAACGGGCACATCCAGTTGCGCCAGCATTTTTTGAAGGTCCAGCACCCGTGCGGGCAGGTCCGAGATGAAGAGCTGGTTGGTGCGAGGCTCGGCCAGCACACTGCCACGGGCACTCAACCAGCGCCCCCCTGTGCTGCCGGCTGCGCCACCCTGCAGGCGCTGGGCCACCTCGGTGGCACGGGCATATTGCAAACGCAAGGACAGCATCTGCAAGGGGCTGACCGCCTCCAAAGCGGCTTGGGCATCGTGCTGCTTTTTCTCGCGCAGGGCCCATTCGCCCTGCGGTGCGATCCACAGCACACGGCCCTCCTGGCGCGACACCAGTCCCTTGGACTGCAGCACGATGCTCAAAGCCTGCTGCCACGGCACCTCGTTCAAACGCACGGTCACGGGTCCGCTGACGCTGTCGGTCGGCACCAGGTTGAGCCCTGTGAAGTCGGCAAACACCTGCAGCAGGGCTTTGATGTCGATGTTCTGAAAATTCAGGCTGATCGGCTTGTCGTCGGGCACAGCCACCGCACCCGCCTGTGACCCTGGCGGTGGCGAGGTCCGTTCGGGGCTGCCCGGCATTTGCGCCGCCACCCACCCTGCGCTGCAAACGCATGCCAGCCACACGCTGCTGCGGAGTCCGTATCGCTTGAAATGCTTCATGGCTTCCCACTCCCCATGCTGTGACCCTCTGCGGCGGGCCGCATGCCGTCGAGCTGGATCACCGGTTCTTGCGCCAAACGCAGGCTCACGCCGTCCTCGGCGATGGCGACCACCCGATGGCCTTCCTGCGTGACACGTTGCCCCAGACGCACCTTGGCCCCATGCGGTCCGGCCGACAAAATCGCGTGCCGATCGCTGCCCTGCTGCCACAAGCCCACCCAACGCACCCGGGCCAGTGGCCAGTGACGCGGGTCCGGCGGCAAGTCTTCGGCGGCTGTGCCGGTTGCCGCTGCGCCAGTGGCTTGCCGCTCATCTTCCGAACGCGCGCCTTCCGCACGCGGGGCAGCGCCCACAAGGGCGCCGGAAACAGCCGCCTCTGCAGCAAACAATGCAGGCACCGAACGGGACAGGGGGGACGCCAACGAGGGCACGATCCAGGCCGTTGGCAGTGCCTGTGCCCCAGCACCCTCTTCGCCCGGACGCATCCAGATGCGCAGCACCACATCGATCTGGACTTCGGCCGCTTGTGGCAGGGCCGCCACGCTGATGCGGTCCAGGCTGCAGACCGGCCCCGTCTCGGCGCAGGCCGCCCATGCCCGGGTCCAGTCCTCGAAACGACCCTGCACACGCAAAGCCGCCGCCTGATGGGGCAAGCTGGCAGGCTGGGCGGCACCGCCACTGGCGGACGCGGACGAAACGACGGACTCTGAGGCCAAGGGGCGCAGCGATTGCAAGCGCAAACCATGCGCCACCAAGAACTGCTGCCAATCGGTCCAGATTTGCCCTTGCTGTGTCACGGCAGGCAAGCTGGCCAGTCGGCCCTGCACACCGCTGGGCATGGCCTGGGCTGGGGGCGTGGCTGCGGCCACAGGCACGGCGGCCAACTGCTGCGACAAAGTGGCCACCGCTTGTTCGGCCTGCGCATGGTCTTCGCGCACCTCTGGCTGCGCCAGCCACACCAGCGCCACGCCCAGCGAGCAGCCGGTCAGGGCGTAGACCCACCGACGCCACCAGCGTGCGGTCAGCCGCTGCAGGTGAGGCCAGTGCAAAGCGCCCAGCGGCATCACGGCCCAACGCTTCATGGTTTGGCCCTCTGGGTGCGCGCAGTCGGTGTGGCCGCCACCGCTTGGGCCTGTGGCCACTGGGTTTGCCAGACAACGTTCACCTCACCTGCGGGACCGGCTGTCATGCTGGTCAAGGCCAGCGCTTGCGGCCATTGCGCCGACAAGCTTTGCCGTACTTCAGACACGGCGTCAGCGCGCTGCAGGGTGCCGTGCAGCTCGATTTTTTCTGCATCAGAGTGCAAGCGCAGCAGCTTCAGGCCCCGCTCCCTGGCTTCTTGCTGCAAGCTCTCGTGCAGGCTCACCCAGGTGTGCTGGTGCTCGGCGATCTGCTGGAGCTGGCGGGCTTGTTCGGCTTGACCGCGCAGCCGGGTTTGCTGGCGTGCGGCTTCCTGGGCCTGCTGTTGCTGCGCCCGCAATGCCCCTTGCAAACGGCTTTGCGCCAACTGCAGCTGCGCCGTCTCGATCACCTGCACATGGTGCCAAGCCCAAGCCAGCGAGGCGCCGACCAGCAGCCCGGCCAAGCCGCTCCACCAGCGGTGAAAAACCTTTTGCTGCCGAGCCAGGCCCGGGTGATGGAGCAAATTCAGCGCACGCATCACTGCCACGCCTTCAGGGCCAAGCCTGCCGCCACCAGGCGTGGGCCACCGGGCGTGGCCATCACCTGATGCAGGGCTTCTTCGATGGCGGCTTCGGAGTCCACCGACGCCTGAGCGGCTTCGTGTTCTGACCGAGCAGCCGGTCCGCCCAGCTTGTCCAGCCGAAACTGCCAGTCCTGCGGCGCCTGGGTCCACAGACTGGCCACCCCGCCGCGCAACGCACGCGCACCCCGCTGTGCGGCCTGCAGTTCGGACTCGACGGCGGCCAGTCGCCAGCCTGCCGCGCGGGTGCAGCTTTTGAAGTCCGCCATCCGGGCTTGCGCACAACCCATCCAGTGCACGCGCTGGACCAGGCCATCGGTCAGTGGCGCGGGTTCAAAGTCGAAATTCACCGCGTCGGGCTCCAGCTGCAAGGCCTGGGCCACTTCCAGCTGCACCTCGTAGACCCAGTCTTCTTCGGGCAAGTCGGCGGGAAAGTCGATGTACCCCTGCTGAATCAGCGCCAGAGGCAAAGCCATGTTGAGGCGATGACGCGCCCCGCCACCCAAGCGCCCATGCTGGCGCAAGTGCTGGCTCAGCCAGCTCAGGTCTGAAGCGTCCACATCAGCGGGTGCGGACAAAGCCACCAGGGTCTGGACTTTGACCAGGTTGTGGATGGGGCGAGTCAAGCCGCCCAACACCCAGGCACCGTCGTGTGGTGCCAGGCCCCAGGCATGACGGACCGATCCTTGGGCCCACCGTTGCCACCAACGCGCCAATGCCTGCATGTCGAGCCTCCCCGGAAACAGCTTGAATGGTCTTCACTGCAAGGTTTTGTAACATGATTCGGCCGAGGTGACAATTTTTTGAAAACCAAAGTGTTTAAAAATCTCTTCGAATTGTCCAAGCACGGAGGCCGGGATTTTTATAATGGCCCGCAGCCCGCGCCTTGTTGGCTGCCCCAACAGCCCACCTATGCCCTCCAAAGACACCGCCTCCCCAGACAAACAAAAAGCCCCAGCGAAGGGTGCCGCGCCTGACCTTTGGTCCTGGGTTTTGAAACTGGCCGCATGGGCCGTGGGCCTGGCTGCCGCTGGACTGGCGTCCATCTTGCTGGTGGTGGGCGTGGCCATGGTGATCGCCTACCCCAACCTGCCGGACATTTCCGACCTGGCCGATTACAAGCCCAAGTTGCCGCTGCGTGTGTTCACGGAAGACGGGCAGTTGATGGGCGAGTTCGGCGAAGAGCGGCGCAACCTCACGCCCATCCAGGACATTCCCCAAGTCATGAAAGATGCGGTGTTGTCCATCGAAGACAACCGCTTTTACCAACACGGCGGCGTGGACTACCTGGGCATCTTGCGTGCGGGCATTGCCAACGTGGGCCGCATGAAAAGCCAGGGGGCCTCGACCATCACCATGCAGGTCGCCCGCAACGTGTACCTGTCGTCCGAGAAAACCTACACCCGCAAGATTTATGAAATTTTGCTGACCTACAAACTCGAACACATGCTGACCAAGGACCAGATCCTTGAGATCTACATGAACCAGATTTTTCTGGGCAACCGGGCTTATGGTTTTGCTTCGGCGGCCGAAACTTATTTCGGCAAACCGCTCAAGGACATCAGCATTGCCGAAGCGGCCATGCTGGCAGGCTTGCCCAAAGCGCCTTCGGCCTACAACCCGATCAACAACCCCAAGCGCGCCCGTTCACGCCAGCTCTACATCATCGAGCGGATGGAGGACAACAAGTACATCACGGCCGCCCAGGCCAAGGCGGCCAAGGCCGAACCGCTCAAACTGCGCTCGGCTGCTGACAAAAAAATCCTGCACGCGGAATATGTGGCCGAAACCGTGCGGCAAATGGTCTTTGCCCAATACGGCCAGGAGACCTACACGCGTGGTCTGAATGTGTACACCACCGTGCAATCGGCCGAGCAAATGGCCGCCTACAAAGCCTTGCGCCAGGGCATCATGGATTTTGAGCGCCGCCAGATTTACCGTGGCCCCGAGAAATTCATCGATCTGCCTGCAGACCCCAAAAAGATGGAAGACGCCATCGACGACGCGCTCGAAGACCACCCTGACAACGGCGACGTGCTGTCGGCCGTGGTGCTGGAAGCCTCACCCCGCAAGGTGGTGGTGATTCGGCAGAACGGCGAGCAAATCACCATCACGGGCGACGGCCTCAAACCAGCGCAATCGGGCCTGTCCGACAAAACGCCTCCGGCCAAGCAAGTGCGCAAAGGTGCCCTGGTCCGCATCACCCAAACCCCAAAAGGGGCTTGGGAGATCACCCAGCTGCCCGAGGTGGAAGGCGCATTGGTGGCCATCACGCCCCAGACGGGCGCAATCCGGGCCTTGGTGGGCGGCTTTGACTTTGCCAAAAACAAATTCAACCATGTAACGCAGGCCTGGCGTCAGCCGGGCTCCAGCTTCAAGCCCTTCATCTATTCGGCTGCACTGGAAAAAGGCTTCACGCCCGCCACGGTGGTCAACGACGCGCCTTTGTTTTTTGACAGCGGCGTGACGGGCGGTCAGCCTTGGGAGCCCAAGAACTATGACGGCAAGTTTGACGGCCCCATGAGCCTGCGCACAGGTTTGGCGAAGTCCAAGAACATGGTGTCCATTCGCGTTTTGCAGGCGGTCGGCCCTCGCCCCGCCCAGGAATGGGTGACCCGTTTCGGCTTTGACGAAGACAAGCACCCGGCCTTTTTGACGATGGCGCTCGGCGCAGGGTCCGTCACCCCCATGCAGATGGCCACAGGCTATGCGGTGTTTGCCAACGGCGGCTACAAAGTTCAGCCTCACCTGATCACGCGGATCACCGATTTCAAGGACCGGGTGCTGGTGGACAGCCCCGCCGTGGTGCAAATGAGCGAAGCGCCGGCCATCCCGCCGCGCAACGCCTTTGTCATGACCAGCTTGCTGCAAGAGGTCACGCGCTCCGGCACCGCCGCCAGAGCGCAGGGCACACTGCGTCGCCCGGACATTTACGGCAAAACCGGCACCACCAATGACGCCATGGACGCCTGGTTTGCGGGCTACCAGCCCAATCTGGCGGCTGTGGTCTGGATTGGCTACGACACGCCGCGCAAACTGGGCGACCGCGAAACTGGCGGCGGCCTGAGTCTGCCCGTGTGGATCAGCTTCATGGAAACCGCATTGCGCGGCATGCCGGTTTCAGAGCCGCCTGTACCCGAAGGTTTGGTGAACGTGGGTGGCGACTGGGTGTACGAAGAATACGCCCGCGGAGGCGGCGTCAGCACACTGGGCACAGGCCAGGAGGGCTCAGGCAAGTCCCCCAACGCCACGCCCCCGGGGGAAGAGCGCAACCGGATTCTGGATTTGTTCAGGAACTGAGTTGCGGCCGCAAAACCCTGGCCCCCCTGGCGCCGGGGGCCTGGATGGAGCGACCTGCTCTGGTCTTGTCAGGGCTTGAACAACAAGTTTTGGCCCGCCTGTTCGGACGCATAGCGCGACAGGCTCTCCCAGAACTCCCCTTGACCCTTGGTGTCCATCCAGTGCGTGCCATCAAACTTGTAATGAAAGCCACCGCAACGGGCCGCCAACCACACCTCGTGCAGGGGCTTTTGCAGGTTGATCACGATCTGGCTGCGGTTGGGAAAGGTGAGCGTGACCATGCCGCCCACGCGCTGGTTGTCGATGTCGGCGTCGGTGTCGTCGTTCAAACGGTCACTGCTGATCTCTACGCCCGCCAGCAGGCGTTCAGCTTGGTCCAGAAATTCAAGGTCGGTCATTACAATCGGTGCATGTTGAAGGTCTTGAAGATTCTAGTCACGGCGCATGCCCTTGTCGGCGGTGCGGCGATGCTGAGCGCATGCGGTCAAAAAGGCCCCCTGTTTTTGCCCACCACCCCCGAGTCTGCCGGACGCGCCACCTTGCCCGAAACGCTCAAGGTCTGGCCCGCCAAAACCGCGCCCGCTACAACCACCGTGCCGGCAGACCCAACGACAAACACCCCGGCGTCGACGCCCCCCCAACTCACCCCACCATGAACGATCCCACAACTTCTCAAGGCCTGCCCGGCCAGCCCCACGTCGCCTATGCGGGCGATCAGCTGCATGTCGAGGGCGTTCGCCTGTCCGAGCTGGCGCGCGAACACGGCACGCCCCTGTTCGTCTATTCCAAAGCCGCCATGCTGTCGGCCCTGGCCGCCTACCAGCGGGGCTTTGCGGGCCGTCAGGCGCAAATTTGCTACGCCATGAAAGCCAATTCCAGCCTGGCCGTGTTGCAGGTGTTTGCCGATGCCGGTTGCGGCTTTGACATCGTCTCGGGTGGCGAGCTGGCCCGCGTGCTGGCCGCCGGCGGCGACCCGGTCAAGGTGATTTTTTCGGGCGTGGGCAAAACCCGCCATGAGATGAAACAAGCCCTGCAAGTGGGCATTGGCTGCTTCAACGTCGAAAGCGAAGCCGAACTCGATGTGCTGAGTGCCGTGGCCGCAGACCTGGGCAAGGTGGCCCCGGTCAGCCTGCGCGTGAACCCCAATGTGGACCCCAAGACGCACCCTTACATCTCGACCGGTCTGAAGGGCAACAAATTCGGCATCGCCCACGAAGACGCGTTGCGCGCTTACCGCCACGCAGCCAGCCTGCCGGGCCTGAAGGTGGTGGGCATCGACTGCCACATCGGCTCGCAAATCACCGACAGCACGCCCTACCTGGACGCCATGGACCGCGTGCTGGACCTGGTGGCCGACATCGAAGCGGCGGGCATCGCCATCCACCACATCGACTTTGGTGGTGGCCTGGGCATCAACTACAACGGCGACACGCCGCCCGAGGCCGATGCGCTGTGGGCGCAGCTGCTGGCCAAGCTCGATGCCCGGGGTTACGGCCAGCGCCAGCTGATGATCGAGCCAGGCCGCTCTTTGGTAGGCAACGCGGGCGTGTGCCTGACCGAGGTGCTGTACCTGAAGCCCGGCGAGCAAAAGAACTTCTGCATCGTCGACGCGGCCATGAACGACCTGCCTCGCCCGGCCATGTACCAGGCCTTCCACCAGATCGTTCCAGTGACGCCAAGTACAGGCAAAGCTGCGGTGTACGACGTGGTCGGCCCCGTGTGCGAGAGCGGCGACTGGATCGGCCGCGACCGCCAGCTGCTGGTTCAAGCCGGGGATGTGCTCGCCGTGCTGTCGGCAGGGGCTTACTGCATGAGCATGGCCAGCAACTACAACACCCGCGGCCGCGCCGCCGAGATCCTGGTCGATGGCACAAAGGCCCATTTGATCCGCCAGCGCGAGTCGGCGTTCGACACCTTTGCGCTGGAGCAGCTGGTCTGAAACAGGCGGTGCAGCCTGAACCGGCTGCACAAGCGCTTCCTGCGGGCTCAGGTTCGCCGTGCTGCCCGCACCAAGCGCCAGCCCAACAGGCCCGCCAAGATGCCCGCATACACCAGCACTTCGGTGAAATTCTGTTTGCCCGCCCGCATCCACCAAAAGTGCAGCACAGCGAGCACGGCCACCGCATAAACGCCCCGGTGCAGCAGTTGCCAGCGCTTGCCGCCCAGCCAGCGCACAGCCCGGTTGAACGAAGTGGCCGCCAGCGCCAGCAGAATCACAAAGGCGCTGAAGCCCAGCCAAATGAAGGGGCGCTTGAAGAGATCTTGCAAGGTATCGGCCAGGTCAAAGCCCATGTCCAACCAGGCGTAGCACAGCAGGTGCAAGCTGGCATAGCCAAACACCAGCAAGCCCAACAAGCGCCGAAACCGCAAAAGCTCCGGCCAGCCCAGCCAGCTGCGCAAAGGGCTCACGGCGAGCACCACGCACAAGCTGCGCAGTGTCCAGTCCCCGGTCGAACGGATCAGGGTTTCGGCGGGATTGGGCCCCAGCTGGTCCAGCAGGGTTTGGGCGAGCAACCAGGCCCAGGGCATGCACCCGAACACCAGCACGACCCACCAAGCGACGGGGTGGCGCAGCGCCGCCCTCATGCCTTCACCCCCTTGAGGCAAGCCGACATCAGAAGAACTTTTTCAAATCCATGCCCGCGTACAGCTGCCCCACCTGCGCTTCATAGCCGTTGAACATCAGCGTCTTGCGCTTCTTGGCCAGCAGCCCGTCTTCGCCAATGCGACGCTCGGTGGCCTGGCTCCAGCGGGGGTGGTCCACATTCGGGTTCACGTTGGAATAAAAACCGTACTCCTGCGGCGCGGCTTTTTCCCATGACGACACAGGCTGCTTGTCGGTGAAACGGATCTTGACCAGGCTTTTGCCGCTCTTGAAGCCGTATTTCCAGGGCACGACCAGGCGCAGCGGCGCGCCGTTTTGCTTGGGCATGACTTCGCCGTACATGCCAAAAGCCAAGAGGGTGAGCGGGTGCATGGCTTCGTCCATGCGCAAGGCCTCGACATAAGGCCAATCCAGAGCCCCGCCCCGCACGCCCGGCATGGTCTTGGGGTCCGCCAGGGTCACAAACTCCACAAACTTGGTGCCCGGCTGGGGCTCCACGCGACGGATCAGCTCGGCCAGCGAATACCCGATCCATGGGATCACCATCGACCAGCCTTCCACGCAGCGCAGGCGGTAAATGCGCTCCTCCATGGCGCCCCATTTCATGAGGTCTTCCAGGTTCACGCGGCCTGGCTTTTTCACCAGACCCTCGATCTCGACCGTCCACGGTTGTGTGACCAAGGTGTGGGCACGCTTGGCCGGGTCGGATTTGTCGGTGCCAAATTCGTAAAAATTGTTGTAGGTTGTCGCGTCTTTGTAGGCCGTCAGCCGGTCCATGGTCAACGCCCCGGGCACGGTCGAAGGCACGGCTGCAAGCGCCGCCAACTGGCCTGCGCGCGGGGTTTGCGCGTGGGCTTCACGCAGGCCCCAAGCGGCCAGGGCCAAGCCCGCAGAGCCCGTGGCCATCTGGCGGATGATGTCGCGCCGCGTCAGGTACACCGACTGGGGTGTGATTTCGCTGGGCACGGGGTGCTGAAAACCGGAGGTGTCTGACTGGATGATCATGGAGGTCCCTGCAGAAGGCGGAAAATAGCTGTGTATTCTGAACTTTTTCAGAGACCCTCGCCCAAAGGGCCTCTGTTGCCAAGGAGCCCCCATGCATCCTGCCGTTGGCTTGCTGATCCAGGTCGTGATCGCTGTCCACATCGCCCTGCCCTTGGGCACCTGGTTGCTCTTGTCAGGCCGCCGCAACGACAAAACACGCCTGTGGTTCATCAGCATCTCGATTTACAGCCTGTCGCTGTGCTCCATCGCCTTGAGGCCCTATGTTTCCGAGTACCTGTCTTATCTGATGGCGTGGTCCGGGGTGTTTGCATCCTGGCTGATCATGATCGAAGCGCTCCGGCGCGAACTCCAACTGAAACCCTGGCGCTGGCCCGGCATGGGGGCAGTGGTGGGTGCCTGGGTCATTTTTCTGATCTGGCTGTACCAAACCCAGGATCTGAACACCACAGGCGTGCTGGTTTATTCGGCCACCTTCATCCTGCTGAACACGGTCCTGTCCTGGCTGATCTGGCAACTGCGGCGCACGGTCCAAAGCCGCAGCTTGATGATGATTCAGGTGGCGTTTGCCATCCATGCCGGGGCCTACCTGAACCGCATGTACCACTATCTCGTCACTGGCAACGTCGACTACCTGAACGTTTTTTCTTTCTCTTGGGTCAGCAACCTGGTGACCTTGTCGACCATCCTGGCCATGATCCTGATCTGTTTTGGCTACTGGGGATTCGCCCTCGAACGCTCCATCCAAGAGACAACCACAGCCCAAGAAGGTCAGTTGCAAGCCCAGGCTGAAAGCGACGCGATGCGCAACTTGGTCAAGGAGCGGGACCAATTGCTGATGCTCAACGCCCGCGTGTCTGCGCTGAGCAGCCTGTCGTCGTTCTCGGCGATGCTGGTGCACGACATCAGCCAACCCCTGCAGGCCCTGGAGCTGGGCCTGTACGACCTGCAAAGCCAGGTCAAAACCGCGCCAGACAAGCCCGCGTTGCAGTCGCGCATTGACGACTTGATGGTTTTGTCGGGCAAAGCCAGCGACATGGTCAGCAGCTTGCGGCGGCTGATGATCCGGGGGCAGGACCAGATGGAGCCGGTCGATTTGCAGTCGGCCATCGCGTCTGTTTTCCCGATCCTGCAAGGCGAAGCCAACCAGCGGGGCATCGACATTCAGTGGATCAACCAGCTGACGAGCGCCCGGCAGGTACAGGCCAACGAAGTGATGCTGCAGCGGATCGTGTTCAACCTGGCGGCCAATGCCATGGACGCCATGAGCAGCCTGCCAACGCCCTTGCGTTCACCCCCCCGCATCCTGATCGAACTTCTGGAGCGCCAGCGGGAAGGGCAGGATTGGGTGGTTCTGCAAATTCAGGACAACGGCCCGGGCTTTCCCAAAGACCTCTTGCAACAGCTGAGCGGGCCTGTGGTGTCCAGCAAAGCCCAAGGCTCGGGTCTGAGCCTGTTGTTGACCCAAAGCATGGTGCGACTTTGGGGTGGACAGACCGTGATGGAAAACCTGGCGGTGCACGGTGAATCCGGCGCAATTTTGCAACTGTGGCTGATGCCCACACCCGGCCAGGCATCCGCCTGAGCAGACCCCAAGACGGCGATTGCGGCAACTGGCGGGTCCAGCGGGGCCGGTTCCGGCGCGAACTGTAAAATCAATTCATACAATTTTCACAGTTGAAAATGAAAAAAACAGGATTGATCCATGTGGTCGATGACAACGCCGACATCCGCAAGATGCTGGCCTTGGTTCTGGAAGCGCATGGCTACACCGTTCAGGTGCACGACAGCGGCGCTGCTTTTTTGAGTGCACCCGCCACACAGCCGCCCCATGTGATGCTGCTCGATGTGCGCATGCCGGGCATGAGCGGGCTGGCATTGAACGCCCGCATGAAAGCCAGCGGCAACCGGATGCCTGTGATCTTCATGAGCGGTGAGAGTCAACCGCACGAAACGCAGGCAGCCCAAGACTCGGGCGCGGTGCATTTCTTGTGGAAGCCCTTCAACACCCGGGAAATGCTGGCCGTGATCGACCGCGTGCTGAGCGACACCCCAGGCCCTTGAATCGGGTGGGGCCTGTCCACGCCAGATCAGAGCGTGCCGTAGCTGTGCAGGCCGCTCAGGAACATGTTGACCCCCAGGAAAGCAAAGGTCGTGATGCCCAAGCCCACCAGGGCCCACCAGGCGGCCACGGTGCCGCGCAGGCCCTTCATCAGGCGCATGTGCAGCCAGGCGGCGTAGTTCAGCCACACGATCAGGGCCCAGGTTTCTTTCGGGTCCCAACTCCAGTAGCCGCCCCAGGCCTCGGCCGCCCACAAAGCACCCAACACGGTGGCGATGGTGAAGAAGGCAAAACCCACGGCGATGGACTTGTACATCACATCGTCCAGGATTTCAAAGGACGGCAGGCGCTCGGCAATGCGGCGACGGCCCAGCAAAATACCCGCCACGATGAAGGCGGACACCCCGAAGTAAACCATCCAGTAGCTGCTGGTCTGGTCATTGGCCGATTGGCGGAACACCACGGGCTCGAAGCACAACACAATGCCCAGCAGCCACAAAGGCGCCAGCTTGTACCAGCGGGTCTCGGTCGCTTGCTGCTTGATCAGGTAGGCAAAGGCCACCATGGCCGCCAGGGCAAAAGTGCCATAGCCAATGAAGTTGGCCGGCACATGCAACTTCATCCACCAGCTTTTGAGCGCGGGCACCAAGGGCTGGATTTCGTGCGCCTCGCGCACCAGGGTGTACCACAGCAAGAAGCCCACCGCCGCACTGACCACCAGCATGACAAAGGCCCCTAGGGCGCGGGTCTTGTACTGCGCTTCGTAGTACAGGTAAAACGCCGCCGTCATCCAGCAGAACATCACAAAGACTTCGTACAGGTTGCTCACCGGGATGTGGCCGATGTCCGGGCCCAGCTGGTGGCTTTCGTACCAGCGCACCAAGGTGCCGATCAAGGCCAGGCCCACCGCCACCCAGGCCATGCGTGAGCCCAAGGACTCCAGCGCATCGCCCTGGCCACGGATGAACATGCCCGCCCAATAGAAAGCGGTGCTGATGAAAAACAGCATGCTCATCCACAGGATGGCCGACTGACTGGAGAGGAAATACTTGAGCAAAAAGACTTGTTCGGACCGGGCCAGATCACCCTGGTAGAGAGAAATGGCCAACAGCGACAGGCCCGAAACCACCAGCATCAAGGTACGCAAAGGCCGCCAGAACCAGGCCAGCCAGACCACCGCCGGCAAACTGCCAATCAGGATGGCCTGCTCGTACACGTCCATGGCGTGCTGGTAGCGGGTGAAGGCAAACACGGTGCCCAACAGCGCCAACACGGCAAAGCCCCAGTCCAGCAGCGAGCGGCTGGAAAAATAGCCCGGATTCAAAGTGACAGTCGTCATGTTGTTTTCTCGGAGCGACCCAGCAAACGGGCACTCAGTTGGTCAAATTCACGGTCCACGTCCATGGTCTTGCGGTTGGACGACAAGGCCACGCTCGCCTGGGCACCCTCGCCCTGCGGCGACAGCCAGACCCACAAGCGACGGTCCCGAACATACAGCATTGCAAAAATACCCAGGATCAAAAGGGCACAGCCCAGATAAACAATGGACTGACCCGGCGCCCGAGCCACCTGGAACACGCTGGCTTGCACCTGCCGGAAGTCCTTCAGCAAAAACGTCATGGGTGCGGGGTAAAACGGGGCGTCTGACAAAGCCAGCACCGCTTGCGACATGAAGCCCTGCACCTTGTCGGCGGGCAAGGGCTTGGCCGCGGCCTGCTCTCGGGCCACGGTGTCCAGCTCCAGCAAGGTGCCGTTCAGAATGCGCACAAACATTTCGCCCGCACGGGGACGCTCGGCCTCGGGCACATTGGCCTCCAGGAAGTCTGCCAAGGCCTGCAGGCCCGCCACTTTCTTGCCCTTGACCTCTTCCTGTCCCGCAAACAAGCCCAAAGCACGCTGGGCCGAATCGGCCAGCTGCTGCGTCAACTCGGGCCGCTGCGGATCGACCGCCTTGCGTGCGTAACGCTGCACCGCACGCTCGCGCAGCGCAGGGGTATCGAGGGCCGCGCGCAGGCGGATGAAGCCGGTCAACTCGCCGTTCTCATCGGCCGGGGGGCGCAGGTAGCGGTAAGGTTCGCTGGGCGTCTCGCGCATGCCGAGCAAGAACACCGGCACGCCGTCGCCCGCATCCACGGGCAGCATGTAGTTGTTGTACTCACGCGCCTGGCCGGCCGCATCGCGCAGCTTGTAGCTCACGCTCGGACCCACATTGCGCAGCTCTTTGGTCTGGGTGGTTTTGTGCCCGGCGCCCAGGCGCTCGTCGATGGCGCTGCGCAAATCCACCTTGCGCACATCCACACCCGAGCCCTCGGGGCCTGCACCACCGGACATGTTTTCCACGTTGATCACGCGCAGCCCGGTGAACTCCAGGCTCATTTTTTCGTTGCCATTGGTCAAGTCGGTGCTGCCGCCGATGGTGCCTTCCACCTCAAAAGATTGGGTGGCGGCCGACATGGGCACGGCCTGCAGTTTGACGCTGGAGCCGCCGTCGTCAAAGCTGGACTGGTAAATGTTGATGCCCTTGAAGCTGGCCGGGTGGTTCACCTCGACCCGCGCTTCGCGCTTCTCGCCCGTGGCTTTGTCGTGGATGATGATGTCGCTGGCAAACAGCTTGGGCATGCCGGTCGAGTAGTACTCGACGATGAACTTTTTCAGCTCGATGACAAAGGGCAGCTCCTGCAGCAAGATGCCGTTGGACTGGTTCAGGATGGCGGTGCCCGAGGCCGTGTCTTCGGCCACCAGCAAATTGCCCCGGAAAGCCGGGTTGCGCTCGGACAGGCGGTGCTGCGCAGGCACATCGGCGATCAAGCCGCCACCGTTGTAGATTTCCTTGCCGCCAAACCACATCTGGGCGCGCACCATCAGGTCGCCATCGAGCAAACCGCCCACACACACCAGCACAATGGCCGAGTGCGCCGCAATGTAGCCGATCTTGTTGGCCGCCCCCGCCTTGGCCGCCAGCATCCAGCCTTGGCCCGCCGGGGTGTCGCGCGCTTGCAACTTGACCTTCCAGCCGCCCGTGGCCAGCAAGGCGCCCAGGCGCTTGGCGGCGGCTTCGGGCGCTTCGTTCAAATGGCCCTCGGCCTTGTGGTGAAAGGCCTTGAGGCTTTGCTCGCGGATGTTTTCCTTGTAGTTCTTCAGATCCACCAGGATCTTGGGCGTGTTGCGGGCGATGCACAGGCTGGTGCTGACCACCAGAAAGGCCAGGATCAACAAGAACCACCAGGCGCTGTAGACGGTGTTGAGCTTGAGCGTGGCAAACAACTCGGCCCAAAACGGCCCGAACTGGTTGATGTAGTTGTTGGTGGGCTCGTTTTGCTTGAGGACGGTGCCGATCACCGACGCGATGCAGATGACCGTCAACAGCGAAATCGCAAAACGCATCGACGACAGAAGCTCCAGCACGGCTTCCCAGCGAGACGAGCCACGTTCGGATTCAGGACTGGAAGCGGCAGGCATCATGGTGCAAAGGTGTCCACAGGCAAAGAAAAGCGGGCCGCTGGCCCGTTACCCGAAAAAAAGGCCGGAAATCCGGCCTTGGTGGTGGTGTCGCAGTCGGGAGCCCGATTGTGGCGCAGTCTGCTGAAGACAGACTGAAGACCCCCTTTGACCCAAGGGATTGCCCGAGGTCACAGACGTGCTGAGCGCTTCAGCGCAGACCTGCGATGTAGTCGGACACAGCCTTGATTTCGCGGTCGTTCATTTTGGAGGCGACCTGGGTCATCTGAACGCTGTTCTTGCGAACGCCTTCACGGAAGGCGATCAACTGGGCAGCGGTGTAGTCGGCGTGCTGACCCGACATGCGGGGGTACTGGGCAGGCATGCCTGCGCCATTGGGCGAGTGGCAGCTGGCGCAAGCCGCGATCTGGCGATCCGGAATGCCGCCGCGGTAGATGCGCTCACCCAGGGCCACGGTGTCTTTCTCTTTGGCAAAGCCGGGTTTGGCAGGCTTGGAGGCGAGCCAGTAAGCGATGTTGCGCATGTCGTCGTTGCTCAAACCAGCCACCATGCCGCTCATCACGGCGTTGGCACGCTTGCCGGACTTGAATTCCTGCAATTGCTTGAGCAGGTACTCGGGGTGCTGCTGCGCCAATTTGGGGTTGACGGGGGTGCCGGAATTGCCATCAGCGGCGTGGCAAGCCACACAGGCTGCGCTGTAAATGGCCTCGCCTTTGGCCAGGTCGGGTTTGGCAGCTTGGGGCGCAGGGCCGGCAGCCAAGGCAGAACCGGCCACAAACGCGGCCGACAGGGCGGTGATCAGAAAAGAATTAATCGACTTCATGGCGTGATCCAGGAGTTGGCGCAAAACCCAAGGATTCTACAATGCGTCCTGCGCCAGTTTCCTGACGCCCAAAGGCCACCCCGATTTATGACCGCCCATTCGCCCGCACCCTCTTCGGCCCCCAAGCCTTCAGCACCCGCTCAGGCTGCCTCCGCCGTGACCCCCATGGGCTGGATGCACACGGCCCGCTTTTTGACCACCGCCGCGCAGCTGCACCACCTGCCCGCGATGGACACCCCCGAAATCGCTTTTGTGGGCCGCTCCAATGCGGGCAAGTCCACCTGCATCAACACCCTGACGCAGAAGAAACAACTGGCCTTTGCCTCCAAAAAACCCGGCCGCACCCAGCACATCAATTTGTTTGCCCTGGGCAAGCAGGGCGTCACTGACGCGGTGCTGGCCGACCTGCCCGGCTACGGCTACGCCGCTGTGGCCAAGATGGACAAACTGCGCTGGCAGCAGGTCATGGCCAACTATTTGGTCAGCCGCGAGAACCTGACCGGCATCGTCATGATGTGCGACCCGCGCCACGGCCTGACCGAGCTGGACGACATCCTGCTGGAAGTGATCCGCCCCCGGGTGGAGCAGGGCCTGAAGTTTTTGATCATCCTGACCAAGGCCGACAAGCTCACCCGATCGGAACAGGCCAAGGCCTTGTCGATTGCGCGACTGCAAGCTGGGGGCGGCGAGGTCAAACTCTTTTCGGCCCTGAAAAAGCAAGGGGTGGACGAAGTGGCCCAATTGCTGTGGGACTGGACACACCCTGCGGGCGCTGCAGCGTCTGCAGCCCCTGCTGCCGAGCCACCCGAAGAAGAACCTGAAGCCCTGGACGAGTGAGCCCGCGCTGAGACCGCCACGGCTCACTGTCCCTCATGGAGTGATCCGCCGTGCATCCCGACATCCAGACCTGGCAGCAAGCCCTGCCCCACGGCATCACCTTGAGCTGCCGCGCCTGCGGCGAGCCCGGACGCCCGGTGCTGCTGTTTTTGCACGGCTTCCCCGAAGGGGCCTGGGTCTGGGACCCTCTTTTGCTGCACTTTTCGAAACCCGAAAACGGCGGCTACCGCTGTGTGGCCCCCAACCTGCGCGGCTACGAGCGCTCCAGCGCCCCCCAAGACGTGAAGGCCTACCGTGCCAAACACCTGGTGCAGGACATCGTGGCCCTGATCGCACTCGAATCAGGTCCAGCCCCGCTGGCCGCCCTGATCGCCCACGACTGGGGCGGTGCCGTGGCCTGGAGCCTGGCCAACCAGCACCCGGAGCGGCTGCGCCAGCTGGTCATCGTCAACTCGCCCCACCCCGGCCCCTTCCTGCGGGCCTTGCAACACGACCCGGCGCAGCAAGCGGCCAGTGCCTACATGAATTTTCTGGTGCAGCCCGATGCGGCCGCGCAATTGGCGGCCAACGATTTTGAGCGCCTGTTCGGTTTTTTGACGGGCCAGGACCGCTCGCTGCAATCGCTCACCGCGCAAACCGCCAAAGCCCCGGCGCACTGGCTCACACCCGCCGTGAAGGCGCAATACCGCGAGGTCTGGCAACACGGCCTGCAAGGTGGCCTCAACTACTACCGCGCATCGCCCCTGCGCCCGGCCACCGCCACCGACCCGGGCGCCAGTGCCGTGCAGATCCCGCCCGAGGCGTTGCGCATCGAGGTGCCCACGCTGGTGCTCTGGGCCCAGGACGACGTGGCCCTGCTGCCTTGCCTGACCGAAGGTCTGGACGCGCACGTCCCCACGATGAAGCTGGTGCCCATTGAACAGGCCACACACTGGGTGGTGCACGAGCAAGCCGAACGCGTCATCACCGAAATCGCTGGCTTTTTGCAGCCGCAGGCTGCCCGGCCGCCTCAGTAAAAAGCCGGCTCGCCCTCGGGCCGGGTCTTGAAACGCTTGTGCACCCAGTAATACTGCTCGGGCATGGTGCGCACCCACTCGGCCAGCAGGCGGTTCATGCGGGTGGTGTCTTCAGCCAGATCGGCGGTGGGAAAGTCTTGCAGCGCGGCATGCACCTCGATGTCGTAACCCGCAGGCGTCATGCGGGTCACCACAGGCACGACCCGCGCCCCGACCACGCGTGACAAGCGCGACAGCGATGGCACCGTGGCTGCTTTTTCCACCCCCATGAAGGGCACAAAGATCGACTCTTCGCGCCCGAAATCCATGTCGGGCGACAGGTGCAAGGGCTCGCCTTTTTTGATGCCCGCCAAAATCTGGCGCATGCCCTGGTGCCGGAAATACGGCCGCACATTGCCCGAACGCTCGCGCCCCTGGCGCACCCAAGCCTCGACCGCCGGGCGCGACTGCCCCACAAAAATGAAAGCCACCGGCCCAGGCACATCGAAAGACACCGCCATGCCGCCCGCATCCAGCCCGACAAAATGCGGCGCAAACATCACCAAGGGGCCTGGCTGCTGCAAAGCCTGCACATCCCCCACCCAGCGCAGGCGCTGCCGCACCAGTGCCTCGGGCGCATGCCAAAGCCAGGACCGGTCCATGACCGACTGACCGAAGGCCACAAAGTGGCGGTAGGCCAGGGCCTCACGCTCAGGCGCAGACAACTCGGGCAGGCACTGCTTCAGGTTGACCAGGACAATGCGGCGGCGCTTGCGTGCCAGATGCCACAGCAACCAGCCCAAGCCGTGGCCCGCAACCCGGACCCAGGACAAAGGCAAGCGCGCAAACAAGCGCAAAACAGCGATCAGCACATTCACCATGGTTATTCGGGTCCGCTCAGGCCTGTCTGGGGTTTTTGTAGCGGGCATAGCCCCAGATGTATTGCGACGGGCACTGGAGGATCAGCGACTCCATGGCCTGGTTGATCTGCACCACCGCGGTGTCCAGGTCTTGGGACAAGGCGTGCCCCAGTGCCTGTGTGTGCAGACGGTAGCCACGGCCCCAGGACAAGCGCTCCCCCCAAATCAGCACCACCCGGGCGCTGGTTTGCAAGGCCAAACGCGCCGCCAAGGTCATGGTGTAGGCGGATTGGCCAAAAAACGGCGCCCATTGACCCATGCCCTCGGGGGGCACCTGGTCGGGCAACAAACCCACGGCACGCCCCGAACGCAGGGCCTTGATCATTTGCCGCACACCCGCCAGCGTGGTGGGCACGGCCTCCAGGCCTGGCCGCTGGCGCGCCAGCGTCATGACTTCGCCCAGCCCGGCATGGCGGGCGGGGCGGTAAAGCACCGTGAGGGGGCCGTGTTCGGCCGAAAAACGCAAGGCCAGCGCCTGGGCCGTGATTTCAAAGCAACCCATGTGCGGGGTCAAAAACAACACCCCCTGGCCGCTGGCATAGGCCTCTACCGCAGCCCGATCGTCAGCCCACACCACAGGCGGCGTGCGGCCCAGCCACAAGCGGGGCAACTCGGCCGACATGCGCCCGGCCTGTCCTACGGCCCGCCACACCCCACTCCACCCCAGACCGGCTTGGCGTGCGTTGTGCAAAAAACGGCTTCTGTAACGCCCTGAAAAGCACCAGGCCAGCCATCCCCCCGCGCTGCCCAGCAGGTGCAAGGCCCACAAAGGCCAACGGGAAAAAAAACGGAACCAGCGCAACATAGGGGGGTGATTTTGCCCTGAACCGCCAGCGGTCTGGCGAGCCCTGCTTCTGGGCGTGTCACACCGCGGCCCTGCACAAGCGCGGACCCGGCCCGTGCGCTACCTGTTTTCAGTCTGGTCCGCTACCGGTTCATGCCAAGCCCAGCTCGCCCGGCGGGCCCTACCATGGCTGCAGAGCCTGAAAACACCCATTTCATTCTTTTCAGCGCACACAAGGCCTTCACCATGAAAAATCACCCAATTCACCCCAACTACTTCAGCACCAGCCAAGCCGCCAAAATGTTGGGCCTGTCGGTCGGCACCATCCAGCGCATGGTGGAAAACGGCGTTTTCAAGGCTTTTGTCACCCAGGGCGGGCACCGACGCATCCTGTCCTCGTCCCTGAACCAATACTGCAAGCAAAAGGGGTTTCCGGGCCTGCAGAGCTCGTCCGACGCCCCTTGGGTCTGTGTGTTGCACGACAGCCAGCATCTGCCGCCCGCACTCGAGAAGATGAACCACTGGGAGCACGTCAGGGTCATCACCCACCCACTGGACTTGATGGGCATTCACCAGGCGGTAGGGGTGTTTTTCATCGATGCGCGCATTCCATGGCTGCACACGACCCCGCTGCACCTGCAAGACAACTTGATGCAAAACGCCCACATCGTGGTCTACAACAGCGCTCACCTGCCAGCCAACAGCCCTTTGCACCTGGCTCGAAAGATCAACCTGTTCGAAGGCGACATCAGCACCGACCTGGTCTATGGCTACATGCTCGGCAGTTCGCAGGCCAGCGGCACCGACGCGCCCCGTCCCGTCCACCAGTAAAAAACACCCCGGGCTTGAAATGTGCCCAAAAGCCCTTATCATTAGCACTCGATGGAGTTGAGTGCTAACAGCACCCCTCCTCAGATTTCAGCTGCACCCGTTTTCTGGTGCTTTTGTTTTTCAACCCTTGTTTCAAATCCAGGAGATTCCATGAAACTGCGTCCTTTGGGCGATCGCGTGATCGTCAAGCGTGTCGAAAGCGAAACCAAAACAGCCTCGGGCATCGTGATCCCCGACTCCGCCGCTGAAAAGCCCGATCAAGGTGAAGTCCTGGCCGTCGGCCCTGGCAAAACCAACGACAAAGGCGAAACCAAAGCCCTGACCGTGAAAGTCGGCGACCGCGTCTTGTTCGGCAAGTACAGCGGCCAGACCGTCAAGGTCGGCGGCGACGAGCTGTTGGTCATGAAAGAAGAAGACCTGTTCGCCGTTGTCGAATAAGTCTCACTTTTCCATTTTTTAAATACATTCAGGAGCTACTCACATGGCAGCAAAAGACGTCATTTTCGGCGGCGAAGCCCGCGCACGCATGGTTGAAGGCGTGAACATTCTGGCCAACGCGGTCAAAGTCACCCTGGGCCCTAAAGGCCGCAACGTGGTTCTGGAGCGCTCGTTCGGCGCCCCCACCGTGACCAAGGACGGTGTGTCCGTGGCCAAGGAAATCGAACTCAAGGACAAGCTGCAAAACATGGGCGCCCAGATGGTCAAGGAAGTCGCTTCCAAGACTTCTGACAACGCGGGTGACGGCACAACGACCGCGACCGTGCTGGCCCAATCCATCGTGCGCGAAGGCATGAAGTACGTGGCCGCAGGCATGAACCCCATGGACCTGAAGCGCGGCATCGACAAGGCGGTCACCGCCCTGATCGAAGAGCTGAAGAAGGCCTCCAAGCCCACCACCACCAGCAAGGAAATTGCGCAGGTCGGCTCGATCTCTGCCAACAGCGACTCCAGCATCGGCGAAATCATCGCCAACGCCATGGACAAAGTGGGCAAAGAAGGCGTGATCACCGTGGAAGACGGCAAGTCCTTGAACAACGAACTCGACGTTGTGGAAGGCATGCAGTTCGACCGCGGCTACCTGTCGCCCTACTTCATCAACAACCCCGAAAAGCAAGCCGCTTTGCTGGACAACCCCTTCGTGTTGTTGTTCGACAAGAAGATCAGCAACATCCGCGATCTGCTGCCCACACTGGAAGCCGTGGCCAAAGCCGGCCGTCCTTTGCTGATCATTGCCGAAGAAGTCGAAGGCGAAGCCTTGGCCACTTTGGTGGTGAACACCATCCGTGGCATCCTGAAAGTTGTCGCTGTCAAGGCTCCAGGCTTCGGCGACCGTCGCAAGGCCATGCTGGAAGACATCGCCATCCTGACCGGCGGCAAAGTGATCGCTGAAGAAGTCGGCCTGACCCTCGAAAAAGTGACTTTGGCTGACCTCGGCCAAGCCAAGCGCATCGAAGTGGGCAAGGAAAACACCATCATCATCGACGGCGCAGGTGCTGCTGCTGACATCGAAGCCCGTGTCAAGCAAGTGCGCGTTCAGATCGAAGAAGCCACTTCCGACTACGACCGCGAGAAGCTGCAAGAGCGCGTGGCCAAGCTGGCCGGCGGTGTGGCCGTCATCAAGGTCGGTGCTGCCACCGAAGTCGAGATGAAGGAAAAGAAAGCCCGCGTGGAAGACGCCCTGCACGCCACCCGCGCTGCCGTGGAAGAAGGCATCGTGGCTGGTGGTGGCGTTGCTCTGCTCCGTGCACGCCAGGCTGCTGGCACCATCAAAGGCGACAACGCTGACCAAGACGCCGGCATCAAGCTGGTGCTCAAGGCCATCGAAGCGCCTCTGCGCGAGATCGTGTACAACGCCGGCGGCGAGCCCTCGGTGGTGGTGAACGCGGTGTTGGCCGGCAAAGGCAACTACGGCTTCAACGCCGCCAACGACACCTACGGCGACATGATCGAAATGGGTATCCTGGACCCCACCAAAGTGACCCGCACTGCCTTGCAAAACGCAGCGTCCGTGGCCTCTTTGATGCTGACCACCGAGTGCATGGTTTCGGAAGCCCCGAAAGACGACGCCCCAGCTGGCGGCGGCATGCCTGACATGGGCGGCATGGGTGGTATGGGCGGCATGGGCATGTAAATGCCCAACCGGTCACAAGGACTTGGCAGGTAACCCCGGCCAAGTCTGTCACCCCGGGCTTGACCCGGGGTCCATGACTTCAAAAAGCCCTGCAAGATTCACATCTTGCAGGGCTTTTTCTTGGGCGAAAGGTCTTTGATTGACCCCATGTTCCTTCACATCGCCGCCGCTTCGATCTTCACCACCCAGTAAGCGCCTTTTTCCTGCACCGCCTGAAAACGCACTTGCTGGCCGACTTGCAAAGCATCGAGTTGGCTCGGGTCTTTGACCTGGAACACCATGCTCATGGGCGGCATGTCGAGGTTTTTGATGTCGCCGTGCTTGAGCGACACCTTGCCTGCAGCCTTGTCGATGCGCCGCACCTCGGCCGTGGCCCAAGGCAGGGCTGCCGCCGTGTCGCTCACCCGTTGCATACCGCCGCGCTGTGCCATGCGGGCCTGGCCCGGGTAGCGCTGAAAGCTTTTGCTGCTGCCGTCTTTTTGGACCAACAACACGTCGTAAGCGTCTTTGCGGCCTTTGTATTCAGGGCCATCCATGCCCGGGCTGCCAATCGGCATGCCCGGCACCGACAGGCCCAAAGCCACTGGCCGCTCCTTGAGCAGGCGGTGGATGTCGGCAGCGGGCACATGGCCTTCGATGACGTAGCCGCCCACCGTCGCGGTGTGGCAGGAGCCGAGTTGCTCGGGCATGCCCAGGCGTTTGCGCGCAGCGGTGTTGCCCACATCGCGCACCTCGACCTTGAAGCCACTGGCCTGCAGGTGCTCCACCCACAGGTGACAGCAGCCGCAGTTGGGGTCTTTCCAGACCTGAACGGTGGTGGCCTGCGCCAGCGCGCTGCGCTGAAAGCCGGCGGCCGACAGCCCCACCAGGGCTGCGGCACGAAGCCATTGACGTCTTTGCATGGTGTGCGCCCTCACTTGACGGTGATGCGGCCGATCATGCCCGCTTCAAAGTGCCCGGGGATCAGGCAGGCAAATTCAAACGTGCCTGCGCGGTTGAAGGTCCAGACGATGTCGCCCTTTTTGCCGGGATCGACATGCGCCATGTAGGGCTCGTCGTGTTCCATGCCGGGGTGCTTTTTCATCATCTCGGCATGCGCCTTGAGCTCTTGTGGCGTGCCGATCACGATCTCGTGCAAGACCTTGCCCGCGTTCACCGCCACCAGGCGCACGGTCTCACCCAGCTTGACCTGAATCTCTTTGGGGGCAAAGCGCATGTCGTCGGTCATGCGGATCTCGATGGTGCGCTGGGCTTTCTTCGGATCGCCCGCGATGCCCCAGTCTTTTTGCTCGGCAGCTGCCCGGGTGTGGTGGTTCGAGTGGCTGGCATGGGCCGAAGGCGAATGGGCCTGCGCCAGCGGCAGCGCCAGCAGGCCAGCGACAAGTAGCGTGGTACTCAGTGTTTTGTTCATGAAAAGTCCTGGTTTGTCCATATTGAAGGTGAATACAAGCTGCACTCAGTGGTGTGCATGGCCCTGCGGTTTGCGCACCTGACCTGCCGGTGCCGCCGCAGCTTGGGCGCTCGCCTCGGGTGCACGCGTGGCATGAGGAGTCGCCGCCACTGGTCCGGTGTACTCGAAAGATTGCGTGCCGGGCGGTTGTTTGTAATCGCCCGGGTCGCTGTAGTCGCCCGGTTTTTGCTCGGCGCGCACCTTGAGCGTGGTGAACATGCCGCCCATCTCGATGGGGCCATAGGGTCCGGTGCCGGTCATCATCGGGAAGGTGTTCTCGGGCAGCTCCATTTCCATCTCGCCCATGTCGGCCATGCCGCGCTCGCCCATGACCATGTAGTCGGGGATGAGCTTCTGGATTTTCTGCACCAGCCCACGGTGGTCCACGCCGATCATGGTGGGCACATCGTGGCCCATGGCGCCCATGGTGTGGTGGCTCTTGTGGCAGTGCATGGCCCAGTCGCCGGGCTCGTCGGCGATGAACTCCAGCTGCCGCATCTGGCCCACGGCCACGTCGGTGGTCACCTCGGGCCAGCGTGCGGTTTTGGGCACGGGGCCGCCGTCGGTGCCGGTCACCTCGAACTCGATGCCGTGGATGTGGATCGGGTGGTTGGTCATGGTCAGGTTGCCCACGCGTACCCGCACCCGGTCGTTCAAGCGAGCCACCAGCGGGCTGATGCCCGGAAACACCCGGCTGTTCCAGCTCCAGATGTTCTGGTCCAGCATGGTGTTGACGTTGGGGGTTTTCGCACCCGGGGTGACGTCGAAGGCACTCAACAGGAAGGCGTAATCGCGGTCCACTTCGGCGATCAGCGGGTGTTGGCCCTTGGGGTGGGTGATCCACAAGCCCATCATGCCCATGGCCATTTGCGTCATCTCGTCAGCGTGCGGGTGGTACATGAAGGTGCCCGGCCTGCGCGCCACAAACTCGTACACATAGGTCTTGCCCACGGGAATCTGCTTCTGGTTCAAGCCGCCCACGCCGTCCATGCCGTTGGGCAGTCGCTGGCCGTGCCAGTGGATGGTGGTGTGCTCGGGCAGTTGGTTGGTGACAAAAACCCGCACCTTGTCGCCTTCGACCACTTCGATGGTCGGGCCGGGGCTTTGGCCGTTGTAGCCCCACATGTTGACGACAAAGCCCGGTGCCATCTCGCGCACCACCGGCTCGGCCACCAGGTGGAACTCCTTGACGCCGTCTTTCATGCGAAAGGGCAAGGTCCAGCCGTTCAGGGTGACCACCGGGTTGTAAGGGCGCCCGGCACCGGTCACGCCCGGCGGCGTCCAGGGCGGGGCGGTGTCGGGGCGGGTCTGGATCACGGGTTCGGGCAGACCAGCCAGCGCGCTGCGGCTGACGGCGGTGGTGGCCACCGCTGCACCGGCGATAGAGCCTGCAGCGGCCATGGCTTTCTGGAAAAAATCTCGGCGTTGCATGGTCAGTGTCCTGCGGGGTTGGTGGAAGGGCCGGTTGCGCCAGACGCATCGCTGGCCACGGCCGGGTAAGGCAAGCCCGCCAGCACGGCCATCAGATCGGCATGGGCCAGCCAGAGTTGGCGCTGTGCCTGCAGGGCCGCGTCCACGCTGTCGATGCGCGTGCGGGCGCTGGCCAGCAGGTCCCAGGTGCTTTTGAGCATGCCGTTGTAGCGCAGCAGGGTCTCCTGCGAGAGCTCGGTGTGCAAGCGCAGCACCTGCGCCTGCGTGTGCTGCGCCGTCTGGCGTGCCAGCTGGTAAGCGTTCACCGCCAGCTGCACATCGGCACGCACCTGCCGCGCCAGCCGATCGGCTTGCAGGCGGGCTTGCCACGCCTTTTCAAACGCATGGCCCCAGCGCATGTTGCGCGGGTCCCACATCGGCCGTTCCTGCACGGCCAGCTCTTGCATGGCTTTTTGCGCGGCTTGCATATCTTGCGCACTCAAGCCCAGCCCGGCCATCAAACGCCGCGCCAGCAGGTCCTCCAGAGACCAGCGCAAATGGGCTTGCAGCGCCCGCGCCTGCAGGGCCGCCAGAGCATTCGCAGGAACACCGCCTTGTGCCGGCGTGCTGCTCAAGGCCTCAACCGCACCCTCTGTGGGTGCGCCCAAGGGCAAATGCAAAGGCAACTGCTGCGCCAGGGTCTGAGGCGTCATGCCGGCACCGATGCGCTGCCACAAGGCCTGCAGCGCACGGTCAGCTTGGAGCTGCGCCTTGTCCAGCCGCGCGCGCGCGTCCCACAGCGACAGCTCTTCCTGGATTTGCCGGGCACGGCTCCAGTTGCCGACCTGCGCCATGCGCTGGCCCAGTTCGGCCCCGGCTTGCGCCACGGCCAGAATGTCTCGGCTGTGCGCCACCGACTGGCGGCTGGCCACCGCATCGACCCAAAGCTTTTGCACATCACGGCGCACAGCCGCCATCTGCTGGCGCACTTCGGCCTCCTCCACGGCACTCATGCCGGGTTTGAGCCACTGGGCTTCGTCCTGCAGCGCCAGGCGCTGGGCCACAGCCAGCGTCAATGCCCCCGCATCGGGGTGCGCGGGTGCCTCCTGCAAGGGCGGCAGGTTCTTTTGCTCCCAGCGCAGCACATCCGCATGGCCACGGGGGAACTGCGCCACAGCCCGGTTGGCGTCCTGCCAGCTGAGTGCGGGCTGGCCTGCCGTGGCCGATGGCACAGGACTCGGCCCGGCAGGGAATGGAGCACCATGCACATGCGCAGCAGCGGGTGCTGCGGCACTTGGGGCTTGCGCCCAGACAGCAGGCCCCAGGCCTGCCACCAGCGCGGCACCCAAGGCCCAAGGACCCAAGGCGCGTTTCAAAAGGGGATTCATGTCAATTTCCTGAAACAGACGAACACGGCACCCGCCCGCCTTGACGGCCAACGGACGCACCTGTGGCGTGAGGTTCAGGAAATGGGGGGCTTGGTGAGCGGCGGCGCTGTCAGGGCCAGATGCGCCACAGAAGCACCGACAGGCAGCGGGTGGGCCTGAAAAACAGGCAGCACCAAAGGCCATGCCGTGAGGCTCGCGCTCTGGTGGCAAACGCCGCAGAGTTGGCAAGTGCCATCGTGGCAATCGGCATTTTGAACGCCTGAATCGGGCTGCGCGGCAGGCTGCACATGGCTCGCGTGCGCCTCGGGCACCCAGGCTGCCATGGCGTCATGGCAGTCATGCACAGCTTCCGCTGGCGCGTGTTGCGCCAAGTTGAGCACCGTCACCGCAGAGGGATGGTGCGCACCACTTTCCGCCACAGGCATCCATGCGCCCGCCCACAGCCGCAGGGGCATCAGGCACAGCAGAAAGCAAAGGAAAAGTCGGCGCATCCGCAAATGATAAGCCAAGCACCACGACGCCAGGGCTTCAGCGCCGAATGCCCGTTGTGTGACAGGGTTCAGACAAAAGCGTGCAGTCGACCACGCGCATCGTAGGTGGTCAAAAACGGTTGTGCGTTGCGCACCGTTGCACGGGTCGTGGTGATGTGGATCTGGGGTGCCACAAACCGAGGGCGCGGTGCGCAGCGACTGGCGTCATAAGCACGACGACGCTCAGGCTGGCTCAAAACACTGTAAGCCTGATTGATGCGGGCCATCTTGGCCGCCCACAACGCGGATGCGCCCCCTTGGCGGTCAGGATGGTAACGCTGGGCCAATGCGCGGAAGGCCGCCCGAATGACTTCGGGTTCGGCTTGCGGTGTGACACCGAGTTCAGCGTAGAGGTCCATGGCGTTGTCCATGGCCAAATATTAAAATATGAATACATTTAAACTAAATAAAAATGTAATTTAAACGTATCAAATTGTTAAAAAAGACTTTGCTTTTCTGATCAGGGAAACAGCTGCCCGAGGTGAGCGATCCCTGTTATGCCCGCGCATGCGGGCATCCATGGCGGCTGGGCATGGACCCCGGATCCGTCCGGGGGGACAAGGCGCAGCTGGCATCAGCCCAAGCGCACGCGCTGCAGCAAAGCGGCGCTTGAAGCATCCAGACCCTTGGCATCCCCCGACAGTAGGCGCGCATGGATGTCTTTGGCCAGCACCTTGCCCAGCTCGACGCCCCACTGGTCAAAACTGTTGATGCCCCAGACCGAGCCGCTCGTGAACACGCGGTGTTCTTGCAAGGCGATCAGCGCCCCCAGACTGGCAGGGGTGAGTTCTTCCAGCAGCAAAAAGGTGCTGGGCCGGTTGCCCGTGAAGTTTTTGTGCCCACCTACGTCGGCCTGGCCCAGCATCAGCGCCTGCGCCTGTGCAATCGCGTTGGCCAACAGCAGTTCGTGGTGGTCTTTCAGGCTGTGCGTGGGCTTTTTCACGGCGATGAACTCCAGCGGCACCACATCGGTCCCCTGGTGCAACATCTGGAAGTAAGCGTGCTGCCCGTTGGTGCCGGGTTCGCCCCAGAGCACAGGCGAGGTGCCGTAAGGCAGCGCCTGGCCGTTGCGGTCCACACGCTTGCCGTTGCTCTCCATCTCCAACTGCTGCAAATACGCAGGCACACGGCGCAAGGCGCTGTGGTATGGCGCAATCGAGCGGCTGGTGTAGCCGAGAAAATTGCGGTACCAGACATCGAGCAAGCCCAGGCGCACAGGCAAGTTGGCTTCGAGCGGTGTGGTCTGAAAGTGCTGGTCCATGGCATGCGCGCCTGCCAGCAGGTCTTTGAAACCCTGCGCCCCGATGGCGATGGCCACCGGCAGGCCGATGGCCGACCACACCGAATAACGCCCGCCCACCCAATCCCAGAAACCGAAAGTGGTGGTGATGCCGAACGCGGCCGCAGCCGACACGTGGGTGGTGAGCGCCGCAAAGTGTCGAGCCACATCGGTGCCGCCTTGCGCCTTGAACCAGGTCAGCGCGGAGCGCGCATTGGTCATGGTCTCGATGGTGGTGAAGGTTTTGGAAGCGATAAGGAACAAGGTGTTCTCGGCCTTCAGGCCTTGGAGCACCGCGGCCAGTTCATGGCCATCCACATTCGACACAAAATGAAAGCGCTTGCCCGGGATCACGAAGTCCTGCAGCGCCAGCACCGCCATTTGCGGACCCAGGTCCGAGCCGCCAATGCCGATGTTCACCACGTCGGTGATCTGCGCATCGGCGCGCACCTGCTCGGCATACTGCAGCATGGCACCCTGCGTTTCATGCACCTGTGCCAGCGGCGCTGCCAGCGCCCCCTGCAGGCTGCCCGCGGGTTGGCGCAGCAGCCAGTGCATGACGGCGCGGTCTTCGGTCGCGTTGATGTGCTCACCACGGAACATGGCGTCGCGGTGCGCGGCCAGGCCTGTCTGCTGCGCCAACGCCATCAACAAAGCTTCAGTGGCGCTGTCGGTGTGGTTTTTCGACAGGTCGGCAAACACATGCGGTGCCGACTGGCTCAGGGTCTGCGCACGCTGTGCATCGGCCGCAAAAGCGGTGCGCAAATCAAAGCCCGCGAAGCCTTGGGCATGGGCTTGTAGATTTTTCCAGGCGAGGGTCTGGTCACAACGCATAAGGGCTTTCAATCGAGCGGTTTCAAAAATAGCGGTGGATTCAGCGATTCGCGAGCGGGGCTCGCTCCTACAAAAATGCTTCATCAAGGCGTTTGACTATGTGGGAGCGAGCCCCTGCTCGCGAATGCCTATACGAACCCAACGTGCATTCGGCCGCAGGGGCGGCCTCCCACAAAAACAAGATGGGCCAAGCCAAACTTGGCGCGAATCAGGCTTGCTGCATCAGCACTTCAAGTTTGACCGCATCGGCACAGAAAGCACGAATGCCCTCGGCCAGCTTCTCGGTGGCCATGGCGTCTTCGTTCAAGGCCAGGCGGAAAGAAGCTTCGTCATAAGAGACGGCAGGCAAGTCCATGGCGCGCGCCGCATCGGCATCGAGTGCGCGGCCCAAAGGTGCCTCGGTTGCGGCCAGCTGCGCCAGCAACTCAGGGCTGATGGTCAGCAAGTCACATCCGGCCAACGCGGTGATCTGGCCGATGTTGCGGAATGACGCGCCCATCACCTCGGTGGCGATGCCGTGCTTTTTGTAGTGGTTGAAGATGGCCCGCACCGATTTCACGCCGGGATCGTTCGCGCCAGCGTTGTCGGCTTCCACCCAGTTGGGGCCTGCGGCTTTTTTGTACCAGTCGTAGATGCGGCCCACAAAAGGCGAGATCAGCTGCACACGCGCCTGGCCACACGCCACCGCCTGGCAAAAAGCGAACAACAGCGTCAGGTTGCAGCGGATGCCTTCGCGCTGGAGTTCAGCTGCGGCCTGAATGCCTTCCCAGGTCGAGGCGATCTTGATCAGCACGCGCTCGCGGCCGATGCCCTGCGCCTCGTACAGCGCCATGAGGCGGCGCGCACGCGCCACCGTGGCGGCGGTGTCAAAACTCAGGCGAGCGTCCACTTCGGTCGAGACACGGCCAGGAATGGTTTTCAAAATTTCGCAACCGAAACGCACCAACAAATGGTCCATCACCACATCCAGCGGTTGGCCCCGGTGTATCGCCACGGTTTCGGCCAGCAGAGGCGCATAGTCGGGCTTTTGCACCGCTTTGAGGATCAGTGACGGGTTGGTCGTCGCGTCCTGCGGCTGGAAAGCGCTGAGCTGCTTGAAATCACCGGTATCGGCCACCACGGTGGTGAATTGTTTGAGAGCGTCGAGTTGGTTCATGGCGGTTTTCAGGAGGTGTGGCTTGAATTATCGATGAAACAAAGTTACATTACAAACCAATTTTTTATGTAATTTCAGAACATCATGGCTTTTGATCTGGTTTTCTTCGGCGGCACAGGCGATCTGGTCTGGCGCAAACTCATGCCCGCCCTGTTTCAGGCCTACCGCCATGGCAGTCTGCCCGAAGGGGGCCGCATCATCGGTGTGGGCCGTGACAATTTGAGTGACGAGCAATACCGCCAGCAAATCCAGTCGCGCTTTGAGCAGGTCGAGGGCGACAAGCGCCCCAACCCTGAAGAGTTCGCCCGTTTCGCCGCCCTGCTGTGCTACGTGCGCATGGACCTGTCCCGACCCGAAGCCTATGCGGCGCTGGCCAGCCGCCTGGCCGAGCGCGAAACCGACCATGTGGTGATGTATTTGTCCACCGCCCCCAGCCTGTTCACTACCGTGTGCGAACAACTCGCCGCCAGCGGTCTGAACACGCCCAAAACGCGCATCGTGCTCGAAAAACCACTGGGCCACGACCTGGCCTCCAACCGCGCCATCAACCATGCGGTGGGTCTGGCCTTCAAAGAGCAGCAGATCTTCCGCATCGACCACTACCTGGGCAAGCCTGCCGTACAAAACCTGTTTGCCATGCGCTTTGGCAACGCGCTGTTCGAGCCCCTGTGGCGGCGCGAGCACATCGCCAACATCCAGATCACCATGGCCGAAGAGCTGGGTGTTGAAAAACGCGGCGGCTTTTACGAAACCACAGGCGCCCTGCGCGACATGGTGCAAAACCATGCGCTGCAACTGCTGTGCGCCATTGCGATGGAGCCCCCCATCAACGCGCACGCCGACGCCATACGCGACGAAAAGCTCAAGGTGCTGCGCGCCCTGAAACGCTGGACCCCCGAAACCCTGAGCCAGCATGTGATCCGTGGCCAGTACAGCGCCGGCAATGTGGAAGGCAAAGCGGTGCCCGGCTACCGCAACGAGCCCGGCGTGAGCCCCGACAGCAACACCGAAACTTTCGTGGCCCTGCGCACCGAAATCGCCAATTGGCGCTGGGCGGGCGTGCCGTTTTACATCCGCACGGGCAAACGCATGGCGTCGCGTGAGGCGCACATCGAGATCAACTTCCGCCCCACACCCCACGATATTTTCAGAACCCCCGTGGGCCAGGTGAACAAACTCGTCATCCACTTGCAGCCCAAAGACGGGCTGGAGCTGCACCTGTTTGCCCAAGGCCAGAGCAAACGCGGTCAGAGTGCAGGCGGACAGACCTTGAGCCCGGTGCACCTGGACCTGGACTTTGACAAACGCTTCGGCAGCGAGCGCGTGGGGGCTTACGAGCGCCTGCTGCTCGATGTGCTCGATGGCCGCCTGAACCTGTTCGTGCGCAGCGACGAACAGGAAGAAGCCTGGCGCTGGGTGGAGCCCATCTTGCAGCACTGGGTCAGCGACACCATCGGGCCACGGCCCTACGCCGCCGGGTCCTGGGGCCCCAGCGCATCGAGCGCCATGATCGCGCGCGACGGTTTTTGCTGGAGCGAAGAGGTCTGACCTCTGAAGGAATCGACTCTTGTGTCTGACTTTGAATTTGTGGGAGGCTGCCCCTGCGGCCGAATGCATGAAGTAGCTCAAAGCTCACATTCGCGAGCAGGGGCTCGCTCCCACAAGGTCCATTCATCCCATCCAAACATTTGAACGCAACTGGAGACAGCCCATGCTTGACCGAATCAAAGCCTCCCTGCCTTCCCTAGCCCCGGCCGAGCAACGTGTGGGCAAACTCGTGCTGGCCGACCCCCGGGCTTTTGCCAACCTGCCCGTGACCGAGTTGGCCGACCGCGCCCATGTGAGCAAACCCACCGTGGTACGTTTTTGCCGCAGCATGGGCTACGACGGCCTGTCCGATTTCAAGCTGAAACTGGCGGGCAGCGTGAGCGAGGGCGTGCCCTTCATCCACCGCAGCGTGGATGTAGACGACAAAACCAGCGACATCGCGGTCAAGGTGATCGACAACACCGTGGCCGCGTTTTTGAAATACCGCAACGACGCCAGCTCATTTGCTTTGGAACACGCCGCCCAAGCCCTGGCGGCCACGCAAAAAACCAACCGCCGCATCGAGTTTTACGGCGTGGGCAACTCCGGCATCGTGGCGCAAGACGCGCAGCACAAATTCTTCCGCCTCGGCGTGAACGCCATCGCCTACAGCGACGGCCACATGCAGGTCATGAGCGCCTCCATGCTGCGCCCCGGCGACTGCGCCGTCATCATCTCCAACTCCGGCCGCACGCGTGACCTGATGGACGCCTGCGACATCGCCAAAAAGCAAGGCGCCACCACCATCGTCATCACCGCCAGCGGCTCGCCTCTGGCCAGCGCCGGGCACATCCACCTGACGGCCGATCACCCCGAGGGCTACGACAAATACAGCCCCATGGTCTCGCGATTGCTCCACCTGCTCATCATCGATATCCTGGCGACCACGGTGGCGCTGCGCATTGGCGAAGAACTGCAACCCGTGCTGCGCGACATGAAAAACAACCTGCGGAGTAAGCGCTACACCTGAGCTAGCACCCGTCACACCGATCTACCTGTCATACCCGCGCACGCGGGCATCCATGGCTGACGAAGGCATGGACCCCCGATCAAGTCGGGGGTGACGAGGCTTTGGGTCAGGCGTGACGAGAATTTGTCATACCCGCGCACGCGGGTATCCATGGCTGACGAAGGCATGGACCCCCGATCAAGTCGGGGGTGACGAGGCTTTGGGTCAGGCGTGACGAGAATTTGTCATACCCGCGCACGCGGGTATCCATGGCTGACGAAGGCATGGACGTCCGATCCAATCGGGCGTGACAAACAAAGGCGCAGTGGCGCCCGGTCAAGAAGATCATCCGTGACTCACCCAAGCCATACGGATGACCGTCCCCCGGCCATCGCGCAAAGGACTGCGCACACGCACTTGCGCACCGTGCTGGCTCGCAATCTCTTTCACGATGGCCAAACCCAAACCGCTGCCCGTCACCCCTGATGGGGCCGCGCGGTAAAAGCGTTCGAACACATGCGCCTGGTGCTCGGGCGCGATGCCCGGGCCATCGTCTTCCACCTCGAACCACCCATGGCCCACGCGAACCGTGATGTGCGTACCCACGGGGCCGTGATGAATCGCGTTGTCGATCAGGTTGCTCAAGGCTTCGTGCAGCAGCAAGTCCACACCTTGCACTTCACATTGCACCACCTGTGCCTCCAGCCCCAGGTCGTCGCCCAGCTGGTGAGCCCGCACCAGATGTTCTTGCGTCACGCGCCGTGCCAACGCCACCAGGTCCACGGTTTGCGGACTGTGCATTTCCCGGGCGTGCTCCACACGGGTCATGGCCAGCAGCTGCTCAGTCAGGCGCACGGCATCTTCGGTGGTTTGGCGCGCAGCGGTCAACAAGGTCTGCGCCTGTTCAGGCTCGGTGTTGCGTTGAGCCAGCGCCAACTGCGTCTTGAGGGCCGTGAGCGGCGTGCGCAGCTGGTGCGCGGCGTTGTCCAGAAAGCGTTTGCGGATGTCGATCAAGCGCCCCAGCCGATCCAGGTAGCTGTTGAGGGTCTCGATCAGGGGCCGCAACTCGCGCGGCAAGTCCGGCGGCTGGATGGGCGAAAAATCATCGTCGGCCTTGCTCGCCAGTTGCTGACGAAACGCCTCCAGCGGCCGGATGCCGCGCTGCACGCCCCAGATCACCAGACCCGCAGCGGCCAGCAGCAACAAGCCCTGGCTGCCCAAGGTGTCCCACAAAATGTGCTGGATCAGTTGCTGTCGCGCCTCCATGGTTTCGGCCACGGTGATCTTGATCAGCGGATCGGCCAGGCCCGCGTCTTCCATCACGTGTGTGAGCTGCGCCAGACGCACGGGCTGGTTCAGATACACCCCATCGTCAAACTGCACCAAGGCAAAGTACTTCACGGCCGACTGCGCACGCACGGGGGCGTCGGGCAAGGCCGCCACCCCCGCCAGCCACTGACCGCCGGGGGTGGTGACTTTGTAAAACAAACGCGATCCGGTGTGGTTCTCGAACAGGTAGCCCGCAGCCTTCATCACGTCCAGCTGAACGCGGCCATCGCGCCAGGCCAGCTCTTCTGCCAAGGTGCGGGCCGCCAGGTACAAGGACCGGTCGTAGGCCTCGTTGGCCGCCTGTACCGCGTTGCCATAGCCCACCCAGGCGTTCACACCAATCAGCGCCGCCAAAGGCAGCAAGATCCAGCTGAGCAATCGCCTGCGCAGCGATGCCACGGCACGATTCGATGGCGCAGGTGTCGGCGTCATGCGGTGCCGACCGGAGAAGTCAACATGTAGCCCATGCCGCGGAAGGTGGTGATCACCACCTCGGGCACACGCCCTTGCGATGCCGCAGACGATTCGAGCTTTTTGCGCAGGCGGTAAATCAGCACCTCCACCGCATCCAGTCCGGTGTCGTCCCCCACAAACACTTCGGTGTGCAGCTGCTCTTTGCTCACCGTGCGTTGCGGGGACGACAGCAATACCCGAAGCGCAGCGGCTTCGCGCTGGGTGAGCGCCAACACCTGGCCGTGCAGTTGTGCGGTGCCGTTTTCCGGCTGCATCTCCAGCGGCCCCCACCGCAGCGCGGTGGTTTTGGCGCGACCATGGCGGCGCAGCAACACCTGCAAACGGGCTTCGAGTTCGCTCAGATCAAAAGGCTTGGGCAAGTAATCGTCAGCGCCCATGTTCAGGCCCAGCACCCGGTCGGGCACGCTGGCACGCGCCGTGAGCACCAGCACCGGCACCGCATCACCCCGCCCCCGCAAAGCCTGCAACACGCTCAAGCCATCTTGCCCCGGCAACTGCAAATCGAGCAGCACCGCGTCAAAGCCGTGGCCCGGCTGCAGACAAAGGTCGGCCGCATGGCCGTCGGTGGCAAATTCGACCTGCATGCCCCCTTGGCGCAAGGCGGTGCCCAGCCACAGGGCGATGTCGGGGGTGTCCTCCACCAGCAGGATTCGGGGCGTCATGGGGGGTTGAGGGTAATTACTGAATGGATTTGACAGGTGATTGACAGCTTGACGCCCGGCGCGGCACCAAAATCGTGCCTTCTGCCCATGGTGCGTGCCCGGCAGTGGTGTTTTTATTTTCACACAGGAGACCTGCATGTCCATTTCCAAACGCGACTTCCTGGCCCTCGGCGCTGCCGCTGGTGCTTCGTTCACCTTGCCCGCCTGGGCCCAGGCCAAACCCTTGGTCGCCAGCATCAACATGTTTGTGCCCGCAGCCCCCGGTGGCGGCTGGGACGGCACTGCCCGTGCCATGGAGCGCGCCGCCAAGGCCGCAGGCCTGGTGGGCACCATGCAGTTTGAAAACGTCGGCGGCGCAGGCGGCATGGTGGGTCTGCCCCGCTTCGTCAACCAACGCAAAGGCCAGGGCAACACGCTCATGGTGGGCGGCTCGGTCATGATCGGCGCGGGCATTGCCAACAAGAGCCCTGTGACCATCAAGGACGTGACCCCGATTGCCCGCCTGACCGAAGAAGCTGGCGTGATCGTGGTGCCCGCCAACGGCAAGATCAAGACCTGGAAAGAACTGGAAGCGGCCATCAAGGCCAACCCCAAGGCCGTGTCGGTCGCGGGTGGCAGCGCAGGCGGCACCGACCACCTGATTTTGGGCATGTTGATCAAAGCCTTGGGCAAGAACCCCCGCGAAGCCGCTTATGTGGCCTTTGCGGGCGGTGGCCCTGCCAACGCCGCCATTTTGGGTGGCCAGGTGTCGGCGGGTATCTCGGGCTATTCCGAATTCGAAGAACAAATCAAGGCCGGCCGCATGATCCCGCTGGCCGTGTCCGGCAAGCGCCGCATCCCCGGCGTGAGCGTGCCCACCCTGACCGAGCTGGGTGTGAACGTGACCGAGTCCAACTGGCGCGGCGTGTTCGCGCCCCCCGGCATCTCGGCCGCCCAGCGCGAAGCCATGATCGACTTTGTGACCAAGCTCAATGCATCGGCACCGTGGAAGCAAGAGTTGGAAACACGCAAGTGGACCGACGCCTTCATGACCGAGCGCCCCTTTGAGCGCGACCTGGCCAAGGACATTGCCGAGAAGGAAGTTCTGATGAAAGAACTGGGCCTGGCATGACGCCGCTTCGCGTCGCCCTCTTGCTGGTCGCCCTGTGCGGGGTGGCCGCCTGGCAGGTCACGGTCATCCCTGAATCCCTGATGCAGATGACCGTGGGCCCGACATTGGCCCCCGGCGTGATCGTGGCCGCGCTCAGCCTGTTTGCCGTGCTCTACGGCATCAGCGCCTGGCGCGGTCGCCAGACCGACGAAAGTGAAGCGCCAGACCAGTCGCCTTTGCCCGGCGCCAACGCCCGGGTGCTCAGCTTGCTGGGCGGCGGCCTGGCCTTCATCGCCTTGGTCATTCCTTTGGGCTTTGTCATCCCCGGCACCTTGTGCGGCATGGGGGTGGCGCGCGCGTTTGACGCGCCGCTGGGCCTGAAGTCTGCGCTCATCTGCGCGGCGATTGCGAGCACGTTCTGGTTTGTGTTTGCCCAATTGCTGGGCGTGGGTTTGGGCCCTGCACTGCCCTGGTTGATTTGAATCGGATTCCCCATGGAAGCTTTTGACGCCCTGATGGGTGGCTTTGCCGTTGCCTTGCAACCCACCACCTTGATGTGGGGCTTTGTGGGCTGCTTTGTTGGCACGCTGGTCGGCGTGTTGCCCGGCATTGGCCCGGCGCTGACCATCGCCTTGCTGTTGCCCCTCACTTACCACGTGCCCGCCACCAGCATGTTCGTCATGTTCGCGGGCATTTACTACGGCGCGGCCTATGGCGGCTCCACCACCTCGATTTTGCTCAACACCCCGGGCGAGTCTGCGGCGGTGGTCACCGCGCTCGAAGGCAACAAAATGGCCCGCCGAGGCCGCGCAGGACAAGCCTTGGCCACGGCGGCCATCGGCAGCTTTGTGGCCGGCACCATCGGCACGCTGGCCCTGACCTTCGTCGCCCCTTGGGTGGTCGAAGCAGCCTTGGCATTTGGCCCTGCCGAATACTTCAGCCTGATGGTGTTGTCGGTGGTCGCGGTGTCGGCCGTGCTGGGCAACTCCATGCTGCGCGGCCTGGTCGCGCTGGGTCTGGGCCTGCTGCTGGGCATGGTGGGTGTGGACCTGCAAACCGGTCAGCCCCGCTTCACCTTTGGCCGCCCCGAATTGCTCGATGGCATCGAGGTGACCGTGGCCGCTGTGGGTCTGTTTGCCGTGGGCGAAGCGCTGTACCTGGCCTGGCAAGGCCGTGAGTCCAAAGGTGGCGAAGTCATGAAGCTCTCCGGCAGTCTGTGGATGAGCAAGAGCGACTGGGCACGCTCGTGGAAAGCCTGGTTCCGTGGCGCATTCTTTGGTTTCCCTATTGGGGCCATGCCTGCAGGCGGGGCCGAATTGCCCACGCTGCTGTCGTATTACACCGAGAAAAAACTCTCCAAACACCCCGAAGAATTTGGCCACGGCGCCATCGAAGGTGTGGCAGGTCCCGAAGCCGCCAACAACGCTGCTGCGGCTGGCGTGTTGATGCCCCTGCTGACCCTGGGCATCCCCACCTCGGCCACGGCGGCCATCATGCTGTCGGCCTTTGAAGGCTACGGCATCCAGACCGGCCCCCAACTCTTCAGCCAACAAGGCAGCCTGGTGTGGACGCTGATCGCCAGCCTCTACATCGGCAACGTGATTTTGTTGGTGCTCAACCTGCCGCTGGTCAGCCTGTGGGTCAAGCTGCTCAAGATCCCGCCGCCTTGGCTCTACGCGGGCATCATCGTCATCTCGACGGCAGGCGTGTACGGCGCAGGCAATTCTGTGTTCAACGTGGGTTTGCTTTTCGTCTTTGGCCTGCTGGGCTACATCATGCGCCGCTTCGACTTTCCTGCGGCCCCTTTGATCGTGGGCTTGATCCTCGCACCATTGGGCGAACAATCCATGCGCCAGGCCCTCACCATCAGCCAAGGCGAGTGGTCCACCTTCTTCACACGGCCCTTGTCAGGCGGCTTGATGGCCATCGCCGCCCTGCTGCTGATCGTGCCACCGCTGTGGAAGCGCTACCGCGCTGGGCGTTGACTTCACTCGTCATAGCCACTTCACTTGTCATGCCCGCGGATGCGGGTATCCATCCCAGCCGAAGGCATGAACCTCCGATCAAGTCGGGGGTGACGATTTCAGCTTGTCATACCCGCGGATGCGGGTATCCATCGCCATCGAAGGCATGCCCCCCGATCAGGTCGGGGGGGGGGACTAGAACAGATGTCGGGGGTGAAGATTCCAAATTGTCATACCCGCGCACGCGGGTATCCACCGCCATCGAAGACATGGACCCCCGATCAAGTCGGGGGTGACGATTTCAGCTTGTCATGCCCGCGCATGCGGGTATCCATCTCCAACGAAGGCACAACCTGCGCAATCAACCCTTCTTCTTAGACGTCCGTCGACTTTGCAACATCGCCACATTCATTTCACCATCGAGCGAAGAAGCATAAAAGCGCTCAACCATCTGAACCGAAGTTCGGGCATTTCGTGCCAAGGTCAACATGTCGATGCCTTGCCCGTACAACAGCCTGAACATGATCGATGTATGCCGCAGGCAATACAAGGTTCGAGGTCTGTTCATGCTGTCTGTGAGCGGCAACCCAGCTTCTCGCATGACCCATTTGAACCAAAAGCCCAAAACAGCCAACGCATAATTCCTGTCCTTCTCGGCAGGCAAAAATACATAGTCATCTGGCCCACCATAGCCCTGAGCTGTGGTGTGCCTGAGCAGCGATTCGTACACATGAACAGCCGGTTGTAACGTGACCATGGGTTTGTCATGCTTTTTGGTCTCCGGCAGATTCAAGCGCAAATACACCGATTCACCCCGAACCACCGTCACATGCTTGTGCTTTAGCTGCCTCAAGTCTCCCGGACGAACAAAACTGTTGACCATGAACCGAATTACCCAAAACATGTCCGGTGCCAACAACATGTTTTTAGGCGATACCCAAAACCGATCACGATGGCCGTCCGTTGACTTCAGGGGCGGTGCTATCACGCCATTGCGAGACATCTTCAGCGCCGTGCGAGCCAACTTGGCGTACTCACTCACGGTCAACATGGACCGGGGCTGGGTAGACACCTTGACGCGAGGGAATTCGGGCACCTCTTTCAACAAGCCCTTGCGCACAGCCAGTTTCAACAATTTTCGGACAAGCACCAGGTACTGAGAAATCGTGGTCGTCGTCAATTGATGCTGTGTCAATCGCGACACAAAGGCTTCCAGATCCACATGGGTGACTTGCGTCGGCGGTATGTATCGAAAGAACGGCAAGACATGCGCTTCCAGTCGATTTTTCTGAATCCCTACTGAAGCAGAGCTCAACTCCTTACGGGAAACGCGCTCCCACTCGGCATCCAGCAACTCATCGGCCAAACGCGTGAATTTGTTCTGTTTTTCAAAACTTTTCTGATCATCTGCCATCTTTCGGCCGATCAATCGCGCTTCAGTATCAGTCGACTGATTCAACTCTGCAAGCCGTGTGCTGTGAACTGTTCTTGATGTCGAGAAACCCTGACCCGTGCAGATCAAATCCCAACCTTCCGGCGGAAGAACATAAAAAACTGGCTTGTTATTGTTGAGAACAACCAGTGGTGATACACCACTTTTTTGAACGAGATTCAGTGCATCCGCCAGGAAGTCCTGGAAGCTCACAATCTGATTTGAATTTATATATTGAATGACCATGAATCTACGATATGACAGACTGGCAAAAATGTCTGTTTAATAAATCGCTCATAGTCTCATTTCATTCTAGCTGCTCTGGCTACATTGGCAGCCACCGCTTCTTTCGCTCAATCCACTGTGACCTTGG
>VFQS010000380.1_pt1 | contig 52091 bp, 48 predicted proteins | sample 3512361 | NCBI WGS metagenome assembly VFQS01 (sample SAMN10412375, study PRJNA504923) | tailings metagenome | isolation source: Relicate 1 Philex TSF3 active mining | place: Philippines | reverse complement strand
TCTTCTGGAACTTCTGGATCCTCTGGTTCATCCGGATCCTCGGGTTCTTCTGGATCTTCTGGATCAAGTGGTATTAATGGTGCTCAGGGAGCACAAGGAGCACAAGGTGTTAAAGGTTCACAAGGAGCTCAGGGAGCTCAAGGTGTACAGGGAGCTCAAGGAGCACAAGGAGCACAGGGATCTCAAGGAGCTCAAGGTGCTGCGGGTTCTTCTGGAACCTCTGGAGTCTCAATCCAAGGAGCTCAGGGAGCTCAAGGAGCTCAAGGTGTACAAGGAGCACAAGGAGCACAAGGAGCACAGGGATCTCAAGGAGCTCAAGGTGCTGCTGGTTCATCAGGAACCTCTGGAGTCTCAATCCAAGGAGCTCAGGGAGCACAAGGAGCACAAGGTGTACAGGGAGCACAAGGAGCACAAGGAGCACAAGGATCTCAGGGAGCTCAAGGTGCTGCTGGTTCATCAGGAACCTCTGGAGTCTCAATCCAAGGAGCTCAAGGAGCTCAAGGAGCTCAAGGAGCACAGGGAGCACAGGGAGCACAGGGATCGCAAGGAGCACAGGGAGCTCAGGGTGTTAAAGGTTCACAAGGAGCTCAGGGAGCACAGGGAGCTCAAGGAATACAAGGAGCCCAAGGAGCAGCCGGAGGTGGAGGTAATCCTGCATGTGGTGGATCTTGTCCAGAAAACCCAGGAGGAAATCCTACATTATTCATCGGAAGAAATCCGGAAGTTTATCTTTCAACCCCTGACACTTGGCTATTTATAACATGTTCGACTGATTCAACTACATACTATGTACCAGGATACGCGTGCGCTTAATACTATCCCCGTTCAAAAAATATCACTTTATGATTTTGCCAAGATGTATCTTGGTGGAAAGGAGCCGGAATCAGTTGTTTTTTTAGATGCTGACAAAAACACGGTCAAGTCAGAAATTCGTTTTTCTGGTGCGAATGATTATATTCCAAGTGTTGTTTTTTCTGTAGATGATTTGATGTATTCCAATGAATTAACAAATACATTAGTCGGGAATAATTTGATAACATCGGATCTGGAATTTCCTGGGCAAATCTAAAAATGATGAAATCATTCTTTGCCCTTATTGTATAATAAGAAAAATCTTTCATGAAAATCCAAACTATTATTGTTGACGATTTCTATAAAAATCCTGATGAAGTGAGGGCTTTTGCTCTAGCTCAAGAATTTGAGGTTCATGGTAATTATCCTGGCCAACGAACAAGATCCTTCTTAGCTGAGAATGTTAAGAATTCAATTCAAGATATAGTACGCCCCTACGCTGGTAATGTTACTTGGTGGGGTGATGACTATACTGGTTCTTTTCAATACACTACCGCCAAAGATAGATCGTGGATTCATAGCGATGATACAACGGATTGGGCCGCAGTTCTTTACTTAACCCCTAATGCTCCTCTTAGCGCAGGAACTGGATTATTTAAACATAAGGATACTGGGCTTTTCAGATGGAGAAATAACGAGCATCCTGATGACATTAATCGAAGTTCTCCTGTTAACCTTCACAGTCAGGACGTGACTAAATGGGAAATGGTGGATCGAATAGGAAATGTATACAACAGGATGGTTTTATATAGGGGTGATCTTTTTCATGTCTCCCTAGATTATTTTGGTTCAGATAAAGAAGATGGAAGACTTTTCCAAGTTTTTTTCTTTAATACCGAAAAATAGTGCTTTTTGTTAAAAGACCGACCGCCTTAGTTTTTGGCTGGAATAAGGACCCTGGTAAGTATGAATTTATTACGGATGTCTTTTCCAGATTTGAAAGCCTCATGGGATGGGTTGATCTTTTTTCTGTGGAATATCAAGAATTGGATGGTGGTATATCCAGGGCAATGGCTAAATATGATGCTGATATTGCAGTTTTCATAGGGACTATGAGGGATGATTTAGAGTTTAAAGTAAACAAGTATTACGAAAGACTCTTTGTTTTCTATGATTATGTCCCTGACAATAATAGATTAGCAAACGATGTTGTGACCAAGGTGGTTGAAAACCATCTAAATCCGTACGTACCTCGTTTTTCAGTTTTTACCCCTGCTTATAAAACAGGTGAACGTATATTTAGGACTTATGAAAGTCTGTGTAACCAAACATTTGAAGATTGGGAATGGGTCGTGGTAGATGATTCTCCTGACGATCACCAAGAACTTTGGGAATCACTTATTTCAATTTCTGTAAAAGATCATAGAGTTAAACCATACAGACTGATCCCCAACAGTAAAGGTAAAGTAGGTATGGCTAAAAAAAGAGCTTGCTCTCTTAGTTCGGGAGAATGGCTGGTTGAGTTGGACCATGATGATTATTTGACCACCGAATGTTTGGAGTATATTGATAAAGCTAGTAAGAAATTTCCCGACGCTGGGTTCATTTACAGTGATTGTACTGAAATTGAGCCTAATGGGGAATTTAGAAAATATGACGACCGGGTAGATTGGGAATTCTATGGAGTGACCAACAATTATTACAATTTCGGATATTCTGGACATTCCTGGGTTGATGTTGACGGTAAAAAAATGTTAAATCACCGTTCCCCCTCTATCAATCCAGTTACTATACGTTTTAACGTTTCGATGCCAAACCACGTGAGAGCCTGGAGAAAAGACGTTTATGATAAAATCGGAGGGCATAGTCAATCTCTTGCCTTAGCTGATGATTTTGAGCTCATCATAAGATCTTTCTTGACGACCAGAATTGTTCACATAAAGAAGCTCCTTTATGTACAATATAATAATGGTAAGAGCACTGTAGATCACAATTCTTTTGAAATTAATCGTTTGTCACGTATTATCAAGGATCTCTATAATGAAAGAATACACCAGAGAATACTTGAACTAGGTTTTTACGATTGGGAATGGGATGAAGAGAAAAATACCTCGAAACATTCAGAAGCATGGGTTTCGAATGATTTGAGTGATATAAGGTTTGGTGAAGAGGAGCAAGTTTTAAACTACACTTTTGAATAAAAATGAACAGCAAGAAAGTAAAGATTTGTATGAATTCGATGTTTGCCAATGAGGCACACGTAATCGAAAGGATGTTAGAATCTTGTTATAAGCATATCGATTATTGGGTTGTCCAGATAAACGGGTCAACGGACGGAACAAAGGATATTGTCCAGAGGTTTTTTGACGAGAAGGGAATCCCTGGCTTTTTATACGAGACAGAATGGAAGGGATTCGGATATAACAGAGACCACACATTACAGGCTTGCTTAAATGCAGATCATGGGTGTGATTGGATATTAAGGATGGACGCGGATGAACAATTAGCAATTGACGACGATTTCGATTGGAGCTTGTTGGACGATTTATCGATTCAAAGTTTTAATGTTTGTGCTCAGGATCCGGGTGGAATTTACTATAGAACATGGCTTTGGAACGCAAAGCTTCCTTGGTATTTTCAACACGACGTAAAGCACGAGGTGATTGCTTTGAAGGACTCAGCCCCACCGTTGGATAATAACTTTCAGATGGTGAATCTTCCCCGTTCGTTTAGACATGTTATTACTAATGATGGCATGACTTGGTCTTCTAACTTCAAGTTTTTGCGGGACGCACTTGAGCTTGAGGCTGATCAGGTTTGCAGCGGAAAAATATCCGAAAATGACTATCATTTGTTCTACATAGGTAAAAGCTACAATGATACTTATGCTGATCCAAATTTTGCTTTTGGTAAGGAGCATAGCGACGAATATGCACGAAGAACGATTTGGTACCTTGAAAAATACGTTTCTAGGAGATTTCCGGTTTACTTGGAACATGCACAACCGGAAAGCTGGGACGAGATGGTTTATTTTTCTATAGTTTTAATAGGGAGCGCTCATCGTTTTCGTGGTGAAATCGATTTAGCCATTGATAGGTTCGTAGAATCTGAATGGTACTGCCCATTCAGGAATGAACATTTGGTTTATCTTGCTGAAATATATGAAGAAATGGGAAAATATCAGGAAATGTACGAAGTGACCAAAAGACTAGTTTCTCCTGAGAGAAAAAATCCATTCCCAGATTGGTATTTCTTGATCTTTACAAATGCATATTACGATACTGGTGACTATGTTGGTATTCTCCATGATAGAGCTCAGATACACCTTGGTATCAAACAACCACAATATATTCAGGATTCGCCAGAGGTTCCGAATTTTCCAGGGATAGTGTAGAGTTGAAATAAAAACGGAAAAATATACTAAAAAAATAAAAAAAGAAAATGGAATCAAATCAAATTAGATTGACCGAAGACGAGCTAAAAGAAATCAATGATCTTAGACTTGAAATCTTGGATAATGTCGAATCCCTGGGAAGACTTAATATCAAAAAACATTTTTTACAGAAGGAGCTTTCTGAGATTGAATTTGAGATCACTTCACATCTTCAGAAGTCTGAAGAACTTGATGGTGCTGAAAGAAGTCTAACATCTAGGGTTATTGAGAAGTATGGGGAGGGCAATCTAAATTTTCAAACCGGCGAATATACCAAAAAGTAACGTATAGATGAAGGAGATTGAGGCTTTACGAAAAACCAAATATGACCTAGTCAGGACAATTAATTCTCTGCAAAAGACACTGGATGAGAAAACTGGTGGTAAGCCTCGTATTCTTTTTGTTGCCCCGCACCTTTCTACTGGGGGAATGCCCCAATATCTTTATAAAAAAATTGAGATCCTTAACGATCAAGCCGATATTTATTGCGTCCAATACAATAACACATCGGAGGAATATGTCGTACAAAGGAATCTGATTAGAGAAAAAATAGGCGGGAGATTTTACTGTCTTGGTGAGAATAAGGAGGAAATTTTGGATTTAATTGAAAAAATTTGTCCTGACGTTATACACTTTGACGATTTTGTAGAATTTTTCATTGACGATAGAATAATAAGGAAGATTTTTACTGAGGATCGTCCTTATTATATTTTGGAAACCTGTCATAGTTCAAATATTTCTATTTCGGATAAATCGTATTGCCCTGATAAGTTTGTAATGGTTAATCGATGGATGGCTAATAAATTTTCCGGTCTTGGTGTTCCTGTTGATGTACTCGAATATCCAATAGACAATTTCACTAGACCTGATAGGGACACATCTTTGAAATCTCTTGGGCTAGATCCTTCAAAAAAACACGTTATAAACGTTGGTTTATTCACCCCTGGAAAAAACCAAGCAGAACTCATAGAATATGCAAGACATTTGCAGACATACCCAATAGAATTTCATTTCATAGGAAATACAGCTCCGAATTTTCAAAATTACTGGGAGCCTCTGGTTTCTAATCTCCCTCAAAACTGTAAACTTTGGGGAGAAAGGAATGACACTGAGGAGTTTTATAAGTGTGCGGATCTTTTTGTTTTTACTTCTAATTGGGAGCTCAATCCGATAGTAATTAAGGAAACGCTGTCCTGGAACTTACCTATACTTATGAGAAGACTTGAACCGTATATGGATTCCTATGATGATAATTCTCTGGTTCACTATCTATCTCCGGGTGGTATGTTTGATGATCAACAAAGGAACATTGCTATGATCAAAGAAATATTAGGTTTAAATGAAAAATAGAGGTATCGAGGTTTATAAAAATTTGGAAAAGTCTAAACTCGTGAAGTTTAGGCATCCTCTGAATTTTAATTTTACTTTTAATTGTGCTCCTAGAATTGATTGCTCAGGACCTATTAATTCAGATCCAGCACAGGTGGTATTTATCGATAAAAGAACTGGATCCTCCGTTTATAGTGGTGAAACTTCATCCGGATTGTTTACTTCTTTGTACAGAAGGTGGTTCACTCCTTGGGTTGTTGAAGCGTACCAGGAGGATCAGAAAATTTTTAGCTTCGATTTCGAAAAAAGTCTTCATAGAGGAAAGGTATGCATCACCATTGATTCTTCTTCCCTGGGCGATACCCTAGCTTGGGTACCTGTTGCAAACTTGTTTAGGATTAAATATGACTGTGACGTATATGTTACGTCCTTTTGGTCTGAACTTTTGTGTCAATTCTATCCTGACATGAGATTTTATCCAGCTGGATATAGAGAATCTGGAACTAATGCTACCTTTGGCTTGGGATGGTATGAAGAATCTGATAGAAATTTTCACTCGAGGGATCCGAGAACTATTTCTCTTCAACAGGTAGCAGGGGATATTTTGGGTTTAAATTTCAAAGAAGACGTCCTTTTTGGAAAAGTTCCTCCTGTTATAGAAAATTCTAAGTCCACTGTAGATGGAAAATATGTTTGTATTGCGATGGACTCTACCGCTAATGCTAAACACTGGCACTATCCGGGTGGGTGGCAATCGGTCATAGACTATCTAAATTCAATTGGTTACAAAACTGTTGTAATCCAGAAGCAACCAACCGATCTAAACGGTGTTATCAATAAAACGGGGGATATCGACATTATAGAAAGAGCAATTGACATTTATCATGCTGATTTTTTCATCGGCGTTGGCTCTGGATTAAGCTGGTTAGCTTGGGCTCTACACAAGCCCGTTGTGATGATCTCTGGGTTTTCTGATCCTAAGTGTGAATTTTCAACTAAAAACTATAGGATCATAAACAAGGAGGTTTGCCATGGTTGCTTCAATGATACTAGCCACAAATTCGATAGGGGTGATTGGAATTGGTGTCCGAGATTAAAAGAAACTGAACGTAGATTTGAATGCACAACTTCAATCACTCCAGAAATGGTTACCCAAGCAATCAATAACCTCGTATCTCGCGAATTTCGCTAGCGGTTTTTATTTCTGAGGATATATAAATACAATCAGGAGACTGCTTTGTAAATAATATTCTTAGAAGCTAATGCAATTTTATCCAGAAAATAGATTCCCCAAGAAGGGAATACCGGTATACAACGGTAATGGTGAACAAAGGGATTTATCCGACCCAAGGTTTAGATACCAGGACGATCTCCAGAACACGACAAAAGTTTACCAGCAGAGCACCGACAATTATTTTGGTACTACTGGAGCGGCTTTAGCTAGAGCTCAACAATTAGGCTGTAATGGATATCACACAGCGTTGGCTGGTGATGGTGTTTATTATTACGTTCCTTGTGATGATGCTGCACAATATGCTACAAGAATGCAGCAATTCGATAGTGCACTTAACTTTACCTATATTGGAAACTATAGGGTACTCACCTGGGATTCTCCGTTTCAATATGTTTCTTCATACAACGGATGGCTGATACAAACTGCAGGTGCAGTTGTCAACGATGGAATAATACTCGACGGTGATTCCAATTCAGAGCTACCAAACGACATTGCAATTGATTTTAGGTATTCCGTTGACGGACAATCTTGGTCTTTATGGGCAAACGTTGGGACTGCATTAACAGGGTTTTCTCAAGGATATACATCAAACAACTCAGCTGATGTTTTTTCTATACCCCTAGACCCTTCTAAACCATTTTATCCCGAATTTAGGTTTACCTCGGTTGTTTTAAATCCTGATGGAAGTATAGCATATGAGGTTGATGAACCAATTGACCCAACAGTAGTCATCCTAGATTTTGATCTGGATCTTACATACGCAACCGGTCCAAGCGGACCCGGAGGGGCAATCGATAATTTAGTAATAAGAAAACCTGTCCCGTCATGTTCAAATGAAAAATCAAACAGACCTGTAGTATTTGACGATTGTAATTATACATTCAATCCATATGCTATCAATAAAGCTGTAAATCTATATAAAGATCTAAGTCTTGTTGTTAATAAGGTTTTTGGCTTCGAGACCAATTATTACTCAGTTCAACCCCAAGCTAGAGGGAAGGATGTAGTTTTGAAGGAGTACACATTGTTTGATGTTGTTGATGAGAAATGTGTAAAAATCATGGTTCCTTCGAACCAGTTTCCCGATAACAAACCAAATTACGATCCGTTTGGGATACAGTTTGAAGAACCGTTTGAGGTTCATATTGACAAAACTTATTTTGAAAGTATTTTTGGGAAGGGATCACAACCTAGAAAAAGAGATATTATTTATTTCCCCCTCACTAACCGGATTTATGAGATTAATTCGACCTACTTGTTCAGGGATTTTATGTATTCTCCTGTTTATTATAAGATAGAGCTTAAAAAGTATAGCCCTAAAGCTAACACATACTTCAAAGATCCTGCTTACAAAGAGGAGATCGATGGGATATCTCTTTCGACAGAAAAACTCTTTGGAGCGGAAGTTATTTCCGAGGAAGAAAAAATCACAAAACCACAGCAATATCAAACCTCAACACAAAGAAGATCTGAGGATCCTGTTAGAGACTATATTTATGAGAAGCTTCCTGTTGTTGGTTACGATCTCAACAATAACTGGACAATAGTATTTAATAACTATTATGATATGGCTGACGCATTCGTAACGGATTCTGAGTTTGTTTATGAACCTTATAAATACAGGAACGCAGTTAGGTACAAAGTGAGACCAAGTTTACAATCTGATGGTGAAATATCATTTACGTGTTGGTTCAGTCTTAAAAATTATATAAACGAAAATAGTCTTGCTAAAAAACCATTTTCACCTGCTCCAATAACGAAGGTTTCTGAAAATTCTTCCCAGATAATTTATTCTTCGTATCCATATAAGCATGGCCTAGTTCCTTTTATGGGATTTGCGGAGAATCCTGAGGGATATGTTGCTATCTCTTCAGATAAAAATCACTCTGGTGGATTTAAGGTTCTTTCTACTCCTGACGAATACCAGTTTGGTGTTGTTAACCCAAATTTACCCTATGCTGACAATACATCAAATTGGAAGATGCAGAAAGCTCAAGCTAGAAATCTCATAGACGGGACGTACTTTGAGTCTAATGGATCAATGAAAGGGGTAAGAATAGATTTGGTTCATTCGGGTACAAATGACGGAGCAAATAACAATTATATCCAGCAAGGAAGCATAGAAATTGCTTTGAATGATCTCACCTATGATTCTAGATTACAGTTTGTGCCTGAGCAAGGCGAGTGGTACGGAGTTGTAGTTAATATTTCTAATAAGTACAAACAAATGGGTATAAACATTTGGAAAATGTCATATGACCCAACAAATCCAAACCAACAATCCTCGGATTTGGTAAAAGTACACGAGGATTATAGATCTTTAACCGAGACCTATACTTTCGATGCACCTAGAGATATAGTTACAGATTTTCAAGATCCATTATATGGAACTGACAACAACGCTTACCGAATTTATACATCTCCTATTTTACTCTCTAATATAAGATTATTCAAGAGTATGATAGATATAGATAAGCAATCAATCGTGCTAAACCAGAATGTTGTAAGGGATGCACAACTTGCACACATTATAGATAACGCTAAACCTAAACTCATATTACCTAAATTCGCTAGGAATAGGTAGTAAAATTTTAAAGATATGCCTAGAAGAAAGCCAAAACCTGAGAGGGTTGTCCAAGAAAAAATTAAGGAAAGCCTAGATTCCATACTCAGTGATGAAACACTGGATTTCGATCCAATAAAACCAGAGGAACTGCCGAGACTTAAAACTACTGAGTTGATGGATTTCACTTCTGCTATCCAAACTACTGGAACTGACGCTAAAAGTCTCCTTGATTCAATAGTCAAGTTTTACCTGGATGAAAATTTGATAGGACAAACTGATTATGTTGAGTACAAGAAGAAGATAGATTCGATGAATCTTGCATCGATGATGCTTCAATTAAAAACAGCACAACATGCAATTACAAAGCTCCTGGAGGAGATAGATTTAGGTAATGCTAATCCCAGGATGTTTGAAGTTCTTGCCCAACTACAATCACAAATTATGCAGATGCCAAAAGATTATCAGAGTTATCTCGATAAGATGGAGGAGGGATACAAAAGAATACAATTGCAATATGAGAAAAAGACCGACGCTGGGTCTTTTCAACTCGAGCCTAGCGAGGACGGCGAGTCTGTTTTTTCTAGCCCTACACAAGGTTCGAATACTGGTATTAAGGTCAGAGGAACTAAGGGTCTCATGGAGGGATTAAGAGATATTTTAGGCTCCGAAATCGAAGATGTTAGGGTAGAAGAAGAAAATCAAAACGCGGTGGTGAATGCTAAGAAAAAAGCGGAGATAGATGCTTCGAGAAATGTATTACTACAGGATGATGATATACTGGATGTAGACGATGACCTATTCAATTAATCCCTGGTATGGCTGAAATAGAAGAAAAAGAATCTAATTATTGGAGTACGCAAAAAGTAGAAGAGCTTCTTTTTAAGGTAGAGGAGGAAGGACTTGATTACAAATCTGTTGACAATCCTTTTCACGACGGGGATCCAGAATTAAAGAGATCTAATTTACTTTATGAATATACCCCCGACGAGATTTTAGAAATGCAAAAATGTGCAAAGGACGTGGTCTACTTTGCAAAATACTGTCGAGTGATGACAGATGACGGTCTTTTCTATGTTAAGCTCAGGGATTATCAGGAATCTGTTCTTAGAGAATATCAAGCTAATAGATTTAATATTTTTCTTGCCCCCCGTCAAGTTGGTAAATCGATTACCTCTGCTATAGTCCTTGTTTGGTATCTTCTTTTCAATCACGATAAGAACGCTATGATTTTGGCAAACGTAGGTTCTACAGCGGAAGAACTTATGGATAAGATTAAGGCTATTGTTAGAGGACTCCCGTGGTTCCTGAAACCTGGTATGGTAGTAAACAACGTGATGTCGATGAAATTTGACAACGGATGTAGAGCAATTGCCAAAACTACAACGAAAACATCAGCAATTGGTTTTACCATCCACTTTCTATACATGGATGAGTTTGCACACATTCATCCTAACTTCATAGAATCTTTCTTTAGATCAACATACCCAACCGTATCCTCGTCCAAAGTTTCCCGTATTATCATCACATCTACACCTAACGGGATGAACAAATTTTATGAAATTTACCAAGGATCTGTTACTGGAGAAAATAGCTTCAATCCAATCCGTGTTGATTGGTGGCAGGTTCCGGGAAGAGACGAGACTTGGAAAAAACAAGAAATAGCTAACCTCGGATCGGAGGAGCTATTCAACCAAGAATATGGTAACCAGTTTTTGAGTTCATCGACGCTTCTTCTCGGATCGAATGAGCTCAAAAAAATAAAATCAAATGAGATTGAATATGAGTGGAGAGAAATTCCCGTACTTGATGATATTGGTTTATCATACGAGAATTTCAGATGGCACCCTAAATTTTCTATAGATGACAACACAATAAGGACAAATAGGTTTGTACTCTCGATCGATTTAGCCGGTGGTGGGAAGGGGGACTATACAGTTTTAAATATATTTAAGGTTGTTCCTTTGCCAAAGAAAGTAATCGAGGAAATGAATGATTTTCAGGATGAATCTGATTTTTTTGGCCTTTTGCAAGTTGGTGTATATAGGGATAATGAAATCGAAGTTGAGGATTTTAAAAGATTTTTAGAAGTTCTCTTGGTTAAATTCTTTAATTCGGATAACGTCAGAATATTGCTTGAAATAAATTTCAAAGGTGAACTTTTAATAGATAAGCTTTCACTCAATGACAATATTCCAATGGAGCTTTTTGTTCATACCAAACACACAGAATCTGCCCGTATTAGAAAGCCTGGAATAAAGTACAACGAAAAGAATAAGCTTAAGTATTGTGAAATGCTGAGATCTCAGGTAAGAATGAATAGAATTCTATTGAATGAAAAGAGTTGGACTATACCTGAGCTCTTCTCTTTTGGTCTTAATACAAGAGGGACATACTCAAGCCAAACCGGACATGATGACGTAGCTATGACCGTAGTGAATCTGTCTGGACTTTTTGAGTCATCTGATTTCTATGATCTTGTTGGAGAGTTGTACGACGGTCTATCTGATTCATACAGAGAAATAATAGACATGAAATTAAACGAGGGATCTAATGATGAAGGCGGGACTAAAGAGGGCGGTTTTTATAGCTCTTTTAGTCAACTCCTCTAAAAAAATAATCAAAGCTGATATATAGATTTAAAACCGGGTTGCACCCAAAATGCTTCCTATTGGTTAGATATATACTAGGCAAAAATATCTCTTGAATAATAATGGCAAAGAAAATCAAACTTGATTTATCCCAATTCAAAGCCTCCGGCGTCTATACTTTAGAGTTCGATGCTTCAGAGAACGTGATTCTGACTTCTCAAACGATCAGATTGGTAGTGGGATTCTCCAATAAAGGACCTTTTAACGCTCCTGTATACCTCCCTGATGTGACTACAGCAATAGCTATCTTCGGTGACATTGATAAAACATTGGAAGCTAAGGGATCTTTCTTCCACAGATCAATCCTAACATGTCTTGGACAGGGGCCAGTTTTCGCTCTTAATCTTTTGAATCTAAACGATGATATCGATAGTCCAACGGCTGACGTTGTAAATTATTTTGGATACTCAATCGATACGGAGCAATCTAACGGGGTTCTAACATCCAAACTATACTCTTCATTTTACAATAAGGAGAGATTTTGGTTTGCAGATACTGATTATTTCTTAGCTACTCTTTCAACAGTAGATACTGGAAGACTGTTCAACCTTGTTAATTTGGGAAAACAAGCGTTGAGTGTAATAGTTAGAAAATCTACTGACGCTAATCCTCCTCTTCAAGGTTTTGATGTTTTTGCAATTGATTGGTATGGTGCTGATAACGTTCCCTCGTTCATGCACCCATATGATTACATTTCGGATTATTTCATTGATGTAATTTCAGTATCTGGAGACTGGACGGATTACGAAACTCTTTCTCTTGATCCTAAATGGAGTGCTTACTTTACTAGGAACGGATTCATAAAGAGTCAGATTAACAATTTCTTGTCTCAACCTGATGTAAACATAGTTACACAAACTACCGGGTGTTTGATCCCGGATTTCGTTGATCTCAATGGAAACAATCAGTACATTCAGACTCTTATAAACAATAACACACCTTCGACAGGACTCTTCTGTGCAGTTGACGAGGATGCAATGGATAGTATCTGTACTAATCCATACAAGATTGATTTAGTTGGTCACCATTTAATTGATGAACTTACCGCAGATAGAGATATCGTAGATGCTAGACTTAATTTCTTAAGCTATGACCAGAATCTAACTGCTGATTATCTTTACACTCAAAACAAGAATTCTATTGCTGATGGTGCTACCGGAGCTACTGCTTCTATTAATACCGGTACTCTATTCAGCCTTTATGCTGCTACGGGTGCAACCGCTGGTATTACAACTTCTGCATTCGACGCATATAGCTCTTCGCTTACTTATGGAGGTTTACACTACATCAAAACAAACACTGGCGTAACAGGAGCTTCCCTCTCATCGGATGAGAAATTAGATCTTGTTTCTTTTGCTACTCCATCAACAACTAGTTCTCCTTACATCCTCGGTAAAGTGACGGGAATTACAGGTTTAACTGGATCCGTGATAAACCAATTTTCGGAGAACGACATAGTTAAATTAAAAATAGCTGGAGCTATCCAGTCTGGAGGTGAAGTCCTACTTACATGGACTCACCCGTTGGATACTGCATCTTACGCTGCTCAAGGAGTTTCGGTATTCCCTTACGGTAATTTAGTTGGTGCCACTGCAGGTTATATCTCCTCTGGATATTATCAGGTTGTAGCTTCTGATTATCTTGATATTACTAGCGTTGATCCAGCAACTGGAGCAACTGCTGGTACCCCTGACGACGTTTTAACCGGACAGATAAGTACCCAGTTTTATCAGGATGTGCTATTTGAAGAATTAGCAAATGGTGATCAAATATGGCTAAATAACACGGGTTCTTCCCTTAACTATGTTAGTTACGAGAATACCGTAGATAGGGATCAGTTTAATGTAACCTACGCTAGGACTTTCTCTGGAGTTGAAAGATTAAGTCCATCCCAGTTAACTGACTATCCAGCTTTTGGAACTGTGTATGCATCGGATAACATAGGTCCTTCTGTTGCTGCTGGAAAAACAGATATTGTTTCTTCGGTTGGTTCTATAAATGAATTTATCAACGTAGTAACGCAAATCGACCCGACTAATTTCACAATTTCATCGACACCAAGTTCTCCTATTTCTGTTGGGGATCTATTGGTATCTACTGACCTTGATATATGTGAAACTGTTGGTCAGAATAGACAAAGAAGATTGACTAAGGTAACTGCAGTTGCACAAACAGCAACTGCTAATGTTGTAAGAGTTACAACAGCAAGACCTATCCTTTACTACGCAGGAAGTCCTATACAAGTACAGAAATTTAAGTCTATCCCTCAGTTTACGAGATCTTTTGATTTCACATACCTTCAAGGATTTACGATGAGAGATTCTCATAGACCAAATGGTACCGACGCAAGAGTTTCTGAATTGCTTGATGTTATGTACAACACAAACATCGCGGCAACTCTTGCCGCTAAAGATGTTATCTCATTTAGATACATTGTTGATACATTTAGTGGTCAAATTCTTCCAAATTCTAAGTATCAATTGAGTAAATTGGCAATGATGAGACAAAAAGCTTTGGCACTTATCAATGCTCCTTCAATGGCACAATTTAGAGCTTCGACTGATCCTAGATTTACCGATGCCCCAACTCAGACAAATCCTTATCCTTCTTTGAAGGCTCAGTATATTTCGGAGGGTGGTAACTTATCTTTGAATCCTTCATATACTTTCAGTCTTCCTACTGAAGATCAAGGATCTAAGTTTGCAGCTTATTACACCCCTTATATCACGATAAGGGAAAACAATAAGAACATGAATGTCCCCCCTGCAGCTTATGTTTCTAACAACTTTGTTAGAAAATTTGCAAACGGAGAGCCTTACAGTATTATAGCTGGTCAAAAAAGAGGGGTTATTTCCGGATCTAATGTCGTAGGTGTAGAATATGATTTCACAGACGAAGATAGAGGATGGCTAGAGCCAGTTGGATTAAATCCAATCATCAAGAGAAGAAACCTCGGTGTCGTAATCTTCGGTAACCAAACAGCTTATCAAACTGTTAATTCTGCTTTCAACCTAGTTCACGTAAGAGATCTTCTAATTAGCGTTGAAAACGATGTTGAAGAAATCATGGCTAATTACCTCTTCGACTTCAACGAAGATTCAATCAGACTTGAAATAAAAACACTTGTTGATAACTACCTTGATGGAGTAAGAGCTGGTGGAGGTATCTATGCATACCAGGTTATTATGGACTCTTCAAACAACCCTCCTTCTATTATCGATCAGAACATCGGAATTATAGATGTTATTATCGAACCTGCTAGGGGTATTCAGAAATTCATTAACAGAATTACTGTTACTAGAACTGGAGGTATCGCAGCTGGAGGATTTATCCAATTTGCGTAATGAAGATAAATAAAAAAAAGATCTTTCAATAAATGGCTGGTTTACCACACTATCAAAATTCACTCAGTGCAGTAAATAGGTTTGAACCGGTTTACCTTAACCAGTTTGAGGTGAACATCATTCCTCCTGGACCTGTTGCTGGAGGTCCTATTTTGCTAGAGCACGTCGTTTCCGTTGGTGGATTAGACGTAGATAAAAATCCTAGTTTCGTTTCACAAAAATATAAGTTTGCGAAAAGGAACTATGCCGGCGGAAAACCAGATACTACTACCTTAGACGTAGCGATCAAGTTTACTGTTAACCTGGATGATGCTAATTCTATGTATGTTTTCAAAACTCTTCGCCAATGGACAGATTTGATTTACAATCCAATAACAGGAGCTCAAGGAATAAAGGCTGACTACGTTGGAACTATTATAGTTTCAATTTTCAACAAAAACGGTGACGTTTTTAGAAGAATAACTATGAGAGACTGTTTCCCACTTAAGGCCATCGATCCTATGGAACTAGAATTTACCAACGGTACTACTCTTTACGAGATCAATATGACTTGGGCAGTAGATTATTGGGAAGATTTATTCTTATAAAATAAACAGAAATAAATGGCAGGTTTACCTCATTTCAATAACTCTAAGGCAGCAAGAAACAATTATGAGCCGGTTTTCTTAAACCAGTTTGAGGTTCTTATTACTCCCCCGGCTTCGGTTACCTCTGCAAATACCACTTTCAATGGTGAGAGTATATTAACTCAGCAGGTCAAAAGTGTGAGTGCTCTTCAGGTTGATATCCAGCCTTCTGATGCTGTAACACAATACTACAAATTTGCTGAAAGAAGGTATGCTGGCGGTGAGCCATCAACCTCCGACGTTCAGTTTAACATGAGTTTTGAAGTTAACTTAAACGAGGCTAACTCCATGGCAATTTATAAGATCCTCAGGCAATGGTCGGATCTCATTTACAATCCATTAACTGGAGCGATGGGATTAAAAAGAGATTATGTTGGATCAATGGTCGTTTCTGTTTTTAATAAACAAGGAGACGTTTTTCGTAGAATAACCCTGAACAACTGTTTTTTGGTTGAGCCAATTAATTCTATGGACCTCAGTTATGATACTGGTGATGCACTTTATACAATAGATACCACTTGGAAGTCTGACTACTGGAGGGATCTTTTTCTATAATTGGAACTTTAAATCCTTATTTTTCTATAATTTTCTGATTTTACCTATTTATTGGTATATAAAGAAAACTAGTGTATGTCAGATTATAATTTGTCTCCTGAGGAAATTTTAAGAGAAAAAGAGATTAGGGGTGGAATCCAATATGATGATCCAACCACATTAAATCTTGAACCCGAAGTAACCTCGAATGTTTATAGTGAACCCGGGAAAGAGCAAGAAAAACAGGTAAACAACCAAGAGACCCTGGGAACTAAAAGACCATCTGAGCCTGAGTTTAGAGAGCAAGCCCCGTTGGATTTGGGCTGGAAGAATCTACCGATGGGCCTACTTCCTTCGAAAGGGCTGTTTTATCCCGAAAATACACGTATTGCAATTAGGTCCGCTGAAGTAAGGGAAATTCGACAATTTTCGATGATTGACGAGGACGACATGCTTGACATCGATGCTAAACTAAACCTTATACTCGATGCTTGCTGCACCATTAAATTTGGTGATACAGGAAATGTGGTTTCATTTAGGGATCTAAAACAAGAGGATAGATTCTTTGTAATTATGGCGATTAGAGACCTAACTTTCGTTAAGGGAGAAAATAGGATTTTGATTGATGGATCTGATAAATGCTCTACCGAAGGTTGTAAGGGAATGGAATCTATTGAATTAAGAACTGGGGTTTTAAGCAACTATGATTTAGATGATGACCTGTTAAAATTTTATTCACATCACGAAAGACAATTTGTTTTCCCAATACGAAGAATAGGTAAGACTATTAAAATGAATGTTCCCTCAATAGGAGTTACTAAAGCTATTTCCGATTTTGTTAGAAACTCAGTCCGGAAGGGGGATGATGTTGACCAGAGCTTCATTAAAATTGCCCCATTTTATTTCCAAGACTGGAGAGGCTTAGACGACTTTAAAATTAGGGAGGCGATGATAAGTTCTGCCCAGGATTGGACAAAGGAGGAATTTTCGGCTTATTTTGAATTAGCTGATCGAATAAAGGTAGGAACAAAACTTAGGTCGAGAGTCAAATGCGACACATGCGGTGAGGGGGAGGTCACCGCTCCAATATACTTTCCCGGAGGGTTCAGATCTCTTTTCGTTATTTCAGATATCTTTAGAGAATTATTTTGATATTAAATTCAGACTCTGGAACGAGCATTCTTTGGATCCAGCTTGGCTAGAATCTATCCCTTTTTACGAGTACCAAATTTGGTTGGACAAGATCAATGATTCGGTCGAAAGAGAAAATAAGAGAAAGTTAGCGGAAAGCGGACAGGTTGAAGTTTTCAGCTTTAGTAAGTGATCCTTATAAGTTGTGATATATAATTTGAAAATCACACTAGCAGATAATGGCAAATGATACCGGGAAAGTTCTGAAAGAAATATCCAACCTTACGAGTAACATGGATATCTTGTTCCAGGAACTGAGGGAATCTGCTAAGAACAATTTGGAAGCTTCCAAGGAGCTAAAGAATTTATCTGGGAGTATTAAGGAAGGGATCAATTCGGACTCAGTAGATTTGAATCAAACATTTAAAGGTTTTACCGAATCCTTTACAAAGAGTTTTAGCGATCAGAACGATAAGCTTTTAAATTCCCTTACTGATAAGATCTCTAAATCTTTTTCTGGTTCAGTTTCTGATTTTCTATCTTCTGTACCAAATCAGGTTGCCCAAGTGAAGTCAGGAAACATCCCGGATTTCAAATCTATCCTCGGAGGTAATACTATTAAAAATTTGGTAAAGACAACATCAGCTAAGATTCCTGGACTTGCCAATGGTGGTACTATAGATAAAACTGGATTGGCTATTGTTGGTGAAAGAGGACCCGAGTTAGTTGAACTCAAATCAGGAACAAATGTAAAATCCGATGCTGAGGATGCAATGGTAGATTCCCTACTAACTAGTAAAAGCGGTGCTACTGTTAGATCTGAAAGCCCAAATAGAAACAGTGAACTCGAAACAGCACTTTCTACCCTTACTAAAGATAGAGAGGACATAGATGGATTTGTAAAATATGCTAATAGCATGTTGGACAAGTCAGATATTGCTGAGCTTATTAGCGACGGTGACTATTTGAGGGACGAATTAACATACTATAGGGATCAAGTTAAAGGTAGGGAGACTTTTACATTGGAAGATGTAAACAAATTATCTAAACCTGTTACGGAAGGGGAAATATCGAAAATTGGTCAGCAAAACAACCAATCAGCTACGTCTGAAACTAATGCACCTACTCTTGAGCAGGCAATAAATCCTACACAAGTTACCTCGGAGAATTCCAAAGAAATTCAATTGGAGAAAAAGAAGGCAGAACTAGCGCAGAAAGCCAATTTAAATAATCTTTCAGCGTCAGCCTTAGAATCTCTTACCCAAAAATTGTATGCAAACGCAAGCCCCGAAGCTAAAAAGGCACTTGATGCTGCCAGAGCTGCCAAAGCTGCCTCTTTGTCTAAAGAGACAACAACACTAAAGGAAAAACAAGCAGTTGCAACTCCTCCCTCACCAACGCCAGACAAATCACAGGAGAATAAAACTGAAAATGCAGCAGTACTAGCACAAAAAGCAGTGCAACAGGCAAAAGACCTTCAAACACAAATGGCTACTTCTAAATCGGGTGGCCAACCACAGCCTGCCACAAATAAAACGAGTAACACCCCAGCTCCCTCCCTTAACGAGAGAGATGTAAAAGAAATTAAAACTTTGCTGGCATCCATATATAACGCGCTTAAATCCCCTCTTACTATTTCGAACGACTATCCATTCCGTCCAAATTCAAATACATTCTAGGAAATGTTTATAACTTTCTTAAAATGATTTTTTCTCAACGCCGGGAAATAGTATATTTGTTTCGTATCTTGTAAGATCGTACCCTATGTCGCTAAATAAAGAATTTATCCAGGATGCCGAAAGCTTTTTCGGAACACTTGGAACATTAGAGAATTTTTGGATAGCTAATCCAAATACTGGACAGGTTTTAATTTCGAAGAACTCCTTCGAAGAAATAGGCGAAACCTTTTATAGTTCCAAGGATAGGAAAATGGATCTCGTCTATCTTGGAATGGCTAGTTTGTGGGGGACTAATTCTCATTGTAATAGAATGAAGGTCGGAAGTCTGATAGTTAAGGATAAGTCAATTATCTCCGATGGCTATAATGGATCTCCAACCGGATTTTCTAATGATTGTGAAGACCCAGATAACAATACGCTTTCTTATGTGTTACATGCGGAAGCTAATGCTATCACTAAATTGGCCAAAAGCACCCAAAGTTCAGATGGATCAACTTTATATGTAACTGTTTCGCCTTGCTTCGAGTGCTCAAAGCTGATCATACAGAGCGGGATCAAAAGATTAGTCTTTCGAGATCTGTATAGAAAAGTTGAATCTTTGGAGTTTTTGTTCAAGGCAGGAATAGAGATTGTAAGGATTGGAAATAATTAGAAAAACAAAAGGGAATTAAGGGAATCAAATGGCAAAAGAAAAGAATATCCAAGTTCTGGCAGAGAACTTTATCAAGACTAGAAATGAAAGGGAGTTTAATCCTCTTTATGAAAGAGTAAGGCCCGGGGTTTTAAATCATTGTTACACAATACTTAAAGATTTTGAATTAGCGGAAGATGCATTTTCCAATGCGATGTCCAAAGTGTATCTCAAAATTGATCAATACGACAGTGATAGAGGAAACTTTTCCACGTGGTGCTACAACATTGCTAGGAACGAATCTCTTCTTTTATTGAAAAGCAGGAAGAGGTATGTCTCGCAAAGTGCGGAGGAGATGGAGTTCACCTCTGCCAAGTCAGAGGAAAAAAATCCTTCCTATGACTTGTCTGAAGATCCCCTCTGGGAATTTTTATCTGGTGGTTCCGATATAGACGATGTGTATGAACAAGTAATTGATGAAATAAAGGAACTTGGACCTCTATACAGGGATATAATGATTGATCGGGAAATCAATGGTATGAAATACAAGGATATCGCTGACAAATATGGCATCAAGAAAAGATCCATCGCAACCAGGATCAGAAGAGCTAGAACAAAAATCAGAAAGAAAATGGAAGATGCTTTGGGTAAATCAAATTTTAAATAAACTATGTTATCTAGATTTATAGCACTCTTTGGACTTTTTAACGTCCTAAAAGAACTTAAAATATACTCTGACTATAGGGCTATTATAAGGAAAGAAAGGCTCGATTCTCCTCTTTGGCTGAAGTTCAAACTTAGGTATGATTGGATTGGCCGAATTTACACGGTTGTGAATCTACCTCCTGAAGTGACAATGTCTAGAGATTTCCCAGCTGATGCTAGACCTGCTTTTGTTTTTGAGGAGATCAAGGGAGTAAACGACTATCTCACAAAGTTGAATCTACAAGAGGTTATTACGCCAGCTCTACAACCCATAGAGGAAACTAACGGAGATTCTTATCTGGTCATTTATTATTTCTTTTTCCGTTATTTGTCTTGGTTGTGGATAATCAGATTTTTGATAGAGAGCATTATACTATTTCTATTGATAACTAACTGGAGCTATGTTATAAATTATTTAGGGCTTTGATTGATATAGAAAAAGTAAGAAAAGATTACCAGGCCAGGCTAGATATTTTTAAGGATCCTAGTTTTATATTTAACGAATCCGCTCATACTTATCATTTTGAGGGAGTAAAATATGATTCTGTTACAACATTCCTTAAAAGATTTAAAATACCCTTTGATCGTGAATATTGGGCAGGTAAAAAGGCATCTGAACTTGGTGTCGACATTTCTGAGATAAAGAACGACTGGCAAAATAAAGCGGACGTTGCTAACGAACTCGGTACTAAAGTTCACAAATGGATAGAAGAATTCTGGGCAGGTGAAAATCCTGCTATGCCTGAGGAAGAGGATGTGAGGGAGAGAGTTCAGAAGTTTCTAGAACTGCACTCGGAGAGATTCCTTGATCTAGTACCGCTTCAGCCAGAATTAAAAGTTTTCTCTAAAAAATGGAGACTCGCAGGAACTGTGGACCAACCTTTTCTTATGTGGGATAAGAAACAGAACAAACTGCTTTTCTTGATAGGTGATTGGAAGACTAATAAGGATTTCAAACACGACAAACATCCGAAGGGTAGATTCAAAAAACTCCTACATCCTTTTGCAGATCTCTATGAAAATTCTCACAACGAGTATTCTATACAAATTAGTCTTTACCGATTAATTATAGAGGAGGAAACTGGTCTCGAGACACACGGCGGATTCTTATGTCACATTGGACCAGAGGATAAACCAAAATTATATCCTGTTAAAGACCTGAGGGAAAGACTTAAAATCTACCTTCAGCACAACAGGGAAGAATTTGACATATTTGATGTTTTTTAATGGAACATTACGTGGATTATCAGTACAAATAAAAAAGACCAAAAGATGGGAAAAAAACAAACAACTGGAAAAACAGTAGAGATAAACGCAGATGAGCTTGCTGATGCTTTAACTGATCAAGTACTTTCAAGACTAGACCAAGGAAGAATCAAAGCAGCGGAGGAAAATCTAATCTCAGCAAAACAAAAACTTTCTACCAAAGTTTATGCGGTTCAATTTCCAAATGAACAGCAGATCCATGATTATGTGAGTTTCATGCAGAATGAAGCTCAGTGGAGAGAAAAAGAAGCTCTTGGAGTTATCGAGATCTGTAAAGTGATTGATGAACTAAAGAAGGATGGAATCAAAAATAACATTCTTTACATGCAAGCTTTACCATTAGAAGCAAGTCATTACTTTATTTCGAAGCAATCTGGGAAGGGTTTAGCGGAAGCAAGATCTTTCATCGATTTACTTAAGCCTTTTGAACAAGCTTTGGAATCAGCTAAAGCAGATGCTAAAGAAATTCAGGACTTGGAAAGAGAGCTAGCAGCTGCACAACAGGGAATCGATTTGGTATAATCCTATTTCTATTACATATTAAAGCGCCTCTGGGCGCTTTTTTTGTGTATGCAGTTATAGGTTAGATATATAGAAAAACTTAATTTTTAAAAGAAATGCTACAAAAGATTAAAGACAACTTCCAGTTTATTGTTTTAGGATTCTTAGTTATAATTTTTCTAAGACAATGCGGGGTAAACAGGGACATTGATAGGATAGAGAAAGAGAACAAAGCTATCTCTGCAAAGATTGATTCTGTTAACACATTAAGCAAACCTGAGATCAGAAAAGAGATGAGACAAGTTATGTTTGAATTCTTGATCTACGAGGACGATTTTGATAAAAAGAAGATCTCTCTTTCTGAAATTAAAAACAGATTGGAAAACAGTGAAAAATAAATCTAAACTCGTAAGTAGGTTTATTATAGGTACATTCGTTTCCTTGTACCTTATGGTCTCCGTGATATCCACGATTCACGTAATAGACTTCTTTAAGTTATCCAATCCAACTTGGCTTGCAGTTTCTTTGGCGATAGCATTTGAGGTTGGTGCTGCAGCTTCACTAGCTTCTCTTATAGCTTTGGATAAGATGAATAAGTCCTTAGTTTGGATTCTTTTCTTTCTTCTTACCGCAATGCAGGCAATGGGAAATACCTACTATGCTTTTGTTAATCTTGATGATTTCAAAGCATGGTCTGAATTGTTTGGCCTAATTGAAGAGGAGGAGATTTTTCAAAAAAGAATACTTTCTATAGTTTCTGGTGCTATTCTCCCTATTGTTGCTCTTGGTTTCATTAAATCTTTAGTTGATTATATTAGACCTGATGCTGAGGTTGAGGAGGGAAAAATTCCTCAAGCTACGCAAGCAGAAATAATACCCGATTTGGAGGATCTTGAAATTCCAGCCCAATCTGATGATATTAGTGAGCCTCTTAGGTTTGAAGAAGACCTCGAGATGTTAACAGATTCGTTTGTAGAAAATCATCTTGATGAAGAAAATACAGAAGAGAACCATGAGGTTGTACCGGAGGAACCCAAGGCTCCGATCAAAGGAAACAATATTGAAATAGTTAATGTAAACTCTAATAAGGTTCCTTTAAATAGGGTAGAAATGCCAATTGATCCGGACATAAACCCAACCAGACTTTAATAAACATGAGTGCTAATATAGGAGATAGTTTTGAAATTTATGGAGGTGGATCCAGTGATGGCGGAACCGGGGGGGTACCTTTCGGATATGGAGATAGTAATCCGGCGTTGAGAACAGGCCAGACTGGACCTTTTACCACCGAATATACATTAATAGCAAATGATCCCGGTTCACTCCAAAGGGTTAATTTGACCTTCTCTAATTTCAACGATCCTCATGAGGTAAGATTATTCCAGACATCTCTTAATGTTACTTATCAAGCAGAAGTTGAAGAAAAACTAGATCTTGGCGAATTTTTTCATCCGCTACAATCTTTTTCTAGTTACCAAAGACAAACTTTTGTAATCTCTCCAGATACCTCTATAAATCTAGATCCTGGTGAATTTGATACAACGTTCGGTGAGGTAAGTCTTGTTCTCGCTAAGGCTGATTACTATGCTGATGCCGAAAGGGACCAAAGACTTCTATATTGGCATTACAACAGCGGTAGAAGGTACATCATGTCTGAAATGATGATGTTAACGGGTCAGGTTAAACCAGAGGCATCTTGGAAAGGATGGGAAACTTTGCCAAATATCGATGAGCAAGTCGGATTTACCGGAGCTGCTACTGGTGGATTTGTTTTCTCAAACCCAACCGAGTATCCAGTGAAGCTAACAATATTAACAGCAAGCTAATGGCAACAAGACCTATAATATGCCCACCTTTTCCGCCGAATGGATTTATTTTCCGGAAGGATAAATTTGTCCTGGAGGAGGATTACAACATCACGAATTTCATGGACTTTAGTAACATGATTTCTGAGGTTGAGTCTTATTCTAGATTAAAGATTACTCTCAAAGCTGGAAGGAGTGTCAAGGTAAGCCAAACTGATATAGGTGATTATAATGGATTTGTGAGATGGGTAGCAGTTAAGGTTAAATATCCTGAACCGATTAATCCGGTTCTCTTTGGCTCGCAAGTTCCTATTATCCCGGGTGTCCCAACACCATCTAATGGTACCCCTCAGGTTCAAAAATTTATTACTTGGACTTATAGAGGAGACACTTTTAATCTTGGCGAATTGATGATATTAACTGGAAGCAAACTCGGTACAACCGATTCTGAAATGACTGGGTGGAACCTTAGTGAGGATTATCTTCCGTACAGGGACGGTGGAATTACCTTCACTAACCCACACACAACTTTCGACGTAAAGCTGGAGATTTTAATAGCTAGGTAAAAGCTCTATAATTTCTTCGTTTTCTTGGAATATATAAATGAAAAGTTTCGATATCACCAGTGTGATATATAGAAAGCAAAAAAACATAAGTAGAATGGATTTACTCAATCAATTAAAAACACTAAGGGAAACAACCACTAATCCCGAGGTTAAATCGATTTGCGAATCTCACATCAATAAAATCCAAAATGGGGAGATTTTGAACGAGTCAGCAGTCCTTGAATCTGTTAATCAAGTGGTTAAGGAAAGCGAGGGCGAGAATGCCTTGAATCCTTTCGAAATGATTAGAAAACAAGAACTTGAAAGATCAAAGAACGTAGCTCAAAGGTTAATGGAATCTTGGGGTGGTTTAGGAAGTGCTACTTCTAAAACCGCAGGTTCTTATTCCGATGGTAAAAAAGAAGAAATTCAGCACAGCTATGAGCAAATTTCTGAAAGCTTGAAGGATCTTGTTGAAAAAGATGCATCAGCAAAAGCTTTTGTTGACTCTCAAGCTGTTAACAATTTAGGAGTGTTTGAATCAATTCTTGCAATCAAAGGAACTGGAATTTACGAGCATCCTAATGTAAAGATCCTTTGCGAGAAGTACACGCACCTTCTTAAAAATACGAATCTACCTGAGTATCTGGTAGCGGAATCTTTTGTAGCAGAATTTCAAAACTTTTCCTGGGATAACAAGTTGAAATCCTTAGTTGAGTCGGTGGCAAACAAAATGAATTCTCTAAAGCCTGAGATCGAAGTTTCTAAGGCTCTTTACTCAATTGAAAAAAGTGCGGGATCTGACTTTTACTCCCCTGTAACAGAATCTTTGAACAAGTGGTTAGTTTCAGAGAATAAATCGGTTGCTCTCCTTTCAAAAGAGTTAGCACGTTGGTCTTTTAATCCAACTGTTAAGAATCTCGTAAATAACCTTTCCCTTATGGAAAGCAGCGAGACAAAACTTTCTATCCCAGTTAACAATGGGAATTCTTCTGTAAGAAGAGTATTCTCACCGGTCCACGTATCAGGTGGAAAAACCATTTTCTCCATTGGAAGAAATATCTTTGAGGGTAACTCTGAAGGGATTAGAAGAATTTCTCAAGCCGAATTTAACAATTTGCCTTCCGAATTTAAATCACTGTTAGAGTCTTTCTATTCACCGATGGTTAAGGTAAACGAGAATGGCTTATCTTATTATGTAGGTGAGCATTCATACAAACTTGTTGAAGAGAATGACTCAGTATCAATCTACAACAAAGGAAATAAAATGCAATTTGCTGATCTTAACCAATTGGCAAAACAAATTTCTTTGGAGATTTCAGGATCGTTCGGAGTGAATGAAGCAAAGGCGGTTTCCGATTTCATTAACATTTACCAAAACTTTGGTAACATCGTAGAACTAGATTTTGCAAAAAGACTAGAATCAAAAGTTTACGAAGGTGCATCGGTAAACTTGATTAAGTGGAATGGTACATTATTCCTAAACAGGATCAACGAATCTATGAACGAAAATTCACTTTTCAAAGTGAATGGATCTCAAGCCTCCGGTATCGTCAAAGAATTCTTAAAATATGATATTTCAGAGGGACTTACTGAATTCTTGGAGGGGGAAAACAGAATAAAGTCTATCATGATAAACGATAGAAAGCAGATTTTGGAAAACATTGCAACTATAGAAAATGAGATTTCTAAAATTTCAACCTTGATGAATTCTAATCCTCTCTATGAGAACTCCAAAGAAATGCAAAGAGCTAAGCACATGCTCGAGCAAGAATTAGATTCACTTAGAAAGAAATGGTCAGCAGTAAACGAAGAGATTGAAAAAATTAACTCTGAAATTGTTGACATTTCTAATGTAAACGAGGACGAAAAATTTACTGTGGGTGACTACGTAAAGGTTAAAGAGTCTGGAAATACAGGAAAGATTATTTCTGTAGATAGTACTTCTGGGTCTTACACCGTTCTCATGGATAACGGGAGGACTGGTGATTTTAGAATGGATGAGATCGTAGATATTGAAGAAGCTCTAAATAACGCTGGTGAGGAAAATCAAGTTGATGACGAATCTCAAGAAGAAGAAATCAAAGAGCAAGAAATGGCGGTTGCACCATCTAAGGAAACCAAATCTGAGGGTGACAAAACTCCTGCTGCTACAATGAAGGCTAATACTTCTGCTGCACCAACTGGTAAGGACCAGGACGTTGCTGGTAAGAAAGATATAGAAAAAGAGGATCACGCAAATCTCGAAGAAGCTCCAGAGGGAAGCCAGAAAGAGACTAAGTACGAAATCAAGGTCAAAGATTCGATCGTCGATAAGATGGGATACAACGTAAATGAAGAAGACTCTATGGCTTCTGCACCTGCTGAGGGTGAGACGAAAGTATCAGAATCTGACGTTGAAAAAACAGATCAAAATCTAGCTGAAGCCCCAGGCGGAAGATCACATGCAGATTACAACGTTAAAACCGTACATGGTGATGTGAAAAATCCAGAAGTTATGAAAACCGACGCAGAGCTAGCAACTGCACCTGGCGATGGTAAAGGAATGGAAATGCATCATGAAGTTGGAAAAGAGATGGGATATAATCTTGACGAAGCCAATGACCTTGAAAAAACTAATCAAGAATTAGCAGAAGCACCTGGTGGTAAACACGAAGCTGGTTATGAAGTTGATGTTACTAAAGCTGAAATCAACAAACCAGAAGTCATGAAAATTGACCAGGAATTAGCAGAAGCTCCTGCAGCTGGGACAGAAGCTAAGACTGACGTTGAGGTAAATTCTGAAATGGGATACAACCTTGACGAGAGTGAGGAGTCAAAAAAAAACTAAGAAAAATACTTAGTAGGGTTTGGGCTTTTGCTCCAACAGCTAAGGATCAATCCGAGTCTCCCGAACCTTTCGTGGATGACATCAAAGACAGAATGAGCGTTGCCCCGGACGGCAAAGAAACCTCCGAGGAAACGCTCATTTCTTTTGATGGAGAACCAGAGGAAGATAAAGAATAACCCCGAAACTAACCTCGAGGTTTAATCTAAAATTAAAATAACAGAAAAAGATGGCAAAAGCTTATGTAAAAAATGCGGACCTGATGGCAGCCATTCTAGCTTCGAAAGAGAAAGGTGAGTTAACTAGAGAGACTATTGAAATGTTTAGTTTAATGATCCAGGGTATTTCAAAAAAGATGGCGTACAGGGATCCCGAAGATAAAGAGGATTGCATGGCTTTTGCTATGGAGGACCTTGTTAAATATTGGAATAGATTCGATCCAACCAAATCAAACAACCCCTTTGCTTATTATACACAAATTGCAAAAAATGGTTTTGCTAAGGGCTGGAAAAAAATACATCCACCAAAGTCTCCTAAAACAATCCCTTTTTCTCACATAACTGGAGAAGATAACACATATAATGTTTAAAATACATGCCAGATATAAAAAAAATAAAACCGAATGGTGATTATAAATCTGGCTTGTATGTACCAACAAATCCTGAAAAATATATAGGTGACGTTCATAATATAATCTGCAGATCCTCGTGGGAATTTCGATTCTGTAGATATTGTGATTTTAACGAAAGAATATTGAAGTGGAGTTCAGAACCACTTGCAATTCCCTATTATAATCCCCTAGATAAGAAAGAACACAAATATAATGTGGATTTTTATATGCAGGTGTTGAAAGAAGATGATACTACACAAGATTGGATTGTCGAGGTCAAACCAGAATCACACTTCAAGAAGCCTCTCCTAGAGGGAAATGCAACTCTAAATAAATTGAAGTCATATAACCACAAAATGCAGATCTGGATAACAAATCAGGCAAAGTTCAAAGCTGCACAAAACTGGGCTGAAGCTAGAGGATATAAATTTGGCGTGGTTGATGAAAATTTCTTGTTTAAGAGCAAGTGAAATCTTTAGATGAACAAATAAAAGAATTGAGAAATTCTTTTCCGTCAGTTGCTTCAATATCCACTGATTCCAATAAACTATTTAAAGAAAAATATGGATCTGATAAACCAGGAGGTGAAAAGAAATTTGATGGAAATTTTATTCCTGGCTTAATCTATTCTGCTGATTATCTTACCAAAAGTCAGCCATCAAAAAACCATCCTTTTATAGACAGAAAGCCTCTCTTTCTTTTTGTAAAGTCCGATAGATATCTTAATGGGGAAATATTGGTTTCTCTTGATCTCGGAATCATCCCTCCTGATTTTCGGGGGGAGATCATCTCGAAGATTTGGGAGCAGTTCTCACCTTTGATTAGTGAGAATGCTAAAAGTATCTCTTCTCAGCCCATACTAGACCTATATAACTCACTTCGTATCATCCTTAATGGTACAGGATGGCAAAACTCTTTAACAGGATTTAAAAGAGAATATGTAGGAAATATAAAGGTCGTTGATTACTCTGATTGGGTAAGAATACCATATTTGTCCGATTTTAAAATAGAGGGTCAGTCAATTCCTTCGATATATAATGATTATAGATCGAAATTAAATGTGTAATCTATTGTACAAAAAATACATCGAAGTGTATAAGTAATGGCTGGATTCAACGATAATCAAAATGGTGGTAGCCCGGTATTCCAAAGGATAAGGGAGTCTGTGAAGTCTCTCAGTAACTTTGGTATGAGATATGGCGACATGGTAATTAAAAATTCCCAAGCCATTGGAGCTGTTGAGGCGGAATTCATGAAGAAACAATCGATAGATGACGAAAACCTTCTTTATTCACTTGGTAGACAAGACACCACAACTAAACAGTTCATCAGTTATTTCGATAAGGATTACGCAGGAAAAAGGGATTACCTAAGAAAGTTCGCTCTTAATCCTGAGATAGAGTATATCCTTGACACTGTATGCGACGAGTCTATTACATACGATTCCTATAATTTCTTTGCGTATCCAGCATTTCTCAACTTAACCGATGTCAAGGAGAAGATAAAGGAAAGAATCGACGAAAACTACAAGAAGCTTTATGAGATGTTTGGCTTCAATGACGACATTAGTGCTTGGCAATACTTTAAACAATTGATAATTGATGGATTTCTTGCCTTCGAGATTGTTTATGATGATAAGGGGAAAAATATCATTGGCTTCAAAGAACTCGATGCAACTACTTTAATGCCATCTGTAGAAAAACAGCCAGATGGTACTTTTCTAAACGTGTGGTATCAGTACCCGAAGGACATTAACAAAAAGAGAATGTTATATGACTCTCAGATTGTTTACATTTCTTATGCAAAAGGTAATGCTGTTTCTAGAGTAAGTTATACCGAAAGATTGATTAGACCTTATAATATACTTAGAATTATCGAGTACACCCGGGTGATTTGGTCTGTGATGAACGCATCCTTTAGAATGAAGATGACGGTTCCCATCGGATCGAAATCTCCACAAAAAGCCATGCAAACTCTGGGTGAACTTATGAGTATCTATAAGGAGGATATAAGGTACAATGATGAAAGTGGTGAGCTCACCATAGACGGAAGACCTAAAATACAGTTTTACAAAAACTACCTTATGCCTTCTGGTGTAAATGGAACACCAACAATAGAACCTCTTAACAATGCAGGTCCGAACCTAAACGACCCTGGGCCATTGGCTTATTTCTTCGATAAGTTAGTTCAAGAATCAAAAATACCTTTTTCTAGATTCCAAGGACCTGATGGCGGATCTATCGGTAACTATTCAAACGGAGCTGAAGGTTTAGATAAGGAAGAAATAAGGTTTTCTAAATTTATCAGTAGACTTAGATCTATATTCCAGGATATTTTGGTGAAGCCCTTGTGGATCCAAACAGTTAAGGATTTCCCAGAATTGGAAAAAGACTATCTTTTTAAAAGCCAACTAGGTCTAACCTATGTTTCTGACAATCCATTTAGGATTAATCAGGAGGTTGAAACTATGTTGAAGAAAAAAGAGCAAATTGATGCCATGTATGCTTTAACTGATGATACGGGTAATCCTTTCTTTTCTCTAGCTTATTTGATAGAGTCTTACCTCGGTATGACTGAAGACGATATTAAAGCTAATAAGGAAGCTATTAAGAAGAGAAAAGAAGAAGAAAAGAAAAAAGCTAAGGAGGAGACCAAAGCAGAGAAACCTGCGGAAGGCGAGGCTCCTGCGGAGGGAGGCACGGAAGCTCCTGCAGAGTCGGGTGCAGAAGCTCCTGCAGAGGGAGGAACAGAGGCTCCAGCAGAAACTCCACCAACAGAATAATAGAAACAGATGGCAGGTTTTTTAGATAATATTCAAGAGAGGTCATTCTTAGGGAATCTTTATAAGAATCTTTCCCGAATCGGTAGATTTGGTATGCAATACGAGGATATGGTTATTCGTAATTCTCAGGCAATTGGTGCTACTGAATCTAATTTCATGGGTGAGCAAGGAACCGGGTTCACTGAGAATGATGCCTTTTATTGGACACTTGGATATCAGGATACCAAAGTTAGAAAGTACATTGCCTATTTTGATAAAGATTATCTGGGAAAAAGGGACTTCTTAAGGAAGTTTTCTTTAAATGGCGAAATAGATTTCATATTGGATACAATGTCCGATGATGCAATCAACTACGATGACAAGAATTTCTTTTCATATCCCGCGATTGCTAATATCGATTTAAAGCCAAAGGTGCTGGAGAAGCTTGACGAGAATTTCAGAAAGATCTATATGCTTTTCGGATTTCAACAAAGCATTCTTGCTTGGCAATACTTTAGACAATTTCTCATCGATGGCTTTCTAGCTTTTGAGATCGTTTACTCCACGGACGGTAAACAGATAGTTGGGTTTAAGGAACTAGATCCTACTTCTTTACAACCCGCAACGGAACCTGGTCCTAACGGGGATTTCCAGCAAATTTGGATACAATATCCGCAGGAAAATAAAATGACTAGGAAGCTAAAAAGCGAGCAAGTTATTTATATCTCCTATGCTAAGGGAAATACAATCTCTAGGGTAAGCTACGTTGAAAGATTGATTAGATCTTACAACATTCTTAGAATTATGGAGAATACTAGGGTGATATGGAATGTTATGAATGCCTCTTACCGTTTGAAATTCGTAATCCCCGTTGGTTCACAGTCTCAACAAAAAGCAATGCAGACCCTTGGTCAATTGATGTCAATCTATAAGGAAGAAATAGACCTTAATGATTTCTCTGGAGAACTTACTGTAAATGGAAGACCAAAGGTACAATTCTACAAGAATTATCTTTTCCCTGAAAAAGACGGGCAGTCTCCACAGATAGAAACATTAGACCCCAATGGACCGGATTTTAATGTAATGGAAAACGTTGTTTATTTCTACAATAAACTTAAGCTAGATTCAAAAATCCCGTATGCTCGTTTCGCTAACCGCGGAAGCGCACCTGCCAATTATCAAATAAGTATAGATCAGCTTGAAAGGGACGAAATCAGATACGAAAAGTTTCTTTCCAGGCTGAGATCGATTTTCCAGGAGATAATGGTAAAGCCCTTGTACATTCAAATGTGTCTGGACTTCCCTGAGCTTGCAAAAGATAGGGCATTTAAATCCAATCTTGGTCTTGACTACGTAAGAGAAAATCTGTTTGAAGAATTTATCCAATTACAAAATTACACCAAGAGGACGGAGTTTATTACTTCTATCGGTGATATGAAGCAAAAGATCGGTGAGGAGGAAGAACCTTATTTCGATAAAAATTTCCTTATAAAGAGATTCCTTGGTTTAACCATGGATGAATATAAGAAAAATGAAAAATATAAAGAGCTAGAAGCCAAACAGGCTGAAGAGAAAGCCAAGGAATCAGAAGAAGGTGGAGAAGGTGCTGGAGCTGAAACGTCATTCACCCTTTAAATTCATAGCTAATGCAAATTAAAAAACTAGCGTCTTCGAAGAAGATATTAGTAGTTGGTGATATTATTCTGGATCACTATATCTACGGCAAAGTTCATAGGATATCACCAGAAGCACCAGTTCCTGTAGTTTTGAAGGATAGATCCGTTTATTGTCTTGGAGGTGCCTCGAACGTTGCACAGAATATTACATCATTTGGATCTGAGTGTTACCTGATCGGGGTAACTGGTGATGATGGATCATCTGTAGTCCTGGAAACTCTCATGAAGGAGAAAAAAATATCCCCTTTTATTATCAAAGATGTGTCAAGAACAACTACTGAAAAAATGAGAGTAGTTGGCAATGGACACCAAGTAACTAGGATTGATTCCGAATCAACTGATCCGATTTCGGAAGAAATAAAATGTAAGGTCAGGGATGTATTCAAATCCCTGATTGGGTTATCACACGGCGTTATTTTGCAAGATTACGGGAAGGGACTTTTGACCCCGGATTTGATCAAAGATCTTATAGAAATTTCTAAAGAAAATAAAAAGATAGTATTGGTGGATCCTAAGGATAAAGACTTCTCAAGATATTCCGGTGTAACTTGGATAAAGCCTAATCTTTCCGAATTTAAAACATGTTTGGATATCCCGCAAACGACTAAATTAGATAAGAAGGAAATATCTAATTTGGCAGGTAATTTAATTAACGATTTTGGATTCGAAGGTGTATTAGTTACCATGTCTGAAGAGGGAATGCTGGTCAGGACCCCGGATTCTTATGAAAGTGTAGACGGTGATAAAATAGACGTTACTGATGTATCTGGTGCTGGAGATACAGTAAGTGCAGTATTCCTGCTAATGCAATTAGCTGGTCTTAGTTTAAAGGATTCTTTAGCTCTGGCGAATCTTTCTGGATCTATGGTTTGCCAAGTATCTGGTGCGGTTTCTGTAGATGCTGATTCTCTTTTTGAGTTGGCTTTGTCAAGGGGTTTACTTTAAAATATCCCGGTTTATTTTTTATTTCCGCAAATTCATTCTAAATTTGTACTATTACTAAAAAGATATGTTAAAAGAGCTTACAATTCTTTGTCAGATGGAAAAACTCACTGGCAACGGTTCTCAGAAAGAAAAACAGAGACTTATAGCTGAGAATCTTTCTGACGAGATGATTTATATTCTGGATATTTGTTTCAATCCATTCGTTACAACAAAATTACATAAACTGAATCTTACACTGGATCAGCCAGCTAGACAATATGCTTCAGACCCTTCCGAATTTTGGAGATTGTTTGTTTCCCTTTTGGAGGATCTAAAAAATGCTCCAGCCGCTAATGATTATCTCCGGGGAAGAGCCCAAGATCTTCTTAATTATTCCTTTGATTCTAACCCAGAGTTAGATATTGAAACCAGGAAGACCCTTATGAAGATTCTTACAAAGAGAATGAACATAGGAATCGGTGCAAAAATAATTAATAAAGCGGTCGGGCGTGAACTAGTACCGGATCCTTCTCTTATGTTGGCAACTGACGACCAGGCAGAGATTGAAAAATGGGAAAAAATCTACTGTGAGGAAAAGTATGACGGGGTTCGAGTTATAGCTATGATGAATCCCGATAGATCCTTCTCATTTTACACCCGAGCCTTTAACGAACTAGATCCGTCGAAGCTCAGTAAGATTTCGAAAGATCTCTCTTTCATATCTAATAAATCCGGACACTCCAATATTTTTTATGATGGTGAGCTTACAGATCTGAATAGAAAGTCGGTATCTGGAAAAGTCACTCAGATTCTCAAGGGTACAGCCCCTGATGACATTGATTCGGATTTTCTTTTCAATGTATTTGATTTTGAAGACAATTCAACATTGGAAAAAGGTAGGGGTTCAGTGCTTTATACAGAGAGAAGAAGACTTCTTACCGAGGCATTAAAATTTCTACCCCCAGGATCTAATGTTAGATTAGGCCAGATGTGGGAAGTGAATTCTATGGAGGATACACTTGTGATTTACAAGGAAATTGTAGATAAGGGAGGTGAGGGTGTAATCTGTAAGAACGACCACTTTTACGAGTGTAAGAGAAGCAAGAGCTGGGTTAAGCTTAAGGAGGTTAACGATTGCGATCTTGAGGTTGTTGGGTGGTACCCAGGAGAAGGGAAAAGAGAGGGATTTATTGGTGGTTTAATTTGTACAGATTTAAGTAAGACCCTCCATGTAAAAATAGGGGCAGGATTTACCGATAAGGATCTAACCGAATTGAGTAAAGATCCAGATTCCCTTATTGGAAAAATAACTGCGGTCCAGTATAATGTAACAATTACAGATAAGCACAACAACAGAAGCTTGTTTTTACCGAGGTTTGTTGAAATCAGAGCAGACAAATTCGCTCCGGACGATCTCTCCAAATTGTTTTAAATGGGAAACTAAAGGCTCTTTATTTTGTAAAAGAATAAAGAGTTTTTTATGTTAGATCAGCTTCTCACGGAGAAATTAAGACCAAAAGAAATCAGGCACATGATTCTCCCGGACAGGATCCGGGTTCTTTTTGAAAATAAAGGACTAAATCATAACGTTCTTCTTGCAGGTTCTCCCGGTTGTGGAAAAACAACTTTGGCTAAAATTTTATCAAAGGATCTCCCGCACCTTTTCATTAATGTTTCTGACGAGAGCTCCGTTGATACGATTAGAACTAAGATAAATGATTTCTGTTCGACAATCTCTATTATGGACGGTAAATCTTCTAAGAAGGTTGTAGTACTGGATGAGTTTGACGGAGCTTCGGACCAATTCTATAAGGCACTAAGGGGAACTATTGAAAAGTTTGCTAGTAATACGAGATTTATTGCTACCTGCAACTGGTTAAATAAAGTTCCAGAAGCAATCCAAAGTCGCTTCGAAGTAATAAATTTTGATCCGATAAATCAAGCGGAGGAAGATAAAATTAGACAGGAGTGGAGGGAAAGAATCAATCTTATACTCGGTAAATTGAACATCAGTATAGATGATGCATCTCTGGATGAATTTGAGAAGGAATATTTCCCGGATCTAAGATCTTCTTTGAATAGAATACAAACTTGGGTAATTGAGGGAGTAAAGCAAATTGACATTTCCCGGGTAAGAGATTCTTCTTGGTCGTACGAGGATCTTTATAAAATGATATTTGATTCTAAGGATCCTATTGCAAACTACCAGACAATTGTAGGACAATATTCATCAAAGATTGATGACGTAATGACAGCACTGGGTGAGGAGTTTGTTAATTGGATTATAAAGAATAAATCCAGTCATGCAAAGATTATTCCTGCTGTTATTGTAGAGGTAGCACACCATCAATCTCAAAGGCAGCTGGTTATTGATCCGGTTGTAAGTTTACTCTCGCTGATTTTCAAGATACAAAAATTAGTTGAATGATAAAAAGAATTATAATTGTAGGAAAGGGAGGATCTGGAAAAGATTATCTAAGAAAGAATCTAGAAATGTTGGGTTACAACTATTGTACCTCGCACACGACAAGACCTCCCAGAGAGGGCGAGGTAAATGGTGTTGACTATTTCTTCATTTCTAATTCTGAGGCAGAAGGACTTATCTCTGAGGACTCTTTTTATGAATATGTAACTTTCAATAACTGGATTTATGGAACTTCAAAGTCTGAATTTTATTCAAGCCAGCTTTTTATTATGACCCCATCGGGTCTGAAAAAATTGTTACCTGAGGATAGGTTAGAATCGTTTGTTGTCTATCTTGATATTGATGAGGACATAAGAAGAAACCGTTTGATGCAAAGAAACGATGCCGATAATGTAGAGAGGCGACTTGGTGCGGATCACAGGGATTTTGAAGGATTTAAAGATTACGATCTTATAATAACTAACCCTACGTTTGACACTTTTTTGGAAATTATTGAAGAATCAAAAATTGGAATAGAGAATGATAAATGTGTTAATTGATGGTAATTACATTTTCCATAAAACCTTTGGTGTTTTTGGTGGATATGGTAACAAGAATCCTGAGGATATTTTGGGAAGTGAAAATGAGCAATCTATGTTTATTCGTAAGATCTCTACGGATCTTTGTGCATCTTTAAGGTCAATACCTACTGGTGGAAAATTGGTTTTTACTGCTGATAGCAGAAGCTGGAGGAAAGATGTTGAAATAGAAGGCGGCGGATATAAATCTAATAGAGTGAAGGACGAGGAAGTCGATTGGACTGTTTTCTTCAATTTGCTAGAATCTTTTGGTAACCATCTGGAAAAAATGGGATTTATCTTTTCTAAGGTAACCGGAGCAGAGGGCGACGATCTACTTTACTTCTGGGCAGATTACCTAAATACTAAAGGTCAGAATTGTATCATCCTTTCCGGCGACAAAGACATGCACCAATTAGCAAGATGGAAGAATGATAGCTGGACAATAGTATGGAATGCAAATTCTAAAAAGAATACACTTTCAGTACCTCAGGGCTGGATGGATAGATGGCTCAATAAAAAGGAGGAACCATCTATTTTTGAAATGAGCTCTGTAATGGATCCAGACAAAGAAAAAATGAAGGAATTCGTACAAAAGAATGAGGTTTCTGAAATAAATCCCCGTGACTTCATTTTCATAAAAATGCTTATCGGTGATAAGGGAGATGCAGTCCCTGGAATCTGGGAATCCGATTTGAACGGAAAAGCTATTAGGGTTACACCTAAAAAGGCAGAAACTATTTTGGGTTCTTTGCAGGAGACTAGATGGAAGGAAACCCCCTTTGCTGAGCTTATCCAAGATGAAGAATTTTTGGACTGGATATCCGGATATTCTCTGCGCCTTATCAAAGAGATTGACAACACGGAGAACAGATTAAAAGCCTCCGAAAATCTCAAGAGAAATTACAAATTAATGTGGCTAGATAAGACTGTTATTCCTATGGAGGTTATAACTAGATCTGTCGAAGAATTGAAGAGAGGAATTTCACTGCCTAAGAAATCAATTACTTTAGATCGTGTAAAAATTCTAGAGGGTACAACCTGGGTAGCTAAAAGTTCAGCCCCTAGCCAATTTGATCCTTTTAAAAATTTCTAAATAGTAATGGAATTATTTGATATAGTAAAAACAATCTTTAAACCGAAAAAAGATTGGGACAAGGTTTCTAGGAATGATAAAACCAAGAATTTTTTCATGATCAACAGAATCATGTCCATCCAATTTCCGATCCAGGCTAATCAATTTAACCACACTAAAATTTCGCCTAGACCAGTAGTAGATTGGTGGCATGACACTTTGAGTAACCATTACACAAAGATGCCTTCTTGGATCTTTACTAAAACTAAAAAGTCTGAAACTAAGAAGGAACCGAATAAGGTCCTGGACGTAGATCCTGAGGTTGAAAAATTCATTCGGGAAAAATTTAAAGCATCTAAAAGGGAGCTATCGGATCTTAAGAAATTTTATCCTACCAAATACCAAGAGTGGGTCGAATCGATTGCTGACCAGATAAATCTATCGAATAAGTAGTTCTGATATATAAGTTATCACTTTTAAACCTACAGACATGAGAAAGGACTTTCAGAAGCTAATAGACAAGGTAATGCAAAGCTTAGATTGGGATACAATCTTTGAAGTAAACAAGGTTTTTAAATTTGGAGTTGGCGGAGGTAGCGAGGTTATACCGGGTTTAAAAAGAAAGCCATATTCAGAATCTCTTACTAAAAATGATGTTAAAAATGAGCTAAAGTTTTTGCTTAGATTTGTTGTAAACAATGATATATCTAAGTTTGTTTATGGACAATGGATGATATTTTGGTTTAATCAGGATTGGGATCTAATATGGGAGCAAGAAGAGGGGGAAGAATTTGAAGATTCGGAGGATGAGGATTTTAAAGTGGTTTCGAGATTGGAAGTTTTTTATGCACCGCAAAGAATTTCTTTAACTATCGATGCTAGACCTGAGGAGTCAGAAGGTCCAGAATCGATGGATCTGGTAGTTTTGTCTCAAATGCTCCAAAAGGCTCTCGATAGTGAAAACTATGAGTTAGCCGGAAAGCTACAAGAGTTACTTGATATCAAAAAGTCTACAGAGAAAGTAGATAAATAGAAAAATATTATACTGAACTTTGAGATACATCAAAACCATAAATGAATTTTTTGACGTGGGTGTCTTTGGAGATACTTACGGATATGGAGGTGCTAATGGTATCTTTAAGGTTCAATATAAGCCTTATAAGGACTTGTCTGTCTCCGTAGGACCGGATCCGAACCGGAAAAGAACAATTCAGGGTTCTCAATTTCAGGTTGGAGACATAGTTATTGGACAACCTATAAATTCGAAGGATAAGGTAGCCGGTATGATTGTCAGAGCGGAAAGAGCTCCTGATAACAAGTCATACAGGTATTATGTTCAAGTTTATTCTAAAAAGAAGGACTCTGAGGAAGTTCTTGAAATGGTACCAGATACCGTTGAATTTGTTGATAATGGTGATAAGGGACATAAGGAAATTATCTCCAGATTTAAGTTGGATACACTACCAGCTGACGTTTATAACTCCCCTACCGTTTATAATAACGCAAGACTTGGTATAGAAGCCGTTAATTAGAAACTTTCTTGGATTATCTCTCTAAAATAAAGAGATGATACTAAGCAGAAAATTAAGTCGTATGGGTTGTATTAACCGGGATTTCCATTCCGGCGAAATTAACAATCCGCTTGATTTTCTCTATATTTTGTATTCAAGAATTAAGCACAATCACGGAATTGGCCTTGGAATCACTACACTAGAAATTCCTCAAAATTTTTCACTTCCAGTTTTTGATGATATAGAGGATGATTCGGATGAATCTAGGTATCTCCTTGAAATTTTCATGTTTGTTCGAAAAACAGGTCACAGGGTAATGTTTTTTCTACCATCCCAATTTTTTATGGGTAGTCAAATTCCAGAAGTGGTTGATGGTACTAAAAGAATTCTGGCCAATCTATCTGTTCTTTTGGATCAAATAGGTATTCACGATCCATCTATAGTTTTAAGAGTCGGGAGTGCATATGGAAACAGAAAGAACACAATGGAAAGGTTTTGCGAAAATGTAAATCAACTAGATCCCAGAGTAATTGAAAAACTTTCGGTTTGTAATGACGAGAAACCAAGTCTATTCTCTGTGACTGATTTGCTCAGTGGAGTTTTCTATTCGTGTAAATTACCTATAGTATTCAGAATTCTCCCTCATCAATTTAATACCGGCGGGCTTTCTATTAGGGAAGCACTTTTTCTTGCTGTGTCAACTTGGCCTGATACGACGACTCCGGTTTTTGTGCACTCCGAGTCATGTGAAATTGACGAAAATGGAATTCCAATTTCTCCTTCTCCCTCCGATTTTCTTAAATATCGTGTTCCAACTTTTGGTCTTGATATTGACATTATTTTAGATACCCCTGCTGAAGAAAAGGCTTGCCTAAGATACAAATCGGATCTTATATCACTCAAACCAATGGTTATCAACAAAATCGATAAGAAATAATTTTTTTACCTCGTTTTTGTTGCTTAGATTTGGATAAAATTCCAGAATGCCAGAATTAGCAGAATTAAAACTCACTGCAGATTACGTCAATAGTGTCGTGGAAGGAAAGACTTTCATTTCCATAACAAAAAACCCAGATCACAAGTGGAAAGACATAGAGGACGATGTAACTTTTCCGTTTCAAATTGAAGCAGAGTCTAGAGGGAAGGAACTTATGCTTACCCTTTCAACATCTTCTAATTTTTCTAGCGATTATCCAATACAGGTTAAGAATTTGATGATGACAATGGGAATGGGTGGTAGATTTGAATGGGCTCCTGAGGGTACATCCATCAAGCACACGCATCTTTTTTTCAATTGCTCCGATGGCGGACATCTGGCTTTCGTTGATATCAGAAGATTTGGTAAATGGAACTGGGGATTGTGGAATTCTAAAAGAGGACCAGATCCAACTACTGATTATTTCAGATTTTGTAATAACATAAACCAGAATCTACACCTTAAACTTTTTGATAATCCAATATATGAGGTCCTGATGGACCAAAGATTTTTCAACGGGATTGGAAATTATTTGAGAGCCGAAATTCTTTTCCGGATCCCACAGACCAATCCATTTACACCTGCCCGAGAATTTATAGAAAAACATAGATGGGAACTTTTCTCTCTCTGTAGGGATATACCTATTCTTGTTTATGAGATAGGCGGAGGAAGTATTAAAGACTGGAAAAACCCCTTCGGTAAAGTTTCAACAGTTTCTAGTTTTTTGAAATGCTACGGAAACAGTAAGATGGAAAAAATTTTAGACCGGAACGATAGAACGTTCTGGTATGACCCCAAATGGAAAATAGAATAATATGATAAGTAGAAGAGTTTTAGAAAATTGTCTTTTCCTGGACGTGGAAACAGCAACAGGATTCAAAGATTTTGAATCCCTTGAAGAAGAAAATCCTAGACTTGCATCTTTATGGTCACGCAGAGCTAAATACTATAGGACCGCTTATGAGGAAATGCATGGCTTGAATGATTCTCAGATTTATAAGGAGAAAGCTACTTTAGAGCCAGAATTCTCTAGAATTGTTTGTGTTTCCTTTGGAGTACTGCAGGAAAACGGACAGATACGAATGACATCCTTTTATGGTAAAGACGAGTCAGATATTCTCCAGAAATCTGCTAAGGTTTTTGGTAATGCCGTTGTAAAGGGGATGAAATTAGCTGGACATAATATTAAAGGATTTGATGTACCGTGTTTGGGTAAAAGAATGATTTACACCGATCCGTCAATGGATCTCCCTGGAAATTTGGTTATATGGGATAAGAAACCCTGGGAAATACCTTTCTTGGATACATCTGAAATATTTGCTTTTGGTAGTTGGAGCCAACAGAAATATCTTTCACTAGATCTCCTATCGTGTTCTCTTGGAATCCAATCACCTAAGGAGGATATGGATGGATCGAAGGTTAGTGACCACTTTTGGTCTGGCGGTGATTTAGAAACAATTAAAGAATATTGTGAGAGAGATGTCAAAACTGTAATTGATCTTCTCCTGAAGGTGGCAAAATAAAATAAGGCCTCTTCTAAATCTTATCGGGATTATTTGGATATATAATATTCAAATAATCCCTTTTTTGTGGTCAAAGTTTTAAGTTTTAAAGATTTTTCTCTGTTCGAGAACAAGATTGGGTCATTCTATAATGACGAGCTTAATCTGAAGTTCTGGGACAAATACAAAGACAAGGAAGGTGAAACTAGATGGGTTTTTGATCCAATAGTTAGAAAAAAACTCCTTAGAATTTCCGAGGATTTTTATTCTAAATTTGGAGATCTTCTCGGGGATCTTCCAATTGAAGATATCCAGCTCACTGGATCCCTGGCAAATTATAATTACACAGACAAGTCTGACCTTGATGTCCATGTGCTTGTCGATTTTAAAAAGATCGATTCCCCACGTGACGTTTTAAAGGCGGCCGTAGATGGAATAAGATTCATGTGGAATCTTCGCCATGATGTAATCATCAGGGATCATGACGTTGAACTCTATCTTCAGGATGTAAACGAACCACATACTTCTACTGGTCTTTATTCATTAAAAGATAATAGATGGGTAAAGAAGCCTCAATTTGATCCGCCCACAGTGGATGAGCAGGATGTGAATAAAAAATACGAAGCTTACGCTGCTGAAATAAACGAGCTAGAAGCAAAACTTGTTACATCATCTTCTTTGCCAAAGGAAGCAAAAGAAATGTACAAGAGATTGGTAAGGCTAAAGGAAAAGATTCAAAAGATGAGAAAGGAATCCCTTGCCAAAGATGGAGAATTCTCAGTGGGCAACTTAACCTTTAAGTTGCTTCGAAATAATGGATATATAGGTAAAATCATAGATCTGCTATCGCAGGCTTATGCAAGGATTTATTCCGAATAAAAATTGAAAAGATGATTTTAGTTTTTCGTAAGGGATTGGAATACAAAGGTAGCATAAAAGGCATGCCTTCGAATAAGAATTCCAACATTTTCCCACTTATGTCAATTCCACTCGATCTAAAGGGTGAAGAAACGGACCTCAACGATTTCCAGTGGTGGGCATACACAGACAAGTGGAAAAAGTGGCTTAAGGATAATCCAAGAGAATGGAAAGCTGAATCAGTCGATTATAGATACGAAAAAGCTGAAAGGTTAATCGAAGGAATTGTAACCTCTAAAAATCCGGCAAGCGGATATCTCGAGCACCAGGTAAATAACATTTGGGAAAGAAAATCAGTAAGTTCGTTCTCCGAATATGTTGCAATTTTAGAAGCTGAAGGAACCGGATCTAGTGCTGTTACCAAGAAATTCATTAAGCTCGGATACGCTATAGAAAAACTTCTTGACGAGGGTAAGTTTTTAGATTCTTTAAAAATAGAGGACCTCGACAAAGGAACTAGATATGCAATAGTAATTGATCCTCTATCTGAAGATGGTAACCCAGTCCCCGAAGCTAGGCAGGCTTTAAGATTCAGAAAAATCAGCGAAACCGGTGGTGTAATTCTTGCTGAGGTTGATTACAGTATTCCTGTTGGTGAGATTAAATCTACAGAATCCTACATGAACAAAGTTGCGGAATATGCGAAGGACGTTCTTATTGGAGGCGCAACTTTAGCAGCTCTTTATGGAGTTGCCCAAGTGGCAGGAAGTATGTGGATGGGATGGAGATTGTACAAAGGTGCAAAAAACATCTATCAAAATTTTGGAAATGCCAAGAAAATACATGACGCAGTACAAAGCGCTGGAGGCGCCAGATCCGCTGTCAAGTCATCTTGGAACGCTTTAAAAAGTTTTGCAACAAAGGCATTTACTGGAGGAAGAGGAGCTGCTACCGTAGCAAATGCTGCTAGAGTTACCCTACCCTCTGGAGCTTTCGTTGAAGGTGGTCTTGCATATTCCAGTAGAGGGATTTTACTAAAAGGTGCAGCAGAGGCAAGCACAAAAGCTGCTGCACAAAGACTTGTTGCCCAAGGTGGTGCAAGAGCGGCAGCAGCAATTGCTGGAGCAGAAGCGGCAGGAGCTGCAGGAGGAAGTGGACTTATAGCTGCTGAAGCCTCCAATCCAGTTGGATGGATAATTGCAGCGGTATCCGTTGTTGGATCCGGTGTGAATCAGATCTGGAACTGGATGAGCAGTAAGCAAGCCCCTAGATATTCTGAAGTTGATGATTTTGCTTACGGAACTTTTACACCAAAAAATATTCCAAGCGGAAAATCAATCACCCTGTGTTGGACTAGCGATGGCGGAGGAGGAGGATTCGGATTTGTTCTAGATCTACTAACATTCAGTAAGGATGACACCAGAACAACTATGGAAATTGTGAAACTTGGAGATTTCAACGACAGATCACTTTTCTTGGTTCTTCAGATAAATTCTCAGCAATTCGAGAAGGTAATGAAGGACAATGATCTGATGCTACTTTCTTTTAGTAATGAGGACAAGTTCGAAAGAGGATATTTAGATAACGATGACCTAGAGTTCCAGACTATCATCATCAATGATATAACTCAGCTAACAATAGGTACTTCTTTCGTTGGATATTCCAAATGGGAAGAAATGAAAGAGGCATATGCAGAAAGCCCATCTAGCCCAATCTATGTCCCATCGGAAGCCAAAAACAGATACGAATTCCATTACGTTAATAAGGAAGGGAAGGATGTGAATGTTACTGGAAGTTTGCTTAGCGCAAACGAAATTAATGAGACATATCTGGAGGAATTAGTTCCGATGACGAGAGATTCCGTGCAGGAGAACATATCAACCACAAATCTTTCGTATTCACACCTTATGAATGAATCTAGAGTTTTGTCTTTTTCTGATTTCTCATCTTCAATTATGAAAGAAGACGTATCGCCCGAACCAATAGGATCTGGTGTTAAAAATGATCCGGGGCAAAGGGAAGAAAAAGAGGAAGACAAGAAGGAGAATTCCACGGATAACTATGATGATGAATTAGAAAATGCAATTGCTTCTTCGAGAGCTCTGACTGGGACTGGATACAATCAAATCCCAATCATTGCTTATAGAGTCAATAACATCTCCTATGTTAATCCTGACGAGATAGGAACCCCTGATGAATTCCAGTTTTTCTTAGTTGGCGAACAAAGTATTGATCCCAATGTTAACCAGCCGGTTTTGGTTGAAACCGCTTCAGATAACTCTTTAAGGGACCCAAGATATGGATTGATGACGTACACTCCTCCTAAGGAAGAAGAAGAGGACACTACAGAAGAAACTAAACCAGAAGACTCTGAAAAAATTAATATTGATGATGTTGATACGATAGGCAAGAAAGTTGAAACAACCAGAGGAGATGTGCAAATCAAAAGCAAATCGGGTTCTTTAACTATCAAGGATAAAGACGTTGACGGTGGAATAAACATCTTTGATGAATTCTCAACAGAAAAACTAAAAAGGGAACTAAACATTAATGATTGGGATTCAATTACTAGTGTTAAGATTAGATACGATAAGGACAGCGAACCAATTAACGTAGTTCTAAACAATCGTTTTGCGCCAACAGGAAAAAGAAGGAGAGTAGTTAGAAGAGGAGAGGAAGGTTTCCAATCAGCTCTTGATTTCGCCAAGTCTGTTGAAGATGGTATATCCTACAAGAACTAAAAAAACGATGATTTTCCGAAAACGGAAAGGATATATAAAGTTAAATAATAGTAAAGTCAAGAAATGAACGAACTTTCTTTATTAAATGAGAACCTTCTTTTCATCCTAGAGAAGCAAAATACAAATCTGGAGGTTTCTAAATCTGATTCTGAATCAGGTAAAGATTACATCTTACAAGGTATAGCAGCTCAGTTTGGAAAGGAAAACAACAACAATAGAATCTATGAGGAAGGGGAATATCTACCTCACCTAGATTACCTAAAAGACAAGATCAACCAGAAGAGATTGGTTGGCGAGTTGGACCACCCTGAAAAATTTGACGTTTCTCTTAAGAACATCTCGCATGTTATTGAAGATCTTATTTACGATAAGGACGGAAGAGTTTTAAAGATTAAAGTTCGTTTGCTTGACACTCCAGCTGGACAAATTGCTAAAAAACTGGTTGATGCTGGAATACCTCTTTCTATTTCTTCAAGGGCAGCAGGAAATGTTGGTCCAGACAAGAAGGTTCAAATCAAGAAGATCTTTACATATGATCTGGTAGCAGATCCAGGTTTTCAGGATGCTCAGCTTGAAAGAGTATATGAAAGCGCTGGTTTTAATTCTTTTGAGATAGAAGAAAGATCAAAAAAATCAATTTTAAACAATCTTGAATGTGTAAACGAGTCTCTGGGTATAGAAAATGAATCTGGAGTGAAGATATATAAAGTTGAAAATAACGAAGAATTCGAAAAAATATTCAATCAAGAAAAAAATAAATCCAACGTTATGGAGTCCAACAAAGAATATGTAACTGCCGACGAGCTCAATAAATATTCAATCTTTTTGAAAAATAAGATGGAAGAGCTAGAAACGCAGATTTCTGAAATGAAAAACACTCAGCCTGTTGCTGAATCAAACAATACTGAATCAACAGCAGCTCTTGAAGAAAGGGTGGCAAAGTTGGAAAAATATTCTGAGTATTTAGCTGAAAATCTAGAAAGCGCTATTCAATACGGAGAGTATCTAGCTGAAAATCTAGATTCAAGTATTACTTACTCTAAGTATTTAGCAGAAAACTTAGATAAGACAATTTCTTATTCTAAGTACTTAGCAGAAAACGTCGACAAGGGAATTTCTTACGCAGAATATGTAGCAGAGAACGTTGATAAAGCTATTGACTACTCTAAGTATCTTGCTGAAAAACTAGACGACGGTATTCAATACACAGAATACGTTGCAGAAAATCTCGATAAGAACATTGCTTATTCTGAGTATCTAGCAGAAAATGTTGATAAGAACATTGCTTATTCAGAGTATCTAGCAGAAAATCTTGACAAAGGAATTGCTTACTCCGAGTATCTAGCAGAAAACCTTGATAAAGGTATTGCTTACTCTGAGTACATTGGAGAAAAACTTGAGCAAGGTCTTAACTATTCTGAATATATTGCAGAAAACCTTAATAAAGGAATTGCATATTCGGATTATCTTGCTGAAAAACTAAACGGAAATATTTCTCAAACTGAGTCTATTTCTGAAAGCATCAAAGGATCCGTAGCTCCTTCACTTAACGAAAGTGCGAGAGAAAATGCGGAATTGATTGCTAAAACCGAATTGGTCGAGTCTGGTTTTGCCGGAGATTACACTAATTTATCTAGCAAAATCGATTCTCTAATTGAATCAGTCAAAACACAGAAGACTGAGAATAACATAAACGAGGCTAGAGCGCAAGTTCAGCCGACTGCTCAAACTCAAAAAGCAGATCAGGCAATTAACGAAGCCGAAACAGTATCACAGGCAGCAACATCAGGTCACAAATTTATTGATGAAATGCCAGAGGATTACGCTCCAATTTGGGAGTCTTTGAATGAAGGACAAAAGCAATCTATTATTGCTCAGTCACACTTCTACAATTTGAATACCCCTTATCAGATCAAGAACTTCTGGTCAACTCGTCAGCTTGGTGCTAAGCCAGTTGGACTACAAAAGCTTCAAGAAAGCCAAGAAACAACAGAAGCTTCAGTAAACAAAGCTCCTCAGGGATATTCTTCTGATTATCTCAATTGGGTAGCTAAGTCTCTTGAAGGAAAATTCTAAAAACAAAAAACCCTAAAAAAAATTAGTAAAATCATGAAACTAATCAACGAAGCGGAAATCTTCGATACCTGGGGCCCGATCGTAGAGCAGAAGGCTGGAATCGTAGATACCGAAAAAAAGCAGTGGTTGAGCAAATATTGCCACTACCACTCATTAAATGAATCTGCTGGTGCATACCAATCTCTAGCAGTTGTAAACGGTATGGGTGCCGTACAACCACCCGCATATCCTGGTGGATATAACTCAGCTGGTAACGCAGTAGGTACACAAGCTAACGCAGCTTTCTACAACTCTGCTAACCAAGGATCTGGTGACAAATTCCCTTCACTTCTTCCACTTGCAATTCAGGTTGCTGCGAAGACTGTTGGTTTTGACATCGTTCCAGTTATCCCTATGTCAGGTCCTACCGGCGTACTTTCTTACTTAGATTACGTATACGCTGGCGGTAAGATCAGTCCTGCAAGCGCTGGTACTACAGCTGCAGACGCTCTTGCTACTGCTCCTGCGATGATCAAAGTTGCTTTGACATCTCCAGCAGCTGGTTACCCTGCATCTTTCGCAGTTGGTACAACTTACTACATCACTAACGCTTCTTCAGCAAGTGCTTATATCACTGGTGAATTTGTTGGTCTTTCTAGAATTGATGGTTACCCAATCTTCAAAATTACTGGATTAACAGCTGGTGAAACAGTAGCTGCTGTACTTGACGGTGGTGCTTCTAAAATTGGTACTGCTCCTGATGGTTCTGAAGCTGGTACTACAACAGGAAGAGCGGAATTGGTTAAAGCTCTTGAGGATCACATCCAAGGTTTCTCTGGTGCTGGTTTCAACAACGACCAAAACTGGCAAGGTCCTTTCGTAGATGGTACTAAGACCTACAACCCAATGCTTAGAGGCGTAGGTGAGGCTAACTACTACCAATCAATGGGTCTTTCTACATTCACTAAGTTTGTAGAGGCTGACACTTTCCAAGTAGCTGCTTCTGTTACTACAGAGCAAATCCAAGACCTTAACAAGCAGTTCGGTATCGACGTAATCTCTATGATCGAGAACGCTCTTGTAAACGAGGTTTCGCAAGCTATCAACAAGCACATCCTTTCTAGAGCATTTGCTCTTGGATGGTCTAACCACTACGACTTCTACACTACAGAAGGACAAAACTTGAACTTGAACCTCGTTATCGGTGGTACTGCAGGTTCTTACACTATCCCTTCTTACGTAGGTAAAGCCGACACTGGTCTTACTCTTGCTGGTACTGCTGGTCCTGCTTCAGGAACTTACGAGAACTTGTCAACTCTTCAGAGAAGACTATTCTCTAGAATCCTTGCTGGTGCTAACGTAGTAGCTAACAGAGGAAGAAGAGGTCCTGCTAACTTCATCGTTACTAACGCTAACGTTGCAAGTGCACTTCAGGATATCTCTCAGTTCACTTTCGCTCCGTTCTCTAACACGTTGACTCAAAACAACGGTACTCTTTACCCTGTAGGTTCGCTTGCTGGTATGACTGTATACGTTGATCAGAACATGACGTTCAGCGATAACAGAGTTCTTATCGGAAGAAAAGGTGGCGACGACGAACCAGGACTTAAGTTCATGCCTTACATGATGGCTGAGTCTATCCAAACAATCTCAGAAGGTACTATGTCTCCTAAGATTGCGGTTAAGTCTCGTTACGCTCTAGTAGAAGCTGGTTTCCACCCAGAAACTATGTACTTCTGCTTCCACGTAAATGTACCTACTGGCGGTTTATCTTAAGCCCTAGTATAACACTCTAATCAAACCCCAGGTGAAAGCCTGGGGTTTTCTTTTTGTGTGGGGATATATACATAAAGTAAATATTCTCAAAGTTGACTATGAAAAGAATTAACAGCTTCAATAAGTTTTTATTAGAAAGAGACCTTAACTCCCCGGAGGACAAGCTTGTTTCAGAAGAAATATCCAATTGGCTCGGACAGCCTTTATTTGAAGCTTCTTTTATGGACACGTTGAAAAACACCTTGTCTAAAACATTTTTAGGCCCTTTCTCAAAGATAGCATCGATAGACAAGATCAGGGAAGGAAATTTGGCTATCGAAAAGGAATTAATTACAAAAAAATATGACCTTAGAGACAAGCTAGATACTCTTGAATTGAAACTAGATGAGGTTAGAAAAAGAGGAAATAAAGCTGCTGTAATCACCGTAGAAAATGAGATCGATAGGACTAGGGAAGAATATAGAACATTTGTTAAAAACCGCAAGGCAGTGATGGAGAAGGGGATGGCTTTACTTAATAAAGCTATTTCTGGCAATTCCAGACTAAAGGAGTACTACAAAGCAGGAAAGGCAGAAGATGATGTTGATCTATCACAAATGGAATATGACTTAGCTAAGAAAAAGTCAGAAGACAAGGAAGAGGTTGAAAAGCTAAGAAAATCCCTCGAGACAGCAAAAAAAGAAGCCGATGATATTGTCCGAAGATTTGCTAAAGAGAATACACAGCAACAAAAAGAGCCCGAAAAGAAAACTAAGCTTTCTCTAAAAGGAAAGCAATTGCTGGATCTTTCTTTAATTAACAAAGTAATAAACGGAAAGAACTCATTTGAGATAGAGGATCTTACAAATCTTACTGACGATTTTGCTCACGAGAGTAAAATTGAACTGATTGAAATGCTAAAAACTCTTGCTACTAAAATTAGTAATGCTCGTAAAAAGGGACTAAATATTAATAAAACGATTGATAAGGTTGAAGAACAAGCTATCAAAGCTGCTAATAATTTGGATTCCGCAACTAATCTGGAAAAGGTTTACCGATCGCTCGGAACCGGTAAGGACATTGAGACTACACTGAGCTCTTCCTCCCAGCTATCTACAGTTCTGGCTAAAATAAATAAAGCTTTAATGGATGGACAGGATGCTAATTCTGGAGCAACTAGCCACGTGATAGCAACGTTTGGTGGTAATCCAACTTTAACCAGCGATAATTTAAGTGATCTCATAAAAAAAGTTAAATAACATGCTTTATAAATTTAAGCAATGGGAACAAAATGTTCTTAACGAAGCAGCTTCTTTATCAAATATTTTTGATTGGCTATCTAATAATTTTGGCGGATCTATTTCTAAAATAGATTCCTTATTGGGACAGATTAATTCGATAGAAACTCAGTATGCTAAGGACTGGAATGAAATTCAAACCGATATTGATGCTTTGGAAATACAAAAAGCACAAACTAAAAGTGATCCTGCCGAAAGTAAAAAGCTAGAAAGAATGATCGATAGGAATCATAAGCTTCTTTCAGCTCTTTCGAAAAAAAGAAAAGCTGACATCGAAAAGATAGATTCCAAAGTAGAAAAGGTTACCGAGGGTAAATCTAGATTAATCTCTTATTGGAACCTTAAGAAGGCAGAGCTCGAGGCTGACCTTGCTGAAAAACTTTATAAGATGGCAAAGCAACTTACTGATGAATCTGTTTCTGATGAGCTCTATGACAAATACAAAAGGGCGGCTTTGGACGCAAAGAAAAAAGACGAGAAGTTTAGGGAAAAATTCGGAAAGCTAGAATTAGCAAAATCTTCCACCGTGGATAAAATGAAAGATAGCGATGAAAAAGCTATAACTGGAGCTAATTTTTCTATGGATCCTATATTTGCAATGAATGCACCTCAATTTACTAAGTTTGTTCAGGATCTTGATAAGAATCAGGTTTCTTCTCTGATTAAATCTTTGCAGAAAGAAAGAAATGAAAGATATGCAACTCTGGATACTGAAAGAGATAGACTAGAGGATCAGGCAAAAAAGAAGGGATTGCCAAAACATGATGTCAACAAGGATATTAAAGATCTTAGAGATACACTAATGGAACAGATTAGAGATCTGAGAACAAAAATCACAATTGCTAGAAGATATGCTTAATCACTTAAAAAAACTTAATGAGTTCAGATTAAACGAGGACGTTAATGCTGACTTGGTTAAAGCTAAAGCTGATGTAAATTCAAAGCAATCTGAAATTGCTGAAGAAATTGCCAAACAAAAAGAAGCTACTGAATTAAAAGATAAAGCAGCTTCGATTAGAAATCAAGCTAGATTAACGGCTCAAATGCCTGCTCTTTTAAACGCCTTGGCAAATGCAATGGACGCAAAAGCCGATTCTGGAGATACAACAAACATTTATTAAAATGAGTAAGAATTACCTAAATATCAACCCTATAGCGAGACAATTCTCGATTGAAACATACAGACTAAATGAAAACCAGGATGTAGATTCTGCTTTAAAACTTTCGGTAAACACCTTATTGGAGCTATTTAAGAAAGTTGTGTTTGATCTTGCATCTGACAGAAACAGAAACCTTACTTCTTTTTCTAAGAAAATAGAATCATTGTCGGATTCTTCGTCTTTCAAAAATCTTATTGCTAAGATTAAGGAAATCAGCGAGGATGTTGAAATTCAAGATCCTATGTTTGCTTCTCTCAAAAAGATGTATATTGATTCTATTTCTAAGGTTGGTGACTCAATTAAAAGATTGATTGAACTTGATCCCTCATTAGAAGCTAAATCTATAGAATATTTCAAGTCTGCCGGAAAAAAGCTAGTTTCTGAAGTTCAGTCTTTTTCTTCACAGGAGCAAGAAAAACTGAATGAAGCTATGGCGATAGGTTTTTCTGGAAGAACCGATAGACTAAAAAGAAACCTAACTAATCTTGTATTGGATTCGAAGAATAAGGATGCTAAAAGCGGATATGGTAGGGATTGGTACAGACTTTTTCAGACTATGCTTCAGAAGCTTTCTGCTATCGATTCCGGGAAGGCATCATTTACAGATAATG
>VFQS010000378.1_pt1 | contig 52196 bp, 57 predicted proteins | sample 3512361 | NCBI WGS metagenome assembly VFQS01 (sample SAMN10412375, study PRJNA504923) | tailings metagenome | isolation source: Relicate 1 Philex TSF3 active mining | place: Philippines | reverse complement strand
CAGAGCCTCTAGAATATCCTCGGCATATACCATCACTTGTCTACATAAGCCCGCGAAAAAAACGGCCGGTGGCGCCAACGCGCAACGCCCGCAGCCCCCACTTTAACCTGGCACATAAGTAATAGACAATGTCCCTAACAACTAACGGGCGCGCACCCGGTGCCCTATATGAACTAGTGGCCCGGGGCAACAAAGACAAGTATCTAATGGTCGACGCACCATCCGCAGAAAATCCATTTAATCCCTATTATCACCCAGTCGCCCCCCGCATTCCTGAAACGCGCACCCAGCAGCCGCTCAACGCCGCCGACTTCGGCCGCCCCGTGGAATTCGCCATCGAAACCTTTGGTGACATACTCGCCTCGGCCACAGTCCTAATTGACCTCCCCACCTGGTTCACCAGTCTTCCCTTCGACGCCGACACACCGTCCGTTCCGCCCCGCACAAGTATTCTGGAGAACGACTGGCAATGCACTGACGACGACGCCTCAGGGGTCCGCTTCGGCTACACAAACGGCATCGGCTATTTCCTCTTCGAGCGGATCCAAATCTTCCAGGACCGCATCCTCCTAAGTGACATCACGGGCGATTCCCTGCAGGCCCTTACACTTACCGAGTCATCCTACAATCAAGCCTTCCTAAATGATGCACTTACAGGTCGCCACGACGGCTCCGCGCGGGCCGTGGGTCTTGCGGCGGCCCCTGGACAACTTCGTCTGCGGCTCCCCTTTCCTGGCACACAACATGCCGATGACGGCGGCTGGCCGCTGTGCGCCACCCGTGCCCAGAATTTCCGCGTGCGGCTCGTCGTGCGCCGCCTTGAGGATATTGTCGAGGGTTCCGACGGACATTTCAAGCCAAATCCCTGGGGACCCGCCGCTGACACCCAGGTGGCCGGTCGCAACTTCACAGCGCGTGATCGCAATGGCATAACTTTACACGCACGGTCTTTGGCGCGGGAGCAAATCGGTCGCCCAACAATTCAATTAGAGACTACGCAACTATATATTGCGCCGCGCGACTCCGCCGCACTGGCTGCCGCCGAACTCTATGTCCCATATCGCAACTATATGGACCAGGAGTATACATTTAATGAACCTGACTATGCACCCCTGGATAAGGCCGGTGGCATTGCACCTGTTGTGCGTCGCCTAGAAGGTCGCCATCCGGTCGAGCGGGTTGTGTGGTATATCCGCGAAGAACAGGCGCTGGCCGCCAATCAGCGCTGGAATGTGGCGACCCAGGACACATACCTCGGTCCAGCCGCCGCCATCAATACGACCGGCCAATTCTACGGTGGTGCCAAACTCGTCATTGCCGGCCAGGACCGCGAGGATACCTGGGAGCCGGCCGTCTGGCAGGACATCGAGGCATTCGCAAAAGATGAGCGCGATTGTGGGCGCCACCAGAATGAAATCCGCTGGTCCCTGGGGGCGCAATATGAGCGCGAAACTCCCGCGGTAAGGCAATTAGAAGGTGCGGTGAATTTCAGCACTGCCGACCGGCCCACTCTCCAGATGAATCTCCAGAATATCCTCCACAATCCCCTAACTGGTCAACGGGCGACCCGAATGCAGGTTTGCACGGAACAATGGGCAGTTATGGAGGTGAAAGATGGGCGCTGCCGCCTATTATTTGCTAATTGAGGAATAGTATTATGGTCAGCACGGTCGAAACAATGCTTCCATTTGTATCAGCAGGAAAACTCACATGTATATTGCATGCACTCAATAATTTCGCTGGTAAGCAGAACTATGAACGCAATATTTATCCGCTTCCGCACACATATGAAGACTTCCATAGACTTTTCGAGGAGATTCCTGGTAATCCTGTGTGTCGCTTAGTGATTTTGCCTACACATGTTTTCCATATATTTTCACTTATGCGCGTGCGACTGCCTGCACATATGTTTGCCATAAGAGAAAAACATATATACAATTATGTGGCAGCGAACGACGATCGACGACACTGGTGGAAAGTCGATTCGGTATACGGAGTGTGCGAAAAAATCCACACTGTTCAAGTTGGATTTGGTGATGCGATGATTTTATTGGCTCTTACGCCGGCCGATGAAGTTGCACTTAGGAATGCGCTCATTGCTTGGGATTGTGGTGGTGGACGACGGAATGAGTATTATGTGGATGCACGGGCTCGTTTACTGGCGCAGTTAGGGGTTGGTGGTGGAATGAGTGGGTCCCCCAGCACCTCCGCCGGTTGAGTTGGCAGGTGCGGGTGCCGCCGCAGCCTTCGCCTTTTTCTTGGCAGGCTTTTCTACTGGCGGGGCCTCGGTGTGTGATAGATTGTAGATTTTAGAATTCACAAACGCATATCCTGCATCTCCCAGAATTTGCTCACGGGTTGCCTCCTGCATATGTCGAATTTGATAAGGAGTTCCTGCCCAGCCCTTGGGGAATAGCATACACGCACCTGGGCCATACAACTCACCGACTTCGAGAAACGACCGATTAATGAATTTCAACAGCGCATCCGCGTCGGTCCTAAATGATTTCCATGCAGACACCAGTGCTTCATTTGAAGGACCGGTGGCTGGATAAATTGCTACAACTTCACGGGCACGAGTATTGGTGCCGGCTGCCCTGATGACGGCCCGTTCAATTCCGCGTAAGCAGTCTGCACCGGCTACTGCGCATGTATTCATGATGTCATATATAACACGACGCAGTTCAGCCTTCTTCTCGTCCCTATAGAGTTCCTTCTCCGCTGCCTCCTTGGAGACCTCGCCGAGGAGAAAGCGTGTCCGCAAGTTTACCACATCAAGCCGATCAATTGTGGGAGCGAATCGCCGCAATTCATAATCGGCTACATGGCTAATTACACGATGCATATTGGTGACATATGTGCGTTCAGGTGATTTTGTCATTAGCCAAATGAAGCGGTCATCTGGGACGCCCCCACACGGAATATCGCCCACTTCGCGGGGGCGTCCGCCGCCGTTTGCTGCGCGCCATTCATAATAATGGGGATTATGAATACCGTGGTTGATAATCTGCATGGTGTTCCAATTGAACCCCTTATGGCATCCCGTGCAGAACATCACAGGACATCCTTGGGTCCGCTGAATTCCTGTGCCACAGTTAGGGCACGGCTTGGTGTCTTTGCGGAGAAGGTCGGCGGTGGCCTTTTCATCGGGATCGCATGTATGCTCTGCATCGCGCTGTTTACCCTTAACTGCGAAACAATCGGGGCATGAATAGTTTTCACACACTGCGCATTTCCATGCGCTGCTGAGCCATCCATTACAGTTGGGCACTGTGCATTTACGGACGAATGCCTGGCGCTCGGTGGGCTGGGCCGCTGCTGTGCCGCTGGCAATCGGTGGGTCACCGCGCAATAGAGGGTCGACTTGATCACGCTGAATGCGCCACATAATTAATTCATTTTCACGGAGTTTCTTATTGAGTTTATCAAGTTCTTCTGAGAGCAGTCTACGCTCTATATGCAGCGGCCTTAGGACTTCACGCTGAATTCGGCGACCTTCATTTACGCGCTCCACACGCTCCATTGTGGCCGGCAAATAACTCTCCTCGCGCTTCCACAGAATTTCCGCGCGATGGTGGGCGTAGTCCTTGTCGATGTAGGTTTTAGTGAAATTCTGGAGCATGAAGCGGCGGCCCCATGCAACCTTACAATGCATGCAATGTGGGTCTTCGGCTGATCCAATTAGGTAGCGCTGATAGCACTTGGAGCAAATGCAGGTGGCGCATGAGGGGCATTCAATGGGTTTACGCAGAACAGTTGTGAACTTGTCTGTGCAAACAATGCATTCCTTGGCTGGCTGGGCAGCGGGCTGGCTTGGGGTAGTCATTTAGGAGTTGGCGCGGGTGCACTGGAGATGCGGGAGAGTAGCATTGTCAATTTTGTGGACACATTCATACATTATCTCGTCCTGGCAGTCCACACTAGCCTCGACCTGCGGTCTTTCCTGTTGCCTCCCAGCTTCTGGGAGGCGACTCACCTAGTGCGGTCCATATACCGAGCCATCGCCTCCTCATACGCCGCCTGTTTTTCATCCAGCGCATTCGCTGCAGCGGCTTTATCCTTCGGCTTCTTCGGCCTAGATTTCGAAACCGATGCGGGAATCGATTTTGTCACCTGCGGATATACGAGAACTTCCTTAAAGAACAGCGGCATCTGGTCCACGGCCCGCCCAAGTGCCACGGGGTCCTTCACAAGTGGCGGCGCACTCTGCACGCGCAACCTCGGGACCTCCGTCAGCATCTGCAGAAAAATGTAGAGCAACTCTGTGCGTCGCCGTGCAGTCAGGCGGCGATCAGCCGTCCGATATAGATCGAGCAGCGTCTGGGCCTCTTCATGCATCTTTATCGACCCGCGTCCTGCCAATTCTTTATACGCCTCCGCCATCACATTTGCCAAAAAGAATCCGCAGTTGTTCTTTCCTTTTCCCCCAGGGGGTCCGCGGTCCAGTGTCGACAACCCAGGTCCTTTGAATTCTTTACGCACCAGTGCATCCTCCTCTAAAAGCCATTTCAGCCAAAATATGGCCCGTTCTAATTCGCCCCCGCCAATGGCCGCCACCATTTCATTTGCCGCATGATACATTTGCCGCTGGTCCGCAATCGGCGAGTATACTTTCTTTACTGCCATACTTTCGGGTGCCCGCAACACCGACCGCAGCCAGTCGTCGTTCCTGTGAATCTTTGGGTCAATCACTGGAATCTTTACTTTGGGTCGCCGTGGGCATAATTGCAACACCAGGCACATTTCCCCCACACGACGCTGCACTAGCGTATTCCCATAGAACCCCTCCGTCGTCTGCATCGCGGCGTCGCGGTCCAGTTCCTGGATGCGCCCACGCAGATAATGGAAAATTCGCGGAGACGCCATACCAATATGGTCAATTGCGTGCTCGTAGCAGAGTCGCGCAAACAGATCTTTACCGCCACTGGCGACCAGGTCAGCGGCGTAATGGAACAGTTTCCCAGTGGCCTCCGTGCCTTGTAAGCCGAGATTGAGATCGATGGCTCGTGCAGAGTCATTTAGGATATATCCGGAACGCGTGCGAACTATCTTCAGGAGTTCATCTTCGTCTTCCTCGTCGGGCTCGACGGGCTGTATAACAAGTCGCGGAATCATTACTATTAGGAGAGTTTGTGCTGCGCGCCATCTGTTCGCGCCAAGTCCGAATCACGGGAGATCCACTCAATGGCGGGGGCATAATCGGTCGGTTTAGTGCGGCTATAGAGATCTTCCAGGGCGGCCTTGTAGCGATCCCGCAGAGCTTCCCATGTTTCACCGGCGCGCGGTTTAATTGGTTCAGCGGCGAAGGTCCGCAGCGTAATATCCCCGCGGAGCCAGTGCCATATTTCACGGATATTCGGGAATGCCCAGATGCCGTGCACATGTGCATATAGCCAGCGCTGGAGACGCCCAATTATACCGCCGAATTTGGCATTTACAGTAAACATCTCATTTTCACCATATGTCAATACAGGTTGTATGGGGACCTGGTGGAGTATGGCGAGTTCAAAGATGCCACGCCGGTCGGCACATAGGCGCATTTTGTGCGGCTCTGTGGCAAGCGCCTCGCGGGCTCCGCCGAGCACAATTGCGAGAGACTTGCCGGTGGCCAGGTGATGTTCGAGTGTCGCCTTATTGCTGTCAATTAGACCAACGGCGGCGGCGAGTGTGCGGGCGACTGGGAATTTAGTGAATATTGGCGTGGTTACTGTGGGGATTCTGTGTAGGAGACTGAAGTGGATGAAGGGGGCGGCTGCAATTAGGCCGTGGGGGTGGCAACTGTATATTATTGGATCGCTGCTGCTGGCAAAAGCCAAACCGGTGGACGGGGAGACGGCAGCCATTTGTTCGCCGGCCCAGTGAGCAATCTCCGTGAACCAGTCGGGGCCGCGTGTATATCGCAACCAGGCGTAAATGCAGAGTCCAGGAATTACTACGAAGACTGCAAAGTTGATTCCTACAATGACTGCAATTAGGAGCCCGAGGGCGACGAGTGTAAGTGCCAGTATCACTGGCCAGACTACGAAAAGCCTGGCCAATGTTGCTATATCGCGAGTGGGATCCATTTAACGGTGGCGGGGTTTATTTTTTCTCAATATTTACGACTATATTAATAGTTGTATTATTTTCTAAATGATGATTGTATCATTTTATCCATTAATATGTATCCTTTTTTATTTGGATGTCCACCTTCATCTAATATACAAGTTGCAAATTCAGCGGGTGTAGTAAAATCATCAATATCAATCATATGTGATTTATATATTGTCTTTATATTATCATACCATAAATGTTTTGGATAAGATGATGTATTTACTTTTGTTCGTTTATATAAGCACCAAAATATTAATTTTATGTGAGGATATGTGTGTATAATATAATTCATCACTTTTAATGAATGTTCACCAAGAACTTTTATATGTTCTGGTGTCATAAATGCTTTATCTACATTACCAGGAAAACCTGATACATTTAAAAATAATTCGCCCACTGACTGGAGTGTTTTTATGTGTGGATAATCAAAATTATTAAATTTATAGTCTGATACAATCCATACAATATGTTTATCTCTATGTAATTGAAACTGTTTCTCTAAAATATTAGACCAGTTAGGAAGTCCTCTATACCCATTTAGTATACAATTACGAAATAATAGTCCAGATTTTATTTCATTATTAACAATAGCGGTATATTCTTCATGTATGTGTGAAGGTCCGCACACATAAATTTCAGTCTCCATACTACTATCTTATTTTTATTTATACTTTGCGCTTACGCGGATGGTCCCATTGGAACGCGGGATGAGTCCCTTGGCCTTCAAGGAAGACCGTGCAGTGAATCCTATGGACTTGCCGGCGCGCCACTTGCGGAGTGCGGCCTTATTACGGGCAGTAGGGATATACTTGCCGCCCCGTAGGAACCGCGGGAGACCACTGCATGCACCACACGCGCCTGCGCTCTGTCTGCGGCGGCCTCCAGCCATTATGCCGAGGGCCCGGAGCATTGTAGGTTGTCCAGTGCATCCTGGATAACCCCCGCGCATTTTACGCGTCTGCATGCGCTTCCTCGCCGGCAGTGGGGCCGCCCCCAGCATACACCCGCAGCCTCCACGCAGACTCGCCGATGGTCCACATCCTGCACCCCCACGCATCACAGGTAAAGTATCCTGAGCCGCCTCGGGACCTTTCCCATAAAGTTTGTCGACGGCACCCGCCACGGCGGTCCCGTAAAGTGTTTGCGTTGGTCCACAGCCGCTCATTCTAAAGTATATGCGTAAAGAATTTGTGCAAAGTCAATTAGGAATCTGGTTATGTATCATAAAACAAACGCAGATTATTTCGAATATTTATGGCATCGCCTCAAAGAATTTCAGACCGGTTTAGCGACTGGAGGTGGCAAAGTATCTCGGGTCCCATCCGCGGCCGCCCAAAAGTATAAAGATGACACCATTGCGACCTTCGTAAAGAATGGATGGGGCCCCGAAGCAATACGCGAACGCCTCGCCGGTCTTGAAAATATCTATAAATCGGAGCGACATATGCTAATTGATGCACATCCAACACATGCATTCGAAGGCCTTGCACTGGCATTTATGAATGACGCGGAGTCTTTTGCCGCCGCAGGCATAAGACCCGAAGTTGCACGCGCACTCCAGCGCATGCTGCGCCCTTTGCGGGGCACCTCATATACGGCCGAACAACTTAACGCAATTGCCGCCGAATATATGGCAGGCCAATACAATCCGGTTGGTCTTGCCGCACTTCCTGTGCCCGCCGCTGCGCCCACACTTGACACATGGACCACTCACGCTCATATTCAAGTATACAACATAACAACCGCCCCATGCACACATCGCTCCGCACAGCAAATCCGCACACTCCTAACTGATAAGTTCGGGGACCACCATAATACCCATATACCGTATTATCATACCACTAATTGGAAGTCTGCAAAGTCTATTATAGACGGTGTTTCACATGTACATGGGCGATGGTGTCTAGATTTTAAGAAAACTCCATGCTTTTATTTAACTGACCGTTTGTCGACCGCTCTTCGCTGGGGCCATAGAAATAACCTGAAATGGTTTAGTGAAACATGTATATGCGTATTTTTCATACCGCGCACACTACCACGGCAACTATCATATAAATATATTGAAGGGGCAGAATGGGAAAGTGTAGTATCGTCATCGCGACTCTGTGAGCATCATGATATTACGCGTTATATTGATTTCATACATGGGCATATTGCGGTGAATGTAGATGATATAAAAGCGGGTAAGCGGCCCATTGCACACAATCCTCCACAAACACAACTGGCATGCACATCAGATGCGGGTGATAAATTTCTGGATAAATGCTTTGCTGCCTGCATATTTTTCATCCCACCCTAAAGTAGATGCGCACGGCAAAGTTAAAGAAAGACAGGCCACGCTGGCCGCCAAAGTATTACCGCGGACTTACGGCGAAGGCGGCGGCGGACCGTCGTAAAGAAATCCTAAAGTATGGGCGGATGGATTGGAAGGACCCCCGAGCATATGTGGGATTTAAGACCGACCGCGGCATAAAAACCCGCACATCATCCTACACAGCCACATTTAGGAAGTTGTTTCCAGACGCACGGGGGCTCGTGGAGAAGGCGGCTGCCACTGGTGTGCCCGAGCGGATTCTGCGGGAATCCTATAATCGCGGCCGCGCTGCCTGGCGCACTGGACACCGCCCTGGGGCGACGGCGGAGCAGTGGGGGTATGCGCGCGTGCATTCCTTCCTCCTGTGTGGAAAAACCCACTACGGACCCGATGCGGATCTTGTGCGGGATGCACGGGCGACGGCGGGAGGCAAGGCATGGTTCAAGCGGTGCCGTGCTACGGACCCTTCTAAATAATTATGTGTAGACTGCGTGTAGTCAATAAATAATTATTTTTGCTGACAACTCTTCCAGCCAGCCCCTCTAAGCATCCGCCAAATCCTCGCGTGCCTGCTCGAGTCGCCGCACCAGCGTCCTAACTGCATCGCCCCAAGTATACTTCGCGACCACCTGCTCGGCCGCCTCGGCATGCTGGCGACGCATATCCGAGTCCAGCACATACTTCTCGAGGGCCAGGCACACATCATGCGGGTCACACACCCACGCCTCGCCACCCACAGGGCACTGCGTCATGGTCTGGTAATACCGCCACTTAGGCCTGACAAGCACCGAGCACTCCTCCTTACAGAACTCCTTATAGCCACCCACATCAGGGGCCACCTGGGGCACACCGAGACCCATCTGCTCAAAGGTGCAGAGCCCCCAACCCTCGCCCTCGGCCGTGGCAATCCCCACATCACCCGCACAATACATCACATTAATATCCTCGTCTTTGTAGGACATATCCTTCGTGGTCACAATTAGACGGTTGCCGAACACCTCGGGCTTCACACCGCGTGCCTTCAGTTCCCGCACGAAAATCTCGAAGACTGGCCAGCCGCCCTTCTCACCCTTATCGCACACGCACAGCATTGCGATCGGCTTCGTCGGGTATTTCACGAGGAGTTCGACGAACGCCATGATCATAATATCGAGGCGCTTCCGTGGCTGATTGCGGTTGAAACTGGTGATCAGGAAGAGGTCAGGAGGAAGTCCAATTAGACGACGCGCTTCGTCGCGGGGAATTTTGCGGAAAATCTCCGTGTCGAAGCCGTGGTGGAGCACATCCATGGGCCGGTGGACACCCTGGGATTTGAGCACATCACGCCAGTAGCGTGTGAAGGTGAAGACACGGTCGGCCTCGCGATTAAGCACATCGATAAACTGTGTAGCCTGCATGGTATACACCTGGTCGATATAGACCCAGAGTTGGAAGTTGCGCTCGACGCCGGCCTTCTTAATGGCCTCGATGAATCCATTTACCACATTCATGTCATTGTAAATCATGACAACATGCGGCTTATGATGGACAATCTGCTTCGGCAATTCACTAAATGCGAATCCGAGTTGAGGCTGCTTGGGATCCTCGTAGGAAGCCGCGTCAATCTCCTTGACGCCGGCTGGATATGCGCGGGCGACCGGCTGGGCACCCTGGAACTTCTGGAAACCGAAGTGGATGGTCTCAATGTTGGGCTGCACGGCGAGTTGCTTGATGAGCCCGTAGGAAACCTTGGCGTAGCCGGTTACCTGCTGAATATGCGTGCTGACAAGCATGAAGCGGAGTTTATCAGTTGCGGCTGGAATTGCTGGTGTTGCTGGTGCTGCAGTTAGGGGTTGCTGTGCTGGCGCAGCAATCGGAGCAGAAGGCGCAGGAGCAGGTGCAGGCGCAGGCGCAGGCGTAAGAAGCGCCTCAAGATTCTTCAAATATGATTCTAGGTCAGCCATCTTTGAAGAATTATACAGGGCTCGCGTTTAGGCGAGTCGTGACACACGGGTCCTGTTTAGGCGGAGCCGCCTGGGAGCCACTCAAGCCAGCCATCCACGCACCAGCGTCTTGAGTTCGTCCTTCCAGGCCGCCCATTTGGCCTGCAAATCAGCCCGATACATATCAAGCACCTCATCATTTCCTAATAGCATCCCCGCTGCAACCGGCAACGACTCCCAATTAGGAGCAGCGTAGATCGGCAGGCGACTCGACACAAACTCCCAATAGAGGTCATCGCCGGGTTCGCGCACATACAGAGGAATGCAGCCATGTTCAATCGCTTCCCACATACGGAATGTCTCTACATTATTTCCCCGCGGCACAGGCACAAGTTTTGTCATGTCAAGGATGGCAGCATACTCTGCAGCACTAGGTCCACCGCCATTCCACTCCTCCCTAAATGTAAGATTATGAGGGAGCCCTGTGCCCGCGAGCGGTGCCAGTTTGGCAGGACGGTCCATCCACGCAGTCCCCACAAAACTCCAGGCAAACTTCCGCCCAGCCGACTTGGGACTTGGCTTTGTAGCTGCTGCGCCTGCCCCACGCGCATACCCTAAGGGAATTGTGTGGACTTTGTGTGCAATGGCGGGAGGTATATCGCTGCGCGGGTAGTTACGAATAACACCCTTGCACGACTCAAATCCATACCATGTAATGGAATCTGGGGCGGCATCGTATTCATCACTTATATGGATTGCGTAGAATGGCTGCTTGAGTGCTGACCAGACGCTGAATAGGGACTGCCAGAAATTTATGTGGGGTTTCTGGACAATGCAAATAGGGGGGTGCGTGGGCTTGTTATTCAGCGTGAGGGTGTGCACATCGGCGACGCTAATTGGCTGGCCAAACAGTTCGGCGAGCCAATCTGCTTCAAGAGTATCGGAGCCGGCTGAATATCCGTAGAAGCGCGTTTGGGTTGGGACGGGGGCCGGGACCGGAGCCGCTGCCACAGGAGCCGCCACCGCTGTCGCCACAGAAACCGCAATACCACGGCTCTCCAGCACGGTCATCGGCACATCCAGTGGTGCTCCCGCAGCCAACGCCGCCCGCACTTCCGCCTCCGTGAAACGCTCGTCATTTGTCCACAAATCGCTGTCGAACGAGTCGACACGCGAGAAATCGTTAAAATTCGATTCCCTGTAGCGCGGGTCATCCTCCTGAATGCATCCAGCCGGCATAGGATCCATGAAGTATAGGTTAAACTCCGTGCCAGATGCAGTGTTGCCCGCCACCTGATTGCACATCATATGGTCCGCGCTCGTATAATAGCCGTCCCGCCGTTGAATAAGGTCCATCAACTTCCGCGCACCCCGCTGAGAAAGCACATAGGCATATGCACAAAAATGGTAATAGGCCGTCGGCGACCGCTGGCCAAACATCTGATTCGGCCGCACGCGGCACCAAGGGCTTCCAGCTACAACGCGCTCCTTCACACTCTCCACACCACCCTTATTTGGCGGCAACACACCACCCAAATAGAGCACATCCCAATCAGCCGGCGCCTTCGGCATATTCACCAGCAACTTCATCTCCGTATCCGCGGCCAACCGCACATCATCCTCCAACACAAGATATGCCAGCGAGCCGTCCCCAGGCTCCCGTGCCAACTGTGACCACACCCCTAAATGAGAAAGCGCACAACCCATGACGGCCTTCTTCCAGAAGAAGTCGTTTGGTGCAAACATCCGTGCAATATGCGGCGTCAACGCGAGACTCCGCCCGTCCACCGCCTTCCATGTGCGAACCCGCCCAGCAATCTTCGGGTGATTTGCACGGAATTTCTCAAGGCGGTCCGTGCGGCGAGGAAGATTTATCACATACGCATCGGCAATTAGAGGTGTGAAGTTGACATTGTGCTTGAAGTCGCCGCGGTGGAAATAATAGCAGCAACCCGTCATGAAGGTGCGCCGCAGACTCTCGTGGCAATAATCGAGTGCCAGGTCGCGCCATACGCACCCCTGGCGGCGGGCCAGAATGCTCAAGATTGACTGGTCATGACGGTGCCCATACGGCTGCCCATCGGCATTCACGCCTTCCCATTTAGGACCGGCCAGCACATCGCGCGACTGGGCTGCCTCCCAGATGGCATCGAAGAGTCGACACGCAGCCGGTGCACCAGCCTTGAATGTAATGGCGCCGGCGAATGCCTGGGGGAGCGTAAGTTCGGCGTCGGTCACATGGAGTTTCACGCAGAAAGGGATCGAGCACCAGTATTTGTTGAGTTGCGTGTGGTCCTCATACACCACTACACCGGCCTCTTGTGCAGTGGTCGCGGCATCGACCGGCAGACGCACCATGAAAGCGCCGGCGTCACTGTAGAAAACGACCGACCCAGCGAGCGCGGCGTCCGCAACAAGATCCCGCCATACCCAGGTCTTCCAACCGTAATGCTGAGGCTCCCAGAAATCGGCAAAATCTGCCGGCGCCGCCGAAGGAACCTCAGTAAGAATTGCATTTAGGGATAGTTGTTTGACAGTCGCATCGATATTTTTGCGCTCTTGGGCTGATATATCGGCTGCCAGGTAAATACGCACGGCGGCAGTCTCAAATGCCGCGGCCTGGCGCTTGACTCCGCCGAGCCAATGCATAAGGGGATCCATGAACTTACTGGACGCATATGTGGCAAAGCACACAGGCGTCTGTGCATTAAATTCAGCGGTCTCTGACACGGTCGACATGGAGGTTTCTCTAGGAATCTCTGGGGTAGTGCTTTTAGGTAGATTTGTGGGCGTAGCGGCTGCCGCGGCCAAAATACCGTCCGCCGCGGTCCGCATGGCCGTCCACGTCGCCGCCACATGGTCCGCCCGCAACAGTGGCCGGTCCGCATATTCGCCCCAGCGCTCCTCCGCACCCCTAACTGCAGCCACCAGGGACTCACCAGAGAGCCCATTCGCATTCACGAACGCACCGACATCAAAATCGTCACCGACATCTTCGGCTCCCCAGTAAATTGGCACACAGCCCGCTGCCTTTGCATGCAGGAGTTTCTCTGTAATATACCCGGGTGCCCGCTGGTTTTCATACGCCAGACAGAAACGGTAATCCTTCAGGAATTCGTGCTTACGCAACTCCCCGCCACCCCCACCGAGGCCGGCAAATAGTCCTGGACCGATGTTATTGAAAAGGCGGCCGGCCGAATCGACCGGTTTATAGGCATTTAGGGTATGGAAGGCGTCGTTGCGTGCAGGATTCATCGGGTTCGTCACAATAAATGCACAGAACTTGCGATGGCGTGCGGCACGCTCCTCGGCTGGCACCGGCTCCGTGCAGCGGGCCAACGGAATCAGTTTGGGATTCACCAGGCGGTCATTGTCGGCCCCCCACCAATCAATTGACATCATCCAGAGCGGCAGACGGCACACTTGGGGCGCATCTGCCCTGGGCCGCGTATATCCTAATTGCAGCACAGTGTCTCCGCCGAATGCCTGAGGCAGGGGAATCTGCTCGGCCGTGTGGAATACTTTAGGGACTCCTGGGAAAGGCTCTGGATCACCAGGTTGACCGAAAGGTCCAAAGATTACTACATCGGGCCGCTCACCGAGGCGCGTAAAGTATTCTACGCTTCCACCGACGACCTCCCGTGCCACGCCCAATTCTTTTAGGCGATGTGTGAGGAGAAGTGTAAAGAAATTGTATGCCGGCTGGAAATCTGCCCACATATATGCAAAGCATACTTTGAGGGGGCTGCCTGTGTTGCCTATGTCCGCTAAAGTATTCTTTACGGGGTCGACACACTTTACTAAAGTATTTGAGACCGCCGGCTCCGCCGACGCCGACAAAGTCTTTCTTTCTTTCTCCTCGACCACCCCCGATACTTTACTAAAGTATTCCTCCGTGGCCGCCCTTACCCCCATTACAGCAGCCCGTAATTCCTCACATACAAATGGACGATGCGCGCCAAACTGCGCCAGCAGCGCGGCCCGCACGGCAGGCAGAGTCGCGGCAATCTCCGCCGCCGCCTCAGGAACTTGCCGCAGAGCCGCCACTGCACCCGCGATAGAATTATCCTCATAGTAAAGTGCCACCCATGGACCTCCGAGGGAGCGCAACCAGTGGCTATTATGAACCGCCGGCACGCCTGCCCATGCGGCATCCAAGTGGGCATACTTGCCGGCAACAAAGCGCCCGTGTGAAAGAATCACCTGCCGTGGCAAGGCGGCCATATCGCAAATCCGCTGGCGCCCGACGAACGAGTAGGACACTCCAGGGGCCTGCACATGGGCAAACACATTTTGCTTGAAAAACCCATTGTCTTTGATGTGGTCGCTATTATGCACCACCACTTCCCTAATTGCCAGTGCGGATTGGCGAGCGGCCTCGCCGATAATTGTAAGGGGGAGCACCGCGGAACTGCTATTACGAATATTAGTCTCACACACACGAACCGTCCACGGTTCTGTGGCAGGCACTGCAGGTGCTACAGGAGACGCCTCCATATGTGCAATTAGAGGTGCGGGGCTCCAGAAGAAGGGGATGCGACGCACCGGTTTGCCGCCACCAACGATGGTCCATGCGGCCACATCATCGGTGCCGGCAGTGTCCCAGAGCCAGATTTCATCGTATGTATGGACCGTGCGGCGCAGTGTATTGATTGGATAAATGCACATGTCGATTTCCTGGAGAATCCCGTGGGAACGCGCGAAAAACACGCTGCAGTCGGACAGGGCTTTCTGCATGGGCCGGCCGATGACACCGACGAGGTCAATTAGGAGGTCGTAGTGGCAGGCTTGGCGGGCGGCGGTGTGAATGCCGAGGGTTGGCCAGGCTGAGCGGAGGCGGTCTACATCGTCGAACCAGGGGTCCCGTGTAAGCGGCACTTCGGCGGACTCGCCGACATGCAGTAGGGTGACGGCGAAGCCAAGGTCGGTCAGGGCCTCAGCCATATTCAGGGTGGCCACTGGTTGGCTCCCTCCAAAATAGGAACCGCCGATAAAGGCGGCGATTGCTATTTTCTTCGGCGGTTTCTTCGGAGATTCCATTTATATATAGTGTGTGCCGGCGGCTTAGACCTTTACACGCGCTCTGCTGCTGCTGCGTCTACTGCACCTTCTAAAAGCCCTGCCCACGCCATCTGAACAGCCGGATTGTGGATACTGTGTCTCCAGAAAAGCGTGTGTGCGCGACTCTTATAGACTGCCACATCAGTCGCATGCCCCCGTGTCCTATCATATGCAGCCAGCAGCGCCGCCAGATCCGACTCCGCATAATAGTAGCCAAAATCGTGCCAGCGCTCCCCATTGTGCACCACAGGGAATCCGCAATAAAGTAGTTCAAGAATCATATAATTATATTCATTGTTCACCTGGTGGCATATAAAGGTCGCATTCGGGGCCTCCCGCAAAATATCCACAATTCTATTGCGCCCACGGAATTCGCAATTAGATAGTATGGAAAGTTGCGGCGACAAATTTTCAGTGAAGTGCGGGGACACTTTGAGGCGCTCCCCATTGATTACAATGATGCGTGGATTCCAGGTGGGGTCAATGCGCTTGCGTGCTTCTAGGGCTAATAGCGGGACGACGGCGCTTTTCTGGAAACTGATGTTGGGTTCCATTATGACAATGGTTTCGCGACCACCTGGGGTCCATTTAGGAAGTTGAGCGTGGGACCCGTGATCACCGATAAAACAGGGGTCCCATACATAGGGGGCGATGCGGGCCGCTGCGGGGTCGGTCACTTTATTCAGAATCCCCGCATATTCGCGATGCATTTCGTAATGGGGGCTCACCCAGATTTCGTCCATTTCGCCGACAACATGGTGGCTGAAATTCATGGCGGGGTAAAACTGGATGGTTTCAATGTCAATATTCAGGATGTTTCCTAAATAAAGCTTCACCATTTTTGCACCCAATGCGCGCAAGAATTTGCGAAACGACAGGTCGATTGACATGCCGATTTCGATATACACATGGACAGGTATGGGATTTTTCAGGAGGCCCTCGACAGTCAGCACGCGGCAGTCACGAAGGAACGGTTCGGATTCACGGTCGGCCGCGGATGTATTGAAGAGGAAGAATGGAAGAAATCCGAGTGCTTCACACAGGCGGTAAATGATGTAGATATTTTGATAAAGGCCGTTTGTCCAAATCGCCCCTTTGTCAATTGCGGCGGTTGCAATTAGGATGACGCGGCGTTCAAGAGGAGGCGGAAGTGTGGCCGTGCATGCGGCGGGGACCAACATGTCTGGGTCGGCGGCCGTCCTGTTATATCCAGGGAGCGCTTGAGTGTCCATTAGGAATATGATGCGGGGGCGCCTTAAAACCGGTGCGGGCTAAATAGTAGATGGGCATCAGCGATTTATTGTTGCCATTTGCGGCGTCCGTATTTGCACCACTGCGACCTTCCCAGTTGGTTGCATATAGGGAGGCGTGGATGTACTTCCAGTATGTCGGGCAGTATAATTTCAATATTCAGGCGATTCGCACGGCTGACCCTACGGCGGAAGTGTCATATTTTCGCTTTCCGTCGACGGAAGACCAGCAGAAATATACACGCGGCTTGCAGTTATACTTGCGGGTATACCCGGAATACCAGTTCAGACTGGGCGAGATTGTGCCTGTGGAGATTTAGAGGAGGGGTGGGGGTTGCCGCTGTGGCATAAACGAAAATATATGGGATGTGCAGCACATACCGTATATTTTAATGGAGAATTTCACTTAGTGCACGCGGCCGGTTTACTTGCGCTTCTTGGCCTCCTTCATGGCATCCATGAGCTTGGTGGCGGGGTTCTTGCGCTTCATCTCACGGTAAACCTCCATGACCTTCTTGTTCCATGCACGGAGAGCGGGGGAGAGCTTGCGCTTGCCGCCGACGGTGCGGTTGTTTGCCTTGCGGGAAGCCTTGCGGGACTTGCGGTTGACCTTACGAGTTGCCATTTCTACTTTTCCGCGCGAAAAAAGTTGAATCGGGCCGCCGGCCTGCCACCTAGGTCGAATACCCCCCCCAACCATGTCCCTAAATGCATACAAGCCAAATTACAACGCGGCCTACTACTGCTTCCAGTGCTCCGACTACGGGCACTTAATGGAATCGTGCCCCGATTCGCCGCCCGTTTCTGTATATGCCGGCGGCCGTAATGAATGCGCGGTGGCAGCGCTGGCGCCGGCGGCAAGCACCGGCCTCAAGCCGACTCTCGGAAAATTACGCCCGGGGCAACCGGCCCTCGATGTGCTGGAAAATACGGAAGTGCTGGCGGCCTTCCTGCGGGCACGCGGGATCCAGCCGGCGGCTAAACTAGAGGAAAACAAGAAGCGGATGGCGGAGTGGGCCACCCGGGTCAATATACGCATCAACTATATATCTGAAGACTGGGAGCCCCGCGGATATTCCCTTAACTGCAATTAGAATGATTCGTCGTCGCCAGACCAAACGCCTGCGCTTGCGGCTACATAGGCGTCGCTCACGCACGCGCAGCCGTTCGCGCACTTATAAGAGGAAGTTTACTAACAGGAGGCACAGGCAACGCGGAGGAATGTATAACAGTATAGTCGGCAGTGACGGTATCCCGCGCAGCGAGCATGACTCCACGGTAGTTGTCAAGACGATTGACGGTGTCCCTACCGCAATGTCCGCTGAAACATATGAGCGGGACTATAAGGCGACCGGCGAAGATGTTGGCCAAATTTGAATGCACGCCGCCACACAATTTTTATAGCCACACATGGTAAGCGCATATAATGAAGGAGTTAACACACGCCGCAGTTGAACAATATAATAAGAAAATCGCAGCAGGCAAGCACGGCTTTCTTATGCATCATCGCAGTTCAGACTATAGAATCATTTCAGTGGATTTGCAAATACCAATCGATGAAACAACGGCCCGCACGCCAAAGTTCTTGACATTTTCCATTCTTGATCACATACGAGAGCAATTAGGACACCGCGTGGAAGCATATAACACTTCAATTAGCGAGTGCCGGCGCAAATGTGTGCATATGTTGCTGTGCAGGTCGCATGTATATCCATTTATATTTCACATGCATCTTCTTGTGCACGCACCCGCGCCTAAAGTTGCCACCTAAGGTCCACATAGTATGGACCTCGGCCCACTGAAAGCCCAAGTAATGGCAATGATGATGATGAAGTCGTCGCAACCCGCAGCCGCCGGCGAAAAGAAAAGCGGTTTCGAAGAGGTTTGGATGCTAATTTACAGCATGATTATGATGAGCCTGGTGGAATATGCGTTCAAACATGCTCCCGAAGCGGCAAAGTTTCTTAAAGACACGGCGGCGCGCCGCCTATTTGCCGCGGCAAAGTCTACGCCTCTTCTCAAAGACACCCTTAAAGAATCGGCGGCAAAGCAGGAGCCCATTTTTTCCGTGACCCTGGTGCGTAAATTCGGTGTGCCGACCGATATTAAGGCCGCTGCTGCCCGCAATGAGTCCCCGCTCATAGAAAAGGTCGACGCTGTCCTCGACTACATTTGTAATCTGGAGGCCGCCAGTCATATTCGCATCGAAACCCGCCATGTCTTAAATGCAGTCGAAGAACTCCAGATCACGCCCCTCCTAAAAGCCAAAATCAAACAATCGGGCGACACGGCGGCAGCCGACCAGGAGTCCATGGTGGAAATCATGCTTTACAGTGCAGTTATGAAGGTGCCCGATATACGCCGCTGGATTGACAATATATACGCAGAGTATTTATACGAGCGCAATAACAAACTCGGGTCAAAAATCTTCTATTTCAACGAAGTCCCCGTCGAGCCCCCGCGTGAGCCCATGTTTGCGGTCGGCTCCAAAGAACACAAGGCCAAGCCCGAGAAGTTCAGATACCGCCTGGAAGGTGCACCGAAAACACTGATGTTTACCATGAATGAATTCTCCACTTCGAAAAGTTTCTCCAACATTTACGGACATCATGTGGACGAACTGCGGGAGCGCATTGACCTGTTTGTGAATCGCCCTGAATGGTATATTGAGCGCGGTATTCCACACACGCTGGGGATTATGATGCACGGTATTCCTGGGGCCGGCAAAACATCGACCATTAAGGCGATTGCACGCGATACGGGACGGCATATTTTTAATCTGTCGTTGCGCCCCTATACAACATGCAAGCAGTTGACGAATCTGTTCTATAATGATACGGTGACAGTTATGAGTGGGCAGAATCAGGTGTCTTATAAGATTCCGCTAAACAAACGCATATATGTAATCGAGGATATTGACTGCTTAACGGATGTGGTGCTTGACCGTGGTATGAGGGCGGCGCCGCCAGGAAACGGCGACGAGGTGACTCTCAGTTTCCTGCTCAATCTACTGGACGGTGTGCTGGAGACTCCTGGGCGGATTCTTATTATTACGAGCAACTATCCAGAGCGCATTGACAAAGCACTGGTCCGCCCTGGGCGCATTGATGTGCGCATTGAATTCAAGCGGGCTTCACGGGAGTTTGTGCTGGATATGTTGAACCACTTTTACGAAGCCGAATATACACTGGAGGACATTCCCGAGGTGATTGCCGATAAATTCACGCCGGCGGAAATCATGGAAAGCATGTGTGTGCATTTTAAGGATGCTGCTGCTGCACTTAGGAGGTTGGCTGTGGCTGCTGCCGCAAAGGTCGTCGAGACCGTTGATACCAAGGCAGCCCCAGAGGCTACTCCTATCGATATGGAGGCTTCCGCAATACTTTCTGCAGACATCTATCCAGGCGACACACTGACGTTGTCTGAATCGGAGCCTGATGAGGAAGAAGAAGCCACAGCCGCCGGCGCATCCATCCAGGTATCTCCAAAATCCCCGACCAGAGCGCCAAGAACTGTTGCTGAATCGCTCGGCAATCTCGGCAACTTAGAAGGCTACACCAACCCCCTAAATGCATTTTATTCCATGGTAGACGGGCCATCTGTAGAACCCCCAGACACCTGGATGTCACTCTTTACCCAGGTCGCTCCAGCCTAAATGCGGTTTACGACAATATGTGTAAATGGTCAATAAGAAAGGTGGTAAAGCCTATAAAAAGGGCAAACATCAAGACAATGTGCCCGATTTTACGGAATGTGAGCCTGGGCAGATGTATGCGCGTGTGCTGAAGATTCTCGGGAATTGCCGTGTAATTGTCTATTGTAATGACGATGAGCGCCGTATTTGTCATATCCGGGGTGCAATTAGGAAGCGTGTATGGATTACCGCGGGCGATATTGTGGTGGTGAGTTCGCGTGAGTTTGAGAGCAGTCTGAGTGCTGCCGAGGGACTCGAAAAGGGTGATGTGTTGTCGAAGGTCGACCCGCACCATTATGGGCGGCTCAAGAAGGACCCCGTGTTTAACGCCAAACTCCTGTGTGAACTCGAGAAGGTCGAGTTTAATGACAACTCGAGCCATGGTCTGAAGATTCGGGCAATGATGGAGGCAGCTGGCGGGGCCGATGGGGAAGCACAGACGGCTGCACGTAACAGTGAAGTCGTAAATGAGATGTTCGGGGATGTCGGCTTTGAGTTCGATCGGGATGGCGACGAGGATGGCAGCGGGGAGGAGGGCGACGAGGAGGACGAGGATGGCGAAGGGGCAAAGGGCGGTGGAGGAGCAGGGTCCGCCACGCCAGATTATGCGGCCCGCCACAAAGTTCAGACGGTCAAGCGGAATGCACAGCGGAATGCAAAGGTGCTTACTGATGCCGATATTGATAATATCTAAACCTTGGGTCTGCGTGCCAGTTCAGCTTCGCACACCTCCAGGTCGTCTATAACTGCATTTAGGGTGCGTGCGTGGGCGCGGCGGGCCTCGGGAGTCATGTTGGCTGGATTATTGCCCGTGAGATTTTTGACTTGAGTGCGCAAAAAAGTAAGTTTATCTTTGAGTTGTTTTACAGTTAAAGATGAAAGTTGAGCGTGGTCCATTCTAGTGTTTGTATTTGGTTTTATGGCGGGCGCGGCGACGCATTAAAGCGGTGCGTGGTAGAAACTCGAGCAGACGGGGTAATATACCACGCGTGAACTATAGGATGTATTTGTCACATGGGTCGCAAACGCCCGTGGTGCAACAGCGGGTCTGATGTGGATGTCCTCTGCGTCAATGTAGGCGTCATCTGTGTCGAGGTGTATATAGATCTCCTTAATGAAGTCGGTGAGATCGTCTGGGGTGCCACTGATGGCAATCCAACCATTGGGGGCCTTGATGTCGACATCAGAGTAGGACACCCAATAGGACGGCACCGTATGGTAGGTGAGCGCATACTCTTGCTTATCGGGGGTTACCACCGCAACATACTGCTTGTCTGCGGCAGCCCCAAAATGCTTCTCGCGGAGTCGCCAGAGATCGAAGAGGATGTCGGACACAGGGTCGCGTGTCGGGCACGGGATGTAGACAGTGTGCTGTGCGAATGCGGGGTGTGCAATTTCTGGCTGCGCGGAACCAGTTAGGGTGCGTATCTCGGCAAGGGTATTATCCAGAGCGCTCTGCAGGCGACCTCCATCACCACCACCTGATGTTGGGGGAGGCGCAGACTCGATGACGAAGAAGTCTGCTTCGGGATGCTCGGGGAATGTGAGGGGGTGGTAGTCATCACCCAAATGGCGGGCAAGATCCTGGATGCTCTTCTCGAGATTTGCCTGCCATGCGGCGGACTCATCCGTGGAGGCACCGCTGAGTGCGGGGTTAGAAACCCCGCTGGCACAATGTTCACCGTATCCACAGCAGTCCCACATGTCTGCGCGACCGACGAGCCACCCCCCAGGAGACTGCATGAAGTCCACGGGCGGGTCGATGGCAACAATCTCGTCGTCCTCGCTGGCCTTGAAGACCCAGCCCCTGAAGCGGCGCTCCCGCTTGTCCTCGAATTCGCGGTGAGTGATGAGCGCCGTTCCATACTGCGTGTAGGCACCGAGCAGAGTTGACCGGTCGTAGAAGTATGGGATTTCTCCCATTAGGGTTAGGACCTGTTCCAGCGAAGAGTTCTTGAAGGGGTTCTTGAGAATGTAATACATGGCTTGGCTTGTGGCTTGTGGGGGGCAACTCCTGGTGCCGGCGACCAAAAAATTTCAAATTTTTGGGCTGGGCTGGGGGCAAATCTAGACAGATGCAATTAGGGTGTATAGGATTTGCACACCGTGGTTCCAGTGGGAAACCGAAAACAGGCGATCATGGAGGTCCCATTCATAGCAAACTCCATGGCGCTCGCCGGCTGTATTTAGGGTGTAGGCGCAGCGGAAGCCGGCCTGATCCTCCTCGACGGCTACGCGCAAAATATCTCCATTGTTAAGTGCGGGTTTCATGGCTTGGGTGCTGGCTCACCCTCGCCGGTCCACTCAGTCAATTTTTGCAGATAGAGTGCACGGAAGATGTCGAGTGCCGCCGTGCCAATAGCGACGACATATGTGTAGATGTCGAGCCCAGTCTCGATGTTTAGCGGCGACCGCGGATCACGCTGGTCAAACCAGATGGCACTCGTTGCGTATGAGCGGATTTCCCCGTAAATACGCTGTGCGGCCCGTCGCCAAATGGCACGCTCTACCGGATCGAGCGAGTTGACACGGACCCGCTTCATATATGTCAGCATATCGAGCATCCAGCGGAACCTCCCAATGATGACCACATCACCAATCCTAAGTGAATCTGGCCAGGAGTCAATTAGGGTTGCGAGGAGGGGCGCGGGGGTGCTGGTCGATTTTATCCAGCCGGCGGCGGTGGTGAAAATGTCTGCTGATGTGGAGTCCCCGAGGGGATAGTCGAGCCACGACTTGCCAGCGGGGAATGTATCGGGCAACGGGAAGCGATTATAGCACGGAATTATGGTCTGGTCGTCGGCGAGGCTTGTGTGCTGAAGGTAGTCAGGGTATACCGCAAGGATCGCTGCAAATTGCGGGGAGATGGCGGCTGATGCGTCGACGGCTTGCTGGCGGATCAGGGGCGCGGCTTGAGTTTGCATTGGCTTGTAGGGCTGAGTTGCTGGACGGCAATTAGGAGTGTAGTGGGGGCGCGATTTCAAATTTGAAAAAAGTGGGCGGCCGGCAGGCAGCGGGCAACTAAGCCAGTTCATATGATTAACGAAGGGTCGTCGGGTAAAGTGTTCGCCTACGGCTGCGATGCGGTTGTAAAGGTGGGCAAGCGAGGTGTGCGGGGAAATCTGGGAATCCGCGAGCAATATAAAATGCACATGTGTGTGCGGCAGGTGCTTGACTATGGTGAGTATACTATACTATACACACCGCAGCCACTAGGATGTGTGGGAAATTCATACAAAATGGAACGAATTGATGATAGCGAGATGCTGCAGCAGGCCGACTTGGAGTGCTGGCCGGCACTTGTGGAGGAACTTGCGTGCTTTTACAAGGATATGGGGGTGCGAGGTGTTGTGCCGAACGACTTCGAGTTGTATAAACAGGCGGACGGACGGGTTGCCCTAATTGACTTTGATAAGTTCATTGTGGGCTGCTACTCTCCTCGGTAAGGAATCCAGACGCCACAACGGCACACATCGATGCAGGTGCCGCATGGCATTGTTCCGCACCCGCCGTCGCATACAGGATTTTTGCAAGGACAGAGCGGATCCTGGACCTCTTCGTCGGCGATTTCTGGGTAATTGTCACCTTCGCGCTCCCCGTAACGGCCGACCAGGTTGAAGATCTCCAGAGTGGCCTCGACGCGGTGGCCGCACAATGTCGGTGTCGAAATCGTCAGTGTGATGCCGGTGGCGGTGTCGTAGAGATACTCGGGGATTTCACCGAGGGCTGCAACAAGATGTCCAGGAGATGCCACAGGAGAGATGGTGAGTGCACTGGCGACCGTGCCCGAGCATCTGGGAAGTAGGGTGCAGTAGTCTACATAGCGACCTTTGACATACTCGCGGCACTCAGCGGCAGTCTCGTATACAACTAGATAGGAACCGGTTGGGTGGTTGAAGGTGGGGTCGTAGGAAGTTTCACGGACACGATACATGGCTTGAAGTGGGGGGCACTTAGGGCACAAATGGTTGTGGCCGGCGGCGAGTCATCAAATTTTTCCGAGCGGGTCCATTAAAAATGTTTGAGAAGTTGTATGAGATTTCATTTAGGAATGTTAGTTGGGAGCGGATGGCGCGCCGCGGCGCGCTGCATCTACTCGGCATTGCGCGCGGCCTTGCGGTCAGCCTTGGTGGTCGCGTGGTAGCCTGACTTGATGGCCGCGAGTGAGCGCTGGGACTTGCAGAAGTTGCAGCACAGGAAGTTGAGGCGGGACACGGGGTCGCGTGTGATTTCCGTTTCGAGGGACTTGCAGACGAAACACTGGATATACTGGGCGATATACTTGCTCATGACACCCTCAATGTGCTTGTTGTTGTAGCGCCCCTTGAGGACCAAATGGCCGTCCCCGTCGATGGCCCCTGTGGTGTCGAGTTCGGCGAGGAAGAACGACTGGACATGCTCGGCGGTGCGATTCATGGACTTGCAGCACGGGCCGAAGTTCTCCCAACTGGACCGCGTGGTGCCGAGGCGGCTCACCTTGGGCGGCTTGATACGGGCCTTGGTGCGGTCGCCACACATTTCTGGGTTTGACTCGTGGATTTTATCATAGAGCCGCTTGAGCATCTGCTCATAGGTGAACTCCTCCAGGTCGGGCTCCATGTATGGCCCCCAGTCGCGCCCATCATTCATATCATATTCATTTAGGGCTGCGACGACGGCGGCTTCGGACCGTTTCTTTTTCTTTTTGGACTCTAAGTCGGCTTCGTCGGCGGCAGGGGCGTCTTCGGCCTGCTCGGTTGCTTCCGCTGCGGCGGCGGCATCGGAACTTTTCTTTTTCTTCTTCTTCATCTTTGTGAAGTCGATGTCGAGATCAAGATCGGCGCCGGCACCACCTGTTGGTGCTGGTGCAGGTGCTTCTGTGCCGGCGTCTGCAGTAGCAGCAGCCGCTTCTGGCTCTTCCTCAAATGTAATCATGCGCTTCTTTTTCTTCTTCTTTAGCGGCATGTCGAGGTCCAAGTCAATTTCGACTGCGGTCTCCAGTTTGGCCGGCGCGGATGCGGTCGACCTATAACTGGGAGGCTCGGCGGGAAACATATCTTCGGGTTCTACTGCGAAACAGTCTGCCATGGCTTGAGGTTGCTAATTGAGGTGCGCGGCCTATGTTTAGGCATGGCTGGGTGTTTCAAATTTATACACTAAAAATATTGAAGAGGTGTATAGGGAATTTGTGTGGTTTTCAGTTAGAGTGTGTGTGGACAGATGGCGTGTTCAGAGGCCGGCGATGGTCTGAATCGCCCGTTCAATGTTGTGGTCGCTCCACTCGGGGTTGAGACTCTTGAGAATCTCGCGCGCCCGCTCACGCACGGCTGCGCGCGTGGCATCATCCATTGCTCTGAATGATGTAATAGCGTCTATAGCGCTGTGGGCAGCAATGTGGATTTTAGATACAACACTAAAGATGTCTGACTCGCGCTTGCGAGCGGCATCGGTGCCTGCATGATCGACATGGCGAATGCCGTCTGGCGCGTAGACGACATGCGGCTTCTTGGAGAGGCGGTAGGAGCGACGGGGAGCGGGCTGGGTATTCATGGCTCGGGGAGGCGTGGCTTGGCTTGGTTAGGCGCCCTATCACACACCCTAACAGCAGTTCAATTTTATGCACTAAAAATTTCGAGGAGGATTGTATGGAGAGTATGTAGACTTTTGTATGGTTTTATGTTAGGGGGTGTGTGTTGGGCGGGCGGCGAGCGGCGAGCGCAAGCGGGGGGGGCGGGGGCGGGCGGGCCGCTTAGGCGCGGAGGCCGACGAGCTGCAGTGCCCACTCGAGGTTGGACTCCGTCCATGTGGGGTGGACCTGCTGGAGGTAGATCTTTGCACGAGCGCGCCAAGCGACGCGCTCGAGGGCGGTGAGCGCCTTGTTTTCGTTGATGAGCATCGCCACGCTCATGGCGGCGTCGTCGACGCGCTTGTTGTTGCGGACTATGCGGGCCTCCTTGTAGGCGGCCATGATGCGGTCCACTCGGCGACGCTCTGCGGCGGCCTCACGGCGGCGCTGCTTGCGCTGCTTGGCGGCGGCGTATCCTTCGGGGTCAACGGCCTTCTCCACCGCGGCGTCTGCGCGGAGTTCGGCCTGCAGGTAGGCTACCTGCTGCTTCGCGGCGAGGCGAGTGGAGCGGCGGGGCTGGGGCTTGGTGTTGGCGGCAGTATTCATGACTGAGGGCGTGGGCTTGGGTGGCGCGGTGCGGCTTTAGTGTGGCGGCTGGTTCGGGTTTCAAATTTTTTTGAGGCGGCTGTCAGTGGTGGCCCGACTTCGTGTGGGGTTCGTGTGGAGAGTGTGCAGGTTCGTGTGGAGAGTGTGCAGGTTTGTGTGGCAGCCACACAGGAGGTCGCGCAGCGCCGCACCAACCACACGAAAAAAGGAGGGATTCCACCTCCACCGACTTGAGCACTCTGTTCATAGGCGTTGCTCGTGATAGACTAATTCCATACTCCGCCAATACGGACCCAGGGCCCTATCGCCTAGCGCTGGATTATTGCCGTCTGGATTACGGCCAGGTTCCTAGTGCCGAACCTGGGAGCAGTTCCTGTGCTCCATCATGGCCACCTCGACCGGGTCCTGTGAGGGACCTCGGCCTGGCGGCGGGGCTGTGCAATCTCCACCAGGGACTCTACAGTTGAGTCCGTAGCTGGCAGCATAGTCAACGCGTGCCTCCCAAGGGCCACGCGCAGCTAACGACTTGTTTACGAAGCCGGCCCACGGCTTCCTGTGCATCACGCAAGCACAGTGCGGATCCCGGATGTCCTCTACCTCCCCCGCCTGCTACACCGTTCTTGCACCCAATCGCCCAGGGCCAGTGGGCTCTGAGGTGCTAGGGGACAGCGCGACTGCGCAGAGTTTCGGGGACAGTCCGTTAGAATAGTCCAGTTTACTCGACCAGAATTACTGGCAAGCGGTGGTCAAGCGCTCGCCAACCCTGGGTTATATAGAGTTCTATAGGCCCAGGGGCCCCTCGCCAGAGGTGTGTGTATAACTCTGGTAAGGGGCAGCTTAGAAGGGGGCCGGCACCCCTATTTCAAGTTTTTTTTGAACTTGAAAACTACCCCCATGCGGGCCACACAGGACCCCCATTTCAAGTATGAAAAAAACTTGAAATGGCGGAAAATCACCCACTAAAGGCACCCACGAGGCCCTATTGGGGGAGCGTAGTGGGGAGAGGCGAGGCAAGCCCACATTGAAGGCACCTGCGGGTGCTGGAGTGGTAAACTACCCGTCTCGACCCCCAGAGGGCTATATACGATTTGTGGTGTGCCGTAAGGTGCCCATGGGTGCGGAACTCTCTGGGTTGGTGTGACTCGACACCTGGGTCCTAGCAGGGGCTACGCCGTGAGGCGTGGTTTACTGCAAGGCGGGCGTTGGATCGAAGTCCCACATAGCACTTCGCTCAGTATAAGTTCGGTTCCCCAAAGACATGTAGGGGATAGGCTCGCAAGAGCCGAGGCATTACCAGGTGCCACCGCGGGCTGTTCGGGCAATGGGGTGCGTGTAGCGTGGCCACAGCAGATGGCTTGGGATGGATTGAAGGCGCCGGCTGGCATGAAGCGAGCTCGCGTTGGAGTGCCTTTCGCAGATAACAACGGCACTGGCTGTGGATCGAACCGTCCACAGTTACGACACACTGGTTTACCGACACTTACACCCTCACGGCTGACATCCCTACTGTCATCACGGCTGGCATCCCTACTGCCTACACCCCCGCGCTCGCACACGACCACTTCAGCCTGTGCAGGGGCCACTACCACGACCTCGCCAATATCAACTTCCTCACAATGGGCGACTATCGCGGGGACGGGTATTCCGAGACCACTCGGCGGGCGTGGGAGGCTATGATCGACTCCGCGCAGGTCTATCTCGAGGCCAAGGCACCCGGTCACGGTGCCCCTGTCGATGCGGACCTCCGCGCCTTCTGGGACTCCTACGAGGGGTTCTACAAGGCGACGAAGGACTTATACCCGATCGACTACATCCTCGAGTTGACACACGAGGGTCTCGTCGCCCGCTACGCACCCCCGCCTCCATCGGAGCCGCGCCTGACCGCGGCCGAGGTCACGGAGAATATGGAGATCGCCTTCAACTCCATCGCGGAAGCTGCGCGCGAACTCCAGGAGAATCTCTGCGAGCCCGACGATGCAGTTGACGCCGCGGAGGGCGCGACTCGCCTGGCGCGGTGGACCCTCGAGAGAATTGCCGCGGACCCTGACCTCGCAGACTGCGCCGCGGTCGCGCAAGCTGTCGCAGACGGCATCGCAGAGGCGGAGAAGCTCCTCAAGGAGGCCGTCGAGGCGATTCGCCTCGTAGAAGCGGACGCGGCCACTGCACGCGCCGAGTCCCCACTCACGGACGAGGAGATCGACGAGGCGCTCCACGCAGCCGAGGCCCCGTGGGACTACTAGACCCACCGTGCCTCCGCACACCCAAACACAAAACCCCACACAAAACTACAAAAACCCCACACAAAACCCAAAAAAATTTTTTCATGTGCAGTTAGGAAGTGCAAGGGGGCGGCGCGCCGCCGTGCGGCAGGCCTCCATACGAAGCGCGTGCACTTTCCACACGAGCCTCCGCACGAGGCGGGCGGTGCCCGCGCCCCCCGCCGAAAAAAAATTGAAAGGGCCAGACGGGCTCTATACCAAGGCGTCCACGGACACAAGCCTTCAAGCCCCCAAGCCCCCCAGCCCTCAAGCCAGAATGTCTTCCAAGCCCTCCATCAGCAAGTCCGCATCCAAGAAGGCCAAGGCCGCCAAGGCCGCAGCCCGCCCGATGAATCGCGTTGCCAACATCAAGCATGCGACGAACCAGCGCCATGTGGATGCCGCCCTCAGCGGTGACCTCGAGGATCTCGTCTATGGCCGTGTGACCAAGCACCTCGGTAACGGCGAGGTGCGCGTGCTATGCGCAGACCTCCGCGAGCACCGCGCGGTCATCGCAGGCCGCCTCTCAAACAAGCGCGCGACCCCCATTGCGGTCGACGATGTGATCGGCCTCGGACGCCGCGAGTTCGAGAGCCGCGACTCGCGTGGCCGCACCGTCGAGGAGATCGCCGCCGACGCGGTCTTCGATGTGACCGTCGTCTTCGACCGCCGCTCGGCCGCCCGCCTCGTCAAGAAGGGTGTCATCCCTGGCTGGATGCTCACTAGCGAGACCGTTGAGGACATCAACGCCCGCGCTGCCCATAACGCCGCGTTTGGCGGCGGTGCCGGCGCGGATCTCGGCGACGGCTTCGAGTTCGACTACGAGGGCGCCGCCCTCGACGAAGCGGCCGGCTCGGACCTCGACGACAGCGACATCGACGACATCTAAGCACGCCCCCACAACAAAACCCAAACCCCATACAAAACTACAAACCACCCCCCCAAACAACCTCTAACTGAAATCCCTAGGAATTTTTTATTGCAATTAGGAGTGTTGCAACAGCGGCGCGTGTGCGTGCGCATGCGCATGTGCAAAAATTTGAAGAGAGTTTCCGTGCTACTACAGTATGCACCCAAGCCATGAACAACGCAACCTTCGTCTTCACCGCCATCGCCGTCGCCACCACAGCATTCCTGAATGCTCGCAGGGAGTATCTGGATCGCTTTATCGCGAAGGCCAAAATCTACGAGCCACGCACACGCACGCGCTCCACCACACCCCCGCCCGCCAACCGCGAGGACATTCCTGACACAGTCATCATCCATCCCTAATTGATTTTCGGCGCGCTCTATTAGAAACATGGCTAGCACCTGCAAGCGCGGTATGATACGCCGCAGCGCATATACGCGTAAATCCGGCGTTCGTGTGGGCGCCAAGTGTGTTCGCAATATGGGCGAGGCCGGCAAGTGGACCGTTCGCCACCGCAACCCCGCTTCGCTCGCAGCCGGCATTGGGCGTCTTCGCAGCGGCCGCCTCGCCCGCTTCGGCTACAACACCAGCAAGACAAATGCGTCCCGCCGCCGTGCACTCGGCAAGGCTGTCAAGTCCGAGGGCCGCACCGCCGTGCTCCGCATGCTCCAGGCCGTCGCCACATATACCAAGCGGACCAACCCCGCCAAGTCCAAACTATTCCTCGCGGACCGCGCTGCAGTAGCCGCGATGAAGTAAGAGCAGCGAACCGCCTTCTTCTCAATATCCTAATTGAAGACTCCAGTAGATTTTTCAATTAGGAATATGGTGCTGCCGCAGACAAAATTTGAAGACGGGTTGTGCTGCCTACTGTTTGTCACCAAGCCACACACCACACAAATGGGATACTCATACTACTGCCCCCATATCGCATACGGGTTTATCCCCGTGGAGTTGCCCAACGGGGCAATCCTAATGATTCACGATAGTCATTATATACGGGTGTTTGCCACGGAGGTAAACAAGGGCTACATTTGCCAGGCGTTCATCGGCATTGTGTGCGACCTCGACCCTGTCAGCGGACATGCCTCCTACACCCCAGAAGCCTACGATGAGTTGATGCGGTTCATCGAACTTTACAAGTCATACCACCACATTCATGCGGACATCCCGCTCGGCTTCCGCCCCGTAATCTCAGGAGACTGGGAGTATGAGCGCTCCTATACCATTGATGGTGATGACTAACGAGGGCGCATATAATCCTCATATAAATTTTGCTAATTTTTCAATTAGGAGTATGGTGTAACCGCTGATAAAAATTTGAACTGGCCGGCCGACTAAAGTGTAAAGTGTCCCCGTGACAAAGTATACAAGCCATGTCTGCTGCCACTGCCACTGCCCCCAAGCCACTCCTAAAGGATAAACTCCTGGCCGCAAAGAAAGCATACTTTACTGGCGCCAAGCCCCTAATGACCGACGAAGAGTATGACGCTCTGGAGGCTCAGGTGAAGCGCGAGGACCCCGCAGCCGCCGCCGAACTCGACGCGACCGGCTGGACACCCGACGGCGACACCGTGCGACTCCCTGTGCCACTCCCCTCGCTCTCTAAGGGAAAGTTCGGGGAGCGCGCACTGGAGCGTTTCCTGGCCACCAAGAAGGGTCCGCTCGTCATGTCCGATAAACTGGACGGCGTATCGGCTCTCTGGGACAGCCACACGGGTCGCCTCTACAATCGCGGAAATGGCACACTCGGGTCAGACCTGACCGCCTATGTGCCGCAGATTGCGGGTCTTGTGCGTGGCTCCCCATATCCCTTCATTTGGAGGGAAAGCACTTATGGTGCTTATGACCCCCCTCATTTCATTCGGGGGGAAATCGTGATGCGCAAGGCCCATGCCGCCGCCGGCACGCCAGCCCGTTCACAGGTCAATGGGTGGCTCCATAATGAGCGCGCAGCGACTGTCGGCCCCACCGAGGCGCTCCCACTCCGCTTTGTGGCCTACCAGATTTGCGCTCCCGCCGACATTCCCCGTGGGCAGCATTTCGCACTCCTCGCAGCGGTCGGCTATGAGGTCCCCTGGAATATGACCGTGCCAGCGGCAACCCAGGACGGTCTCGCCGCCAAACTTCTGGAGCGTCGTGCGGCCTCCGAGTATGACATTGACGGGATCGTGGTGGCCCAGGCGGACAGCACGGAGGCCGCCGCCGACGGCGACACGCTCCCCGCGGACGCCTTCGCCTTCAAGATGGCCCTCGACGACCAGCGTGCTACAACTGCAGTTAGGGAAGTGGAGTGGAACATCAGCCGCCAGGGTGTCTACATCCCACGGGTCGCCATCGAGCCCGTCCAAATCGGCGGGGCGACCATCAGTTTCGTGACTGGCCACAACGCCAAGTTCATCGTGGACAATGGGATCGCCCCAGGTGCACAAGTGACCATTCGGCGGAGCGGTGATGTCATCCCGATCATCGAGGGGGTCATCGAGCGCGGCGTGCCGCGTCTGCCCGCCGGCGACTGGGACGGTGTCAATATCCGCGCGCCTGGTGAGACCCCCGAGGAGTGCACGGCGAAGTTGGACCATTCTCTGAAGATCCTTGCCGTCGAAGGGGTCGGTCCCGCCGCGGCCAAAGCGCTCGTGGAGGCCGGTCTGCGGTCTGTGGGGGCGATCCTCAAGACGGATGTCGGCAATCTCTGCGCGGTCCTGGGGAAAACCCTGGGGCCTCGCCTGAAGGAGCGCCTCGGCATCGCCATTCGCGCGGCGCCTCTGGACCGGCTCATTCTGGCCTGCCCTGCGATTCCGCGGGGGTTCGGCAAGGCCAAACTCGCCGCGGCCTTCGCTGCACATCCTAACTGGGATTCCTGGGGACCGGCCACCGCTCCCCCTGCCGGCTGGAGCGCGGACTCCTGGACGGCCTTCCTGGCCTGTCTACCTGCAATTAGGAGTGATGTGGAGGAGTGGCAGGGGCTCTGTGCTAGTCGTGCGGCTGCTGCTCCTGCACCTGCGCCGGCTCCTGCCGCTGCCGCACCCAAGCGCGGCTCCATTTGTATGAGCGGGTTCCGCGACGAGTTCGTCTCCACAGTTTCCCGCGACGCCGGCTACACCCTCGATGACAACCTCAAGAAGACCACATCATATCTCATTCTGCCTGATTCCGCCGACCCGGCCGCGGCAACCACAGGGAAGGCCGCAAAGGCGCGCGAGTATGGCATCCCAATTATGAGGAAGGCCGAATGGCTCCGCCACATCGGCTGCACGAGCAACATCCACCGCGGCGGCGCAGGTGGCCACTAAAGAATTGCGGGCTCGCCGTCAAACAAACCACATTATTGAATCTGTATTATTTTTATTATACCCTGGGTAATTCTTTAGGGGGCACTTTGTGTTCGCTAAAGAATACTTTTAGGAAAGTTGGGCGGGTGTTGCCACCGCCTGCCAGGATACTTTGTAAAGTTCTTTTTGTTAGCGGACCGCTAAAGTATACTTTAAGGGATGCTATGCTGTCAAAAATTTGAAAGACGGCCCGTTGCACACTCTCTAATTGCCTACCATTGCACTAGCCACTTCAAGCCATGTCTACTCCTGCACCTGCACTGCCAGACCAAACAGCCCATGAATGGGCCAGTGCATATGCTCCCACAATCGCCGACAAACTAGTGGAGCGCCTCCAGAAAATCATGGGGACCAATCGCACACCTGGCGAATACACCATCATGCTACGGATGCGCATCCCCCAGCGCTACACTGTTGTGGCACGCGACGGCTACAACAATTTCATTAACGAACGCTTTGCTCGTCGCGCAGAGGCTGCCCTTAACCTGGGTTATAGACGAGTCCGCGTGCAATACAACTTTATTGAGCACTACAGACCGTTTTGCTTCCCCCCTGACGAGATTGATGGCGTCGGCTGGGCGCTCCTTATAGTTCCAATGATATGTTCGGGACTTTCCTATTTATACGACCGCACACTCGGAAATACCGATGACATATATGGAATGCGAGTGAGTTTCTATATTTAGACCCATAGTTGCTTGTCCAAAACAACTGACACAATATATTTTTAGTTTGTAGTATGTCTACGGCTACACCAGCAGTTATAGTCAACGCAACAAAAGCGGCAGCAAACAATGCTACTAGAGTCGTAGCAAAGGCTGGAAATAATGCCGCTGCAGCCGTAGTAAACGCAGCAGCAGGGGCAGCCACGGTAGCACAACAAATTACCACACAGGTCTCGAATGCACTCAAAAACAGCGCGACAAATGCAGCCGCTGCCGCAGCCGCCGCTACAGCGACAGCCACAGAAGGCGGCTCCTGGTTCCCTATCATCATCGCCGTCCTCGTCGCCCTCGCCATCGCCCTAATTGCATGGTTCTCAGGGACTCTCGGGGATATTCGCAATAAAATCGCCAATCGGCCCTCGCCAGAAAACAATATCCGCATTGCGGACACTCGTGCAGCGGAACAGACCCGCATAGCAGACAGCATAGCCTTGGAGCACAGCCCCATTCTCGAGTCGGCCGGCGGAGCGGTGTCAGCCAAGCCCGACCCGGCCGCCGCCGGCCTCGCCGACATGCCCGACGACGAAGAGGCGCTCCTCAACTTCCATGTGCTCGGTGCCCGCAACGCAGGCTACATGGGGCCCTACGAGAACGGCGTATTCGATGAAACCCGCGCCATCCGCCTGGCCCTTCGCAAGGGTGTCCGCCTGTTTATCCTGGAAATCGACTACTTGAGCCGCGACCCCGAAATGCCCGTCCTCGTCTGCCGCGATAAGGCCAGCAATCTTATCAGCAACAACACGGGTTCAATCAGGCGCGTCGCACAGGCCCTCAAGACATTCACGAAGGACCAGGCAGCGGCCGGCACGGACCCCATTCTCCTCGTCCTATCGGTGCGCCGACTCCCCACACCCAAGCCCGCAGCCGGCGCAACGGACCCCGAAAATCTCAAGGCGCGTCTCCGTTTCATGGCCAATATCGCCAGCCAACTCGAGCCCATATATCAATGGATGCTGAAGGGTGACTACGCACAGCAGAAGGGCCAAGACCAACTCTTCAAACAGCCCATAGCGACCTTCCAGAATGCCTTCATAATGCTCACCAACCTCGACACGCGCATTTTCCGCCAGTCCAGTCTCCCGGTCTACATAACAACAAAGCAGGACCTCGATGTGATGATCAATGCCCGTATATATGCAACACAAACGGAAGGTGGACCGCCAGGGTATGGCACTCCCGCGCAATCCGACATCGCCGTGAGTGCCCATGCAAACACATACGACTACTACAAAAACATTCCAGCGGCCAACCTCGACGGTGCCAAGACGACTGCTATGAATACCTGGTCGCTGGCTCTATCGCCCAATGGCACGGCTCCACCTACCGCAGCCGATCTCGAACTCCTAATGGATCGCATAGGGGTGCAGGGAATTGCGGTGGATATATTTGCCGACCAGGGTGCGCTTGTGCCGCTATACGCCCCCAAGCGGTTCAAGAAGTTCAGTTATGTAGGCAAGCCTGCCGGCTCCAGATTCAAGCAGGCGGCCACAGTCAGCATGGGCGCGGCGAATCCCGCCACAAACACGGACGGTGGCAATCTGAGTGTGCCCAAGCCTTAGGAAAAGTGTGCACAATTAGTAATGGAAGACACACCGAAGCATATTCGGCATACATTTGGCGCTATGCTGGAGAAACAAAAGGCGCTGCTTGTGGCCGCGGCCGAGGAAGCGGAACGGCAATTAGAGTATGACGCTGCACACAACCAGGCCATCCTGGTCGCCGTCGGCGTCGTCGAGAAATTCCTGCGGGCCAAGCATCGTGTATGCTACGGCGGCCAGGCGATTAATGCGCATTTGCCGCTCAAGCACCGGTTCTATGACCCCGAGACCACAATTCCTGACTACGATTTCTTGACGCCCGACGGAAAGGCTGATGTGGAGGCACTTACAGATATGTTGAGGGCCGAGGGATTCACGGAAATCGGTGTGCGCCCAGGGATGCACGAGGGGACGACGAAGGTGTATGTGGACTTTGTGGCGGTGGCCGATGTGACCGAAATCAACCCTATTTTTTATGACATCATCAACAAGCGGTCAGTGCGCAAGGCCGGCATCAGTTATATGGATCCCAACACGCTCCGCATGATGATGTACCTTGAACTGAGCCGGCCACGGGGCGAGGTGACGCGCTGGGAGAAGGTGTATGAGCGGCTCATGTTGCTCAACACCTACGCGCCCCTAAAAGGGTGCAAGTTGGGCACACACAAGGGCGCCAAAAAGATCGGCAAGTTGCCTGCGGAAATACGGTCCAAAATCGTGGACTTCATAATTGAGGAACAGCGGGTGATGTGTGGCGGCGACATTATAGACTATTACGCGCAGCGCCTGCGGTCGTCGAAGAATCCCGTGCATTGGCTATTAGGGGGTCGCGCGCCCGTGATGTTTTACAGTGAGCACCCGGATGCCGATGTGAAATCTCTGCAGGGGCGGACAGACGGTGCGTTTACATTTAAGAAGTTCGCGGCGGTGGCCGAGTTTTTCCCGCCGATCTACATCGGTTATATGAGGGGTATGACGAAGCCCGTGGTGGCTATTATACAAACAACTGCGTGTCATTCGTATAATCCCATTACTTTAAACACTGGGCGACAGGTGCTGGTGGCGTCTTTTGACACGCTTATCACGCTGTATCTCAGTTTCCTTTTCCGCTCGACGCTGGAATCGTTCTTTGGGCGGCCGATACTTTGCCTCGTCGAGCGCGTGATGTCTTTACAGGCTGCATTTAGGACGCGGCGGGATTCCCCTTTCCCTTTCATAAGTTTAGAGTGTGTGGGCCACCAGAAGTCTTTCCAGAGTCTTTTACGGGAAAAGGTGGAGCGCATCCGGTTGGAGAAGGCCGCTGTGGCGAAGACAAGCCGCCGCTCGCGCTCGCGGAGCCAGAAGTCCAAGAAGCAGACGCGGCGCCTAAGCAAGCGGGGCAGTCGGTCCCACTGATTGTTTGAGAATTGCCCCTGATTTGAGGTCGGCCTCTAGGGCACCACTTTGCTTGCGGGCCCAGCGAATATATTTGAGATACGCCCGTATTCTTTTCATGGATTCCGCATCATAGGCGGCTTTCCATGCAATTAGCCGGTTGTCGAATGGAGTGGCGAGAAGCGATGAGGCAGCAGCAGCCGCCGCCGCCGACCCAGAACTGCTTTTAGGAGGTGTGTCAAGTTTGTAGGAACTTGTGTAGGCTACGGCTGCAAGCGCGGCGGGACCCATGGCCGTCGCGGAGGCCGAGAATCCCTCCATTGTGCCCCCGCCATCCACACCAGCCAATGGGGGAAACGACGGCATTTCCATTGCAGGTTCGGCGGCTGAGCCCGTGGCCGGCCCAAGGGACTGCTGGGCCGCATCGACCTGTTTCATATACATCTTGGCGGCGTAGGAGAGAAGCACCAGATATTTCGCCGGTTTCAGTGGCAGGCAAACCCCCAGGCGGTCCAGAGCGCTCCCATCAGCGTCGGCAGCCAGTAGGCGTTCAACTCGCTCATCATCACAGAAGCGCGGGGGGACTCCTCCAGTTTCGGCTGCGATCTTTTCGACGGCCGCCTGTTTATACGCGGCGACATCACGGCTCTCGGCGGCTGCCGCCAAATTCGCCGCCATTTTCTCCAGTAATTCCCCGTATATTTCCCGCGTCGTCCGCAGCAGTTCTAATTGCTGTGTAAGGAATTCACCGCCGTCGCTGTCGACGAGCACTTCGCGCACACTGGAGGCGACGGGTGGCAGGTCGGCCTCTTCTAACAGCAGTTTATCAAGTGCCGGCGCTGCTGCTGTTCCCGTCGCCGATCCTGTAAAAGTTTCCCGCATGGCAGTTAGGGATATGTAGAGAAATGCGAGAGACAGGACAAGTGCCGCGGGGGCTATATAATACAAAAGATTATGTGCTACCATGGACGCTGCGCTACTTAATGGGCGGGTATTAAATTCGCGCAGCAAAACATGCGGCTCTAGTAATATGTCTCGGAACTATCCGACGCTGTCATCAGGGTATACAGAGCAACTGGCGCGCTCGGCGGCGGCGTGTAGTGTGCAGGCGGCCATACGGGCGGCCAATGCGTGTTGCCCAGTGGCCCCTATAAAAATCCAGGCGCAGTCGGGGGCATATTTACAGAGCAAACTGGACGGGCCGTGCTATAAGTTCACACCGGGTCTCCAGGGGGCGCTGCAGGGTGGCACATGTGCCGGCGGTTACGATGCGAGTGGGACATTTGTGCCGGTTGACCGAGAGCCCGTGTTGCTCGACGGGATTTCGGTGGGCGGTGTGACGGCATCGGCGCGGACTGCGCAACTGATTGATGCGGCAACGGAGCGGGCTAGTGGCGGTAACCTAATTGACCCTGCACGGCGATTCCAGCAGTATGACCCGTATATATATCCGCTGCCGCCTTGTCCGGTGCCTGTGGTGCAAACACCAGTTCCGGCCCCACGCGACCAGGCGTGTCCACTACCGGCCGTCAACATCTCGGGGCCGAACTTGGTGTCCTCGCAGCCAACTGGCGTGGTTGTAACGGGACTTACTGGGGGGAATCTGGATGTGTCGTGGGTGGCGGGTAATGACAGGTCAATTGTCAAGTATAATGTGTATGTGAATGGGGCGCGACTAGCCACAAATGTAGCCGACACGGATGTCATGCTTTCTACGGCATATCCTGTGGGGTTCACTGGGTCTGTTGTAGTAGAGCCGGTGGCGCGCAATAACTGGAGAGGCGTCAAGTCGGCGCCGGTGAATTTTACGATTACTATATAGTAAAACTATGTCGACCCGCTCATATGATTCTTCGACCCTGACGCAGTTCCGTCAGGCGCGTGCTCTTTACAGTTACAATGCTGCCCGGTCGGCGGCGGTCCAGGCCGGCACATCGGTCCGCCCTGAGCAGAGCGGTGGGTCGCTTAATGCGGTGCTCATCCAGCGCAACCTCGGTGGGCCCCTGCAGGTGGTTGGTCAGCAGTATGGTGAGCGCGGGTGTGCATGTGCGCCCACTGTCCAGGTTACGCAGGGTGATTATCCGGCGAATGGCAGCACGCAGTAAGCGAAGCGCGTCCACAGAATGCATTTAGGATAGGTGCGGACATAATAGGTGCGGCACTATGATTAATACCCGAAAAAGCGATTTTTGGAATTCAAATGACATTGTGAATTCCCAAGATATTAAGCGGACAATTGTGAATGTTGACAGCCGGTTTCGTGAAAGTCCGACAGATACGACGACCGATTTCCATTACCGGCCGGCGATTCCCTACAAGAATATTATTCGGTTGCGCTTGGTGAGTGCGGAGATTCCGAACATGTTTTACGCATTTTCGCCGGCGCGCAAGAATGTGGCATTTAGGATAATATTGGAGAGCACGGGTGCGGAGTATGTTGCACAAATAGACGAGGGCAACTATACACTCGGGAACGGTGCAACAAATATCCTAAATGCAATCCAATTTGAACTGACGCAAATCAGTGCAGCAATTGGTGGGGGAATGGACTTGAAGATTCAGTTGGACCCTGTGCGGACGCAGATTGTGATCTTTGACGACGGACCGACGCCACAGAACTTCATCTTGGATTTCCGTTATATGAGTTGGGACCGGCCGAACGATTGGGGCCTGGGATACTCGCTCGGCTACAGGCACCGCATTTATGGGCGCGGATCGCGGTTTTTGGCGGAGGCTCCACCGGATGTGCATGTGGACACATACTTGCTGCTGGCAGTAAACGATTATGAGTCGTTTCAGTTGAGCAGTGGTTCGCTAGGGATTTATTGCTTTGCTAAGGTGATTGTGAAGGAGGACAAGTATAATATTATATTTGCGGATGAGGCTTCGATTTATACACGCGAGTATGTATTTCAGCAGCCGGTCAATATTCCACGCTTTCACATAAGACTTATGGATATGTATGGAAACACGATTGACAATCGGCAAGTGAACATGTCGCTGTCGTTTGAGATTTCGGAGATCACAAATAGCAAATTGTATAAGGATTTCCTGAATTATAATCAGTAACGAAGTTACTGATGCTAATATGCTACACGGAGTGTAGCCAAATTACAATCAGTAATGTTTGTTCCTACGCCAACGGAACTCCACCAGTAGCCGCTAATTGTGCAGTTAGGGCGAAGCGGAGTTGCATAAGGCGGCCACGAATATTGGAAATAGAGTCGGTTTTCTTGAGAATCGCTTCATAAATGGATTTTAATTCATTTTCGACGCGAAGATAGAATTTGAGGCGCTGGTCGGGGAGTTCTTGTAGGCGAATGCGGAATTGGTCTGTTTGAAAAAGAGATACGGGCATAAGTCTACACTTAGAACTGATAATCGTTATTAATTGGTATACCTGGTTGCGCGTTTCCACCTACAACATCGGTGTCAACAATGCGATTGGGGTCAATTAGGCTACGTGTGCCTGTGCCTGTCCCTGTGCCTGTGCCAGAGCCTGTCCCTGTGCCTGTGCCTGTGCCTGTCCCTGTGCCTGTGCCAGAGCCTGTCCCTGTGCCTGTGCCAGAGCCTGTCCCTGTGCCTGTGCCAGAGCCTGTGCCAGAGCCGGTCCCTGTGCCTGTGCCAGAGCTTACGCCACAGGGAGAGCAAGGCCGAGTGTAGCACGGGTTACTGCAGCAACACACAACATTCATACAGCGGTCGCAGTGAGGAATATGGCAGGCGCTTATGTTCGTGGACTGCGACTCAGCCGCCAATCGTTCCTGCAAGCAGAGGCTAATTGCGATTTCAGCCGGTGTGTAGAGCGATGTCACTGAACTCGTCCCAATACTGTCCCCGCAATCACTGTGCGGGTCATCACAAGTGCTCACCTGGGTCGCACAGCCAGTCTGTGCGGTGGCACAGCAACACTGCAACTTGGGTTGCGAGCAACCTCCACAAAATAGGTTTGTCTTAGGGCAACAACATTTAATCTGTTTACATGTCCCACATGAAGGTGCGGGTGCTGGTGCGGATTTTTGTGCAGTTTTAAGCAACCCTTCACGAATCGCCTCAATGAGATCCGGGTCGAATTCACCATCAATAGGTGGGCCATACAACTTCACATAAATGAAATACTCTGCACCGATAACACACTCGAAGCCGCCCATATCAACATCGATTAAATGAGGATTCCGGGAGGGTGTTGCACCACTTCCATCATGACAGTTTTCCAGCATATCTAACATCCCCAGTAATTGGTCAATGGTTTCAACGTAAAAGTCGACGCGCTGTTGATTTACACGTGTAACTGACATACTAATTTATAGGGGTTTGATTAACACTCGGCATATATACACAAGAATTTCAAAGTAAGCATCGCACCTAGCCGTTTATTTTAGTCTATAGTATTTGTTTAAGACTTTACTTGAAACTCTTCCGGTAAGCTACTACTTTTTATTTTACCGGTGCGCAAAAAAAAGAACTTCGGCATGAGTACAAACAAATGCCTGCCGTTGGTCTTGATGCAAGTGGTGTTAATTCTGGTATCACAGTCGCTATGCCCTTCACCGTTGATATCTGCGGTCTCACTGCGGAGCTCTTCGGCGCGGCCGTCACCCTCTGTGGTGAGATCATCCCTGTCTCCAACATGGTGCTTGCGTCGAAGCTCTACACGGGTGATCTCTCTGAGGGCTGGCTCCACTACGTCCAGGCTGCGTCTGAGGACACCTTTGTTGCCTACATCAACAACAACTTCGCTGGCCCTCTCGTTACGGCCTTCGAGAATGCCGTCAACAAGACCGCTGGTGCCACCTACAGCCTCGCCCACAAGGGTCTCCTCAACCTCGATGTGTCCGGTTGCGCGTCACTCGCAGCATGGGATGGTCCTTATGAGCAGTTCTACTCGATCCAGGACTTCGTTCTCTCCTACCTCGCCAATGCCATCTTCGGCCACCCCGGTGCCCTCGCCCCCATCAAGAACGACTCTGCTCTCCGCACGCAGATCGGTAACAAGTTCACGGCTGGCCTCGAGGCTCTCCACGGCAAGACTGGTGTCTCTCTCGACCTCACCCAGGCTAATATTGATACTATCAACGAGGATGCTTCTGGTGCCGTCGCCGCGGTTGCGGCTGTTGCGGCTACATCTACTTCCCTCGGCAAGACCAATGGTATCGACTCGTCTGGTGCGGTCGCCATTGTCCAGCAGGTCATGAACCTCGACCCTGCCCGTTTCTCGGAGGACAACAAGGGTAAGCTCGTTGCGCTCCACTTTGAGCCCAATGACATGATCGACATCCAGATCCGTCTCCACCAGAACTCTTACAAGCTCTACGGCACTCAGCTCGCTGATGCTGATACGGCTTCCGCGGACGCGGTCACATCGGCCAGCCAGATGCCTGGTGCGACTGTTCAGGGGTCTCTCATCTCGGGTGACTTCTCGGACAAGTACTATGTCCTCCGCTTCACCCTTGAGTAAATTGGTAGCGAGTAGTTAGTTAGATTCAAATAAAGTAATATATTGTTACACATATTTGAATATACTTTTTGTTGAAATTTAGAGAAATTTCTACATTAATTCCCGATATATTAATAAAATGCCCATCGACTTATATCACACATTTGGCATAACAGTATCGTTGCCATTTACGGTTGATATATGTGGATTAAACGCCGAACTGTTTGGTGCTGCGGTGTCTCTGTCCGGCGAACCAATTACGGTAAATGTCCCAATTTCACGCGCCGCCATATACGATTTAGCGAATGCCAAAGGATGGATAAACTATATCCAAATGGAAAATGAAGACACATTTCGTGCATATATTAACAATGGCATGGCAACCGCGCTCATAAATGCAATTAAGGCGAGTTTATTTATCAGCAGTGGAACGGTCTATAATTTGGACTATAAAAGTGTTGATAATATTAACACCGCTGGTGCATGGCCAGGCATAAATGCGGCAAATGCAAATCAATTCCATAATTTACAGGATTTCATACTTGGATACTTTGCATATAGTATACTTGGGCATCCCAATGCACTTTCCATAATTGCAAATGACCCTATTATACGACAGCAAGCAACGCTACTATTTAACCGTCAAATCGAAAAATTACGGGGCGCGCCAGGGTTTTGCTTTAATTCGGTTCCTACAAATGCACAAATATTGGCGGGTGAACTCGATGCGGCCGGCAGCAGCATTGGTATTGATGGTAGCGGACTCCAGGCAATTGTGCAGCAAGTTATGAATATGGACCCTGCACGATTCCAGAATGATTCGAAGGGTGTGCTACAGCCTGTGCCTTTTTACACGGGTGACAAACTGGCAATACAGTTTTCGTTGCGCAATAACAAATATAAATTATATACTAACAATCCTACACTCTATTTAAAAAACTTTGAAGCAAATGATCCTGCATCATCGGTTGCATCTAATGGAGCATTATCATATGATATACCTGATCGCCTGTTTGTGTTTACATTTACGGTTGGTGAATAAAAATGTGGGCAATTGCCCGTTGTATTTCATTTAGGGTTGTGTTTGGTGGGTGGTTAGCGATTTGTGGTTGGGCGTTTAGGCTTTCACGACCTTCAGCGTAGCGTAGATTGTAAATGCTGTTAAGCCTTTACAATCTTCAGCCAACCTTCGGTTGGCGCAAGGAGGGAAAGCCGCTTAGGCTTTCACGACCTTCTTAACAACCTTCGTGACCTTCTTCACAGGAGCCGGTGCAGGGATGGGCTCGTGGTCCTCGGCCTCGTGGTCGGACTCGGGCTCTGCGACTGCAGCAGGAGTCACAGGTTGTGCAGCAGGCATGACTGCGGCAATTGCAGAAGGCTTCGAGAAGACCGCGTCATCGTCAATCTGCTCTGCCCCGCTGCGCTCGGCGCCTCCTGCGCCGCCACCAGTGCTGGTGGCAGTCTCCTCATCATCATCAGCACCGGCCGCAGTCTGAATGCCGACAAACGCGAAGTCCTTCATGCGCTCAGGGAGCTTGTGAACGACGATCTGCTCGGCGCGCCAGGTGAGGCCGAAACCGGCCGCAGAGAACCAGAGGCCGGCAACCTTGGCGAGAACGGTCACCTGAGCGTTCTTAGGGAGAAGATCCTCGACCGGCGTATCACGGTAGGGCTTACCCTTAGGGTTGTAGAACTTTGTCTCGAACTCGCCGTTGAGCTTGCGGAGTTTGAGCTTGTGCGTAGGAGGGTAGGGCTTGGGGTTGCCCTCCTTGTCCATTGCGAACTTGACACTCGACTTGTAATTGTCGCGGATGGAGTCGATGCTGCGCTCCTTACCGAACCATGCCTTGCTGTTCTTATGGGCAAGTGCAATGATGTGCTCGTCGAGGTCCATGAGCATCTTGTAGTAGGCACCGACAGGGCTGCTCTCATCGTCATAGCCCTTCAGGCTGAGGTCGATCGAGTAGTCGATGCCAGTGCCGCCGAACTTCGACTTGTCATTGACGCCGAGCCCGTAAGGGAGCGTAATGTTCTGCGGAGTCTGGAGGATGAACTTACCGCCGTCGTAATTCACATACGACTGCTTGGCGCCACTGTCGAGAACACGAGGGTTGGTGACAGTAACCTTGGAAGTAGCGAAGTTGGTGGCAGTGATGATAGCGTTGGACATTTGGGTGGCTTGGGGGTGGTGCCCTTAGTCGCCGCCGCCGGCCGGCAATCAAGTTTTGCCCGGGCCGGCCGAGCCGTGCTAGCGCTGACATTTCCATAACATTTAGGGGAATGTCTGCGACTTTCTTATGGGGACCCGCCGGCAAAAATTTTTTGGGCGCCGCGCCGGTTCCATTAGAGGCTCGGTAAAAGCCATGGATATGTTTGGTGGGCAGCCGGACATACAACGGTGAGCACGGCGATGCAATAGAGTGCACCGACGACACGCTGGGTTTTATCGGCAGATGCAGTTAGGAGTTGTTCGAAGACATTGAGTGTATCTGCGGCGGCCGTATCGCCCCCCATGCCAGGGAAAAGTGCGGGGCGAAATAGGGAGCCGCCTGTGAGGGCCGTTATACCAGGGACAATGGCCTCGCGCTGCTCGGCGGGCACGCGGCGGCGCCACAGTTCTTCCAAGCGGAAACGGAGACATGTATGGAGTGGTGGCGTTAATTCCTCAAACCATGTCGGCGACACCGTGAATCCTAACTGGTCGAAATTGTAGAACACCTCCAGAATGCGGAGGGACCACCGTTGTTTGGCAGTTAGAGTGCGTGTGGAGTCGGTGGGTGGGGGAATGGCGCGATTGTAGCGGCGCTGCCGCAGCCATTCCATGCGGGCTTCGAAGCGGGCTTGGGTGGCCGGTGGGAAGGGGGTGCGTGTGTATGGATTGGCGAGGGTGGGCTGGCGGCGCGGTGTGGCGGCGAGGGAACGAATGTCAAACCACCAGAGGGTGTGTGTGGTGGGGTCAACATATGTGAAGCGGTAGGGTGCGGGAATTGTTTCAAGGGGATCGAAGGACGCAAATTCTTCCGTGTTGGTTGCAAGGACGGTTGCCCAAGTGGCGCTGTAAGGGCCGCGGGTGGCTGCAATTAGGCGGGGGCCGTGGCTGCGCCAGGCGCGGGCTATTGTGGTTGCTGCGGCTGCCGCTTCGACCGCTGACGCTAATCCGACCGCTGACGCTAGTCCAGGTGGCCGCGGTGGAGTCGGCTGACGACTGTAGGCAGCAATTCCCGTAGCAGATATGTGGAGAATACAGTAATCGCCATGTGTGGCTGGCCGGGTGCATTGACGCGTGCTGCGGTTGCGAGTAGCCCAACAAGTGCGCATAAGTCTTTACATTCAGTGCGGAGAATATATGCGCTGTGGCGTCATTCTGAATGACCTGTTGCGGCATTGGACGGCTCCCCACAAATCCTGGAGCCCGCCTGCGATTCCTAATTGCAGTTTTTCGGCGCTTCATGGGGTCTATTTGGGATTGCAGTTAGAAGAGGTGGCGGGCGGGCTGCCGCCTCCAAAACTTGATTGGCGGCCGGCGGCGGCCGTGAAAGGGCACCACCCCAAGCCACCCAAATGAACGCCACTACAACTGCCTCTACCTCTACCTCTGCTGCCGCCGCTGCCTCTAAGGGCGCCAAGCGCGTTGCGAAGAAGCCCGGTGCTGCTGCTGCCGCCGAGCCTGCTGCTGCCGCTGCCCCTGTTGCTATCGAGGAGCCTGTTGCTGCTACACCTATCGCTGCCGCTACCCCTGTCGCTGTCGCTGATGCAATCCCCGAGGCCTCCGAGGCCGGCGCCGGCGCCACTGCGACCCAGAAGAAGACCACCAGTGTCGAGGAGGAGATCGCCGCCGCAATGAAGCAACTCACGGCAATCCGTGATGGTGCAATGGAGGCCCTCGCGGTCTTCAAGCGACTCGCCAAGGCCCACACCCGCGAGGTGAAGGACGCCCGCAAGCGCAAGCGCGCCAAGAAGGAGGAGACGGAGGGCGGCGGTGCAACTGCAGCGCATGCCGCCGATGACCGCCCATGCATCTTCACGACTCCTGTGGTGATCGCCGACAGCCTCTGTGCGCTCCTCGGAAAGTCCAATGGTTCCAAGATGATGCCCACGGAGGTCACGCGCGCAATCAACACCTATGTCGACGAGAACGGCCTGAAGGCCGAGGAGAAGAACATGGTCCGCCCCAATGAGGATATGATTGCAGCGCTCGGCATTCCCGCGTCTGACCTTGCGAACGGCACGCTCCCCCGGCGGATGCTCCAGAAGTATCTCTACAAACTCTACACGAAGGACGCCACCGCCACTGCGGCCACCGCCACGACCGCCTAAAATATTGCCTCCACATGAACTAGTAAGCGGATGAATAGCACATATCAAAGAATACAACAACTATATCCTGGGCGGATTCCAGTAATTGTTCGGAAATCCCCGCGGTCTGATATGCCTGAAATTGATAAACAGAAATTTTTAGTGCAACCTGAGTTGACCATGGGACAGTTCATTTATATTGTGCGGCGGCGACTGGCGCTGCCTCCAAGCAAGGCTCTTTTTTTATTTGTGAATGGTGCACTGCCGACAACAAGCACGCTGATGTCGCAGATTTATGCTGCATATAAGGCGGAAGACGGGTTTTTGTATATGACTTATACTGGTGAGAGCACCTTTGGGGGAGGGGACTAAAGTCCCCTTTCCCATAAGTGCTCAGCTGCCCGCTGCGCGGGCGAGAGCACCTTTGGCTTTGGCTCTGGCTCTGGCTCGCCAGCAATTCCCTAACTGCAATTAGGAGGTCGCGAGAATCGCGCGCATGGCGGCGATTTCCTTCTGCTGGGTCTCCAGAATGCCTGCTGCGAGGCGTGCCACAACCGGTCGCGGCGGCGGCTCCTTCTCCAGAATCCTCTGGCTAGTGAGCAGGGCCATTGAATGGTGCTCTATCATTTCCTCCAAATACTGCCGCTCACTCACACCGTATTGTGTGCGATAGGCAGCAACTAGGGCGACGACGGCCGCAGCCGGTGCGACGTAGACCCAGAGGCTCATATACGGGTGCGATGCGTGGTGCATGGCGATTTCTACAAGGACCATGAGAAGGGCCATTGCGCCGGCCGCGTAGAATTTGCCGAGGCTGGGTCGAATATCGGCCGGTTCGGCGGTCATAACGGCTGGCATGAAAAAGTAGTGGATGAAAAAACTGGCGAGGCCCATTATGGCGGCGGCTTGGGCGAGGCTGTGCATTAGCGCGGGGGATTCTATTAGGGGTGTGCGGTATTAATAATAATAGCCACACGTTCTGTGCTGTTTGTATCCGTTTTTTGATGGCTGTAAAATTTGAAGAGAGGTTGCCGCAAACATGTGTAGTCGACCAATCCAAGCCATACAATGTCCACCCCAAACCCCACCACACACCTAACTGCAATTACAGACGACCTCGACAACATTCATCGGCAGATCGCCGAACTGACACGCCAAGCCGCCACTCTAGAAGCAGAAAAGAGGCGCGCCGAATACGCACTTGCCGCACAATATCCTGGACTGACACCCGAAGAAATGCTCGATATTCGCAGAGCCATCACAGTGCTCGTGGAGATCACAAAGGGTCCGCACGTGGGAGCAGCCCACATATATCTCGGCACATTGCCGTTGGACGAAGCCGATACACCTAAGTGGCATGTGGACATCACCTGCGAATTCGCCAAAGATTGGTCGGATTTCAGGGTGGTTTACCGAGTGTCAATTAGGACATGGTGTGCGAGTGTGAGGGCCTACGTGCAAAGTATGTTGCGCACAATGACGCCATACGACGACGCATTCCCTCAGGAAAGTTGGTCGTCCGATGAGCACATTACTGTGGTAAATCCTATTAGTGCGGCTGAATATGCTCGGCAGTCACGGTGAGGGGGGGCGCAGCGCGTAAAATATTATTACTATATGCGATACTAATAATATTTTTATAATACTCCCTGGGAATTCTTTGATGCAATTCTTTAAAGAACGGCCCAGCAATCAACCAAAAAGACTTTGGTGGTCGCCGGTAGCAGCCGGCTCCCGAAATACTTTTGCCGCCCGCCTGCGCTCCCAAAGTATCCCCTAAAAGAATTCTTTAGCGCCCCCGCCATTAAATACCAGTGACCAGTCATAACACAGTATAAAAAAACTATCAAAACCACACCTCGCGAACTCCATTAGGAGGTGTGAGGCGGAGCGTGGCGTGTGGTGCGGCAGCCTTCACGGTGCCTATCTGGGCAAACCCCATGGCCTCCAGTGCGGCCGTCTTACCGAGTGTGTAGCGCCAGGCGTAGTCGGCCGGTCCGTGCACACCATGATCCCGCACCAGGCGCGCATTTTGCGCAGCCGACCACGCTAATTGCTGTTCAAGTGCGTGCGCCATCACGGGGCCCGCCAAGCCGGCCTCCCGCAATGCCGCCAGCACCACCTCGGCCCACGCCTCCGTCTTCGCCTCCACAATTTCTATAGGATCGGCGGGCGAGTCCGTGCAGCAGCCGTGCAGGAGTTCGTGGACTAGCACACGGGTCGCGTCTTCGGCTCTGTAGATTACCACGGTGTGCGGCCGGCATACCTGGCAATATCCGCCATTCACATTCTCGGGACCCGCGGGTTTTCCGCGCGCAGGCCATGTGCGGCAGTCCTGGGCGGCAAACCAGAGCACCTGGAGAGGCTTTTTGGATGCTCCGCGTGAACCTCCAAACATCCGAAAAATGCGACCCCAGGCTTCCCACGGAACTTGGTCGGTGTGTGCACGCGTAACTACAATAACTCGCCCGTATTCGCACACCTGTGCGTAGGCCCGTGCCTTTCCCTCCGCCAGCGCCTCTAAAAGACCTGCCCGTAAATTCGCGCGGTCAAACGGCGAGGTCGCCCCTTCACTCTGAATCCAACGCCTGTCTACTGCAGTTAGGGGAGATGGCCGCCAGCGCGGGGCCGCCTTTGCCGCCTCCGCCGCTGCCGCCGCTTCTAGTGTGCGCCAGAGCGGGTTTTCGCGGGGTGTTAGAAAGGTCATTACTCTAGGGGCCTAAAAATTGTTTAGGATGACGCCAGTTGCCATCATGTCAACTACAACCAAGCCACCCCATATCTCTAAATGAAAGTCGGCGAACGCATCTTATTCTTCGACACGGAAACCACCGGTCTTCCCAAAGACAAACATCTCCATGCCCTGCTGTCCCGTGGAAACTGGCCCGATCTCGTCAGCATTTCCTGGATTCTCTGCGAAGTCGGAGAGGCGGGCCCCAGGCGCCTGGCCAAGGAGTCGCACATCATCCAGCCGCAGGGCTGGTTCATCCCCGCCGAGTCCACCAAAATCCACGGGATTTCCATGGATGATGCGCTGGTCCGTGGCGCACCCCTTACGGAAGTGCTCCAGCGGTTCAAGGAGGCGATGACTGGTTGCCGCCACATTGTCGCACATAACATGGAGTTCGACCGCAATGTTATGCTGGGGGCTTATAAGTGGCGCCTCGGAGGCACGCCGACATTCTGGCCATACAGTGCGGAGATTTGCACAATGGTGATGTCACGGGATGAGTTGCGCCTGCCGGCCAAATACCCGAAGCCGCATGACCCCTACAAACTCCCGCGGCTCGACGAACTGTGGCAGGCCACCTTCGGGTCTCCCCCACCGGCCAATGCGCATTCCGCCGACCGTGATGTGGAGGTGCTGGAAAAAATCTTCTGGGCACGCTGGTTTGGTAGCCCAGCAACTCTCTAACTGCAATTAGGAGATGTGTAGGGCCGCTGCTAAGCCACGAAGTAGCGCACATGGCCCGCGCCTTCTTTTTTGAAGAAGACCTCGCCGGCCTTCGAGCCCAGCCGCAAGTTCCCCACACGAGTCGCCACGCATCGTAGCCCAGGCTGCTCACACTTCGTCTGGACCTTGCAGAGGCCCGCCGCAAATACCAGTTCATCATCCAAGGGGTCGTCGATCTCTAGGATGATGTGGGCCGACGCGCGACCTTCTAAATGCACCCACCAATGGTCCTTGGCGGCGCGGGCAATAATCGCCCAGTTTTCTGCGGCCGATTGGCCGACCTGATAGGTAGTCTTCTCATGCACGATAGTTTTCATTTAGGATATGGCTTGTCGACATATGTGTATGAGACTTATAATCAATCAATTTTAGGACTCTAAAAAATTTGAACCGCGTCGGCGGCGGCCCCTTTAAATGCCTACGCCAGCCCTAATCCACAAGCCACAATGAGCCTTTATGATAGTGACCGCTCACTTTCTCCGCCGTCTCGCCGCCCCGTAAAAGTTAATACACGGATTATTTACGGACTACCCGATGAACTCGGCGCATCTGACCGTCGTGTAATTTGTCGCGCATGGTTGCAAGAAAATTATCCACGACTGATGATATATTCTGGAAAACTTGTTGATAATCTAAATGTTCTTCCTGTAATCGGAATTAATTGCACCCACCGTCGCGGTGTATTTACATATGATCAAGCCGATAAAGATGAATTAATTAGGTTTGTCCGTCATCACAAAGATTATTATGGTGAGCAATGTCATGAAATGGGAGATACACCGTTGACATTTATGCCAGTTATGTATGGAAACTTCCGCGAACTATCTCGCACATATACACTTGATGATTACTAGGCCCCCGCCCAACACCCGAGGAATCCTAGCATGAACTCCTCCCAGGCCACAGGAATTCGATAACTCGGCAGCATGACAAACCCGCCACCAGTGTCCGCGCGCGCTAAATGCTCATACGCAGCGGCTGCCTCCGCTGCCGTCAGACGACCCGCGCGGAATTTGCGTTGAATTGCCTGCGTCCAGTAAATGATCATATCACACCACCGCAGATTCCGCTGCATACATGTATACACCCACTGGCGCACCAGCACCACATCCTCCATTGTCCAGGGGCGCCCTAGATGCGCCCGCCATTTATCGAATGATTCCTCGAAGAAGCGAATCCAGGCATCCCCTTGGCCGTCTGCCGGCGAGGGCGCCGGCAGGCCTGGATGGGCCGCACGCAGATCCTCGTAGGCGTGGTCAGGGCCGGCCACAGAAATCTCGAGGAACCAGTCGGCCAGGCGCCCTGAAAGCGGATATTCACTGGTGAAAAGAAGGGTCACAGTGTCCGTGTGTTTCTCCAGGAGTTCCTGTAGGAGAATTACGCTCTCTTCACTTAGGAGATGTGCGTGATATAGGACGAGGATGTGGCTGGCGCCGGCACCTTCGCCGAGGAGGATATTGGAAGTGCCACGGAAGTTCTCGACGATGGCCTGGACGTAGTTTTTGTCCTGGAGACTCATGCGGGCCACGTCGAATGCCTTGTGGATGCGGGACACCTCGTAGATGAGCCCCTTCTTTTCATTCTTGGAGGAGGCGGTGTCGTCGACGGATGTCGAGATTTCGCCCTCCCCGTCTCCGCCCTGGAGTTGCCAGTGCTTCATCTGGATATTATAGGGCTGGCCGATGCGGTGGCAATAGCCAGCCAGGAATGCCTGTAGGGCGGTCTTTTTGCCGGCCCCACGCGGACCGAGCCATACCACATTGGGAACTTTCTGGGTGGCATTGCCTGGCATTAAACTGGGATATATGCGGTGGCTGGTCTTAGACCGCTGTGGCGGCAGTGGCTGAGGCCATGCAGCGGGCATGCAACCGCCTAAATGCCCCCGCCGTTGGAACTCTAAGAAGTCCGCCGGCAATCATGGAATTATGGATACCATACCACACGCTCAATATTCAAAACATTCACATACAGCCGTTTCAGGCGTCCGACACCGGCAAAGTGCTCATCGCCCCTTTCAAATATGTCGATACGGCCATTACACTTAATAGTGTCATCATCCTCTCACCAGTCCTAACTGTAATTCACCACGACATCACAACAGGTCGCATATTGCTTGATGCAAGCACCGCACCATTTTTCGTGAATAAACTCCAGACCCTCCAGGAAACTATCGCCGCGGTTCTTTGCCAGCACCAGGCGTCCTTCCTCGGAATTCATATGGGGCTCACCACGGAGCACTTTAAAAAGATGCTGTTTTCGCTGGTGAACAACAAGAAACTCACGCTATTTATGGGCGGGTCGGCACGCAATGTTCCCATTTACAGTGGCGGGACCGGTGCCGTGTCCACGGGGGTTCAGCGGGAGTTCCAGGCCGGTCAGCGACTCCG
>VFQS010000376.1_pt1 | contig 52399 bp, 28 predicted proteins | sample 3512361 | NCBI WGS metagenome assembly VFQS01 (sample SAMN10412375, study PRJNA504923) | tailings metagenome | isolation source: Relicate 1 Philex TSF3 active mining | place: Philippines | reverse complement strand
CAGCTTCAAGGTTGCGGCGGGCGAATTGCTGAGCATCGTCGGTCCCAATGGCGCGGGCAAGACGACGCTGATGCGGTGCATCAGCAACGGCAGCGAGCGCAGCGCCGGCGACGTCATCGTGAGCGGACACTCGATCGGCCGGAAGGCGCCAAACGAGATCGTGGCGCTGGGTGTGGGCCGCAGCTTCCAGAACACCACGCTGTTCGACAGTCTCACCGTCATCGACTGCCTGTTTCTGGCGCGCTACCGGAATGTCGGCGCGCAGAAGACGGCCCGCACGCAAGTTGTGGAACTGCCCGCAGCGGCGTTCCAGATCGTGACGGCCACGGGACTCGCCGACATGCTGGATGCCGAGGTGAAGAACCTTGCACATGGCAAGAAGCGCGCCCTCGAACTGGCGATGGCCCTTGCGACGGAGCCGAGCGTCCTGCTCCTGGACGAACCCACGGCCGGCCTCACCAAGACGGAGCGCTCGGCCATCGGCAAGGTGCTGACGAATCTCGTCTCGACCACCAGCCTGGCCATCCTCCTGATCGAGCATGATCTGGATTTCGTGCGCGAGGTCAGTTCACGCATCCTGGTCCTGCACCAGGGTTCCGTCCTGCTTGATGGCAGCGTCGAGGAAGTGGTGTCCTCCGCGCTCGTCAAGCAGGTGTATTCCGGTGAAGGCGCGGGAGAACACTGATGGCTGCGCAAAACACCATGGCACCCCGGCTCGACGTCGTCGGCGCAACCAGCGGTTACGGCCAGACCAACGTGATCTCGAACGTGACCTTCTCTCTGGCGCCCGGAGAGACGCTGGCGATCCTCGGAAAGAACGGCATGGGCAAGTCGACGCTGCTCAAGATGCTGATGGGCTATCTGAACAACCGGGGCGGCCGCGTCACGCTGGAAGGACGCGACATCACCAACCGCGCGCCGCACCTCAACGCGCGCGACGCCATTTCCTTCACGCCGCAGGAATTCACCATCTTCCAGGAACTGAGCGTGGAGGAAAACCTCAGGCTGGGCGTGGCGAGCGACCGGGACTTCACGGAGCGCTTTGCGGCGGTGAAGTCCTATTTCCCCGTCATCGGTGAGAGGCTCCGACAGCGCGCCGGAACGCTGAGCGGCGGCGAGCAGAAGATGCTGCTGCTGACGCGCGCGCTCATCTCCCGGCCGAAGCTGATGCTGGTTGATGAGATCTCGGAAGGGCTGCAGCCCAGCGTCGTGCTGCGCGTGGCGGACGTGCTGCGCGCGGCAAACCGCGACCTTGGCATTTCGGTGCTGCTGGTCGAACAGAACCTGCGCTTTGCCCTGAGCGTGGCCGACCGCTACGCGATCCTGAAGCTGGGCGAGATCGTCGAGACGGGCAAGGTCACCGGCCCCGACATGGTGCAAAGCCTCGCAAGCCACCTGCAGATCTGACCGCCATGGCCACCCCACAGACGAAGGCGGAACTTGCGGAATTCCTCGGCCTCCCGGTCGACGATGCGCGGCTCGACGAGCTTTTCCTGAACTACACGGAGATTTCCATCGCCATTCGGGAGTTGCGGAAGATCGACTTGGGCGAGACGCTTCCCGCCGTGATCTTCTCCCCCGTCAGCAAGGGGGCATGAGCAAGGTGATCGGAACGGAGCTGTGGCAACTGACGGCAACGGAAATCGCCTCCGCGCTCGCCCGCGGCGCGTTCTCCGCCGAGGACCTGACCCGGCACTATCTCGACCGGATTGACCGTTTCGACGGGAGCTTGCAGGGCTTCGTCGCCCTCTCGCCGTCGGCGCTCGAGCAGGCCCGAACGTCGGACGCGCGGCGCAAGCGCGGTGAGGCGTTGAGCCCTCTGGATGGCGTGGTGGTAGCCATCAAGGACAATTTTGTCACGGAGGACATGCCCACAAATGCGGGCTTCGCGCATTACACGCCCGCGGATATGCCGCGCGAGGCGAGCCTGGTCAGCCTGCTGCGCCAGGCGGGCGCCATCATCATCGGCAAGACGCGCATGCACCAGTTCGCCTGGGGGATGCAGACGCCGCCGGCACGGAACCCATGGGACACGAACCGCATCCCCGGCGGCTCGAGCGGCGGCTCGGCGATCGCGGTTGCGGCCGGCTTCGCCACGGCGGCGATCGGCACGGATACCGGCGGCTCGATCCGGATCCCCGCCGCGCTCTGCGGCACTGTCGGGCTGAAGCCGAGCTTCGGACTTGTCAGCAGGCATGGGCTGGTGCCGCACTCATGGTCGCTCGACCATGCGGGCCCCCTGTGCCGGAGCGTCGAGGACGCGGCCCTGGTGATGGAAGCCATCGTTGCGCCTGACGCAAGGGACCCTGCAAGCGCCCAGCGCGCCGCCCAGCCTTACCATCGCAACCTTCTGGCCTCAAAGCGGCCCACGCGTTTCGCGGTGTGCCGCAACTATTTCTTCGATGCGGTGACCGACGAGGTGCAGGCGGAGGTCGAGAACGTGGTGCGGGAGCTGAAAGCGGCGGGCCACGAGGTGGTGGACGTCGAGGTGCCGGACCTGGCGCATGGCCTTGGCGCCATCTTCGCCATCGAGCTTTCCTCCTCCACCGCCTATCTGCAGCCGCTGCTCGGTCGCAACGAGTCCCACCTGCTCGAACCGGATGTCCGCCTCCTCGTCGAGATGGGACGACTGGTGAGTGGTGCCGACTACCTCCAGGCGGAGCGTTTCCGGCGGCGCCTGGGCAACGCCTTCACGGCGGTGTTCGAAAAGGCCGACGTCGTGCTCACCCCTACCATGCCGCTGACGGCCTGGAAACACGACGATACGCGGGTGAGGATCGGCGCGCGGGACGAGAGCATCGTGGCCGTGTCCTGGCGGCTCACCTATCCGTGGAACCTGCTGGGCATGCCGGCCATGAGCGTTCCCATCGGGTTCGGCGCAGGCCGGCTGCCCATCGGCCTGCAGATCGGCGGCCCCGCATTCGGCGAGGATGCCGTGCTGCGCGCCGGGCTCATCATCGAGAACATGGTCGGGCGGCGGCACTTCACGCCGGAGCTTTCATCAGGAACGGTCGCAGGAGAAGGCAATGCTTGAGATCAACACGTTTTCCATCGCCGCCCGCTGCAGCCGGACAGGCCAGCTCGGTGTGGCGGTTTCGACCGCCGTTCCCGGCGTCGGCAGCATGTGCCCGTTTGCTGAGGCCGGGACGGGCGCGATCTCCACCCAGTCCTGGGTCAACCCCTATCTGGGAATCGACGGGCTGAAGCTGCTCAAGGCCGGGGACACGGCGCTGCAGGCGCTCGACAAGCTGATGACGGCAGACCCGGGCCGGGACCTGCGGCAGATCGGCATCGTCGACGCGAAGGGGAATGCGGCCGCCTGGACGGGGCAGAAATGCACCGGCTGGTGCGGACACATCACGGGCTCCAACTTTGCCATTCAGGGCAACATGCTCGTCGGAGAAGCGACACTGAAGGCGATGGCCAAGGCCTTCGAAGCATCGGCCGCACGCGACCTCGCCGATCGGCTCGTCGGCGTTCTCGAAGCCGGGCAGATGGCAGGTGGCGACAAGCGCGGACGGCAATCGGCCTCGCTTCTCGTCCATGATGTCGAGGAATACCCGTTGCTGCGCCTCTCGGTCGAGGACCATGCACAACCCGTCGCCGAATTGCGAAGGGTCTACGAAATTGCACGGCGGCAACTCTTGCCCTTCGTCATGGGAATGCCAAGCAGGCGTGATCCGATGCGGCATCTGCCCGATGAGGTGACGGCCATGCTGTTGCTTCCCCCGCAGGAACGTCCAGTGTCCTGAGCGGTCAGAGGACCGCGAAGGCGGCGCCCGCGCCGCGTAGTCAAGGAGATGGCATGCCCGAACGCCAGCGCGACTTTCTCTCCGATCTCTTCCAGGCCTTGGCGGACCGCAGCCGCAAACTGCTGCGGTCACAGCAGAACGGAAATGTGAACGCCCCCCTCGAGGAGCTTGCCGAGGCATTGCTCTCCACCCGCGGCGAGGCTTCCGGGGTTTCACTTGCGGGCACGCTGGTCGAATTCTGGCATGGCATCGGGGAGGAGAACCGCCGGAATTGGTTCCTGCACCTGGCTCGCAATCTGGGACCCGACATCGAGGCGCTGAGCCGGGCCGTGTCGATCTGGCAGGAGGATCCATCGCCTGCTCACGCCAGCCTGCTTCACAAGGCCGCCGAGCCTCGGCGGCAGGAATTGTTCCGACGGATCAACATGGCCCCCAACGGCACCGCGACGCTCGTCGAGATGCGGGCCGCCCTTCTCGCGAACATCAAGTCCCACCCGGAGCTCTCTTCGGTGGACGCCGACTTCGAACACCTGTTCACCTCCTGGTTCAACCGCGGTTTCCTGGTGCTGAAGCGGATCGACTGGTCGTCCTCCGCGGATGTGCTGGAGAAGATCATCCAGTATGAGGCGGTCCATGAGATCCGGGGCTGGGATGACCTCAAGGGCCGCCTGAAGCCCGCGGACCGGCGCTGCTTCGCCTTCTTCCATCCTCAGATGCCAGACGAGCCCTTGGTCTTCGTCGAGGTTGCGCTCACGCGCGGGATCCCCGCTCACATCGCCCCCGTCATCGCGACCGAACGCCAGCCCATTGACGAGGCGGAGGCAGACACCGCGGTGTTCTATTCGATCACGAACACGCAGGCGGGATTGCGCGGTGTGTCCTTTGGCAATTTCCTCATCAAGCAGGTGGTGGAGGAGTTGCTGCGCGAGCTGCCGCAGCTCAAGTGTTTCGTCACGCTCTCACCGGTACCGGGATTTGCCGCGTGGCTTGCGGCGGAGCGTGACAACCCATCTGGCAGGCCCCTTCCCCCGCAGCTCTTCGACGTGCTCGCGCAAGAGAACTGGCATGCGGTGGACGAGACGCGCAGCGCCGTGGGACCACTATTGGAGCAGGCTGCCGCCCTCTACCTGACCGAAGCCAAGACCACCACCGGCAAGCCCGCCGATGCCGTCGCTCGCTTCCACCTCAACAACGGCGCGGTGCTGGAGCGTATCAACGTGGCCGGAGACCTCTCGCCCAAGGGGCTGCGCCAATCGCACGGCATAATGGTGAACTATCGCTATCATCTCGATGCAATCGAGCGGAACCACGAAGCCTATGCCAATGCAAACCAGGTGGTCACCTCACCTCAGCTGCAAAAGATTGTCAGCAAGGCCGAGGCGGCCTCGCTTACCCGCGGGTGGCAGTCACTCCTGCCGCAGAGGAACACGAAAAAATGACAAGCGCATGGAGATGGAGTCCCCACAGCCTCTTGCGGGCCATGTGAACGTAAGGCCGATTGCCTGGCCCCGGTCGACAGCTCCCCGCTCCAGAGCAATCTCCTGATCGGCTGATCGGCTACGATGCGTGGCGGTCCAGACAACGTGCTGGGCCGCGTTCCCGCGCCGAAGCGAATGCCGGGACTGCAATTTCTGGCTGATGGAATGCTTGACAGACGTCCTTGCGCCTGTAGATCGGTATTGCAACTGCACGAGTTACCGAAAGGCTTTCCATGTCGATCCTCTATTCACCAGCGGCCCTCGGCCCGCTGAAGCTCCAGAACCACTTGGTCATGGCGCCGATGACGCGCAACCGGGCGACCGGCAACGTTCCCAATGATCTGGTTGCCGAATACTACGGCCAGCGCTCCTCGGCTGGCCTGATCGTCACCGAAGGCACCTCGCCCTCGCCGAACGGCCTCGGCTATCCTCGCATTCCGGGCCTCTTCAGTGAGGAGCAGGTTGAGGGCTGGCGCAAGGTCGCCGCGGCCGTGCATGACGGCGGTGGAAGGATCTTCGTGCAGCTGATGCATTGTGGCCGCATCGGGCATCCGCTCAACCTTCCCAAGGGTGCGCGCGTGCTGGGCCCGTCTGCCATTGCAGCCGCCGGAGAGATCTACACCGATGCCGAAGGCATGAAGTCCCACCCCACTCCGGAGCCCATGACCCTGTCCGACATCGAGGCCGCCGTTGCCGAATTCGCACAGGCAGCGCGCAATGCGGTCGCCGCGGGCTGCGACGGCGTCGAGCTTCACGCCGCCAATGGCTATCTTCTCGAGCAGTTCATCCGCCCCACCTCGAACCAGAGAACCGACCGTTACGGCGGATCGATCGAGAACCGGGCACGCTTCGTCATCGAGGTCACGGAGGCTGCGATCGCCGCCATCGGTGCGGACAAGGTCGGTATCCGCCTGTCGCCCTATGGGACCTTCAATGACATGCCCGCCTATCCTGAAATGGAATCCGACTATGCCTATCTGGCGGCAAGGCTCAATGAGCTGGGCCTTGGCTATGTGCATCTCGTCGACCATTCCCCGATGGGGGCACCAGAGGTTCCCGTCTCGATCAAGCAGATCTTCCGCAAGTCGTTCAAAGGCACCCTGATCCTGTCGGGAGGCTATGATGCCACGCGAGCCGAGCAGGATCTGCAGGACAAGGCCTGTGACCTGATCGCCGTCGGACGCCCCTTCCTGGCCAACCCGGACCTCGTGGCGCGCTGGAAGACGGGCGCTGCGCTCAACGACGTCGACTTCGATACCTTCTACACGCCTGGCCCCAAGGGCTTTACCGATTATCCGCAACTCTAGCCGACCCAGGACCTAGAACCTGAACGCTGCACGTGACCTGAGGTGGATGGCGCAACAGTCGTGATCCACCTCAATCGTTTCTGAGACCATCTGGTCCGCAGCATGCAAGACCTTCGCGGAGCAAATGCAAGGCGGGCGGAAACAACTGGCACGTCTCATCCGAAATTGCGGGTGAGTGGCGTATGGCCCACGGCAAGCAGGGCCTTCAGCCGGGCCACATCGATCCGGCGCGCGCCGGTCATCTGCGTGATCCGTTGACCCTTCACCGGCGCTGGTGGAAGCTTGCAGGCAAAAGGGGAGACGGGCATGTCGGAAGATTCGACGTTTGATGCGGTGGTCGTCGGCGCAGGACACAACGGACTTGCCGCGGCGGTCCATCTGGCCAGGCACGGCTGGAAGGTCGGCGTCTTCGAGGCGAGCGGTGAGGCAGGCGGCGCCGTCAAGACACGCGAGCTGACACTGCCCGGCTTCCGCCACGACGTGGCCGCGATGAACCTCAGCATGTTCGCGGGCTCGCCCTTCCTGCGCGAGCATGGCGCCGCACTCTCCCGCCATGGCCTCGCCTTCGCACCGGCGGCCCATTGCTTCGCGTCGGTCTTCCCCGACAACAGCTGGTTCGGCGTCTCGAAGGATCCCGCCACGACTCTGGCACGGCTCCAGGCAATCGACGCGCGCGATGCGGCGGCCTGGGAAGCCATGCTGGCACGCTTCGGCGCCGACGCGCCGCACATCTTCGGCCTTCTCGGCAACGTCATGCCGTCCTGGGCGGTGGCGAAGGTGATCTGGAAGGCGTGGCGGCAGAACGGTACGGGCTGGACGCTGGACATGCTGCGCTTCCTCACCATGTCGGTCAGGACATGGGCGGACACGCATTTCCACGACCCCAGGGTGAAGGCGACGGTTGCCGCCTGGGGCATGCACCTGGACTTCCCGCCGGACGTCGCGGGGGGCGCGCTGTTCCCCTATCTCGAATCGATGGCGGACCAGGCCTTCGGCATGGTGATCGGCCAGGGCGGCGCCGACACGATGATCAAGGCCTTGACCGGCTATCTCGGCGAACTCGGCGGCGAATTGCATCTGGGCATGCCGGTGGCCGAGGTCGTCCACGCGGCGGGAAGCGCCAGCGGCATCAGGCTCGCGGATGGCCGCCGAATCACGGCGCGCCGCGCGGTGATCGCCAACGTGACGCCGGGCGTGCTGTTCGGCAAACTCTTGCCCGGCGGCTCCGGCAAGGCGGAGGCGGATGACAGGTTCAGGGCCTTCCGCCCCGGCCCCGGCACGATGATGCTGCACCTCGCCATGGACCGCCTGCCGGACTGGTCGGCGGGCAAGGAGCTTTCGCAATTCGCCTATGTCCATGTGGCGCCCGACTTCGCCTACATGAACCGTGCCTATGGCCAGGCGATGGACGGCCTCCTGCCGGAAGCGCCGGTGCTGGTGGTGGGCCAGCCCACGGCGGTCGACCCGTCCCGCGCGCCCGATGGAAAGCACGTCCTCTGGGTGCAGGTTCGCGTATTGCCCAAGCACGTGAAGGGCGATGCCGCCGGGCTCATCGCGGGGCATGACTGGAGCGCCATCAAGGACGCCTATGCCGAACGCGTGCTCGACCTGATCGAGGCCCATGCGCCGGGCCTTCGCGCCAGGATCATCGGGCGCGCCGTGTTCTCGCCCGACGACCTCGAGGCGGAGAACCCCTGCCTCGTGGGCGGCGACAATCTCTCGGGAAGCCACCAGCTCGACCAGAACTTCCTGTTCAGGCCGGTCGCGGGCTATTCGCGCTACCGTATGCCGCTCGCGGGCCTCTACATGTGCGGCGCCGCCACCTGGCCCGGCGCCGGCACCGGGGCGGGATCGGGCTATCTGCTGGGGCGCCTGCTGGCCGGGCGCTGAGGCCGCACTCAGCCGGGAGTTTTCCGCCGCCGTGAAGGCGCAGGCGCCAGAAGATGCTTGCGTTCCCATTGAAAGGAAATACCCTTCGCCGCGACCGAACCAGACGAGGACATGCCATGGCAACACCCGCGACCACCGCCGTCACCGAACTCGCCGCCGCCCTTCTTGCGGGCCGCGTCGAAGTCGTCGACCTGACAGCCACGCTCGGCCCCGAGACCCCGCTGATCAAGCTGCCGCCGCAGATCGGCCTCAACACGCCGCAGGTCGAGATCCACACCATCTCGCACTACGATGACAAGGGTCCGTTCTGGGCCTGGAACTGGCTGAAGCTGGGCGAGCATTCCGGCACGCATTTCGATGCGCCGCAGCACTGGATCACCGGCAAGGACTATCCGGACGGCGCCACCGACACCATCCCGGCGAAGAATTTCATCGGCCCGGTCAACGTCATCGACTGCAGCGCCGAAGTGGCGAAGAACCCGGACTTCCTCCTGACCGTCGAGCACATCAAGGCCTGGGAGCAGCAGCACGGCGAGATCGAGAACGGCTCATGGGTCGTGATGCGCAGCGACTGGTACAAGCGCAACGGCAGCGAGACGGAGTTCCTGAACGCCGACGAGAACGGCCCGCATTCGCCCGGCCCGACGGCGGAGGCGGTGCAGTACCTGATCGACAAGGGCGTCATCGGCTGGGGCTCGGAGACGGTGGGCACGGATGCCGGCTCGGCCGGCGGCATGAACCCGCCCTTCCCCGCCCACAACCTCATGCACAAGAACAACCGCTACGGCCTTGCCTCGCTGTGCAACCTCGACAGGCTTCCGCCCAAGGGCGCCGTCATCATCGCGGCACCGCTCAAGATCAAGCACGGCACGGGCAGCCCGCTTCGCGTGCTCGCGCTGGTCGGCAAGTAGTCAGCGCACGGAAAGGGAGCGGCCATGGCGGATTATGTGATTGCCGGAAGCGGCATCAACGCGCTCGTGGCCGCGTCCCTCCTCGCCCGCAAGGGCCGCAAGGTGCTGGTGCTGGAACGCAATGCCGCGATCGGGGGCTGCATCCGCAGCGAAGAGGCCACCGTTCCGGGCTTCGTCCATGACGTGATGGCCACGACCTTCGTGCTGTTCCTGCTGTCACCCGCCTACGCGGCACTCGGGCCAGACCTCGAGAAGCGCGGCCTCGCATTCGCCCATCCGGAGATACCGACCGGCGTCTTGCGTCCGGACGGCTCGCACCTGATGCTTCGCCGGGACCGTGCCGCCAACGTCGCCGCCTTCGACGCGCTCGCGGCCGGCGACGGCGCGCAATACGCCGCCGACATGGCCAGGCTTGGCGCCGACGCGCCCTTTCTCTTCTCGCTGCTGGGCGGCAGGCTGTGGTCCTGGAGCATGGCGAAGCTGGTCGCCCAGGAGGTCTGGCGGCGCGGGGCCCGCGGCCTTTCCACCTTCTTCGGCGAGGCGCTGGGATCGGCCCGGCACTGGCTCGAGCCGCATTACCGGTCCGATCTTTTCCACGCGCTGCTGGCGCCCTGGGTGCTGCACACGGGGCTGGGTCCGGAGAGCACCTATTCGGGGCAGATGGCCAAGGTCATCGCCTTCGCGCTCGAGGTGGCGGGCGCACCCGTCGTCAAGGGCGGCGCCCATAACATCCTCGCCGCCTTCACACAGCTGATCCGGGATCACGGCGGCGAGATCCGCACCGGTGCCGACGTGTCGGGGGTGATCGTCGACGAATCGGGCCGCGCCACGGGCGTGACACTGGCCTCGGGCGAGAAGATCATGGCGGCGGAGGGCGTCATCTGCTCCATGACGCCGGACCAGCTCTATGGCCGGCTGCTCAGCTCCTGGCCCGGCGCGGAGCCGCAACGCGCGCTCTCGCGCGGTTTCGTCCACGGCAAGGCCAACATGCAGATTCACTATGCGCTGAAATCCGCGCCGCAGTGGCGGAATCCGGAGCTCGGAAAGGTGGCGCTGCTGCACCTGACGCCCGGCCTCGACGGCGTGTCCAAGGCCGTGAACGAGGCCGAGCGCGGCATGCTTCCGGCAGAGCCCACGATCTGCCTCGGCCAGCCCACCGCCTTCGACCCCTCCCGCGCCCCGGACGGCCAGGCGATCCTGTGGCTGCAGCTTCCCGAGGCGCCGCGCCGCATCAAGGGCGATGCCGCGGGCGAGATCGCGGCCCCCGCCGGCGGCCTCTGGACGGAGGCCGTGCGCGAGGCCTATGCCGACCGCGTGGAAGCCATTCTCTGCCGCCACATCCCGGATTTCAGGAGCCTCGTTCTGGCGCGGCGCTGCCACTCGCCGGCCGACCTCGAGGCGATGAACGTCAACCTCCTGGGCGGCGATCCCTATGGCGGCGCCTGCACCATCGACCAGTTCTTCCTGTGGCGGCCGCTGCGCGGCGGCGCAAACCACGAGACGCCGGTGAAGCGCCTCTATCACATCGGTGCCTCAACCCATCCGGGGCCGGGGCTTGGCGGCGGGTCCGGCTACCTGCTGGCCACGGCGCTGAAATGACGGGGCCTCTCTTCAGAGGTCGCGGATCGTCTTGAGCACGCCGTCGAGGGCGTCTCCGTTCTCGTCCTTGAGGGCCGCCGTGATGAGGCGGTCCATCCACGGGCCGCCATCTTCCCGCGCCGCGAGGATGGGGGCGGCGGAGAGGACGCGGTCGAACTTCGAGAGGCCGCGCGCGTGGGTGTCCGAGTAGCCCTTCACGAGGCGGCGCGCGGCAAGCATGGCGCGGGCCAGGTCATAATTGTCCGGCAGCATGCGGGTGGCGCGCGCCAGCCAGTCCTCGGCATGGCGCATCTCCGTTTCGTGGCGCAGCAGCTTGCGGCGGAAGCGGCGCAGGCCGCTCACCATGTAGAGCTGCAGAAAGCCCCGGAGTGTCGCCGTCTCGATCCGGCGGCCGCGGTTCACCACCTTGTCGATACGGGCCATGAGTGAGGGCCTCGCGGCGATGCGCCGGCCCCACGCAGCGGGAAGCAGGCTCACCAACTCCTCCGCGCGGGGGTGCATGAATTCGGTGAGGTAGAGCGGATCGCCGCCCGATTTCATCTCAGCCGAAATGCGCGCGAATCGGGCGGAGCGGGTCTTGAGGTCGGCCACGCCGATCACGTCGTCATAGGCCATGGCATTGGCGAGATGCTTCGCGGCCGCGGCCGTGAAGGCGTGGCCGCGCGCCGCGCCGCCATGGCGCGTGTCGATTTCGGCCAGCGCCTCGAGCCGTGCGAGATACTCTTCGCCATAGGCGAGGTCCTGGAAGTCGATGGTGCGCTTGAGGCCCGCAAGGGCTGCGGCATGGGCCGGGGCCGGAAGCGACCGCAGCCTTGCAAGCCGTGCATCAAGGGCGGCGGAGCCGAGGCTCTCCGGCAGTCCGCGCGCCGCGGGCGCGGGCCTTGCCACGGCTTGCGGCAGCTCGTTGCGGCTGGCGCGCGCGAATCCGTCTGCGAAACCCTTGAGCGAGGCAGCCGTTCCCTTGCCGCCGGCTGCGATCACCTGCTCGAAGCTCTCACGCGGGAAAGGCAGCGCGGCAGCCCCCGCCAAGGCGCCGAAGAGCGGCGCGGAGACCACCGTGCCGCTGTCGCGCGCCGCGCGTTCCATGTCGAAGGCGATGACGCGGCGCGCGGCGATGCCCGCCGCGGCGTTGACGGCCTGGGGGTCGGCGATCGATTCGCCCGGCTTCTCCTTCTCCGCCACCGCATAGGCGCGGTGGGTGGAGGTGATGAGCAGCGTCCGCTCCGGCGTGGCAAGCCCGCGCAGAATCGAGCGGCCCGCCTCCATCAGTTCCGCCGCGATGACGACGTCGACGTCGCCCGGCGTTGGCATCAGCGCCAGCACCGGCGCCTGCGCGCCGCGCGGCGGCAGCATCTCGATATAGTAGAGGGTGGCGCCTGTGCGCTGCGCCACGCCCGGAACGGAGGTCGATTGCGCATACCAGCCATTGGCCTCGGCCACGGCGACGATCCAGTCCGTCAGCACCCCGCCGCCCTGCCCGCCCATGGCGAGGACCGCGATGGTCAGCGGCTTGTCACGGCCCTGCGTGGCGTCGAACATCAAGCCACCTGCCGGCCGAAGAGAATGCGCCGGCTTTCCCGCCGCCGCTGCAGGAAGGCGATCACCGACGCGCGGACCCGGCTCTTCAGCCGTTCCCAGCCACTCGCGTTGCGCAGCACGTCGGCGCGATAGAAGGATGGGCAGAGCACGGCGGCATCGGCCACGTCGCCGCAATTGCCGCAGGCAACGCAGCTGTCGTCGATGGCGGCGACGGGATCGTCACGCAGCGGATCGTCGAGATGCTTGACCGTCAGCGACGGGCAGCCGGAAAGCCGGATGCAGGCATGATCGCCCGTACAGATGTCCTCGTCCACGCCGAAGCGCTGGCGCAAAACGGGCTCCCCCGCCTTCTCCGCCTTGTCCATCAGGGGCTTCACGCGGCGCTGCTTGTTCAGCATGCATTCGGACGAGGCGACGATGATCTTGGGGCCGGGCTCCTCCGTCGTCAGGGCCTCGCGCAGCGTGTCGCGCATCTTCGCCACGTCATAGGTGCGGTCGACCTGGCGCACCCATGTGGCGCCCACGCCCTTGACGGCGGTGGTGATGGCGTTGTTGGTCTGGCGCTTCCTGTTCACGGCGCGGGAGGAAGGAATGTCCTGCCCGCCGGTGGCGGCGGAATAATAGTTGTCGACGATCAGCATGACGCCGTCATGCTTGTTGAAGACCGCGTTGCCGACGGAGGACGAGAGCCCGTTGTGCCAGAAGCCGCCGTCGCCCATCACCGAGATGACGCGCTTGTCCGCCTTGACGTTGAAGGCCGAGGCCGCGGCGGGCCCGAGGCCGTAGCCCATGGTCGTCGCGCCGATGTTGAAGGGTGGCAGGATCGAGAACAGGTGGCAGCCGATGTCAGCCGACACATGGTGCGTGCCCAGCTCCTTCTCGACGAGCTTCATCGCCGCGAAGATCGGGCGCTCCGGGCAGCCGGTGCAGAAGCCCGGCGGGCGCGGCGGCACGGCGGTCGCGAGCGCCTGCACCTCCCTGCTGTTCAGGACGGGCGACGCATCGGGAAGCGGCGGGCGGTTGCCGAGGAGGCGCGGCGCGTGTTTCTCGAGAAAGCCCAGAAGGCCCTTCTGCAGCACCGTCGCCGTGTATTCGCCGGCCAGCGGGAAGACATCCTTGCCGGAGATCCGGGTGTTCAGGTCCTTCCGGCGCAGCATGGTGTTGAGCGCCTGCTCGATGAACTCGGGCTGGCCTTCCTCCACCACCACGACGGCGGACTTGCCCGCACAGAAGGCGAGCACCTCCTCATCGACCAGGGGGTAGGTGACGTTCAGGACATAGAGGGGCACGCGGCTGTTGCCATAGGCGTCCGACAGGCCGAGCTGCTGCAGCGCGCGGATCACGCCATTGTACATGCCGCCCTGCAGGATGATGCCGACATCCCCGTCATCGGGCCCGAAGACCTCGTTGAGCTTCTGCTCGCGGATGAAGTTCACCGCGGCGGGCCAGCGCTTCTCGATCTTCAGCTTCTCGTGGATGAAGGAGGCCGGCGGCAGCACGATCCGGTTGACGTCGCGCACCGGGTTCTCCAGCGCCTGCTTCAGGGTGTATGCGGGCTTGCAGTTGTCCTTCGCGGTGAAGCGGCCGTGGACGTGGCAGGCGCGGATGCGCACCTCGACCATCACCGGCGTGTTGGAGGCCTCCGAAAGTTCGAAGGCCTTCTCCACCGCGTGCACCATGCTGGGCAGGTCGGGGCGCGGGTCCATCAGCCAGATCTGCGACTTCATCGCATAGGCGTGGCTGCGCTCCTGCATGATGGAGGAGCCTTCGCCGTAATCCTCGCCGATGATGATGACGGCGCCGCCCGTGACCCCGCCCGAAGAGAGGTTCGAGAGCGCATCGCTCGCGACATTGGTGCCCGCCGTCGATTTCCAGGTCACGGCACCGCGCACCGGGTACATGACGGAGGCCGAGAGCATGGCGGCGGCCGTCGCCTCGGAAGCGGAGGATTCGAAATGGACGCCGAGTTCCGCCATGTAGTCGGAGGCATCCGCCAGAACGTCCATCAGATGCGAGATCGGCGAGCCCTGGTAGCCCCCGACATAGGACACGCCGGATTGCAGCAGCGCCTTGGTGATGGCCAGAATGCCCTCGCCGCGGAATTCCTCGCCCGCGCCCAGCCGGAGGTCTTCCACTTCCCGCGCAAAGGACCGCTCCGCCATCTGCCCCTTCGTCCCCTGTTGAGATTCGAACGCATAACCCCGCCGGGCGCCCGCGTTCGCGCCGCCCGTCACGAAACTGTGGCGGTGATCTTCGGGCCGATCAAGAATTATCGCAAGCGCGAGGACATCCGCTGCATAGTGCGGCGCAACAAAATGCCGCAGCAAACGCTGCACGCAAAAACTTCTCCCCTTGCACGCCGAAATGGTCTTCAATCCGGCGCAGCCACGAGAGGGCAAAGACAATAAAGGGAGGGACTGCATGATCGAGATTTCCAGACGCCAGCTGCTGCAGCTGGGAGCCGTTGGGCTGTTCATGGGCAGCGGGCTGAACATCACGGCCGCGCGGGCCGAGGGCGGCACGGTGACCATCGCCTACAACGTGAACCTTCCCTCCTGGGATCCGACGACCGGGCTTTCGGCGGTCAACCCGACGATCCAGGCGATCTACCGCTCGGTGTTCGACCAGTTCATCGGCCAGAAGCCGAACCTCGAGTTCCAGCCGGGCCTGCTGACCGAATGGGGTTGGTCGGACGACAAGAAGCAGGTGTTCATGACGGTCCGCGAGGGCGTGAAGTGGCACGACGGCTCGCCGTTCACGGCCGGGGACGTGGTGTGGTCGCTCGAGCGCGCGGGCAAGATGGACGGCGGCAACCCGATCGCCTTCATCTGGTCGAAGATCGGCAACTTCAAGGTGGACGGCAACAAGATCACCGCCGACGTGCTGCAGTTCGAGCCCACCCTCTTCAAGTGGATGGCCTTCCTCACCGGCTATGTGATGCCGAAGGCCTATTTCGAGAAGGTAGGCGCTGAAGGCTTCGAGGCCAAGCCCATCGGCACCGGCCCCTACATGGTGGACCAGTTCGAGCGCAATGCCTTCGTGCGCCTGAAGGCCAACCCGGACTACTGGGGCGGCAAGCCCGCCTTCGACACGGTCGTCTTCAAGTTCGTTCCGGACGCGACGAGCCGGGTGGCGGAGATCGAATCGGGTTCCTCGGACGTCACCGTCGACGTTCCCTTCGAGGAGTTCGACCGGCTGAAGGCAAAGGACGGGCTGGGCGGCGCCGTGACGCCCGTCTCCGACATCGGCATGATCTTCCTCAACAACGACGGCCCGATGCTGGACAAGAACGTGCGCATGGCGGCCGCCATCTCGATCGACAAGAAGGCCATCGCGGAGAAGCTGCTGCGCGGCTACGCCGTCCCGATCAGCACGCTGCAGGCCCCCGAATACGCGGCCTTCGATGCGTCGATCACCGTGCCCTACGATCCAGAGAAGGCCAAGGAGCTGCTCAAGGCCTCGGGCTTCGGGCCGGACAATCCGGTGAAGTTCACGATCCAGACCACGCGCGGGCTGAAGCCCAAGGACTACGAGATGGTCCAGGCGATCGTCGGCATGTGGCGCAAGGTCGGGATCGAGGCCGAGATCGAGGTCTATGAGGTGGCCAAGCACTTCGAGCTGCGCGCCGCCGACAAGCTGGCGCCGGCCGCCTTCTACAACTGGGGTAACGCCATCGGTGACCCGACGACGTCCACGGGCTTCGCCATGTTCGGGCCGAGCCCGCACTCGGTGTGGAACACCGACGACCTCGACGGCATGATCGGCCCGCTGTGGGGCGAAGCCGACGAGGCCAAGCGCATCGAGGGGTGGAAGGCCGTCGACCGCTACATCGCCGAGAACGCCTATGTGATCCCGCTGATCCAGTACCAGCAGCCGATCCTGTTCAAGAACACCGTCAAGGTGACGCCCAACGTGGCGGGCTCGCCCGAGCCGGCGCAGATGTCGCCCGCCTGACGCATCACGAGGCCCGGCACCAGCCGGGCCTCGCCCCAGGGTCGAGGATTATTGTCCTTGACTTTTATTCCTAACACGTGCTATGACCGCGGCCATGCCGATGAACCCCGCATCGCCGTTTCCAGGCCTCCACATGCCCTTCAGCCTCATCCTGTCGCGCGTCCTGACCGCTCTCCTCACCCTCATCGGCGTGATGGTCGTGGTCTTCGTGCTGGTGCGCGTCGTCCCGGGCGATCCGATCGCCATGATGATCGCGCCCGGTGCCTCGGACGCGGACATCGCGGCGCTGCGGGCGGTCTATGGCCTCGACCTGCCGGTCTGGCAGCAGTTCGTGACCTGGTTCGGGCAGGTGCTGGGCGGCGACCTCGGCACCTCGATCTCGATGAAGCAGAACGTGCTGACCATCATCGCCGGAAGGCTTCCGGCCACCATCGAACTCGCCCTGCTGGCGCTCGCCATCGCGGTGCTGCTGGGCGGCGCCGTCGCCCTCGCCTCCACCGCCTGGCGCGGCACCTGGGTCGAAAGCCTCATCGACAACGCCAACAGCATCATGCTGGCCGTGCCGGACTTCATCTGGGCCCTCACCTTCGTGCTGGTGCTGGGCGTGCTGGTGCCGCTGCTGCCGATCTCCGGCCGCAGCGACCCGACCCTCGACCCCGGCCTCGCGACGCAGTTCTTCATCCTGGAGGGCCTGCTGCGCGGCCGCTTCGCCTTCACGTGGGACGTGCTGAAGCACATGATCCTGCCGGCCTTCGCCATCGCCCTGCCGCTGGCCGCCGTGATCGGCCGTGTGCTCAAGAACACCATGATGGACGTGATGGTGCAGGACTACATCCTGCTGGCCCGCATCAAGGGACTGTCCAACCGGCGAATCCTGCTGCAGGAGGCGTTGCGCAACGCCGCCGTTCCGGCACTGGCGCTGACCGGCGTCCAGTTCACCTTCCTGATCGGCGGGACGGTGATCACCGAGCGCATCTTCTCCTATCCCGGCATCGGCAACCTCGCCATCGACGCGGTGATCAACCGCGACCTGCCGCTGATCCAGGGCCTCGTGCTGACCTTCGGCATCATCTTCATCGCGATCAACATGCTGGTCGACGCCCTGGCGGCGTGGCTGAACCCGAGGCTGCGCCATGCCTAGGGACCTCCGCATCTGGCTGGGCGGCGGCTTCATCCTGCTGCTTCTGGTCATCGCCCTCCTCGCGCCGCTGATCGCCCCCTTCGACCCGCTGGAACAGGACCTGATCGCCGCCACCGCGGCACCCGGACAGGAGCCGGGCCGCTGGCTGGGCACCGACAGCCTCGGGCGCGACGTGCTCTCGCGCATGATCCATGCGACGCGCATCGCCCTGACCGTCGCCGTCGCCGCCGCCGTGCTGGCCTGCCTCCTCGGAACGGCACTGGGGCTTCTCGCAGGCTACTTCGGCGGCTGGACCGACGCCGTCATCTCCCGCCTCATCGACATCTGGATGGCGTTTCCGCCGGTGCTGCTGTCCATCCTGCTCGTCGCCGTGCTGGGATCGGGGCTGCACTCGGTGATCCTGGCCATCGTGATCATCGACTGGACGCGCTTCGCGCGGGTGGTGCGGGCCGAGACGCAGCAGCAGGCCCGGCTCGAATATGCGGAGGCCGCCACCGCGCTGGGCATGGGCCGCATGGCGGTGCTGTTCCGTGAGATCCTGCCCAATGTGCTGCCCGTGGTGCTCGTCCTCCTCTCGCTGGAAATGGGCATCGCGGTGATCGTGGAGGCGATCCTGTCCTTCGTCGGGCTGTCGGTGTCGACCGACACGCCGACCTGGGGCGGCATGATCGCGGAAGGACGCCAGATCATCTACCAGGCGTGGTGGGTGCTGGTCTTCCCACTCACGGCCCTGTTCCTCACCGTGCTCGCCTTCAACCAGCTGGGAGACGGATTGCGCCAGTGGCTCGATCCGGTGCTGAAGCGATGACGGCGGTGATCGACATCCGCAACCTGTCCGCACGCAGCGCCGCGGGGCAGATCCTGCGCGACGTGTCGCTTCAGGTGAAGGCCGGGGAAGTGATGGCGCTGGTGGGCGAGAGCGGCGCGGGCAAGTCGACCATCGCCAAGGCGGTGCTCGGCATCCTGCCGGCGGGGATCAGCATCACCGCAGGCAGCATCCTGTTCGAGGGAACCGACCTTCTCGCGCTGCCGCCGGCGAAGCTGCGCGAGCTGCTGGGCGTGCGCATCGCCCTCATTCCGCAGGACCCGCTGACATCGCTCAACCCTGCGCGCCGCATCGGCGACCAGCTGACAGACGGGTTGCGGCTGCGCGCGGGACTTGACCGCAGGCAGGCCGATGCGAAAGCGCTGCAGCTTCTCGAGGACGTGCATATCCGCGAGCCGGGGCTGGTGATGCGGCGCTATCCTCATGAGCTTTCGGGCGGCATGCGCCAGCGGGTGCTGATCGCCCAGGCCTTTTCGCTGAGGCCCCACGTCATCATCGCCGACGAGCCGACCACCGCGCTGGACGTCACGGTGCAGAAGCAGGTGCTGCGGCTGATCCGCGAGATGCAGCGCGCCCACGGCACGACGCTTCTGTTCGTGACCCACGATCTCGGCGTGGTGGCACAGGTTTCGGACTGCATGACCGTTCTCTATGGCGGAAAGGTGCTGGAACAGGGGGCGACGGCCGACGTGCTCGGCGCCCCCCGCCACGCCTATACACGAGCGCTGCTTGCGGCGAGCCCGCGCTACGACAGGCCCGAGCAGAGCCTGCGGCCGGTGCCCGAGGCACTCCTCGCCGAGCTCAGACGGGAGATCGGCGGCTGATGCTGGTCGAGGCGCGCAACATCTCGCTCGACGTTCCGGACATGAGCCAGCAGCTGCTCATCGGCCGCCGCCGCAGGCTGCGCATCCTGAACAATATCTCGATCTCCATCGCGAAGGGCGAGAGCGTCGGGCTGGTCGGCGAGTCGGGTTCCGGCAAGACATCGCTGGGCCGCAGCCTGCTGCGCCTGCACGAGCCCAGCGAAGGCCAGATCCTGTTCGACGGCGAAGACATCACCCATGCGCCGGCGCATGCGCTCAAGCCCCTGCGCCGCCGCATGCAGATGATCTTCCAGGATCCGCAATCCTCGCTCAACCCGCGCCGCAGCATCGGGGGCATTCTCGCGGGCGCGCTTCGCCTGCACGGCCTCGACGCGGGTCCGAAGGCCGTCGCCTCGCTGCTCGACCGGGTGGGGCTTCCGGCCAGCGCCATGGCGCGCTATCCGCACCAGCTCTCCGGCGGGCAGCGTCAGCGCGTGGGGATCGCGCGGGCCATCGCGATCAAGCCTGATTTCATCGTGGCGGACGAGATCGTCTCCGGCCTTGACGTTTCGACCCAGGCGCAAGTGATCGACCTGCTGCGGCGCCTGCGCGGTGAGATGGGCATGGCGCTCGCCTTCATCAGCCACGACCTTTCGGTGGTGCGCGCATTGTGCGAGCGCGTCGTCATCATGCGCGGCGGCGAGATCATCGAGGAAGGAAAAACGGCGGAGGTGTTCGCCGCCCCCCGCAGCCCGTTCACGCGGACCTTGATCGACAGCATCCCGCTGCCCGAGGTCCGCCGAGGCGAACAGGACTGAACGTTCAGCCGGTCATGTCGAGGAGACCGCGGTGTCGGAACCACGGCATCACTTCCGCGCCTTCGGTTCTGGCGGGGGTTCATCCGCCTGTGGCCGACGCGGGCCGGTTCGAAGCGGAAGCCCCGTGCTCAACTGAGAATAGTCGGTTTCCCGAGGGGCGATGACGGCCAGTCCACGGTCGTTGATGACATATTCCCGGATGTCCTTGCTGTGGTTGCCTCCGCGCATCTTGATGACGGAAATGGTCTTCCGGAGCTGACCGTCAATTTCCACGTAGCGCAGGCGGATAATGTCGTCCGTGAGGAAGGACACCGCATAATGACTGAACTTGAATGACGTAAAATCGTCGTCCACCTCGACGGTGCTGAGTATGGTGATCCCTGCCCCCGTCAGCGCGCCAATCATGCGGTAGAGCGACTCGCGAAAGTCAGCCCTGAAGCTGGGCGCAAGTGCCATTTCGAAGCCGACCAGTGAATCGATGACGACGCGCTTTGCGCGTTTCCGCTTTATGGCATCAAGGATTGCCAGCATCGTTTCGTCCACCGAAAGATCGAGGGGACGAAGGTAAAGGACTTCGAGGATTCCTGCCTCTTGTGCGTCCTTCAGGTTCAGGCCGAATGCGTCCGCCCTGTGGATGTAGCCCTCGGGGCGCTCCTCGAAGATCGCCATGACGCCCGGTTCCCCGCGGCGGATCCCCTCCCCTATGAACTGGGTCGCGAGAGCCGACTTGCCGGTGCCCGAGGGTCCTGCAATCAGGACGCTGTCCCCCTCCAGAATACCCCCGCCGAGCATTGCGTCGAGATCGGTTATTCCCGTCGAAAGGCGGCCACGCCGTTCGGGCTTGGCATTGACTGTCTCGAGCCCCAGTGTACGGGAGTAAGCTTGAAGCCCATCATCGGTAATCCGGATCGTGTGCAGTCCCGGCACTGCGGCCTGGCCGCGCAGTTTCAGGACCTGAAGTTTCCTCACGACGGAGTTTCGCTCCGTCACCTGTGAAAGCCATAAAATGCTATCCACCATGGTGAACAGGGGATTGTCGCGGATCTCGTCCTGTACGTATTCTCCAACAAGGAACGTCGTGACCTCCGAGTTCACCAGGAACTGGGACAGATTGTGCACGAAGGCCTGCACCTCCATTTCGCCCGCTTCACCCGTTGCCCTCCGCGCGAGGCTGCGGAATGAATCGATGATCACGACACCGGGATTTGCAGCGGTGACGTGCGTCATGACGAGGTTCAACACGAGGGTGAGATCGTTCTTCAGGGCCGCTTCGGAGAGATTGATGAACCTGACGGCGTCGCCCACCTTGGAGGCATCGTGAAAGGAAAACTGCTGCTGGTAGCGCAACATCTTGATGCTCGGCTCGCCGAGTACCGTAAAATAGAGCACCGGCCTGAGGGCAGTGGCGTTTGCGAATGCAATCTGGTGCACCAGCGTGGTTTTTCCACACCCCGGTGAGCCACCGATCAGGTTGAACGAAAACTCCGGGAAGCCACCCCCAAGGATATCGTCGAGCCCCTTCACCCCGGTTGGCAGCTTCTTGATCTGCACCTTTGGCGAAGTGTGTGGAGTCTGATCCTCTAGGACTGATCGAGCCATATTACTTGGCGTCCTCATGATTTTGCAACTTATAAAGGTCACCGTGACCCAGCGAAAGTTCCGGCCACACCTCTCTGAGAAGGCGCAGGGTGAGCGTCGGACCAATGAACGCAACAAGAAGTCTGATGAGCTGCGCCAACACGGTCACCTGGCCCTCGGCGAACTCGGCAGCGTCCGGCGTGCCTTGAAGGACAGTCAACCCCTCGAGATCGCCGGTGCTGGACACGCTGACGCCGGCCAACCACCGAAATTCTCCCGCAGCAAGCACCAAGGCGCGGGACAGCAACGCTTGACTGCCACTTTGCCCCATCAGATTTGCGAGACACACAAGCAGTTTTGAAATGGTGGGAAACGCAGCCGGAGCTTGTGTGCCGCCAGACACAATCTCGCTCGTCTCGAAAGCTCTTATTCGCTCGGCGAGGCTTCGTATTTCCGGGGAGATTCGGTTCATCTCGCCTCTTTGAGTTACCGAAGCCAAAATCGACGTGGAGGTTTAGCGCAGAAGTGTCATGCCCGTCAAAGCAGAATGATCCAGTGCCGATCACATCTTGCCCTCTGAACAGCCATGCGGGATCGCGCGTCCGCCGCGGCCAGGTGGTACTTCGCTCAGTGTGCCGGCGAACGGTAGCAGACGGGCGCCGAGCCGTCCCCTGCCCCAAGCGGGCAGCCAGCTGCCTTGACTATTATTTCTATTAAATATAATTTTTTATTGCGATTCACATGAGGACGGGAATCATGCTCTCCTGCGGCTCTGACGTCCTGTGGTTGCTTCTCGTTACTGGCACCACTTTTGCCATCATCGCCAACAGTGTCCTGATCGCCACCATATTGCTGTAGCGGGACCCGCGATGTCCATGGAGGCACAGTTGCAGGGTCCGTCCGGCTCCCCTGGCGCATGACCGATACCTTTATTGATCAGTGGCGACGCTGCACACTGGCCGGGGTCTGCCTGTGGCCCTTCCTGTAAATGACAGTCGCTTGCAGCGGCCCCCGAGCTGTGCGCCAATGATGGCTGACTTCGGCGGGCGCAAGCGGGGCGGCGTGATACGGCTTTTCAATGCTGCCGTAGGTTTTATGGGCGCGGCTCGGCTGCGAACAGAGCATATCGCTGTGAGATGTTCATCGGCTCATTCTCCGGATTCAGCGGTGTCACACAGAATAAGGCTGTTTGTTGCTCTGCCCATCCCCATATCTATTGGATGTATCTTCATAAATCGGCGGCGGTTTCAATCGGTTGTTGGGGCGCCTTCTGGCGCCAGAAAGGCCACTGATGGGCCGGCAGCATGTCTTACTTTCTTTGCACCGCTCACCTGCGCCGCCCTGGGACAACACCGAGCCGATCCGGGAAGAGCTTTTTAGCGCTGAGCGGCTTGCTGAACATGCACGAAGTCTCGCGGTTGCGCAGCATGTCGCACCGCTCACCAGCAAAGGGGCGTCGCTTTCGCGACGTTTGAAGGAAAACGGTGACGTTCTTCTGGCGGTGTATCAAAGCACCGTGGTTGCCATAGGCGAAGGGCGTACCATCACCCCTGCCTCCGAGTGGCTGATCGACAATTATCATGTGGTTGAGCGGAACATTCGCGAGATCCACTCCGATCTCCCTGCGGGATATTACCGGCAGCTTCCCAAGCTGATTGACGGTCCCTTTGCGGGATACCCTCAGGTGTTCGGCCTCGCATGGGCCTTCGTGGCGCATACAGACAGCCGCTTCGACCCTGAACTGCTGCTGCGCTATCTGAATGCGTATCAGAGCGTGCAGCCGCTGACCATCGGCGAACTGTGGTCCATTTCGGTGACGCTCCGCATCGTCCTCATCGAGAACCTGCGGCGGCTCGCCGACTCCATCCTGCACAACCGCCTTACACGCGGCAAGGCCGACGGGATCGCCGACCGTCTTCTGGGGATGAATGGTCAGGAGCCCGAACCCTTCGCCGATGTTCTTTCACCTTACAATGACGGACTGCTTGCGGAGCCATTCGCGGTGCAACTCGTGCACCGGCTGCGCGACCAGGATCCGCGCATCACGCCCGCGCTGGAGTGGCTCGACCGCCGTCTTTCCGAGCAGGGAACCTCTCCGGACGAGGTGGTGCGCGAGGTTCACAAGCGGCAAGGCGCATCCAACGTCTCTGTTCAGAACATCATCACCAGCCTCCGGTTGATTTCCGATGTGGACTGGCGTGACCTTTTCGAGGCCAGCAGCCCGGTCGACGGTATTCTGGCCGAAGGCAGCGATTTCCGCAGCATGGATTTTGCCACGCGCAATCTTTATCGTAGCGCTATCGAGCAACTGGCGAGAGGGTCCGGCCTCTCCGAACTCGACGTTGCCGGCCGCGTCATGCGTTCCGTCGCAGCGGCCAGGATCGCGGCAGCCGGCACAGCCGACGAACGAGCCAAAGACCCCGGCTATTTCCTTCTGGCGGCCGGCCGGGCAGGACTCGAGCAAGAGCTTGGCTACAAGCGGTCCTTCCGCGCCTGGCTGGCCCATCTCAATGAATCGATCGGCATCGGTGGTTATGCCGCAGTCGTCATTCTGGTTGCGGCTGTTCTCCTCGCCATTCCCCTCATCATCTTGTCGCGGTGGGGATTGGGTTTTCTGCCGCTTTTGGTGCTGGGCGCTCTGGGGGCCCTTCCGGCGGCTGACGCGGCGGTAGCGCTGGTCAATCGCGCCGTCAGCCTGGGTTTTCAAGCAAAGCGGCTTCCCGCGCTCGCACTGCGTGACGGCATCCCCGATCACTTGCGAACGGTCGTTGCCGTTCCAACCATGCTCACGTCATCCGCCTCCATCGCCGAGCAGATCGAGCGTCTCGAGATCCACTATCTGGCAAGCCCCGATGACAATCTTCATTTCGCCCTGCTCTCCGACTGGAAGGATTCAGCGGCGGAACACCATCCGGATGACGACAAGCTGCTGGCCGAGGCGGCGCGGGGCATTGACGACCTCAACCGGCGCAATGGTCCTGCAACGTCAGGTGCGCGCTTCATCCTGTTGCATCGGCGCAGATTATGGGCCGGGAGCGAGGGCCGCTGGATCGGCTGGGAACGAAAGCGCGGCAAGCTTCATGAGCTGAACCGCTGGCTGCGCGGCGCGGACGACACCAGCTTCATAGCCGTCAATGGAATGATGCCTCAACCGCCGGCGAACATCCGCTTCGTCATCACGCTCGATGCCGATACGCGCCTGCCGCGCGACACGGTGCTGAAGCTTGTCGGCAAGATGGGCCACCCGCTGAACCGCCCGCGCTTCGATGCAGCCCAGAAGCGCGTGACCGAGGGCTACGCGATTCTCCAGCCTCGGGTGACGCCATCCCTTCCCATCGGGCAGGAAGGTTCGCTGTTCCAACGCATCTTCTCCAGCGTCAGCGGCATCGATCCCTATGCGTCCGCCGTGTCCGACGTCTATCAGGACATGTTCGGCGAAGGCTCTTATGCGGGCAAGGGCATCTATGACGTCGACGCCTTTGAAACCGCACTCGCGGGCCGGATTCCGCAATCGACCCTCCTCAGCCATGATCTCTTCGAGGGCATTTTCGCGCGCGCAGGACTGGCCTCCGACGTCGAGGTGGTGGAGGACTTTCCCACCCGCTATGACGTGGGCGCCGTGCGCCATCATCGCTGGGCACGCGGTGACTGGCAGCTTCTGCCCTGGCTTCTGAACCGTGTGCCGCCGCCGGCGGATGCGGCTCCCGCCTTCAGCACCATACCGCCGGTCGGCCGCTGGAAGATGGCCGACAATCTTCGCCGCACCCTCTCGGCTCCGCTCGCGGTGCTAGCACTCCTCGCTGGCTGGGTTCTTCCGCTGGAAGCCGCGCTCATCTGGACGATCTTCATTCTCACCACGATCGTTCTGCCGCCGATCATTCCGGTCATCGCCGCCATTCGGCCGCGCCGGACCGGCATCACGCTGGCCAGCCACTTGCGGGCGCTGGGCAGCGATCTTCGTCTGTCGCTTGCCCTGTCCGGGATGGTGATCACCCTTCTCGCGCATCAGTCCTGGCTCATGGGCGATGCGATCGGCCGCACTCTCTACCGCCTGTTCGTGAGCCACCGCAACATGCTGGAGTGGATTCCCGCTGCCCAGGCAGCGGCGGGCCGCAGCCTCACGCTCGCCGGTTTCTACCGGCAAATGGCAGGCGCCCTCGTTATCGCCGCAGGCGCCGTCCTGCTCGCCACGCTCTTCAACCACGGCGCATGGCCGCTGGCATTGCTGTTCGGGTTCGTATGGACGGCCTCTCCGGCCGTTGCGCTCCTGATCAGCCTTCCCGGAAGAAGGAGGGGAGATGAGGCCGTAGCGCCGGCGGAGGCTGAAGCGCTGCGCCTGGTGGCGCGGCGGACCTGGCGGTACTTCGAAGACTTCGTGACGCCCAGCGACAACATGCTGCCGCCCGACAATTTCCAGGAAACTCCGTCTCCGGTGCTGGCGCATCGCACGTCGCCCACCAACATCGGCCTCTATCTGCTGTCCGTCGTCAGCGCGCAGGACTTCGGCTGGATCGGGAGGCGGGAAGCCGTCGAGCGGCTGGAAGCGACCCTCGAAACGATGAAGAAGCTGGAACACTTCAAGGGCCACCTCTTCAACTGGTATGACACGCGGGACCTTCGCCCGCTCGATCCCCGCTATGTTTCATCTGTCGACAGCGGGAATCTCGCCGGCCACCTGCTAGCGCTGGCCAATGCCTGCCGCGAGTGGCGGGCCTCGCCACCCGCCGACGATCAGTGCCTCGCCGGAATTGCCGATTCGATCGCCCTTGCCCGGGAAGAGGCCGCGCACTTGCGGGAGGGGCCCCGGACGCAGACCGTGACCTGGGCGCAGCTCGATGACGCGCTGGCCAAGCTGGCGCTGGAGGTGAACCGTCCGATGGGAGCAGACGAGACCCTGATGACGCGGCTCGATGCGCTGTCAGGCAAGGCCGATACCGCCGGCGACATGGCCCTCACGCTCTCCAGCGAACGAGGTGCGGGAACATGCCGGGACATGCTGTTCTGGGTGCAGGCCATTGGAAGCACGATCGAGGCGCACCGGCGCGGGGCAGTGCCCGATGCGGATGTCCGGCTCGCAGCACTTGAACGCACGAGCCGCGCCATGGCGCTCGACATGGACTTCGCCTTCCTTCTCGACCGCAACCGGATGCTGCTGTCCATCGGCTATCTGGTGGCCGAGGGAAAGCTGGATGAAAACTGCTATGACCTGCTCGCCTCGGAGGCCAGGCTTGCAAGCTTCTTTGCGATTGCCAAGGGTGACATCCCGGCGCGCCACTGGTTCCGGCTGGGGCGCTCCGTCACTCCCGTGGCGCATGCTGCGGCACTCGTCTCCTGGTCAGGCTCGATGTTCGAATATCTCATGCCGTCGCTCGTCATGCGGGCACCGGCGGGAAGTCTGCTCGAACAGACCAACCGCCTCATTGTCCGCCGGCAGATTGAGTATGGCCAGTCCCTTGGACTACCCTGGGGCATTTCCGAATCCGCCTATAACGTGCGGGACCTCGAGCTTACTTACCAGTATTCGAACTTCGGCATTCCGGACCTGGGGCTCAAGCGGGGCCTCTCCGAGAGCCGGGTGATCGCTCCCTATGCGGCGGCGCTCGCGGCCATGGTCGATCCCGCCGCCGCCGTCACCAACCTGACTCGCATCGCCGCCGAGGGCGGACTGGGCAGCCACGGCTATTACGAGGCGCTGGACTTTACGCCCTCACGCTTGCCGGAGGAGGCAAAGGTCGCCGTGATCAAGGCGTTCATGGCGCATCACCAGGGCATGACCATCGTCGCCATTGCCGACACCCTGTTCAACGGCGAAATGCGCGCCCGCTTCCATGCGGAGCCAATCATCCAGGCCACCGAACTGCTGCTGCAGGAACGCATGCCCCGGGATGTGTCTGTGGCGAAGCCATGGGCCGTCGAAGTCAAGAGCGGCCCAAGATCCCGGGAGACGGAGACTGCAGCCGGCCGCCGGTTCTTCTCAGCCGGACAGGACACGCCCCCCACGCTGCTTCTTTCCAACGGCCGCTTCACCACCATGGTCACGGCGGCGGCATCGGGTTACTCATCCTGGGGCAGGATCGCCATCACGCGCTGGCGCGAAGACGCAACATGCGACGATTACGGCTCTTATATCTACTTGAGAGACGTCAACAGCGGGGCGGTCTGGTCGGCGGGCTTTCAACCGAGCGGCATCGAGCCTGATGAATACAATGTCAGCTTCACCGAAGACCGGGCTGAGTTCTTCCGCCGGGACGGCACGCTGACGACCACGCTCGACGTGCTGGTGTCACCGGAGGACGACGCGGAGGTTCGCCGCGTGTCGATCACCAACACTGGAAGCCGGTCGCGCGTGATCGATGTCACGTCCTATGCCGAAATCGCCTTGGCGCCCCCGGCCGATGATATGGCGCATCCGGCCTTCTCGAAACTATTCGTTGAAACCGAGTACATTCCTGACATGGGTCTCATCCTCGCCACGCGGCGGAAGCGCACGGGGCACGAGGCTGATATCTGGGCCGGGCATCTCGCCGTTGTCGATGGTGAAACCATCGGCAAGCCGGTGATCGAAACGGATCGCGCCCGCTTCCTGGGCCGTGGCCAGGGCGTGCGTTCGCCAATTGCGGTGATGGATGGCCGTGTGCTGTCGAACACGGTCGGCACGGTTCTCGATCCCGTCTTCGCGCTGAGGCACAGGGTGCGTGTGGCGCCTGGTGCAACGGTTCACGTCGTATATTGGACGATGGCGGCATCGAGCAGGCAGGCCCTTCTCGATTGCGCGGACAAACATCGTGACGCGGTGGCCTTCAGCCGCGCGGCCACCCTCGCCTGGACACAAGCGCAGGTACAGCTTCATCACCTTGGAATAACGGCGGGCGAGGCGGCGCTCTTCCAGCGCCTCGCGGGCCATGTGATCTTCGCCACGCCGGCACTCCGCCCCTCGACAGAAACGATCAACCGCGGCGCCGGCCCGCAGTCGGGCCTGTGGTCGCAGGGCATATCCGGCGACCTGCCGATCGTCCTGCTGCGCATCTCGGATGCCGAGCACCTGGATGTCGCGCATGAGCTGCTGCAGGCTCATGAATACTGGCGGCTGAAGGGCCTTGCGGCAGACCTGGTCATCCTGAACGAGCGTCAATCCTCCTATATTCAGGATTTCAACATCGCACTCGAGACACTGGTGCGGACGATGAAGATGCCGCCGCATCCCACGGAAGGCCAACAGGTGCAGGGCCGCGTCTTCGTGTTGCGCGCCGATCTCATGCCGGCTGAAACACGCGCGCTCCTGTCCTCAGTGGCGCGGGTCGTGCTCCTGGCGCAACGCGGCAATCTCCTCGACCAACTCGATCGCCTCCCCGAAACGAACACCACGCCGAGGCTTCTCCCGAAGCTTCCACAGGCACGGGACTTGTCTCCTTCGTCTCCAGCGGTGCCGGAGCTCGAGTTCTTCAACGGGCTCGGCGGTTTTGCCGATGACGGCAAGCAATACGTCACCGTTCTGGGGCCGGGACAATCGACGCCCACGCCGTGGATCAATGTGATCTCGAATCCCGGTTTCGGTTTTCAGGTTGCGGCAGACGGCGCGGGGTACACCTGGGCTGTCAACAGCCGCGAGAACCAGCTTACCCCTTGGTCAAATGACCCCATCACGGATCGTCCGGGCGAAGCGTTTTATAGCCGGGATGAAGACAGCGGCGCGCTGTGGAGCCCCACTGCCCACCCGATCCGCAATGAAAGCGCAACATACATGGCCCGCCACGGCTGGGGCTTCAGCAGCTTCGAACATGTCGCGCATGGCATCGCCAGCGATCTCGTTCAGTTCGTTCCGCTGGATGCGCCCATCAAGATCTCGCGGCTCACACTTCGCAATACCTCAAACCGCACGCGCCATATGAGCGTCACCGGCTATGTCGAATGGGTGCTTGGCCGCGCGCGCTCGGGCTCTCTCGCCTACGTGACGACAAGCATCGATCCTTCGACGGGCGCCATGCTTGCGGCAAACCCGTGGAGCAGGGATTTCGGTACGAGAATAGCCTTCGCGGACATGCGCGGCATGCAGTCTGACTGGACTGGCGACCGCAGGGAATTCCTGGGCCGGAACGGAAGCCTGTCATCTCCCGCAGCGTTGCGCGGCGGCGGAACGTTCTCGAAGGTGACGGGCGCTGGTCTCGATCCTTGCGGGGTATTGCGCAGACGGATCGAACTCGCGCCCAATTCCAGCGTCGAAGTTGTCTTCCTTCTGGGTCAGGCCGAACACAAGGGGGAGGCGCAGGCGCTCATCTCCCGCTATCGCAGCGCCAACCTCGATGAGGTGCAGGCGGCGGTCACGGCTCATTGGAAGGGTATTCTCGGCAAGGTGCAGGTCAAGACGCCTGACAGAGCCATGGATATCATGCTCAACGGCTGGTTCATGTATCAGACGATTGCCTGCCGCATCTGGGCGCGGTCTGCCTTCTATCAGTCCAGCGGCGCCTATGGCTTCCGCGACCAGCTTCAGGATGGCATGGCCCTGGCGGCCCTGCAGCCCGCCATGACCCGATCGCACCTTCTCAGGGCGGCTGCCCGCCAGTTCGCGCAGGGAGACGTTCAACATTGGTGGCTGCCGCATTCCGGGCAAGGCGTTCGCACCCGCATTTCCGATGACTGCGGCTGGCTCGCCTACGCGGTTTCACACTATGTCGAAACCAGCGGCGACAGGGATGTGCTGGATGAGCAGATCCCCTTCGTGGAGGGCCACCAGCTCGAGCCCCATGCGCATGACAACTTCTTCCTGCCCGCGATATCGGAGGAAACGGCCACGCTGTTCGAGCACTGCGCGCGTGCCCTCGATCATAGCCTCGCAACAGGCCGTCACGGCCTCCCCCTGATCGGCACGGGCGACTGGAATGACGGCATGAACCGCGTGGGCGAGAAGGGCGAGGGTGAAAGCATCTGGCTCGGCTGGTTCCTCCACTCCGCGCTCACGGCCTTCATACCCATCGCCAAGGCGCGTGGCGAAAAGGAGCGCGCCGCACGCTGGCAGCAACATGCGGCCGAGCTCGCGGGCGCACTGGGAACAGCAGGCTGGGATGGCGCGTGGTATCTCCGCGGCTTCTTTGACGATGGAACGCCGCTCGGATCATCATCGAGCGATGAATGCCAGATCGACTCCATCGCACAGTCCTGGTCCGTCCTCTCAGGGGCGTCTGGCGAGTTGCAGAGCAGAACCGCGATGGAGGCTCTTGAACGAATGCTGATCAAGCCCAATGAGGGCCTGGCGCTGCTGTTCGCCCCGCCTTTCAACAAGACGGCCCAGGACCCTGGTTACATCAAGGGCTATCCGCCGGGCATTCGGGAGAATGGCGGGCAGTATACTCACGCGGCAGCCTGGTCCGTGATGGCGATGGCGAGGCTCGGCGAGGGCAAGAAGGCGTTCGACCTCTTCTCCATGCTGAACCCCGTCAACCACGCGCGGAGCAGAAGCGAGGTTCTGCGCTACAAGGTCGAACCCTATGTCGTCGCCGCCGACATTTACGCCAGGGCGCCCCATGCCGGCCGGGGTGGATGGACATGGTACACGGGTTCAGCAGGCTGGTTGCAGCGAGCGGGCCTCGAGTCAATACTGGGCTTGCAGCTCAAAGGCGATGTTCTGCATTTGGCGCCATGCATCCCAAGAGAATGGCCCGCTTGCGAGATGACATTGCAATACCGGTCCGCAGTCTACAGGATTGAAGTCGAAAACGCGGCTGATGATCTGACCGGACATTCTGAATTGACGATGGACGGCGAGCGCTATCCGGAAACGCCTTTGTCCCTTCCCCTTCGGGATGACGGGAAATCACATCATATCCGCCTGAAATTGGCGGGCACCGGGACCACGCCCCGGTGACAGATGCGCCCGATCTGCGCAACGAGCCGACAAAGGCTATTTGGAGGCAAGACCGAGGCGGTCCTTCATCCAGTACCAACGGACGCCCAGGCCCATGACGGGCCGCGCGACGGGGTGCCCGATGATCGGCTTGATGGTGGTCTTGGGGTAGAGGGCGGTCTGGCGCTGGGCGATCTCGTCGGCCGGCATCTTGCCGAAGCACACGGCAAGGTTCACGCCGCGCCCGTTATAGGCCTGCAGGCTATAAAGCCCGGGCCCGGCTTTCATGGAAATGAGGTCGGCCGTCCAGCGACAGGCCGACATGGCCCGACCAGCGCCAGACGATTGGAACATCGGTCAGTTCCGGAAACAGGCCCAGCATCCCGCGTTCCAGCGCCTTCATCAGGCGCGGACCCTCGTTCGGACCAACGGCACCGCGACCGCCGATCATGAACCCGGCCGAGGGAGTGCTGCGCATGTAGAAGGCCAGTTTGCGGGTCTGCGAGAGCATCACCCCACCGGGCAGGATCTTGCGGCTCAGCGCCTCAGGCAGCGGGGCTGTCGCCAGCTGCATGCTTTGCACCGGCAACGCAACTCTCCTAAGCGGCCGGTTGGATCAGTTTCGGCGATGTCCTAGACCTTCACGGCAGGCACCAGCGTGGCGCCAAGAACTCGCGACCGGGACTTGGCACCACGAAGCTCGCACCCACTTGCGCGCGAGTCGCAGGCGTCTGCGCGCTTGGCACCGAGATGACCAACCGCTCTCGACTGGGGCGTCAATCGCATTCTTTTGAATGTTCATCCGGTCCTCCTCGACGAGACTGCAGTATAGAAACCACAGCTTCTTCGATCCGGGCCAGATGAATAACCTGTCGAGAGATCACACAGCTTGCGCAACCTGACAATCCTCATTTGCAGAGCGCAATCAATCTGCAAGGGCGTTCACCCATGCCATCTGCGCCGGCAAGCACACGGTTCGAAGATCGAAGTATTCAATGGCATGTTTCCGCGCGGCATCGCCCAACCAATTTCGATCCCTGGGAGATCCACAGAGCTGGCAGACAGCGTCCGCAACGGACTTGGGGTCGAAGAAATTGACCAATCGTCCGGTGATTCCATCGTTTATGACCTCCCGGACAGGGGCGGTATCACTCGCGACAACAGCGCAACCTGAGCTCATTGCCTCCATCAGGCTCCAACTCAACACGAAGGGATAGGTCAGATAAACATGCACCGTCGAGACTTGCAGAACGGCAAGATAATGGCTGTAGGGAACGCGACCGAGGAAATGGACGCGGCTCAAATCCAATTCAGTTCGAACCTCGTCGAGGAAGATTTCTTTCCAGCTCTTGCCAGGCGGATAGACTTGGGGTGACGGAGGAGAACCATAGCTCACATCATTCCCACCGATGATAAGAACATTGGCCCGGGGCCGCCGCCGCAGAATCTCCGGCAAGGCCCGGATGAACGTATGATAGCCTCTATAAGGCTCCAGGTTGCGTGCAACGAAAGTGATGACTTCGTCTTTACGTCCTAACGAAATGCGCTCGCCATCCTTGCGAAGGTGCAGACCGATCTCGCGGTTCGGCGCAATGGACTCAGTATCAATGCCGTCGTGGATCACCGCAATCCTTGATCGGACATGTTCCGGATATGTTGATCTTTGCCACTTGGTCGGTGAGATCCCGGACTTCATATCGGCAAAGTGCATGTCGTGGACGAGGTTCTTGACGCGGAGACGGCTCGGCGCAGTCTCCTCGAAGCCGAACTCCGGGTCGAAGTTAACATCCCCGCCGGACGCCCGGTAATAATACTCGCAGTAATGGCCTTGAGGCACGCCTGGCCAGATGTCCCGAAGGAACATGATTTCACCCCAGCCGGGATGCGCAATGATCACATCCGGTCTGAAGCCTGAGGACTTCAGAAGCTTGCCTGCGTGATAGGCGGCCTCACCCCGGATGACCTTCGACTCGAACTCGGTCACCCAGGGATGAATTTCTGATGCGGTTTCCTGTGCGGGGGCAAAGGAGACCGTCTCGACCCCCGGTATCGGCTGCACGGGGTTCACATGAAGCGCAACCACCCGCCGGCCGCCACGGGCGGCCAGCGCAGGAGCAAGATGCTTGAACTGCCCCGGAAAGTTCTGATGAACGAAAAGTACGTTCATCAGGCTATGCCGCCGTGCCTCGGGAGACGCATGCGCCGTCAGATCACCTGGAAGTCAAGGTTGGTCAGGGCGAGCCCCGGCGTCAGCGTCGCGAAGCGGATGGCCGCTGAACCGGCGCCTGTTCCGTCCGCATCATAGAAGAGTTCACCTGATGTCGAGTTGTAGATGATGTAGTCATTGGCATCCTGCGCCGTTCCGGCGGCATTGGCCGCGAAGTTTGCCGCTGCGAGGGTACCCGTTGTCGTCAGTGCCGTGAAGATCCCGTTGTTCTCGAGGCGGATGGTGTCGTCGACGACGATGAAATCGACGATCTGATCCACGTTGGTGAGCCCAAGCGCCGCGTTGAACACGAAGAAGTCAGTGCCCGCTCCTCCCGTCAGCACATCGGAACCCAGGCCGCCGGTGATGGTATCGTTGCCGGCTCCGCCGTCGATCACATCATTACCGGCGCCACCAGTGATGGAATCGGCGCCAGCCGCGCCCAGAAGGCGGTCATCGCCGCTTCCGCCAATGATCGTATCGTTTCCGATGCCGCCGTCGAGATTGACCGCGACCGACAGCGCACTGGCAGTGAGGGTGTCGTTACCGCCATTGCCGAGAACGGTCGGTTGCGCCGCCGTGACGGTGTAGTTGTTGCCGTTGTTGTTGAGAGAGACGGGATTTGGCGTGATCTGGAGGTTCTTGTTTCCGGCGAGGTTGCTGGCCGGGAGCGTTGTGGAGGCCATCGTGTTGCCGGCAAGGTCTGCCGGGGCCGTGGCGCCCGCGGCATAGCTTGTCACATTGAGATCGTTCGAGGTTGCGCCCGCGCTCACCACATAAGTGCCCGTCAGCGTCGTGCCCGCGGCCGAGGCCGTGAGGTCGATCCCGACACCGGTGCTGAGCGTTGCCCGGATTGTCGAGCCCGCGACGACCTGCTCACTCATCGTGGCGGTGATGGTGATGACGGCGCCCGGCCCGTAGGTGCCGTTGGCCGTGGGTGAGTTGAAGTTGGTCACCGTCGGCGCCGTACGGTCGATCACGAGTTCGTTGTTCGTGCCATCAGCCGTGGTGTTGCCGGCTGCGTCGGTCACGCGCGCGGTCACGGCGAAGGTTCCGGTCCCGATTGCGGCGACCTGCAACGCCCAGTTCGTCCCGTCATGGGTCAGGGCGGCATCGGTACCAAGCGTGTAGGTGACGTTGTTGACCGTTACGCTCAAGACCTCATCCGCGCCAACCGTGGCTGTGCCCGTGAGTACGGGCGTCTGGCTGTTGGTCCTGAGGGCGTTCACCGTCGGCACCAACGGGGCAACGGTATCGACCGTCAGGTTGTGCGCGGCACTGGCAGAGCTGACATTGCCGGCGAGATCGGTCACGTGGACGATATAGCTGTGAGCGCCGTCCGGCTGCGCGGCCGTGGTGAAGGTGTATTGGCCGGCGTTGCCCTCCGTGGCAAAACCGAGATGTGTGCTCCCGTCGTAGACGGCAACCGTCGCGCCCGCCTCGGCCGTGATGGCGAGCGTGGGCGTGGTGTCGTTGGTTACCGGCCCAAGCACCACGGGGGTCGGCAGCACATTGTCGGTGTAGCCGGTGATGGTGGCGGCCAGGGGTGCCGCCGTGTCGATCACGATGGCCTTGCTGTCGCTGATGTTGTTGTTGACGGGCAGGTCGGTGGCCGATGCGGTATTGCCCGGCAGATCGGTCGGAGTGATGCTTCCGGCCGCTGTCCCGCCCAGTGTGTAGCTCACGACCGCAAGATTGGCCGCGGTATCACCTTCGCCCACCACGTAGGTGCCGGTGAGCTCGGTTCCGTCCGCCGCCGCAATGAGCTCGATCTGGTCGCCCGTGTTGAGGGTGACGGTGATCGCGCTTCCGGCCTTTACCTGCTCGCTCATCGTTGCGACGATCGCAATCGAGGCTCCGAACGTGTAGTTGCCATCGGCCGTGGTCGAGCTGAAGCCCGCCACGGTGGGCGCGAGCGTGTCTATGACCAGCTCATCCGAGGTCGCGTCGATCGACGCGTTTCCGGCGGCATCCAATACCTTGGCGGTGACGGTGAACGACTGGTAGGCGCCGGGCTGGATCAGCTCCGGGAGCTGCAGTGACCAGTTGTTGCCATCCACTACCACCGGCGTCAGCGGTGTCGCCGTGGTGTAGGTGACGCCCGCGACGGTAACGGTCAGCGATTCACCGGCGCCGAGCGTCACCGTGCCTGTCAGCACCGGCGAGACATCCGTCGTCAGGAGGGACTCCACGGTTGGCACGGTGGGCGCCGTGGTGTCGACGGTGACGGTATACTCCGCCGAACGTGAACTGGAGTTGCCGGCCTGGTCGGTTGCGATCGCGTAGAAGGCATAGACCCCGTCGGTGAGTGCGGTGTTCGGTGTGAAACTGAACTTGCCCTCCGTGATCTCCATCGCGGTGCCCAGGACCTGGCCGGTCGTATTGTTCCACACGCGAACGGTGCTGCCGGCCGCCGCCGTCATCTCGACGGTCGGCGTGTTGTCGTTCGTGGACAGCGATTGGCCGACGGTTCCCATGTAGGGCTCCTCATCGTCCAGCACGGCGTCGATCACGGGTGCGCCAGGCGCGCTGAGGCTGATCGCAATGTCCTTGCCGTCCGCGATGTTGACGGGTGGCAGCGCACTGCTCTCGATCGCCGTACCGGCCAGGTTCCTGGGAGCGGTTGCCGTGACCCAGCCGAAGGAGGTCACGGTCAGGTCACCGCTCTCTTCGCCGGGATTGGTGCCGACGGTGTAGGTGCCCCTCACGATGGTCGAGGGCCTTGCCGCATTCGGCGTCGTGAGGTCGAGGGTGATGCCGTTGTCCAGCGTGACCTGCAAGGTCGAGCCGCCCGCCACCTGCTCGTTGAACGTGGCCGTGACGTTGATGGTCGCGCCGGTCCGGTAGCTTCCGCTCACCGTCGTCGACGTGAAGGAGGTGACGAAGGGCGCCGTCGTGTCGATGACGAGTTCGCCGGACGTCGCATCCGAAATGGCGTTCCCGGCGATGTCCGTCGATGTGGCCACCACCTGGTAGACGCCGTCCGCGAGGCCGGATGTGGCCAGATACCAGCGCCCGGACTCGACGACGAGCCCGGAAGCGCCTTCATAGCGGATCGTTCCGTTCTCATTCACCGCCATGGCGGCCGGGCCGCCGTTGAGCGACACGCTGAATCTGTCGCCCTCGAGCAACTGCAGGCTGCCGGTCACGTCCGGGCTCGTGTTCGACGTAATGAGGGAATCCACCGTCGGCCGGTTCGGGGCGGTGAAGTCGATCATCACTTCGACGGGCGAAGAGCCGGTGCTGACATTGCCGGCGCTGTCGACCGATTTCGCGATGAAGGTGTAGAGCGCCTCGCCCAGGGAATAGGCCGGGGTGAAGCTGAACAGGGCCTTGTCCGTGCCGGCGATGAGGTCACCCTCCGTCGCGGCTCCCAGGAAGCGTGTTCCGTTGAAGATGTTTACAACGGAGCCCGCTTCGGCACTGATTGTCAGGGTCGGCTTCCGGTCATTGGTGATGACGGGCGAGTCGAAGCTGGTTGCGGTGAATTGTTGCGGATCGATGTCGTCGACGACTTCGCGAATTTCAGGCGCGTCCGGAGCGGTGGTATCGATCGAGAGCGCCTTGAACGTGTTGATGTTCGTGATGTCGGTCGGCGTCACCGGGTAGGGAACGCCCACCCCGGGCGCGATGGGGTTGCCGGCCGCATCCCCGGCGCCGGCGACGACGGTGTAGCTCACCACGGTGAGGCTGGAGGCGTTGTCGCCAGTGCCCACCACATAAGTGCCCCGCAGGCTGCTGCCGGACAGAGGCGTCTTGAGGGTGACCGTGTCGCCCGTACTCAGTTCGACAAGGATCGAGGATCCCGCCACCACGTTTTCAGAAAGGCTTGCCGTGATGACGATGCTGGCGCCGGTCGAATAGGAGCCGTCGGTGGCGCTGGACGTGAAGCTCAGGACCTCTGGCTGCACGGTGTCGATCATGATTGCGCTGCCGTCGGCGATGTTGACGGGCGGCAAAGCGGTGCTCACCATCGCATTGCCGGCGGTATCGAAGACGCCGCCATTCAGGAGCGAGAAGCTGGCAACCGACAGATCGGCGCTGTCGTCGCCCGCGGCCACCATATAGGTTCCGCTCAGGACCGTTCCGGCAGCCAAGGCCGAGAGCACAACCGTCGCGCCGGAGTTGAGGGTCACGGTGAGTGAGGACCCCGCGCTGACCGTCTCGCTCAGCGTCGCCGTGATCGGCAACTGAGCGCCCACGCCATATGTGCCGTTCGCGGAACTCGTCTGGAATGACAAGACCGTGGGAGGCGTAATGTCACTGAGGGGCAGAGAAGAGACCAGTTCAGTCAAGGTCGGCTCGGCCGAGAACTGGATGTTCTCGACGCCGATCAGCATCGTGTTGCCGCTCGCGCCGCGCACCACGATATTGCCCGTGGCCGGGTCCTGGACGAAGGTGTAGTCGGTCTTGGCGCCGGCGAAGATCGCCAGGTCGGTTCCCGCGCCGCCCGTCAGCGTGTCGCTGCCGCCGCCACCTTGCAGCGTGTCGTTGCCCGCGCCGCCATCGAGGGCGTTGTTGGACGCGTCTCCGGTGAGCTGGTCCGCGAAGACCGTGCCGGTGATGTTTTCGATGAGGCTCAGCGTGTCGGCGTCACCGCCCCCAGCGGAGGTGCCGGCCAGCAGGTCGACCTGTACCGCCGAGGCCGCGCCCGCATAGGAGGCGGTGTCGATGCCGGTTCCGCCGATGAGCGTGTCGTTGCCGAGCACGCCAATCAGGACGTCGTTGCCATCCCCGCCGTTCAGCACATTGGCGGTTCCGTCGCCCGTCAGCGTATCGTTGAAGGCGGAACCGACCAGGTTCTCGATCCCCACGAGGCGAACCAGTCCGTTGGTGACGTTCTGGTTGGCGTTCTGGCTCGCCAGCGTCACGCTCACGCCGGCTGTGAGCCCGTCGAACGTCACGGTGTCGGTGCCCGCGCCGCCGTTGAGGGTGTCGGCCGCGCCCAGGATGTCGTTCAGCGCATTGGTGCCGCCACCAATCAGCGTGTCATTGCCGTCGCCGCCCGAAAGGCTGTCAGCGCCAGACGTGCCGAGGATCAGGTTGTTGAGCGCGTTGCCCGTGCCCGTGAACGTGGTGCCGAACAACTGACCCGAGCGTGTGCCGGTGAGGTTTTCGACATTTACGGCCAAGGTGAAGGTGGCGAGCGCGGTCGAGACGGTATCGGTGCCCGCGTTGAGCGCCTCGGTCACGACGTCGGTCGCGACGTTGACGATGTAGGTGTCGTCACCCAGGCCGCCGGCCATGCTGTCATTGCCATTGCCGCCATCGATGTAGTTATTGTCGGCATTGCCGGTCAGGGTATCGTTGGCGGTTCCGCCGATGATGTTCTCGATGCCGACGAGCGTATCCGTCCCGCCGCCGCCCGTGGCGGTGCCCGTCGCCAGATTGACGGTCACGGCAGTGGCGATGGCGGAGTAGGATACCGTGTCGGTTCCCGCGCCACCGTCCAGCGAGTCGTTGCCGAGCCCGCCCGTCAGCGTGTCATTCCCGTCGCCGCCGCGCAGCGTGTCGTTGCCGGTGCCGCCCGTGATGACGTTTGCAATCGCATTGCCGGTTCCTGTGAAGGCCGCGGCGCCCGTATATGTCAGGTTCTCGACATTGTCCGCCAGCGTCAGGCTGGCGAGCGTGGTTTGCACGAGGTCGGTTCCCTCGCCCGCCAGCTCGACGACGCTGTCGGTCGCCGTGTCCACCACATAGGTGTCGTTTCCGCGCCCGCCTGTCAGCACGTTCGCATCAGCCGCAGCGCCGGTGATCGTATCGTTGAAGGCACTGCCGATGACGTTGCGGAAACCGGAAAGCGTATCGGACCCGGCACCGCCCGTGGCCGTGTTGGCCGTGAGGCTCACGTTCACCGCTGCGGTCGCCTCGGCGTAGGACAGTGTGTCGATGCCACCGCCGCCGGTCAGATTGTCGTTGCCCGTGCCACCGATGATGGTGTCATCGCCCAAGCCGCCATTGATCGTGTCGTTGCCGGCCTCACCCCTGATGACGTTTGCATTGCCGTCGCCCGTCAGGGTGTCTGCATTGGCGCTGCCGATCACGTTTTCGAACCCGGCCAGTGTGTCAGTGCCTTCGCCCGTTGCCGTGCCGGACTGGAGGTTGAGAGTCACCGCGGCCGCCGCGCCCGCATAGGTCACCGTGTCCGTGCCGTTGCCGCCCGTCAGGCTGTCGTCGCCAAGGCCGCCCGCAAGCGTGTCGTTCCCGTCTCCACCCGAAACGGTGTCATTGCCGCCGCCGCCCGAAATCTGGTTGGCCGCCGCATCGCCGGTGATCGTATCGGAGAAGGTGCTGCCGAGGATGCTCTCGATCGAGATGAAGGTATCGGCGCCGGCGCCCACGTTGTTGGCGGGATTGGTCAGGTCGATTGTCACCGCCGTCTCGGAGGAGGCGTAGGAGGCCGTGTCCGCGCCGTCGCCTCCGTCCAGGACGTCATCACCCAGTCCGCCCGCCAGCGTATCGTCTCCCGCGCCGCCCAGGACGGTGTCATTGCCCGCACCGCCGTCCAGCAGATTGGCCCCGTCATTGCCCGTGATGCTGTCGTTCCCGGACCCGCCGGTGACGTTCTCGATGGAGATGAGAATGTCGTTGCCGGAACCGCCCGCCGCCGTGCCCGCCACGAGGTTGACCGTCACCGCAACCGTCGCGGCCTCGAAAGACACAGTGTCACTGCCGCCGCCACCGTCGATGCGGTTGTCGGTGGCGCTTGCGATGATGCTGTCGTTCCCGGAGGAGCCGGTCACATTCTCGATGCCGCTCAGCGTGTCGTTGCCAGCGCCGCCGGAGGCGGCATTGGTGACGAGGTTCACCGTCACCGCCGAACCGGCGCCCGAATAGTTCACGGCATCGACACCAGCGCCGCCGTCGATCACATCGTCGCCGCTGCCGCCCGTCAGCGTGTCGTTGCCGTTGCCGCCCGAGAGACTGTCATTGCCACCGCCGCCGTCGAGCGTGTCCGCACCGGCGCCGCCTAAGAGCGTGTCGTTGCCATTGCCGCCATTCAGCGTGTCGTTGCCCGCCGCGCCATCAAGGCGGTTGGCGTTGCCGTCGCCTGTGAGCGTGTCGGCGAAGGCGCTGCCGAGAATGTTCTCGAAACCATCGATCCTGTCGTTGCCGGCTCCGCCCGTGTTGATCGGAAGCAGGCCGAGAAAACCGCCCTGGTTGGCCAGGGTGACGGTCACCGCAGCACTGGCGCTGGCGTATGACAGCGTATCGCTCCCGGCGCCGCCGGTCAGCGTATCGTTGCCGCCGCCGCCTTCGATGATGTTGGCGTTGCCGTCGCCTGTCAGGATGTCGTTGAAGGCGCTGCCGATGATGTTCTCGATGGAGGTGAGTGAATCCGCGCCGGCCCCGCGGGAGGAAAGGCGCGTCACCAGAGAAACGGTCACGGCGGAGGCGGCGGTGGCATAGGATGCCGTGTCGTTTCCGGCGCCGCCGTCGAGATTGTCGTTGCCGAGCCCGCCGAGGAGAACGTCGTTGCCATCCATGCCGGAGAGATTGTCCGCGGCCTGGCCGCCGATGATGACGTTGTCCAGTTCGTTGCCGGTGCCGCCGAAGCCGACGAGGGTTGAAGCACCCGTATAGGTGAGGTTCTCGACATTGGCCCCCAGCGTGTAGCCGGACAGCGCTGTCTGCACCGTATCGGTGCCGTCTCCCGCCAGTTCGAGGATGCGGTCGCGCACTGCGTCGACGACGATGTAAGTATCGTCGTCCTCGCCGCCCGCAAGCACGTTGAGGCCGCGGCCATCTTTCAGCGTGTCGTTGCCGACGCCGCCATAGAGGGTATCGTTGCCGTCGCCGCCGTCAATGGTGTCGTCGCCATATTCACCGTAGAGGGTGTCGTTGCCCGTGCTGCCGGTGATCGTGTTGCCAAGTTCGTTTCCATAGCCGAGATAGGATGCGGATCCGGAGAAGGCCAGGTTTTCGATATAGGTGTCGCCCAGCGTGTAGCCATAGATGTTGGTCACCACCGTGTCATTGCCGGCGCCCGGCACCTCGACGATGACGTCGGCGACGGAGTCGATGATGTAGGTATCGTTCCCGAGGCCGCCCGCCAGCGTGTCGCTGCCGCCGCGGCCATCGAGAACGTTGTCCCTTTCATTGCCAAGGATGGTGTCGTTGCCCGCGCCGCCGATCACGTTTTCGATCGAGACGAGCGTGTCGTTGCCCTGCGTCCCGCTGACGAGTCCCGTCGCGAGGTCGATGTTCACCGCGCCCGCGGCATTCGCATAGGAGGCGATATCAAAGCCCGCGCCGCCGTTGAGCACGTCGTCGCCCAGGCCGCCGATCAGCGTGTCGTCCCCGTTGCTGCCGGTGATCACGTTGTTCAGGCTGTTGCCCGTCCCGTAGAACGCAACCGATCCGGTATAGGTCAGGTTCTCGACGTTGGACCCCAGCGTGTAGCTGGAGAGATTGGTGAAGACGGTGTCCGTGCCCTCGTTGGTCGCCTCGGACACGATGTCGCCCGCCGACTCCACCACATAAGCGTCATTGCCGGCGCCGCCCCTCAGCGTGTCGTTGCCTTCGCCGCCACTGAGGGTATCGTTGCCAAGGCCGCCGGAGAGGCTGTCATTGCCCACCCCGCCGGTGATCATGTTGTTCAGGTCATTGCCGGTACCGATGAAGGCGGCGCTGCCGGTATAGGAAAGGTTTTCAACGTTGGCGCCCTTATCGGCGAGCGAGTAGCTTGCGATGGAGGTGCGGATCAGGTCCGTGCCCTCGTTCGGGTTCTCGCTCACCACATCGCTCAGCGAGTCGACGATGTAGGTGTCGTCACCCGCCCCGCCGGCCAGAGTGTCATTGCCCGCGCCGCCGTCGAGCACGTTGTTCGACGCATTGCCGGTCAGGGTGTCGTTGCCGGATCCGCCCGTCACATCCTCGATCGCGACAAGCGTATCGGTTCCGGCAGCGCCCGAGGCGGTTCCCGTGGTGAGATTGACCGAGACGGCGCCCGCCGTTCCGGCATAGGAGGCGGTATCCTGCCCGAGGCCGCCATTGAGCGTATCGTTCGCCGCGCCGCCGATGAGGGTGTCGTTGCCGTCGCCGCCGGCAAGAGAATCCGCGCCCACGCCGCCCGTGATGCGGTTGGCCAGCGCATTGCCCGTGCCGCTGAAGCCACCGGCGCCGGTGTAGGCGAGGCTCTCCACATTGGCGGTGAGCGTGTAGGTCGCAAGCGCGGTCAGCACGCTGTCGTCGCCTTCATTGGCGAGTTCCACCACCGTGTCGCCAGCGGCGACCGTATAGGTGTCGTTGCCCAGTCCGCCCGACATCGTGTTCGTGCCGGCGCCATCGCTGAACACGTCATTGCCGGCATCGCCCGCGAGCGTGTCGTTTCCGGCGCCGCCCGAGAGCGTATCGTTTCCGGCGCCGCCGGAGAGCGTGTCGTTGCCGCCGTCGCCTCTCAGATCGTCGTTGCCGAGGCCGCCAGCGAGGGCGTTTGCGGCCGCGCTGCCCACGAGGATGTCGTTTCCGCTGCCGCCCGTCACGTTTTCGACGTTGCTGAGAACATCGACGCCCGCGCCGCCCGCGCTGCGGTTCGTGGCGACCTGACCGAGCACCCCGCCCGATATCACGGCGGCGGAAAGGTTCACCGCCACGGCCGCCGTGGCTTCGGCGTAAGAAATCATATCGACGCCGGCGCCGCCATCGATCGTGTCGTTGCCGCCCCCGCCCTGCAGCGTGTCATTGCCGCCGCCACCCAGGATCGAGTCGGCCCCGTCCCCGCCGTCGATGACATTGGCATCGGCGCCGCCGCTCAGCGTATCGTTGAAAATGGACCCGATGACGTTCTGAATGCCCGTCAGCGTATCGAGGCCGGCATTCAACGTGTCCTGGGCGGTGGTGAGGCTGAGGTTGACGGTGACGCCGGTCACCCCTGGAACGGCCACACCTGCGCCAAGCGGCGCCGTGCTCGTGCTGTTGGTGCCGCGGTAGCTGGCGGTGTTGTTGCCCGCCCCGCCTGTGAGGATGTCGTTGCCTGCCCCGCCGATCAGCGTATCGTCGCCATCACCGGCGTCGAGCACGTCGTCGCCCGCCCCGCCGTCGAGGATGTTGGCGTTGGCATCGCCCGTGATGGTGTCGTTGAAGGCGCTGCCCGTCACGTTCTCGAAGCCGGACAGCATGTCCCAGCCCGCATTGACCGTGTTCTGCGCATCGAGGACGGTGAGGTTGACGGTCACGCCGGTCAGGTTCGGCGTGGGACCGGTCAGCGCGCCGATGGGCGTTGAGGCGGTGCTGGCGGCCGTGGCGTAGCTGACGGTGTCGTTGCCCTCGCCGCCGATGAGTTCATCCATGCCGGGGCCGGGAATGGTGGCGTCCCAGACTGCGCCCGTGGGAGAGACGTAGGTGTAGGTGACGCCATCAGGATTGAGGGCCCATCCTTCGAAGCCATAGGTGCCATCCGCCTGCAGCATCCACTGGCCGGTGCCGTCGCCGCCTTCGATCACGTCATTGCCGGCGCCGCCGTCGATGGTGACGGTGGCGGTGCGCAGCACCGGGAAGGCAGCCGTGCCGAAGTTGACCGGGTTGCCCACCTCGTCCGTGATGATCCCGAGGGTGAGCGGCAGGCTGGCGCCGCCGCGGATCGTGTCGTTGAACCGCGACCCGATTACCTCCTCGATGCTGAGGAACAGGTCTGGCGCCGGGGGCGCGCCGATGGGCGCGATGATCGGGATGACCGGGTTGAGGTCCACGAATACGCCCGGGCGGTTGCCGGAAGCATCGGGAAGTCCCTGCCCGATGCTGGCGGAATAGTCGACGATGTCACGGTCGGGACCGCCGTCCATGGTGTTGCCGAAGCCGATGTCGGACGCGTCCATCACGAAGACGTCGTTGCCGAACCAGCCGATCGAGGCGTCGTTGCCGATGCCGCCATAGATCACGTCATTGCCGGTGCCGCCGTCGATGATGTCGCTACCGCCACCGCCGAAAATGGTGTCGTTTCCGTCACCGGCGTTGATGACGTCGGCATCGCCGCTCTTGTCCATCATCTCCACGAGCGCGCCATTGACGGCTTCGATCGTCACCGCGCCGTCGTCGCCGTAGATCAGGTCGTTGCCAGTCTCGCCGTTCAGCGCGTCGGCGTTGAGGCCGCCGCGAATGACGTCGTTGCCCTCGCCGCCGAAGACCTGGTCAAGTCCCATGCCGGCGTTGAGCTGGTCGTCGCCCGCGTCGCCCCAGAGGAAGTCGTCGCCCTGGTTGTCGGTGACCACGTCATCGCCCTGGCCGCCGTGCAGGAAGTCGTTGCCGTCACCGCCTTCGATGGTGTCGTTGCCCCCGTCGCCCCAGATGGTATCGTTGCCGCCCAGTCCATTGATGCGCTCGGCATTGGCCGTGCCGCCGATCGTCTCGCTGACATTGCCCTTCAGCGCACTGGTGTTGTTGGGGCTGAAGACGCCGCGTGCGTCCAGATATTCGCCGGGGTTGCCGTAGTAGGTCCAGCCCAGCTCGTTGCTGCCCACCCAGCCGGCGGTCCCGACCGTGCGCTGGACGCCGAGCGCGTCCACGACGGTGTGGGTGGCGCGGGCGAGCGCATTCAGCGTGCCGAAGGTTTCGGTGGCGGTGCCGGGGTTGCCGATCTCAACCGTCGAATCCGCGACCGAGAAGATATCGGAATAAAGATGCTGCACACCGGTGTTGCGCTGGATGATATCGGAGAAGAGCTGGCTCTCGATCTGCACCAACAGGTCGGTTCCGGCGAGGCGGCTCAGATAGTAGAAGCGATCCGCGTTCTGGAGCTGGATCATCTGATAGGCGAAGATGAAGTCGAAAGTGGAGCCCAGCATGCCGCCGGCCACCTTGACCTCCGCGAGGCCACCCAGCCACAGGTCGATGTCATCGAGGCCGATGGCCGCACTCATGAAGGCCTGATCGTTGATCGCCGCCTGCGCCGCGTTGCGCAGCCCATCCGCATATTGCTGGTTCTCGACCGGATCGAGGCTGTTCTGCAGCGCCGTCCACCCCTGCAGCGAAAGGCCGTGCTGGATGCCCGGAACGCTTGCGTCCGAATCCCCGAACTGGATCAGGATGGTGTCGCGGGCATAGGCCATGATGAAGTTTTCAAGCGACTCCGGATGGAGCAGGTTCGCCGCGAACTCATCCCAGGAGGCATATGGCTTGAGGGAGCTGAGGCCGGTCTGCGCAAAGAGCTGCGCGCGCGTTTCATTGAGGCTGGGGATGCCGGTATCCCGGCCGCGGACGATGTTGAGGCTGGCCAGGTCGAGAGGGAGCCCGACCAGGTTGTTGCGCAGCGCGTCCGTCACCCACTCGTCGATGGCGTTGCCGGCCTGATTGGACATGCCGATCGCGAACTCGCCCGCCGTGTCACGCCCGTAGAGCGTCGGGTTCAGGAAGGCGTCGATCAGTCCCACCGACTTGTCGACGCCGGTCGTGAGGCCCGTGGCACGGTCATAACCCGTCATGGCCACCGTCTCGGTCAGCATGGAATGGCCGAAGCGGTAGACGGAGTGCGCGAACTCGGCGGTCACCGCCGGATCGATGGTCACGTTGTAGGTGGCGAAGAGGTTGATGTTGGGAGAGAGCTTGCGGACGAACTCGCCGAAGACGAGGTGCTGATACTCCATCTCGGTGACCAGCTTGGCGGCCTGGAAGACGTCCTCGCCCGTCCAGGCGCGGCCCTTCCCGTCGAGATAGTTGCCGTTGGCGTCGAGGACGTAGTTCCCCTGGGCATCCTTCTGGAAGAAGGACATGACCTCCTCCAGCACGACGCGGTTGTGCTCCGCATGGAACACGTCATGAATGGCGGTGAGGCCGATGTTCTCGTTGGCGCGCCCGTCGCCCGCGACGAAATGGGCGTCAAGCAGGGCGATCTGCTGGGGGTTGGTCAGATCGCCCGTGACCGGGCTGAGGGAGCCCAGAACGCCATGGGCCATGTCGTCGAGGAAGGCGTGGCCCGTCGTCTGCAGGACGAGGTTGCCCTTGAGCTCGGCGAAATCCACCCCCGCGATGACGCGGATCGTGCCGTCCTCGTTCAGGGCGAGGCCGGAGTTGTTGGCGGTGAGAAGGCTGTCCTTCACATAGACGATCTCGCCCGTCACCTTGTCGCGCGTGACAAGCCACATGCCCGCGTCCGCCGCGCCCGCCGTGCCGAGATGCGGCGCGCCCTTGGCGTCCAGCCATACCTGGGGAACGTCGATCACGTCCTTGTCGTGAAGGGTGACGCCCACCACGCCGGCATTGATCTTGATGTCCTTCCAGGTGGCCATGGTGTCGCCGCGGCCGTCGCCATTCCAGTCCGACGTGCCGCTCACCAGCCGGCCGGTGGCCACGTAGCGGCCGCCTGCGTCGAGGTCATATTCGCGCACGAAGGCGGTATGGCTGGGCAGCGAACCATAGGACTGGCTGAGGTCGATGAAGGGCGAGACGGTGTTCTCGCTCTGGCCCGCGGCATAGGCGAGGACGAGGTGGTTCGATGAATCGATGGCCGCGGAAACGCCCGTGTCGGCCGCCTTGGCGTTGATGGCGGCGATGAGATCGGCGGCGGTGGCGCCGCGGGCGAGCGTGATCGCCACATTGTTGATGAGCAGCACGCCGCCCTCGGCCAACCCGGAGCCGATGGCGGAATCTCCCGTGACGGTACCGCCGCTCACGCCGGCGTCACCCTGCTCATAGCGGCGCTCGCTGAGGCCCAGCGCCTGCACGAGACTGTCCGTGCTGCCGGCTCCGACCTCGACGTGAACCGTATTGGTGCGGGAGGCGATGATGAAATTGTTGTAGCCGACGATGGTCACGCCATCGGGCGCATAGATGGCGTTGTCCGGATGGTTGAAGAGCGGGTCGCCCGGCAGCAGCGGAACCAGCACCATGCCGTCCGCGCCCTTGTGGACGAAGTCGAGGCCATGATCGAAGAACTGCCCGAAGATGGTCATCAGGCCGCTGTAAGGCAGCGGGTTGACGTTGCCGGTCAAGGGCGAGATGCGTCCGCCCGGCGTGGTCATGGGATCATCCAGGACCGCGAGCGCCACCTCGTTGTCCGCATAGCCGATGGCGTTGAGCGCCTCCTTGCTCTGGTTCGAAACGAGGTTGCTGATGATGCGGGGCGAGGCATCATAGAGATTGACGTCCCGCACCGCATAGCTCGTCGGATTGGGAACGAAGTTCAGGCCCGTCTGGCCGAAGGTGAAGGTACCCTGCGCGTCGGAGTAGACCGGCGTGGTGAGCCGCGGGAACAACTGATCGGCTGTTCCGAACAGCGGATTCTGGACGTTGTTGCCGACCCCTTGCGTATCGCGGATGCCGAGAGGGTCGAGGATCGTGCCGAGCGGCGCATTGAGCGGATTGTTGCCGAGAAGGTCGAGTTGCGCACGGATGAAATCAATATCCGCCAGCGAAAGCAGCTTCTTGGTAACGATCATCGGAATTCTCCCCAAACTGCATCAATCTTCGGGGACCTTTTTTTGTTCGACTATATGGTATTCGATTTTTATATGTGTTTACACTTATCGCTACGCGGTACTTATCATGATCTGTAGAAAATCCGTAAGTCTCAGCAAACGTAAACAATGCCCGTCATCCAGACTGCAATCGCTCTACCATTAGCTGCGAATTAACACACTCTGGATTAGGCCGCATGGACAAAGTGCCTGCACGAGAGAAGTGTTGATGCGCTGCTGCGAATTGCGCTGCGCCAGTTCGACCGTTGGCTGGACCGCCAGAATGGGGCCCGGTCCCTGGTGGATGATGAAGCCGATGAAGTTGTTGCGAGCCTCCGTGGCACCGGTCTGGGCCGCCTTCATGAATACGACCCGTTCGACCGGGCTCAAGGGGGAGAGGTTCTCCATGATCTCGCGCATGTCGGGGGTACGCGACGTCCGATACTTGCCGGCCTCGCAGCGTCGGGTCGTGGCGTGCGAGCTTCAGGTCCAGACGGCAGAGGACGACCTGTGCCGGGGTGATCTCCCGCCCCAGGGTGGCCGACCAGCGGGTGGCTATGGCTGTCGTGTTGCTGCCGGAGTCGCCGTACTGGTCGCGCATCGCGCCGATTACCGTCTGCTTGTCAGCGTTTCCCGTGCCGCAGACATGCCCTTTCCAGGTGCCGACCGGACCTCCCTGGCTCGGAATGCGGTGCGCCTCACACCATGCGGCGAGCGTGGAAGTCAGATGGACCGGGTATTTGCGAACTGAAAGCCGCAATTGCAATTCAGTCAGCTCTGCTGAACAGGAAAATTCCTCTGACGGACTTCTTCTGATCCTCGCTCGCCTCCCCCTGGATCTTTCCCGGCTTCTTGTTTGCCTGCTTCGCAGCCGACTTCGGCTTATTGCTGGCTTGCTCCCCAAGATGGGGTGGCTTTACCTGAGTTTTCCGTGCGCCCGCGGCCAATTCGACATGAGGCCACGGCCTGCATGATGCGAGAGAGACAGAGGGAACAGTGGATACATTCATGAGCGGGCTTAACTGCGCCTTGCATCTTGCTTCCAGCTCATCGCCATAGACGGCAGAACCCGGAAAGCAGGCGAGGCCGGAGCCCGTCCGGGTTGGCAGGAACCGCACGGCATCCCCACCATCGCGGCTCAGTTCTTCGTTCATTGCATTGACCAGCGCGATGCGGGCTGCGGCCTCCTCGGCGGGGAAAGGCTTTGCGATCTCGTGCATGTCCTTGAGCGGCGTCACCTCGACAGCACGAACCACAGGCCCGCTCTCGGGGGCAATCCAGACGTAGACGCGGGCGTGGAGACCGAAGTCCCGACACCGGCCGTAGCGGGCCATGTTCTGCGTACCGACATGGAGAAAGTTCCCAAGACCATAGAAGATCAGACCCTCGCCCCGCCGTTCCACGCCGGCGGCCACATGGGAATGATGGCCGAACACGATAGTGGCTTCTCCCCTCTCAACGACAGAGCGGAATCGCTTCTTGTCGGTGGCCGCAGGCAGCACGCTCAGTTCCTGATTGTAGTGAACCGAAAGCACACGAATATCTGCCTTCGTGGTGCCCAGCGACCGGCCCACCCGCTCGAAATCGGATGGGCTGGCATAGAGCGGCTGCCCATGACCATCGGGCCCGGCGGGATTGATGCCCTTGCCGACGGCGGCCAGCCCGACCGACACGCCCCCCAGCTCGAAGACGTCAGCATCATACCGCTTCTCGCCTCGTCCCAGCCCCGCATGGGCCTTGAGCCCGTTCGCCCTCGCGGCCTCGAGATGTCGCAGTGTATCCGCTATCCCGGCCGCACCATAGTCGGCGGCGTGATTGTTGGCGGCGGCAAGGACATTGATCCCGGCCCTGACCGCCTCCCTGAGGGCTGCGGGGCTCGCAGCGAAGTTGAACGCCTTGCCCACAGGCACAAGACCCGGGCGATCGGTGATCACGGTCTCCAGATTGGCGAAGGTTGCATCGGCCTCGAGCAGTGGCGCCACACCGGAGGTCAGTTCGTCCCACGGGATGATCCGGCCGTGACGGACGGCTCCGGCATTCGACAATGGCTGATCCTTGCCCGAGAACCCGAGGTCGCCAGCGAAGCCGAGCACAAGAAGTCGGCCAGGCTCAGCCTCGTGTGGCTCTCTGATCAAGCGTCCGTGCCGCGCCACTCCTCCGCCACCAGGGAGGCTACCTGTCATGACGGTATCGGGCTCGCTGGCAAGGGCCGTCAGGGGCATCACCCACGGGCAAAAGGCCACCGCCGTAACAAGTACGAAGACCTGCCGCCGTAGCGATCGAATGATGCCAAGTGAGGGTCGTCTCGAATGCTTCATAGGCCGCCGCGCAGATTCTCTTGAATATGCCACGGAGCTAATCTGATTCGGGCATGTGACGTCCACGCGTGCGCCGATAATTTGTGGACATCCATCCCAACACTGGCCCGCAAGCCACTAAATGTCTACCGTACAATGGCGCTGCTGTCCAAACTCGCCGATACCGCCGCGGAATTGAGTTGAACTATCTGACATTAGGTTGACAGGTGTCGCAGATGAACGCTCTGCGGCTTGCCATCTCCAGGCGGCGGATTTCAGATGCGCATGCTGGGCAATGGGATTTGTTGAAGATGTTCACCCGCTCGCCGTAACGGCTGCGAGCTTTCTTCACACCGTCGACCGTAATGATCGAGTTGGCCTTCACACCGATCTTGAGAAGATGCACGGCATCGGACCAAAGTCTGTCGAACGTCTCTCGGGAGATCGCATTACCCGGCGTTTCCGGACTCACCTTTTGGCGCCACAGAATTTCACTCCGGTAGATATTGCCGATCCCGGAAATCACCGATTGATCCATCAACAAAAGCCCTATCGGAGTCTTGCTCCTGCTGATCCGCACCCAGGCACGCTCTGGGTCGGCATCGGAACGCAACACATCAGGCCCGATACGCGCAATCAATTTCGCACGAGCGGACATGTCCAGGACCTCGCAGCGACTTGGCCCGTTGATGTCTACACAATGCGACTTGCTCTTCATGCGTACACGTACCGCACCTTTGGGTTCCGTTGCGGGGCATTTCTGGAGCTTGAACACACCGAACAAACCCAAATGAACGTGAAGCACTTCATCGTCAAAGCAATAGAGCAAGTGCTTTCCGTAGGTTTCAATGCCGGTGCACGTTCTCCCGTCGAGTCTCTCCGCACCTTCCATAAAGCGCCCCTGCGGCGAGGAGACATCAAGGCGGTGTCCGACCAGCATGGGCCGTTGATCAAGTGCGGCGCGATGTAGTGTGTGTCCCTCAGGCATTTGCTGGAATCCCAGGCAGGCGTCAGGTGGAAGAATACAGCAAATCCCCGCATCAACGGCAAACGCCAAGTTGCCGCGGCACAGAGGAGCATATTCGAAAAAAGGACCGATCTCGATCTGCTTGAAAAGTGCCGCCGACTGTTGGCGTCCAGACAGATACGTCCGCTTACAGAGCTGGAACGACAGTGATTCTGATGATTTCCGCAAGCTTCTCATCTTGGCCGAGCCGCCACTGCCAATGCAGAGACGTCGAATCGACACTCTCTTGGCGTTTCGAATGGTTTCACGAGTCGCAACAAGAGAGCCTTTAAGCTATAGCTCCTTGAAATAGCCATCACCTCGACGGCACGATGAAAAGCGGCGGGATATAATGAACGAAACTATGAGATCAAGCACCGGAACAAAATCCGTCGTCGAGTTGAGTTCATTTTCCAAGACGGGCGTTGCTGTGATTTTCGGCTCCAGCGGTGGCATCGGAAACGCATTGATGGACGTGCTCAAATCCAACGCCAGCTTCTCTCATGTAGTTGGCTATAGTCGAAAGACTGGTCCATCGGTCGACTTGATGAATGAGCAGAGTCTGGAGCGGGCTGCAAAGTCAGCAGCCGAAAAGGGCGACCTGCGCTTGGTGATTGATGCGACCGGGTTTCTTCATGATGAAAACCAGGCGCCAGAGAAAAGCTGGCGTCAACTCAACGCCGACAAACTCGCGCGCTCCTTCGCGCTGAATGCCATCGGTCCCGCGCTGATCATGAAGCATGTACTCCCGCTATTGCCTCGCTCAGGAAAAGCTGTTTTTGCAACGCTCTCCGCAAGAGTTGGCAGCATCGGCGACAATCGACTCGGCGGCTGGTACGCATATCGTGCCTCAAAAGCGGCACTCAACCAGCTTGTGCGGACTTCTGCCGTCGAATTGGCGCGTCGATCCCCTGAAGCCATCTGCGTCGCCTTGCATCCAGGTACAGTCGCTACGTCACTCTCCGCGCCTTTTGAAGCGACTGGACTGACGGTCCACGAGCCTTCTGAGTAAGCGTCCGGTCTTGGCCGCCTTGCAGGGGATGATGTATCGCGGTTGAAGCTA